>Ga0233425_10003514_pt1 | contig 28218 bp, 20 predicted proteins | sample Watercolumn_Towu_2_FD_181712 | JGI IMG/M metagenome (GOLD analysis project Ga0233425, IMG submission 181712) | Freshwater microbial communities from Lake Towuti, South Sulawesi, Indonesia - Watercolumn_Towuti2014_140_MG | ecosystem: Environmental > Aquatic > Freshwater > Lake | place...
TGAGAATCCAAAAAAAATTGCGTGGCATTTGGAAACAACAATTCACAGAAAAGTTTTTGTGAATTGGCAAAATCTGGATAAAATAAAAGAGCAGCTTAATAAACTAAACGTGATTCGTTCAACAGAGCTTGTCACAATTGCATATGAAAAAGGACTGCTCGATAGATTGACAGAAAATGCAAAAAAGATTGTCCCAGATATCAACAAAGCAGTGCTTGAAGGTGCGCTTTGGGGAGTCAAACTCAACGGCTGTTCAGTAAAAGAAGACGAGATTACAGACATATTAAAGATGGAAAAGTAGAACAATACGTAATAACGGGATAATTATTTTTTTTTCAGAATCAATCGTCGCATAAGTTTGCCATGACGCTCAAATTGTTTTTCTTCTTTCAGAAGTTCTTTTGTTGTCGGCAGATGTTTTTTCTCTTCTTTTTTTGCTTTCCAGAGCGCAGGAATCTCCCGCAGTTTCAGAACAATTTTTTGTTGAAGAGGAATTTTATGCCGCATACAAAATTCTAAGAAAAATAAGTATATAAATGTATGTGTCAATTCATTTCATTTTCAACAACGCGTTTAATGGTTTCATACCCTACTGCACCAACAATTTTGTTATCATTGACAAAAATAGTAGGTGTATATGAAATTTCGTCTGCATCAGAAGTGTATGGTTCAATTATGCAATTCCCGAACTGAGCAGTGTCCAAACCAAGTGTTTGTGCTGCAGTCTCAAAATCAGTTTCTGTAGTGAAAAGGTAATTAAGATATTCTTTTTCTCTGCCTTGTTGTGCTGCACAGAAGAATGCGTGCGCTGCTGAAACACTTTGCTCTGATGTGCCGACAAGGTGATAGGTCACGATAAGTGATGAACTCTCTGCACTCAGTTGCTGCAATACTGTATACGTATCTTTGCTGTACTGCGACGCATAATCCAAGTATGCATCAATGACAACAGGAGTATTGTCATATGAAGTAAATTTAATGTACAAAAGAATAATCAAAAACAATGTAAGGATAACAAGTGCAAATCTCCAATTAGTGTCAGGAGCACCATCATCAGTATATTCTGGAATTGGCTGTGCAACAGGCTCTTCCAAAACCTTTTCAGATACAGCAGTTTTCTGCTTAACTATGTCAGATGAATTTTCTCCTGAATGAGATGTATCCTGCACAACCTTTGAAGAGATGTTAGGAGAAAATTCATTGTTTATTTTTGTAAAATATTTTTGATGCTTTTTTGGAGCAACAGTAAGAACTGATTTTGCACCGAGAATTTCTTCAACTGCTTTTTGTTTTGCCTCTACCTGGCGAAGTTTTTTATCCATATCTTTGATTTTTCTGTCAAGACCGCGCTTTACAGAAATATATTCTTCTTGAGAAACAATGCCTGATTTTCTGGCTTTTTCAAGATGATCAATCTCTGTCTGAATTCTCTTTTTTTCTAATTTGTTTTGCAGAACCTCTTTTTTGTCATCCATAGTCATCCCTCTGAACAGCAGAAGTGCAAACAAACTTTATATAATTTTCTATTCTAAAGTGAGAACGAATCTAAACCTTTATATAGTGTGCACGAGTGTCCATTTTCATGAAAAAGGGGCTTGTGATTCGAGGAGAGATAGGAAAAATCATTGTGCGGGAAAAAGCAGGCGCAGATATCGAACTTGGCGAGCTTCTCATTGCAGAAGGAAAAAAGAAAATGCTTTTGCAGGTTGTTGATCTTGTGTATGCAAGCCAGTTGTCTGAACAGAATATTGAACTAATCTCTGGTCTTGAATTAGAACAGGAATTTCAAGAAGTAACAATGCATGATCCTGAATTGCGGAATTATACTCTTGCAGTATTGAAAGGCATTGTAACAATTGAAAATCAGAAAGCAATATCGTGCAAGTCACTTCCTGCATTTTTAACCCCTGTGCGTGACGTTAATGAAAAAGATTTGTCATTCATCATAAAACCGCAGTATCCATTATACATGGGCAAGCTGAGAAGTGGCAGCAAAGTGTTGCCTGTTGATATTTCTCTGCCAGGCAAAGAAGTGTTTTCACACCACATTCTTATTGCAGCAACAACAGGAAAAGGAAAATCTAATTTTATGTCTGTGTTAGCATGGGATGCAACAAAAAAAGATTATTGTGCAATGCTTGTTCTTGACCCGCATGATGAATATTATGGCAGAGATGGATTTGGCTTGAAAGACCACATTATGAAAGAACGCCTGTGTTATTACACGCCAAAAGATCCGCCTATTGGCGCGCGAACATTAAAAATAAACCTGTCTCTTTTACGGCCGCAGCACTTTTCAGGAGTTGTGGCGTGGAGTGATCCTCAGGAACAAGCGCTGTATGCATATTACAAAGAGTATGGCAGTGCATGGATTGAACGCATTATTATGAATGCAAGTCTGGAAAGAACTGGCTCGTTTAATGACGCAACAATTGCTGTGGTGAGGCGACGAATTCTCAGTCTTCTGGATTTAGAATGGAATGGCCAGCAGCTGTTCTGCAATGGTGTGTTTGATTTACATGCAGGAATGACAACTATCAAAGATATAGTCAATGAATTAGAATCTGCAAAAACAGTTATTATTGATACCTCGCAGTTTAAAGGAGCAACAGAAGTATTGATTGGCTCTATGATTAGTGCAGAGGTATTGTATCGGTATCAAGAATACAAAAGAAAAGGCATGCTCAGCCAAAAACCTGTTGTTTCAATCGTGCTGGAAGAAGCGCCGAGAGTGCTTGGCAAAGATGTGCTTGAGCATGGCCCAAACATTTTCAGCACAATAGCACGAGAAGGAAGAAAGTTTCAAGTGGGCCTCTGTGCAATTACGCAGCTGCCCAGTCTAATTCCGCGGGATATTCTTGCAAATATGAATACAAAAATAATTTTAGGCATTGAAATGGCGTCAGAACGAGAAGCGATTATTGAAAGTGCAAGCCAGGATTTAAGTCAAGATAATCGTACGATTGCAAGCCTTGACAAAGGAGAGGCAATTGTGACAAGTAATTTTGCGAGGTTTGCAACACCGCTTCGGATTCCGTATTTCAAAGAATTTGCAGAAAAAGACAAAGAAAAGCACATCCGCGAAGGTGTGCAAGAGACATTATCGTTAGACGGATTCTCAGAAGAATAAATATTTATACTTCAATATTCTAAAATGAATATATGAAGGCAATTGCATATCTCCTGCTGGTTATTCTTCTTGCTGTATCAGCCTATGCATTGATAATTACAGCAGAAGACAATTCTGGAGAGATTACATTAATTGATGTCAGCGCTGACGGCCAATCATGTATTTTCAGTGTGTATGGAAAAACTATTGTTGTTGACAAAAGAGACAAGCAAACAGTTGAAGGAGTCACTATTTATGTACAGGACGTGTATCCTGTCAATTCAGAAGCGCAGAATGCAGACAGATGCAAGTTTATGTATTCTGGAGTTGCTGAACAAAAGGATGAAAATCCTGTCAAGCAGACAACAATAGGAGAAACAATCATTAATTTCATGTTAGGAAAACGCGATGAGCAGGAAATAACAACAGAGCAGAATGCAGAAATTATTGTTGAACAGCAAAAAGAACCAGCTGAGCAGAATGTTGTAAAAGTAAATGGATATGATGTCACACAAAATACAGAAGAAGAAACCACAAAACAAGCAATACAAGAATCTACACCAGAATTAACATTCTTTCAAAAACTAAAGCGATTTTTGTTTGGATAAAATTTTTAAATACTATGCAGAATCTTCTGTTATGCATATTCCAATTGAATTCAGCATGTATAGAGCAGAAGAAGAAAGATTTTACAGAGTATGCATTCAAATAGGACAAAGAAAATATCGCGCGCAAATTTCTGGCAACAGCGCATTAGAAACAATTGCAGATGACATTCTCCGCTTGACAGTTGTTGCGCAAGTGCAGACTCCTGAATATCACATGCAATTGCAAAATGATAATCTAATAACTCCTGAAGTAGAGCGTGACGCAGATAGATTAATAGCACTGCTGCATGACAATGATAGAATAAGAAGCGCACATCAGCATGTAAGAGACCGTATGAGTAAGTATAGAGTAAGAACCGCAAATTCTCCTCCTTCTCCAGTATATAATTAATCATCTTAATAAATTCCGCAGCTCTCCTTTTTTGTATGAAATTTTCACATCTTGCTGACTGCCATATTGGCTCGTGGAAAGATGAAAAACTCAACACTCTTTCAACAGAAGCATTTCTCAGAGCAATGGATATCTCAAAAGAAGAACATGTTGAGTTTATTCTCATCGCAGGAGATATTTTCAACACAGCATTGCCTGCTATTGACAAATTAAAGGCAGTGACAAAAAAATTAAGAGAAGTCAAAGAAAGAGACATTTCTGTGTATATTATCCCTGGCTCTCATGACTTTTCGCCGTCAGGAAAAACAATCCTTGATGTGCTCGAGCATGCTGGCCTTCTTATCAATGTTGTCAAAGGAGCAGTAGTGGATAATAAACTCCAGCTTAGATGGACAGAAGACAAATCAGGAGCAAAAATCACAGGCATGTTTGGAAAAAAAGGAAGCTTAGAAAAAAAATATTACGACTCATTGGATATTCCAGCGTTAGAAGCAGAACAAGGATTCAAAATATTTATGTTTCATTCACCTATTGCAGAACTCAAGCCAGCAGAGTTGTATCACATGGATGCTGCGCCACTTTCATATCTGCCAAGATATTGCAATTACTATGCAGGAGGTCATGTTCATGCTGTACAGCACGCATCATTTGAAACACACCAAAATATTGTGTATCCAGGCCCATTATTTCCCAACAGCTTCAGTGAACTGGAAAAACTTAAGCATGGCGGATTTTTTATGTATGACAATGGTGCCATTACATTCAAAGAGATTATAATTCATCCTGTACAAAGTATAATAATATACGCAAATCATGAGTCTGCAGCTGTAGTATATGGAAAACTCAAAGAACAATGTGAAAAAATATCAGCAGAAAATGCAATAATTGCTATTCGCGTTATTGGAGAACTCAGTGAAGGAAAAACTGCAGATATTGATTTTAAAGCAATAAAAGAAATGTTAGAACAGAAAGGAGCATGGCATGTCATGAAAAGCACGTCACAACTCAAAGCAAAGGAATTTCAGGAGATTCGTATCACTGGTTCAACTGCAGATATTGAAGAAAGAATAATAGATGAGCATGCCAGCCAGTTTCAAGGAGAAAATCAGAAAGAATTAACAAAAATGTTTTTAAAAATCTTGAACACAGAAAAGCTTGAAGGAGAACGAATTGTTGACTTTGAAAACAGAGTAAGAAAAGACGTAGAAGAGATTATGAAATTCTGAATAGCAGAATTTTACGGTTTCCATCGCACCATTGTTCGTGGGAAAGGGATTGCATCTTTAATATTCTCAAGACCACAAATCCATGAAATAACGCGTTCAACACCCATGCCAAATCCGCCGTGCGGAACTGAACCATACCGTCGTGTATCAAGATAAAAATCATATTCTTCTGGCTTTTCGCCTTGTGCAATTAATCGTTCTTTGATTTTGTTGATGTCAGCTTCTCGTTCAGAGCCGCCTATAATTTCTCCATAGCCTTCTGGTGCAATAAAGTCTACACCAAGAACAACAGTGGGATTTTTAGGATCCTCTTTCATGTAAAATGCCTTGACTGCTTTTGGATACCGAGTGACTGCAATAGGTGTGTCATGTAATTTACTTAATACGTCTTCTTCAATTGTCCGCAAATCCTTACCCCATTCAACATCCATATTTTCTTTTTTTAGTATTGCAAGAGCATCATCGTAAGTCATTCGTGGAAATGCCTTATGAAGAGTAGGCTCTAATTTTGCAGGATCTCTGCCAAGTATTTTCAACTCTTCTTTGTTGGTCTCAAGTACTTTTTTAACAATATGTTTCAACAATCCCTCTCCATAATCAATAATGTTATCAAAGTTTGCCCAGGCAACCTCCATTTCTGCATGCCAGTATTCTGTCAAATGTCTGGATGTTTTTGATTTTTCTGCTCGAAATGAAGGTGAGATTGTATAAATTTTTTCTAATGCAAATATTGCAGGTTCAGCATACAATTGCCATGTTTGTGCAAGAAAAACCCCTTTTTGTTTAAAGTAATCAACAGTAAATAATGTAGAACCTCCTTCACATTGTACAGCCTGTAATGTAGGAGAATGATATTCATAAAATCCGTGCTGTCTGAAATATTCATCAATTGCTCCAAAAACAGTGCTTCGTATTTTCAGGATTGCAGTCATTTTTCTGCTTCTGAGCCATAAATGCCTGTTGTCTGCTAAAAACTCAACGCTTTGGTCTTTCGTAATAGGAAAAGAATCTGAAATGCCAACAACAGTAAAGTCAGTGACTGCAATTTCATATCCTGTTGGCGCTCTGCTGTCTTTTTTTATTGTGCCATATATTTCTAGAGATGCTTCCATTTGAATTTTGTCAGCAACACTGAATTTTTCCTCTCCAACAACAGATTTTTCAATAACACATTGAATAACATGTGTAGAATCTCTTAAAGTAATGAATTTTACTTTATTGCTTCCGCGTTCTCTGTATACCCAGCCATGAAGAGCAACCTCTCCGCTTTCTTTGTTCATTGCATCTTGTATAGTAAGAAATGTGTATTTCATACAAAGAAAGAACATCTAAGGATATTTAAAGCTTATTCAGAGTTTACTAAAATTAAACTACAGTTTAGGAAAAGTAAGAGTTTAAAGAAAAATATATAAACCAGTGGTGACTAACTAATAAAAATATAAGAAATGTGGTGACTAACATGTTTATGCGTTCAAAAAAAATAAAGGGAAAGAAATATTATTATCTTGTAAAATCTGTTCGAACAAAAAACAATGTTAAAAAAATAGAAAAGTATATTGGAAAGAAAAGACCAACAGAAAAACAATTAAAAAAACATATTGATAGTTTACAAAATAAAGATCAGTGGATGCTTGCAGAGGATATTCCTGATATTGATGTATTCTTTTCACAAATCTGGTTGTCGTGCTTTGCAAATCAGTTTGCTTGGCCAGCAGGGAAAGCATATAAGAAAGTGTTAACCATTTTTAAAGGATATCACTTATGGTTTTATTATGGAACACAAGATTCTAATGACGTAGGAGAGCATATTGTCAATAAGTTCAAACAAGATCCGCAGTTTGCAGTTTTGGTTAATAAACAAATTATGAAAGAAGCTGATACGTTACGGGCATTTGCTGAAAAGTTACCGACAGAAAATCTGCAGAAGCTCACAGATTCACAATTATGGAAATGTTATAAACAGTATGATGCAATCCACACTGAATATTATCAATGGTGCTGGATTCCTGTTGCAGTAGATATGTTTCATAATAATCTAACAAATTTTCTCAAAGCATATTTGAAAGAAAAAAACATCAGTGATGAAAATGTTAATGAGTATTTTACCATATTAACACAACCAACAGAAAAAAGCCTTATTATTAAAGAACAGGAAGAGTTTTTGAGAATAGCTGCAGATATTAAGAAAAATAAAAAATTAACTGCATTATTCAAAGAATTTTATACTCTTTTTCAAGAAACAGAGGCAGCACCTTTTGGACTTGCAACCCATACTCCTGCATATGAACATTTTCTTGAACAAAAAATTACTCAGATTAAAGAAAAAATAGATAGTGAAATTATAAAACGCATTGAACAGCATTATTTAACATATCACTATGTCAAACATATGTGGGTAGGAAAAGATGGTGTGCATAGTTTTGATTACTATCTTAAAGAAATTGTAAAATTTATAGGCAAAAATTCTGACCCTGTTGCGTTATTGACAGAAAAAGAGCTTGCGTATAGAAAAATGATAGAAAAACGAGAACTTCTCATTAAAAAACTACAAATAAAACAACCCTGGCTAATTTTGTTTAGTGAATTTGGAAATTTCATGGTAACTAAAATATATAGAAGATATGCACAGATTTATGCAATTTATATGATGCAGCAAATTCTTGAAGAGATTGCTTCGCGCTTGAAAATAAGTTTAATGCAAATGAAATTTATGTTAACAGCTGAAGTAAGCGAAGCATTGCAAAAAGGGAAAATAAACAGAAAAGAACTTGAAGAAAGAACAAAATTCTGCGTCTACCTTGTCGATGGAACAAAAGAAACTGTTTACACAGGTAAGAAAGCTGAAGAGCTTGCAAAAGAAATTGAAAGAAAAGAAATAAAGAATATCACACAAATACAAGGTCAAACAGGATGTGTTGGAAAAGCAACAGGCACTGTTAAACTCATTATCAGACCAACAGATATGCCAAAGATGAAACAAGGCGACATTCTTGTATCAATTGCCACAGATCCTGATATAGTTCCTGCAATGAAAAGAGCAGCAGCAATAGTAACAGAGCAAGGAGGAGTCACAAGCCATGCTGCAATTGTTGCCCGAGAATTAAATATTCCTTGTGTTATTGGAACAAAAATTGCTACACAAGTACTAAAAGATGGAGATGTTGTGGAAGTGGATGCATATACAGGAACAGTTACAATCCTCTCTGAACAAGGAAAGAATATTATAAAAGGAGTAAAAGAAGAACAAAAAATTACAATGCAGATTCCAATAAAAGAGATTCAAGAAACACATAATCCAACAAGACAAGAACACATCCTCTGGTTCAAAGAAGTAAACAAGAAAGATGTTTTGTCAGTAGGGGGCAAAGGAGCATCCTTAGGGGAAATGCACAGCATCATGCCAGTGCCAGACGGCTTTTGTATCACTGTTGCAGCATATAAAGAAGTGCTCAAAGAGCATCATGATGAAATATTAAGAATAACAGAGAAAAGAAACAGCGAAAGCCTTGAGGAATTAGAAGCAGTATCAAATATCATTAAATCAAAGATTATCAATATTGAGATTCCAAGAGAAATACAATGCACCATTCGAGAAAATTATAATAAATTAAAAGGCAAAGTTGCTGTCCGCAGTTCTGCAACAACAGAAGATTTAGATGAAGCAAGTTTTGCAGGCCAGCAGGATACGTTTCTGAATGTTGAAGGAGAAGAAAATGTTCTTGCAGCAGTAAAAAAATGCTGGGCATCGTTGTTTAATGCGCGTGCAATCCATTATAGAGAAAAAAATAATTTTAAGCATGATCAGGCATTTTTGTCAGTTGTAGTGCAAAAAATGGTAAATGCAGAAAAAGCAGGAGTCATGTTTACTACAAATCCCATCAACAAATCAAGAGAAGAAATGATTATAGAAGCGTGCTTTGGATTAGGAGAAAAGCTTGTCAGCGGTGAAATTACACCAGATTCATTTATTATTGATAAAAAACAAGAAACTGCCAAGCAGGAATTCCTGAATTTTGAGAAAAAAACATTAGATGCAAAAGAACTCAAAGAATTAATTCGCATTGGAAAACAGATTGAATCACATTACAAAAAACCTATGGATATTGAATGGGCAATTGAAAATAACAAAGTCTACATCTTACAAGCACGACCAATTACAACAATGTAAATTTTTGGTTTTTCTCACAACATCAGCTATCCCTATAGGGCACAACTGTGTAACTTCTCTGAAGTAGTAAAAAAGGAGTAACATTTATAAATATGTATTAATTTGTAATACATTATGAGGCAAATAGTCAGCATTTCGTTGCAAGAAGATACTGTAACAGCAATAAATAAAGCTCTAGAGAAAAAAGAGTTATTCCGAAATAAATCACATTTCTTTGAATATGCAATTAAAAAAGTACTGGGTGAAATGAAAGAATGACAACCCAAATAGAAGAGACTGTAAAAGCAGTTTCTATAGGTACAACAATAGGACCATATACTCTTACACAGTTCCTCGGAGCAGGAGCATGGAAGCAGACATTTGAAGCACAAAGAGCAGATGGAACACGATGGGCATTGAAATTCTATGCTCCAACAGAAGCTGCACGACAAACAGCAATAAGTTTAGGCATGACTGATGAAACATTTTGGAGAAAAGAGTGTAGAAATGGAAACAATGGTTCTGATTACCTTGCATCGCAGATGCTTGAAACCTATGGAGAACACAGATTCCTTGCAGAAGAGTTGTTTGATGAAACATTAGAAGATAGATTAAACAAAGGAAGAAAATATAATGAGACCGAAATCTTAGATATTGCACTACATTTAGCAAAAGGATTAGCTGAATTTCACACAAAATTTCATGTTCCGCATGGAGACCTTAAACCAGCAAATGTAGGATTTTCAGGCAGGAAAGTAAAAATATTTGATTACGGAACTGCAACAGTACATCTTTTAGGAAGAGGAGCATATACATCATATAGAGCTCCTGAAACATTTGAATGGCTTAAAGAAAATCAAAGGTTAGGAACTTTTGAGAGAGAGTATAGATATACAACTGACATATGGTCGTATGGTGCAATTTTGTATAGATTAATCACTGGAAAAGAACTTGAACATTCAAGTTGCAATCCTAATGATAGAAACATAGAAATCCATAGACAACTTGATGAAAATGTAAAAGATAAGAAATTACGAGCATTATTGTATAGATGTATCAATGCATATGAATCTCGTAGAATAAGAGATGGAACTGAATTGCAAGAATATGTTGAAGATATCATAGAATCAAAAAAATTAAGATACAGGGCATTGCAATTTGGAAAATCAGCAGCAAAAGTTCTTGCAGGAGCAGTTGCAGGCGGGCTTGTTGTAGCGGGATTATTGCATTCTGCATACCAAACAATCACTAATCCAGAACCTCCTGTAAATCTTCAGCTTCCAGTCGTTGAAGGAGCATTTACATTGCAGGATTATGCATATATAGAAGGATTCTCAACTGCAGATGAAGAAACAAGAAAAGAAATTCTTAAAAGAAAAGAGAAGCGAGCAAGACAATTGCCTCCTGTTGTGTTTGGCTTAGATTGGTTAGTCGATGATGGATATGATGTTGTTCTTATGGCTCATGGTAATGATTTAAGCAGATTCACAGGTAATCATTATATTGCAACCCTTATTGCAGCATATGAAAATGCCCTAGTCAAAAATCACGAAATGACAGCATCTAGTATTTCTTGTTGTAGAAACCTATCTTCCCAAGTGATGGATTATATTGTCAGTGATTATCAATTTGCAATGGCAATTCCTTCTCCTTCAGAGACCTCTGGTGTTCACGTTTTAAGAGAAACTCTCGCAAGAGGGATGACAGTACTCCAGCAACCTGTATATATTGATGGACAATTAAGAACATATATTGACTTAGAAGACCTTTTGACCATATCAGTTGTGGGAACAACTTTAATGTACCAAGCAAGAGAAGCATCAGGAAGCAAAGATTTTACTGTTTATATTGATGCAAAAAGACCAACAGGAGAGTACATTATTCCAAGAAAAGAAGCTGCATTTATTCAAGATTGGATCGGCTTTGCACATCAGTCAGCAGTGCCCGCACAGGACTTCCAGCCACTTGTATTAAACGAATAATTTCCTTAAGATGAGCAAGAACAACTGCATCTTTATTTTTCTCTAAAAGGACAAAGATATTAGTGTTAAGATGATGATAAAGCTTCTGCTGTGTGTCCAAATATTCACTCTTTTTTTCAAAATACGCATTGTAAACACAATCAAAATAATTTTCTAATAAAGATAAAAAATGTTTTGTTTCAGAGGATAAAGATTTTTTTTTGTCAGCATAATATTGATAGAGATAATAAAAACCATGCTGTGTATGTGTCAAAAGTGTCAAAAGCTCCCAATGAAGGATAGAATCTTCTTCAATATTCATTTTTTTAGAGATACAGCGTCTGCAAAAATAAACATGCTTGTCAAAAGAAATGCGCAATTGTTGAATTTCTTGTTTGTGAAGCTGTTTATTTTGAACAACATCATCAGTAATCAGTGCATGCATTTCCTTAATCTGTAAAAATATTCTTCTGAATAATGCACTAAATTTTTCATCAGCAGGTTCAGCAACATTTTCTAATATACAACTATTTTTCTGTTTTTCAGTAATTTCAAAACCAAGCAGATAATCCGTAACAATACGTTGAACTTCAGCAAGAAGAGAAGAATTCTTGAAAGTAACATATATTGTATCAAATCCCATTCTATAGAGATGTGTTAATTTAAGGTAAATAAGATAATGAGGTTCATCTATCAGTGCAAGAGTTGTACTTTTCTTCACGTTTGCCTTTGTTCTCAGCACCAATGCATTATCTGTTTCATCAACATCTATTTCATCGCCAGCCTTCAAACTGCGTTCATCTATCCATTTCTTTGGAAGGTAAACAGTAAAGCCGCCGCCCCCTTGTTTGATTAATTTGCGTTTCATAGAGTAGAGAAAGAGGTTTCTGTATTTAAAATGTATGTTTTTCATATCACTGATATCAATCATATCAGTTAGATATTAACTACACTTCTTGTTACCTGATTAAAGTGATTACAGAAATCATAAGGTGAACAAAAATGACAAAACGACTTGAAATACAATTTAGACGACACCCGCATTCATATAAAAGCCCTGAAGGCAAAAAGTTTGATGGTCCTTCATTGCAAGGATTAGATGAAGTAAGAAAAATTAATTCAAATATTCGTTCTCATTTAATTGATGGAGGAAATGAGTATTGGTTGTGTAGATTTTATGCCTCACCTACGTACAGAACAAGTATTACTGCAGAATTAATGAGAGAAAACGTTGTAGGTTTAGGAAGATCTTCAATAGATACATATAATTCCGTTACTGCACAGAAAGAGTACCGATGGTTTTCTGATGAATTAAAAGCAAAACATGAATTGTGCTTTGCTGTTGGAAATGTCTGTATTGGTACACCAGAAGTCATCATAGCACCTGCAATTCGTCCAACAACAAGAAGTCCAGAGTATGAAAAAGCAATGAAAGCTGCTTGCCCAAGTGGAAAAGAAAGCGACCTTGTTGCGTATTCATTGAATCCTGATAATTTAACTGCAGGAACAGAAAGTCCAGCAGAACTAGGCCAGCGAAACCTTGACCACATTCTTGGATTACGAAGCCACTTTGAACAAATAGCAGATAAAAAAACAGGCTACATTGAAAACATTACACATGAACCAAATCTTACAGCTGTTATGATGAGAGTTCTCAACATGGAACGCTATGATGCAGCAGTATTTCAAGGTGCAGCAAACACAACAGAAACAATTGCTGTCACAATGGAACAACGACCAAGCGGAATTGTTGCAGTCAGAATGCAGTACAGAAATCTCGAAGCATCATTGACGCTTTGATTTTTTTATTTTTTCATTTAACAAAAAATAGTCGTGACACCCATGAACTGGACACAGATTTCAAAGCGAGGTAGATTGAGTGTTTTGCCTAATATTTACTCTATGGAAGCTGCAACAACACTGACAAATCAGATTCTCAATAATGGAAGTTACAAAAAAATCTTGATTGCATTAGAAAAGAGAGATATACATGTGTTTGTAGACACTGAAAGCTACAATCAAATTCAACAGCATGGCTTAAAAGAGATTAGAAAGAATCCAAAAATCTTTGACCATACTATTCAAGAAATAAATATTCTTGCAAAAGAGTGGCTGCACTGGTTGAAAACACTAAATCCAGAAGACAAAACAAACAAAGAATTAATAGAAATCTATCTTAAATACAGAGAATATTACAAAGAAATCTACGGCAGATATTTTACAATTCTTGTTCTTGAAAATCCATTAACTACACATTTAAACACTATTCTAAGAGAAAAAGCAACTGAAGAGAACAGAGCGCAATACTTCACAACATTAACAAGCACAATTGAAGCAATGCATAATAAAAAAGAAGAACGCGATAGACTTCAGCTTGCGCTAAAAATAAAAAAATACCGAACCAAAAATTTTCTTGAAAATCCTGAAATCAATGCTTGGATTGACAATCATGCAGAAAATTATTTTTGGATTACAAGGGATTATGAAGACCAGCACCTTACAAAACAAGATTTCATACAAAAGATTCATGAATCTCTAGAGAGAACAGATCTTGAATCAGCTGCGCAGGATGCGTTGCATGAAGAAGAACAGCATCATAGACAAATTCTGAAAATAGAAGAAGAAATCAAGTTAAGTGCTGAAGAGAAAGAATTTTTCAGAATAATGCGAGCAGGAATTTATCTCAAGGAATTAAGAAAAAGTATTGTCTCGCAATCATTATTTCATTTTGACAAAGTACTTAATGAAATCTGCAAGAGAACGGATCTCACAATAGAATTGACACGAATGCTTCTGCCCCATGACCTTCCTGCATTATTGTTAGACAATAAACCATACCAAGAAATTCTGCAAAAGAGATTCAACAAATCAGTGTACCTTATACAAGACGGAAAGTACATTGCGTATACAGGAAAAGAAGCAGAAAAATGGTTCAGTAAACTCATTGAAATTGACAAGAATATCACAGAAATAAAAGGTATCTCGGCATCTGCAGGAATTGCAAGCGGTCCAGCACGAATAGTTCTGCATCCAAGCGACTTTCATAAAATAAAACCAGGAGATGTTATGATAACTGTACAGGCAGTTCCATCATTTTTAGAGACAATAAAGAAATGCAATGCCCTTGTTGCAGATGGCGGTACTGGCATTACGTCACATCCAGCAACATTAGCAAGAGAAGCAAAGATTCCCTGTGTTATTGGAGCAAAGATTGCAACAAATATTATCAAAGATGGCGAGATTATTGAGGTTGATGGAAATAACGGAATAATTAAACGAATAACAGGAGAACCAAACGAAAACAAATACACTGATTTAATTTGTGTCAATGATGAACCAGACATGAACGTGTTCTCGTTGGGAATTGTACTGCAAGGGCTGCATAGAAATGCAATGAAAGAACAGGTCGGCTTTACAATTGGCCCTGTAGCCTGTGAGTACATAAATAAAAGAATCATATACAGAGTTCCAAAAAAAAATTATCAAGAATATGGAAAAAAAGCATTTGAGAGAATTCAACAGGACAAAAACATCATCAAACAATTTTTTGAAGAAATAAAGCAGTGCAATGAAAATGTCCATAACCTAAAAACAACAAATAAGCAAGAGAAATTTGATGCAATCTACGAAAATCTCGCACATGCGTGTATGCTGGGATATTTTACTGTTGCAATAGAGTTAGAAAATCAGTTGCTGACAAATAAAGTCAGTGAAATAATCACTGCTGCTGCAAAACAAGGGTGTAAAAGAAATCCGCAGGAATATTTTGCAGTGCTCACAACACCAGAACAAGAGAGTGCATCAGTACAAGAACATATTGCATTGTTAGAGCTTGCAAAAAAAATACAAAACAAACAAATAACAAAAAAAGACGTAGAAAAAGAACTCAATCAAATCTATCAAATGTACTGCTGGTCAAACCACGGATATAATGGCCCTGCAAAATCTAAAGAAACCTATAAAGAACAAATCAGCATAATATGTAAAAAAAATGCTGAACAGGAACTAAAGAATATTGAAAAAGAAAAGCAAGAACAGAAAAATAAACAAAAACAATTTCTCAACGAATTAAAGCTCAGTAAAGAAGAATTCTATTTTATTGACTGTCTAAAATATACAACAGCAACAAAAATAGTGCGAAAAGATATGATGGCATACACATCATACGTGTTATTCGATTTGTTTGAAGAAAAAAGAACTGAACATGACATCACAATTGATGAAATGCAGTTCATCACGCCGCATGAAGCAAGAGAACTGTTAATAAAAAATAAAGTTCCATCAAAAAAAGAATTACAGCAGCGATTGAAGCATTGCCTGTATCTGTTTGATGACCCAAAAGAATCATTTTTGTATAACAAAGAAGCAGAGGATTTCTTAAAAAAACATGTTGCAGAAGAAAAAATAGAACAGACGTCTGAATTAAAAGGCATGGCTGCGTATCTTGGTAAAGTAACAGGCAGAGCAGTTATTGTCAATACAAAAGAAGACCTCCCTAAGATCCAACAAGGCGATATTCTGGTCAGTTATGCAACCTCTCCTGAAATTTTACCTGCAATGAAAAAAGCATCTGCGTTTGTCACTGATCATGGCGGTGCAACCTGTCACGCAGCTATTGTAGCCAGAGAAATGAAAAAACCGTGCATTATTGGCACAAAATATGCAACAAAAATAATCAAAGATAATGATGTTGTTGAAGTTGATGCATATACAGGTATTGTAAAAAAAATAGAAAATATAGAGAAAGAAAAAGAAATACAATGGAAAGAAGTTGCAAGTGATTTTAATTCTCCTTTAATGAGAAATTACATTTGGACAAAAGCATGGACAATTCAAAAAAAAATATTTGACATCCCATTAATGCAGGCAGGAGTAAAGTGTGAAGGAAATGCAATAAAATACATTGCAGATATTGACACATGGACAGCAGCACATCATGCATTGAGAAAAAAATTAGAAGCTGAACCGCAGTGGATACATAAGATTATTGAAAAAACAAATGAGCTTGGTGAAGCAACAAATAAGTGGTCTGAACAGTGTTTTGTCAAGAAAAAAGTCAGAGAATATAATTCAGGACAATTATGTATCCTTCTTGATGAGTATATTGAAAAACAAGCAACCTTGTATGCATACGGCTTGATTATACCTATGCTTGATTTTCAGGATTTCTCCTACATTGAAGGAAATCTGAAAAAAATTCTGAAAGAAAAAATCCCACATACATATGATGAAGCATATACTGTATTTACTGCACCACCAAACAATTCATTTCAGCAAGACCAAGAAGAAGAATTACTGGAATTAACTAAAGAATTTTATTCAGAGCAGTGGAAAAATGACCTCCTCTGCCTTACAACAAATGAAATACAAGCAAAGTATCCACAATTCTGGGAAAAGCTTGAATCACATACGAGAAAACATGAATGGGTGTATTATGTCTATCAAGGACCTGCGTTTACTGAGAAAGAATTTGTAGAATTTATTCAAGTATATCTAAAAAAAGAAGAAACACCAGCACAGCAGCTTGAGCAAATACAGAAAAACAAGAATAAAATAGAAGATAAAAAACAAGAATTCCTCAAAAAAATTCAGCTAACTGACGCTGAGAAAAATATACTATTGCTTGCAGGAAAAGTTGTATGGGCAAAACCAAGAAGAAAGGATTACCAAAGCAAAACGTATTATCATGTGGAAAATTTGTATAAAGAGATTGGAAAACGTGTGGGATGTACGTTGCACGAAGCCAGAAGTGCTGATCCTGAAGTTTTGAAAAATGCATTGCAGACAGGAACTCTTGTTGATAGGAATCAAATAAAAGAAAACAGTGAGTTCCATATTGTCATCCCAGATGAAAACAAAGGAGCAATAATTTTCAGTGGAAAAGAAGCAAGAAAATTCCATGAAACAATAGAGAAAGAAAAAGATGCCCAAAAAGAAAATGAAGAATACTGGATTCAAAATGCACAAGACGATAATGTGAGCTTATATCCTGTATACAATTTCTGGCTTGCAGCATATAATCTTATGCCTGAAGAAGCAGGAGTCCAGCTTACAGAAGGAGCAATAAAGTTGAAGGACAACAGATTTTATTGGCTCTGCAAAATGCCTGAATGGGAAAATGTTGGAAAGCAATTGACTGAAAAAACAATTGCTGATAAAACACATTTCCCAAAATTAAAGCAAAGATTGCTTGCATATGTTAAAGAATTGGATGCGTGTGGAGAACAAATTGCAGGAAAAGATGTTGCATCAATGACAAAGAATGAATTAAATGAAGAGTATCAAAAAATAACATGTGCAATGCAGAAAGTATGGGGTGCAGGAGTTCCGTTAGTTTTATATGATTTTGATTACACGCATTTTACCAATGAATTAATTAAAATTTTGAGAGATAAAACACCGCAAGTGCAGGAAGTATTGAGCATTCTTACAACACCTGATGAAGAAACAACAATAAAAAAAGAAGAAGAAGCTTTTCTTAAGATAATTGAAGAAGCACAAAATAAAGGAGAACAACATCCAGAAGTAAGAAAAGCACTGCAAAAGCATTATGAGCAATATAAATGGATAACACACAGCTGGAACGGTCCTAATGCAGAATACGTTTTTTTTGAGAATAAATTAAAGCAAAAGATAACTGTAGACATTAAAGAAGAACAAGAGAAAATAAAACAATACAAAGAAGAGAAAAGGAAAAAAAAGAGGGAATTAGAAGAAAAATTAAACCTTAATAGTAAAGAAAAAAGCCTATTTGCAATTGGCAGAGATATTGTATTTTTAAAAGCACATCGAAAAGAACATCTCTTCAAAGCGTTATCACAAATGGAGTTTCTTTTTCAAGAAATTGCAAGACAATGCAATCTAAAGAGAGAAGAATTACGATTTTTAATGCATGAAGAAGTTGCAGATGCTTTGCTTAATAAAAAAGATTTTACAGCAATAGCAAAAGAACGAAAAAAACATTGCGTTTTTTGGATGAAGAATAAAAAAATAAATATTTTAATAGGAAAAGAAACAAACAATGTTCTTAAAAATATCAAGAGAGAAAATAGGGGTATAAATCAAAAAGAGATTACTGGAACGTGTGCAAATCCTGGATATGCAGAGGGAAAAGTTCATATTGTCAATTCTCCAGAAGACATGAAAGATTTTGAAGAAGGAAATATTCTTGTTTCTATTGCAACAAATCCCATGATAGTTCTTGCTATGAAAAAAGCAGCTGCAATTATTACAGATGAAGGAGGATTAACATGTCATGCAGCAATTGTATCAAGAGAGTTAGGAAAACCATGTGTCATCGGCACAAAACATGCAAGTAAAATTCTAAAAAATAATGAACAAATAGTTGTCGACGCAAGTAAAGGAATAATAACACGAAAAACTCACGATGCTAAATCTAAATATGTTGCATGGTTTAGTGAACTTAACAATAAAAAAGTTCCGTTAGTAGGAGGCAAAGGCGCATCATTAGGAGAGATGTTCAACAGTATGCCTGTGCCAAATGGATTTTGCATCACTGTACATGCATACAAAGAAGCATTAGCAAGCATTTTGCCTGAAATTAATGAAATATTGAAACTAAAAGTACAGGACATAGATGATCTGCAGAACAAAGAAGACATTATCAAAGCAAAAATAGCTGCAATACAAATGCCAAAAATTGTAGAAAAAGAAATAAAAGAAAATTACAGACAGATAGGCGGAAAAGTTGCAGTCAGAAGTTCAGCAACAACAGAAGATTTAGCAGATGCAAGCTTTGCAGGTCAGCAAGATTCATACCTAAACATAGAAGGGGAACAAGCAGTTTGTGAAGCAGTAAAAAAGTGTTGGGCATCATTGTTTAATGCACGGGCAATTCAATACAGAGAAGAAAAAGACTTCACGCATGATGATGCATACCTTGCAGTAGTTGTGCAAAAAATGGTTGATGCAGAAAAAGCAGGAGTCATGTTTACTGCAAATCCAATAAATAATGCAACAACAGAGATGATTATAGAAGCATGCTTTGGCTTGGGAGAAAAACTCGTTAGCGGAGAAATAACCCCTGACACCTTCATCATTGACAAAAAAGCAGCAACAGTAAAACAAGAATATCTAAATCATAAAACAAAAACTCTTCAAGAAAATGAATTAAAAAAACTCATTGAACTTGCAAGAAATATTGAACAGCATTATGAAAAGCCAATGGACATTGAATGGGCAATAGAAAAAGGAGAAGTTTACATATTACAGGCACGACCAATTACAACAATAGAAACAGAAAAATGGATAACGAATTTTTCAATTGAATGCGCTGGGTACCAGTTATTGCATCCCGCATTGCGCAGTGCATTCAAGTATGCAATGGAAATATGTTTTGATGAGAAAAAACATCTCACACAATTTCTTGCAATTATGGACGACGTGCACATAAAAAATGCATGCGTAAAAGAGAAAGAAATACAGAATTTAGTAAATGCAACAATACAAAAAATAATTGAAGAACCAGAAAAAATAAAAGAAATCCATACACAAGCATATATCCACAATGATGAATATCTAAAACATGGAAAAAAATGTATCAATGTTAATTTTTCAAATTTAAGTGATAAAGAGTTGGCAGAAGAATATACAAATATTTTGAGTATACAGAATAAAGCACATGGCCATGCTCTTATAACAACATGGTTCCTTGACAGTTATCAGGAAAAATTCTCAAAATTGCTTATGGAAAAAGTACAGAACATTTGTAAGAATACAAAGAGAGATGTTGCAGAAACATTTAGTATACTTACTACATTGCCAAAAAACAGTTTAGCAACAATTGAAGAAATAGAATCACTTGCAATAGTGCAGAAAATCCAGCAGAGTGATGAAAAAGAAATAATCCTCAATTGGCAAGATACAACACAGATGCCAGAATGCAGTTTCAGAGAAGAAATGGAAGCGCATTATCAAAAATGGTGTTGGATGCCGTTCTCTTATCTTGGTCCTGCATACAATAGGGAATTTTATTTTGAAGTGTGGAAAGGACTTGTCAAAGAAAATTTCAATGCAAAAGAGAGAATGCAAGAACTTCAGGAACGACCAGAAAAAATCAAACAACAACAAAAAGAATTAATAAAAGAATTAAAGATAAATAAAGAAATTCAAACAATACTAGAGATTGGCGCAGACATTGCATTTCTAAAAGGCTATAGAAAAGATGCAATGTACCATGGCATGTATGCATTGTCCTTTATTTTAAAAGAAGCAGCAAAACGACTGCATGTTCCATTAAAAGACATGTATCTTTTGACAGACAAAGAAATAAGTGATGCATTAATCAATGGAGCACCAATAGATTCTACTGCATTGTATGAACGAAAAGGCAAACACTGTTTTGTGTTTGATTATGAAACAGAAACAGTTCAAGAATATAGAGGAAAACACGCAGAAGAATTCCTTAAAACAAAAAAGTTTGTTGAAGAAGAGGAAGTTCAGGTAAATATTTTCAAAGGAACAACAGCATGTAGTGGAATTGCAAAAGGGATAGTGAAAATAATAAACCAACCAAAAGATATGTCAAAAATGGAATTTGGCAATGTTCTTGTGGCGCATACCACAATGCCAAGTTTACTTCCTGCAATGAAAAAAGCAGCTGCAATAATTACAGAAGATGGTGGCATAACATGCCATGCAGCAATTGTCAGCAGAGAATTAAAGATACCGTGCATTACTGGAATAAAAACAGCAACAAAAGTTCTCAAAGATGGTATGACTGTTGAAGTCAATGCAAGTGAAGGAATTGTAAGAATCCTTTAACACAAATCCATATATACCACTTCTTCTTCATTACTTAAATGCCTGACATAAAATTCAAAATCATTGCAGAAGATGGTAATGCAAGAATCACCAGATTCAAAACACGCCACAATACTTTAGAAACACCTTTCTTCATGCCTGTTGCAACAAAAATGGCTGTCAAGCATCTCACGACTTCTGACCTCAATAAAATTAGCATTCAAGCAATTATTTCCAACGCATTAGTTCTTGAGTTGAGCAGAACAGGAGATTACATAAAAAAGCAAGGTGGCATCCATAATTTAATGAATTTCAAAGGCTCAATTTTCACAGATTCTGGCGGCTTCCAGATGATTCGTTCAAGTTTTTATGAAAAAACAACAGAAAACGGCGTTATTTTCAAAGATCCGTTAAACAACAAAAAAAGTTTTCTTGCAACACCTGAATATGTGACGCAGTTGCAGGAAAAACTTGGCAGTGATGTTGCAATGGTGCTTGATGACCATAATGCGCATACGCATACAAAAGAAAAACATGCGCATGCAGTTCTGCAAACCTATGAATGGGGAAAGCGATGCCTGCAGGCAAAAACAGACAAAAAGCAATTAATGTTTGGCATTATTCAAGGAGGTACATATCTTGATTTGAGAAAAAAGAGTGCACAACTAACACAGTCATTAGATTTTGACGGCATTGCTCTTGGAGGTTTAGCAACAGGAGAACCTATTCCAATAATGAAAAAAGTTGTCAACACTGTTACAAAAATAATCAATAAAAACAAACCTAGATATTTGATGGGATTAGGAAGCCCTGTAGAGATGATAAATACTGTTGGCATGGGAATTGACTGTTTTGATTCAACATATCCAACGCAGAATGCGCGCCACAGCACACTTTTCACGCATCAAGGAAAGATAGATATTGCAAAAGGCAGATATTTGCATGATGAGAATCCCATTGATGAAAACTGCAACTGCTACGCCTGTAAAAATTACAGCAGAGCATATATCTGCCATCTGGTAAAAGCAGATGAACCAATTGCACATAGACTAAAAACATACCATAATATTTACTTCATAAATAATCTCATGAGAGAAGCAAAAACTGCAATAAAAGAACATAGATTCAAGCAATTTGAAAAAGAGTTTACAAAGAATTTTACAAGAAAAAATACACAAAAAAAGAATGTGAGCATTGTTTAACACAGTACCTTCTTCAATAATGCCATTGCAGAATAAACCCTAAATTCAGCTTGATCAAAAATAATAGATTGCTGCATTCTCATGACATCTTTTGCAATTTCTCTGTCTGGATGTGCAGGAAGGCAATGCAAAATAACAATATTTTTTTTCGCATTCTTCAAAAATGCTTTATTGACTTGATATTTCCCAATTTGCCGTTTCAAGAAATCCTTTTTATTTTCCCACCACTCATCAACATATAATACGTCTGCAGTTTTCATACTATTGTGAATATCTGTGGTAATCGTAAGTTTTCCACCATATTTTGAAAGCATTTTTACAGTTTTATGAAACCCATAATTTTTTCCAATAATGCTACCTGTGGGAGTTATTAAAGTAACATTTTGCCCCAACAACAAAACTGCATAGACAAAAGACTCCATAACACCGCTTCCTTCTGGTGGACAAACCCCAATATAGTTCAATTTCCATGTATTTTTTTTCCAAGCAGTAACAGAAATATCAGCTAATGCTTGGCTTGGGTGACCAATTTGACAAAAACCATTAATAATTGGAGGATATTGTTTTCGTTTAAGCACCTCTAACATGTTTTGTGAATAATCTCTAACCACATATGCATCTACCATTCTATCAAGAGTGTCAATAATATCTTCATAAATCTCTCGGGGAGTACCATCTTTTTCGTGAAGAACTGAGTCAGTATCAACAAAGTACGTACTTCCACCCAATAAATGCATTGCTGATTCAAACGACAGGCGTGTTCGTAAAGAACTGCTGTCAAATAACAAGCAAACTCTTTTGCCAGTTAATGCACTTTTATGCCTATGAATATTTTTTTTGTATGCAACTGCTTCTTTTATTAAAGAGACTAATTCTTTCTGAGAAAAATCAGTAATTTCAAGAATGTTGTTGGACATAAAAAGAATAAGATGAAAGAAACATTTAAACTTTGTGATTTTACAAAAATAAAAAGTATTGAAATAGAATCATACTAATGTTTCTTCAACCCAAGTTCTTTCCATTGTTTATCATCAATAGTGCTTGGACTGCCATCCATTGGACATTGTGCTTGTTTATTTTTAGGAAATGCAATAACCTCTCTGATATCTGTCAACTTCAAAAGAAGAGAAACCATCCTATCCAACCCAATGCCTATGCCTCCATGTGGTGGTGCGCCATATTTGAATGCATCAAGTAAAAATCCAAACCGAGCCTGTGCACGTTCTTTTGGAAATCCAACAACACGCATAACTCGCTCTTGTAATTCAGGAACATTAATACGAATACTGCCAGATGCCATTTCCCATCCATTTAAGACAAGATCATATTGAGTGCAGTGTACTTTTCCAGGATCTGTCTCTAAAAATTGAATATCCTCTTTCTTTGGCATGCAGAACATGTGATGTGCAGGCTCCCATGCTTTTTCCTCATCATTCCAATCAAATAATGGAAAGTCAACAACCCAGCAAAAGACATATGTGTTTTTGTCAATTAATCCTAAATCATTGCCAAGTTTATTTCGTATTTTATTCATAATTTCATTTGCAATTTTCAGCTTATCTCCGCAAAAGAATAAAACATGCCCTGGTTTTGCATTCATTTGTTCAATAAGCAGCTCCTGCAGTTGTTTGTTGAAAAATTTTGCAATGCCTCCATCAAATCCTTTATCAGTTACTTTCACGTATGCCAATCCTTTTGCACCAGAATCAGTTGCAAATTTAACATATTCATCAATCTGCTTTCGGGAAAAATCATGTTCTGTGTTAATTGCCTTAACAATCCCTTTATCAGCAATCACAGTTTTGAAAACAGAAAAATCACTTTGCTTCATAATGTCTGTAACATTCTGCAGCCTAAGTCCAAAACGCAAGTCTGGTTTGTCACAGCCATATTTTTCCATAGCTTCAGTGTGGCTTATTTTTGGAAATGGAACGTGGATGTCAATATTTGCTGTTTTTTTAAACGCATGTTTTATCATCTCTTCAACAACAGTATGAACATCTGCTTCTTCAACAAAACTCATTTCAATGTCAATTTGTGTATGTTCTGGTTGTCTGTCTGCGCGCAAATCCTCATCTCTTAAACATCGTGCAATTTGAAAATATCTGTCGCATCCAGAAACCATCAATATTTGTTTGTAAAGCTGTGGACTTTGAGGAAGTGCATAAAACATGCTGTGATGTATTCTGCTTGGTACAACATAATCTCGTGCACCTTCTGGTGTTGATTTCACGAGCATAGGTGTTTCAATTTCCATAAAATGCTGGCTTGTTAAATATTCTCGCACAGCCATTGCAAATCTGTGCCGTATCTGAAGGTTTTTCTGCATCGTTGGCCGTCGCAAATCCAAATATCTGTATTTCAAACGCATTTCTTCAGATGCAGGAATTTCATCATTAATATCTATGGGCAAAATTTCTGATTTAGAAAGAATTATTAAGGTATCTGCAAGAACCTCAACTTCTCCAGTATTCATGTTCTTGTTAACAAGCCCATCACCCCTATAACGAACCCTGCCAGAAACTTGAAGAACATCTTCTTTTCGTAATCGCAATACTTCATCAAAAAGCCTTTTGTTGTGCTTTTCGTCAAACGTAATCTGTGTAATGCCATACCTATCGCGCAGCCAGAGAAAACTAATTCCTCCGTGTTGTCGGACAGTTTCCATCCAACCGCATAATGTCACAACAGTGCCTTTGTCTGTTAACCGCAGTTCCCCGCATGTATGTGTTCTGAGCATAGAATGAGTGTGTAAAGAAGGAATATTTAAATGTTTAGAACACACTCAATACCTCACTTTTAATTTTATGTTTGATAATTTCATTTTTAAAATCAACAGCATCTTGCACACTGCCAACAACTGAACCATAATGATAAGGAATTGCTTTTTTTGGATGAAACAGAAGAACTGCCTCAACTGCCTCTTGCCAGCTCATAGTATATGTGCCACTGACTGCAACAAATGCAATATCAATGTCATGCAGCAGCGCCATTTCTGGAATTTTGTCAGTATCACCAGAAAAATAAACCCTCTGTTTGTCAAGTGTCACAACATACCCAACCCAATAATTTTCCTGCGGGTGGAAAGCAATCCCTGGGCTTCTAAATTTATTGACATTGTATGCAGGAACAGTTTCAATAGAAATTCCTTTGACAGTAATTTCTTGGCATGGCTCAACAGGAATAATCTCCTTGACCATGAGTTCATTGAGTTTGCTTAAGCAGTCAGGCGGGCAGACAAGAGAAGTGTTTGGCGTCATAACTTTTTTTATGTCCTCTATACTGCAATGATCAAAGTGATTATGCGTGCATAAAACAATATCTGCATCAGAATAACTTTTAGGCATTTTAAATGGATCCACATAAATCTTTTTTTCTCCTGTTAAACACACTGCAGAATGCCCAAACCACTGAATATCCATTAATGCACCCGTTTTGTTTCTATGTCATAAATAACATCTTCTATTTTTTTGAGGTTCCATTTAATTGCATCATATTTCTTGCGCAGTTCGCCATTGCCCATGTCCAAAGTCAAGAAAAAATCATGAATCCCTGCAACAAAATCTCTCACAAGGTGAACATCAGAATAATTTCTACTGATAGTTGTCAGCACTGCTCGCCTGGCTAATTCTCCTGTGAGGTCACTGAGTCCCATGAGATAATCCTCTGGTTCAACATTAAGTTCACTCAATTCAATAAGACACTGATGCTTAATGAAATGAAGAAATGCCTTAGCTTCAACATATTCTTGAAGAGAAACAGAATATGCCCCAATAACAGATAATGCAACATCTAATGCAGAAACTTTTTTTATCTGTTTAATCAACACTTCTGCATCATGAATATGTTTGTCAGCCATTGCAAGGTCATTTCTGTGAATGCAGGAAATTGCCATCTTTGAAAAGCGCAGAATATCACGAGAAGTCTTGATAATCTGTTCTCTTTTATCTGCATATGCAGTAAGCTGATGACGGATGGTATCAAAATTTTTCTTTGAAAACATACTCTAATAATCGAAAGGTTTATATATAAAGTTTTCCAAAATCACACCTATGCTCTACGCAACAACAAATACTGCATTTAGGGATGTCTTAGAATTCTTCATGCGCCTTGGGGTGTATGATGTTCTGCTTCCATTTATTTTAGTGTTCACTATTGTCTTTGCAATACTGGAAAGAACAAAGATATTTGGCACAGAAAAAGTAAAAGATGTAGAATATGGAAAAAAGAATCTCAATGCGATGACTGCATTTGTTATTTCTTTTTTAGTTGTCGCGTCAGCACAAATGGTTTCCTTGATTAACAATGCATTGCCAAAAATAGTCATTCTCCTTTTCCTCGGTGTATTTTTCCTGCTATTAGTAGGCATCTTTTACTCAGAAAAAGAAGAAGTCCTTCTCAGCAGCAGATGGAAAATCATGTTTATGGTTATTATGTTTATCGGCATAGTTGCAATATTCCTTCACTCTATACCTATGGCAGATGGCACGCCGTTCCTTACGTGGGCAATGATGTTTATTATTGCAAATTACAATACAACAACAGTAACATCAATTATTATGGTCATTGTTATTGTTGCATTGATGATGTTCATTATTAAAGAACCAAAAGCTGAAAAAAAAGAAGAAAAGAAAGATTGAGGTGGATTGTATGATGGCTACAAATTTTGTGGAATTGTTTCGCACACTTGAGGGGTATGGATTAACAGATGCATTGCTTCCATTCCTGCTCATATTTACAATACTCTTTGCCATGCTTCAAAAGACAAAAATTCTTGGAGCAGGAAAGAAAAACTTCAATATGATGGTGGCATTCATTCTTGCAGCGCTGGTAGTAATTCCACATATTACACGAAGCTACCCTGCGCGATATGACCTTGTAGAAATTTTGAATAATGCACTTCCCAATGTCTCGATTATCATTGTTGCAATAGTTCTTGCATTATTGCTTATTGGCCTTTTTGGCGGAGAAGCAAAATGGATGGGAGGCAGTCTTTCAGGAGGCATTGCAATAATAGCATTTGCAATAGTCATCTATGTTTTTGGCGGCGCAGCAGGATGGTGGGAAAATATTGGTCTCAGATGGTGGGATCAGGATGCCATCACATTAGTCATTATTATTTTAGTGTTTGCAATAGTCATCTGGTATGTCACAAAAGAAGATGCCCCTGCTGATCAGGCAGCAAAAGTATCAAATCTTATGGGAGAAGTAGGCAAACTCTTTGGAGGAGGCAAACAGTAATGGCAACACCAACCCTTGAATTAGGATTTTTACAATATTTTTCTCCTATATTTATATTCTTATTAGTCTTTGTCATCGTGTATGCTATCTGTCAGTTTACAAAACTTGCAGGAGAGAATAAAATTCTTCATGCAATTATTGCATTCTTAGTTTCAATTGTCTTTTTGTTCTCAACAACAGCAACAACAGTTGTCACGTTTATTGCGCCATGGTTTACAATTATGTTTATTTTTATTTTGTTTATGCTTATTGCATACAAGTTGTTTGGCGCAACAGATGATCAAATAAAAACAGTCATTTCCAAATCAAGCACATTGCAATATTTTGTCTTGGCAATAGGCATTATCATTGCATTGTTTGGCCTTGGCTCTGCATTTGGCCAGAATCTCTTAGGATTTACAGAAGATGTTTCAACAACATCAGAAGCAGGAGTAGTAGAACAAGGAGATGTCGCATCTGGCAGTTATCAGCAGAATCTTATCGCAACATTATTTAATCCAAAAATACTTGGAATGATTTTATTGATGGTAATAGCAGGATTTACAATTCGTGCAATGACACCTGCAATGAA
>Ga0233425_10003515_pt1 | contig 28206 bp, 17 predicted proteins | sample Watercolumn_Towu_2_FD_181712 | JGI IMG/M metagenome (GOLD analysis project Ga0233425, IMG submission 181712) | Freshwater microbial communities from Lake Towuti, South Sulawesi, Indonesia - Watercolumn_Towuti2014_140_MG | ecosystem: Environmental > Aquatic > Freshwater > Lake | place...
TGGATCTATCACCCCGTCAACAAAATCGTGGCCGACTTCCAATCGAGCCTGAAAGCAGAACCGCCAGTTCCGGTCGGTGCGCCTGATCCGTACGAACCGCCTGCGAAAAAGTGATCGGCCTGAAATCTCAAGATACGCACGGGGAATGCATCCGCCATGAAGCACCTCACGCTGGCACTCCTGGCTCTGCTGCTCGTTGAACCGATCTCACTGTTCGCGGCCGATACGTCGCGTGCGACGAGACCGAACATCGTGTTCATCATCGCCGACGACCTCGGCTGGGCGGACGTGACCTTTCACGGAGGCCGAGCACCCACGCCGCACCTCGACCGGTTGGCGCGGCAGGGGCTGGAGCTGGCGAGTCACTACGTCGCGCCGGTCTGCAGCCCGACACGATCGGCCTTGATGACCGGTCGCTGTTGGAGCCGGTTCGGCGTCACGAGCCCGCAAAACGAGCGGGCGCTCCCGTGGGACACCGTCACGTTGCCGCGAGCTTTGGAGAGCATCGGATACGACACCTGCCTGACTGGCAAGTGGCATCTCGGCTCGCGGCCGGACCAGGGACCCAACCACTTTGGTTTCGATCATTCCTACGGCTCGCTCGCGGGCGGCGTCAGTCCTTGGAACCATCGTTACAAGGAAGGCCCGTTCACGCAGACGTGGCATCGCAACGAAACGCTGATCGAAGAGCCGGGGCACGTGACCGACCTCATCGCGGGAGAGGCCATCCGCTGGATTGAGTCGCGAGGCGAGCGGCCGTTCTTTCTCTACGTCCCCTTCACCGCCGTGCATCTGCCGATCAAGGAACCGGAGGAGTGGCTACGCCGCGTACCCTACTCGATCAAAGGAGACGTGCCACGGCACTACGCCGCCTGCGTCATGCACCTCGATGATGCAGTCGACCGGATCATCTTTGCATTGGGAAGGAAGGGATGCCTCGACAACTCCCTGCTTGTCTTCACCAGCGACAACGGCGGGAGCACCGTCGAGAACAACGATCTCAAGTATCCCGATGACAACTGCCCGAACGGAAAACTCGTCGGCAACAACAAACCGTGGCGCGGCCAGAAGGGAGAACTGTACGAAGGTGGCACTCGCGTCCCGACCATCGTCTCGTGGCCCGGCCGAGCCAAACCCGGCAAGGTCGAAACGCCCGTGCAGATCATCGACTGGATGCCGACGCTGTGTCACGTCGCCGGCTACCGCCCCGACCACGACCTGAAATGGGACGGCATCAACATTTCCGCCGTGCTGACCGATCACACCGCGATTCCGATCCGGCCGCTGTATGCCGTCGCTCCCGGATGGCGATCGCGGTCGCTGCGGTTTGGCGACTGGAAACTGATCGTCCACGGAACCGGCGACGCCCGCAAAACGGAACTGTTCAACCTCGCGCTCGACCCGGTGGAATCGAAGAACCTCGCGAACGACCAACCCGAACGACTTCGGGAAATGCTCGGCCGCCTCGACCAAGTGGCCTCGGGCGATCGCGACGCAGTGCCGCGTTAGTCGCAAAGAACAAAAGCGAAGGGTGCCACTGGCAGCTGGCTGGCAGTGCAAACCTCCATCGGTGCTGCACGCGCGGACCAACCTTTCGGACACATGCCTGGGCTGGTAACCTGAGCCACCGATGACTCACCACCGAGACACGGAAAGCACCGAGGTGATGCAGTGCCGAGACGTTTGCTGTTGTTTCGCGAAACCGCAGTCCTTCGCAGATTGAATGTGCGGCTGACTTTCGTACCCGTGCTGATCGCCATCGCGGGCGGTTCGCTCGTCGCCGCGGAGTCGTCGCCGGAATCGTTTGCGAGCCTGGCCGACCAGTACAAAACCAAGGCACATCCGGTGCTGAAGCAGTTCTGCCTCGGGTGCCACTCGACGGAGAAGCAGAAAGGCGAACTGGACCTCGAGCGGTTCGCATCGCTCGCCGACGTCCGGCGCGATACGAAGTCGTGGCTGAAGGTCGTCGAAATGCTCGACAGCGGCGAAATGCCGCCGAAGGAATCGAAGCAGCCGAATGCGGAACAGCGGAAGGAACTGCGTGGTTGGATCGAGCGGTATCTGCACGCCGAATCGCTCGCGAACGCCGGCGACCCCGGTCCGGTCGTGCTGCGGCGGCTGAGCAACGCGGAGTACACCCACACGCTTCGCGACCTGACCGGCATCGCGGGCCTTGATCCGGCGCGGGAGTTCCCGGTCGATGGCGCGGCGGGCGAAGGATTTACCAACACCGGCAGCGCGCTCGTGATGTCTCCCGCGCTCCTCACGAAGTACCTCGATGCGGCCAAGGAAGTCGCGGCCCATGCCGTGCTGCTGCCGGACGGTATCCGGTTTTCACCCGCCACCACACCTCGCGACTGGACCGATGAAACTCTCGCGCGAATCCGCGACTTCTACCGCCGGTTCAGCGACGCGGGAGGGGGCGACAAAGTCAACCTGCAGGGAATTGTGTTCGACACCAACACCGGCGGCCGGTTGGCCGTCGAATCGTATCTCGCCGCGACCGTCATCGAACGCGAAGCCCTCGCGACTGGACGCAAAACGATTGACGAGGTGGCTCGCGAGCGAAGTTTGAACGTGCGGTATCTCGGCACGTTGTGGCGATCGCTGTCGGCGAAGGACGACTCGCTGTTGCTGAACGGACTCCGCGCCCGCTGGCGCGCGGCCAAGACCGACGACGTTGCCGCGCTCGCGTCGGACGTTGCCGCGTGGCAGAAAGGGCTGTGGCGCTTCGCCACGGTCGGCCACATCGGCAAGGTGGGCGGTCCCAAACGCTGGCTCGAACCGGTCAGCCCGGTCACGGCGCGGCAGGACGTGCGGTTCAAAATCCCAACGGTTCCGGAGGGGCAGGACGTGACGATCGCGCTCGTCGCGTCCGACGCCGGCGACGGCAGCGACCACGACTTCGTCGTGTGGCATCAACCGCGCCTGGTCGGTCCCGGCCGGCCCGAACTTCTCCTGCGTGATGTCCGCGCCGTGGTTCACGATCTGACCCGACAGCGCGATCAAATCTTCGCTCGCGCCGCGACGTACTTGATCGCCGCCGACGAAGCTGCTGCGAAGCAGGGCGAAGCGGACGTGGACGCGCTCGCAAAGAAACATGTACTCGACGCGAACGCGCTTCGCGCGTGGCTCGACTATCTTGGCATCGGTGCCGGCGGGCCGGTGGAACTGCAGGGACACTTCACCGCCACGATTCCGAGCGCCGCTGGGTACGACTTCATCAAGGGCTGGGGCAGCCACCAAACGCCGCTGCTGGTCGCCAACTCGTCGGATCAGCACGTTCGAATTCCCGGCAACATGAAACCGCACAGCGTCGCCGTGCATCCGTCGCCGACACTGCGAGTCGCCGTTGGCTGGCAAAGCCCGGTGACCGCCACGCTGCGAATCGAAGGCACGGTGACGCATGCGCACCCCGAATGCGGCAACGGAGTCACATGGTTGCTCGAACTGCGCCGCGGTGCGACTCGGCGGCGGCTCGCGAACGGCATCGCGCAGGGGGCGAAGGCGGTGGCGGTCGGCCCGGTCGAAGGACTGGTTATTCAAAAGGGAGACCTCGTGTCGTTGCTGATCGGCCCGCGCGATGGCAATCACTCGTGCGACCTCACCGCCATCGATATCAAGCTGACCCGCGCGGGCGAACAGGCGCGAACGTGGGACCTCGCCGCCGACGTTTCCGGCAACGTGCACGCAGGCAACCCGCACGCCGATCGGTTTGGCAACGAGGACATCTGGCATTTCTACGTCGAACCAGAGAAGGGAACCGAGACGAGCCCGGTGATCCCGGCCGATTCGCTGCTGACCCGGTGGTCCGACGCGAAAAACTCCGCCGACCGAAGGAAGCTGGCGGACGACGTGCAGAAGCTGCTGACGTCGCCGACGTCTCCGCCGGCCGACCGCCCGGACGACGTGTTGTATCGACAGCTCGTGTCACTCGGAGGCCCGTTGCTGAGCGGCGCGCTTGCGCGATCCGCCGGCGAAAAAACTTCACCTCAGCAAACCGACAACGCAAAGGTCTCGCCCGGCCACACGTCCGACTACGGTCTCGACCCCGCGACGTTTGGGAAGCATCCGAACGGGAAGCCGATCGACAGGGGCAGCCTGTGCGTGAAGGCTCCGGCAGTCGTCGAGATCCGCCTCCCCGCCGATCTGGTCGCCGGCTGCGAACTCGTGACGACCGGAATGCTCGACTCGGAGACTGGCGCCGAGGGGAGTGTTCAGTTGCAGGTTCTCGCGGGCAAGCCGGGTCGCGAGGCGGGTTTGCTGCCGAGCGAGGTCACCACCACGTTCGCGAGCGGCCAGTGGACGGCCGACAACCGCCGCACGTCGTTCGGTTCGCCGATTCTCGTCAACGAAGGGACCGCGGCGCGGAAGCGAGTCGAAGCGGCGTTCGACGACTTCCGATCGTTGTTCCCGGCGGCTCTGTGTTACACGAAGATCGTCCCCGTCGATGAAGTCGTCACGCTGACGTTGTTCTATCGCGAGGACGATCACCTGGCGCGGCTGATGCTCGACGATTCGCAACGGGCCGCGCTCGACAAGCTGTGGGATGAGCTGCACTACATCAGCCACGACGCTGTCACGCTCGTCGATGCCCTGGAACAGTTGATCCAATACGCCACGCAAGACGCCGACCCCAAGGTCTTCGAACCGCTCCGAAAACCGTTCGCCGACCGAGCCGACTCGTTCCGCCAGCGATTGATCGACACCGAACCGAAACATCTTGCCGCGTTGCTCGACTTCGCGTCGCGGGCCTACCGCCGACCGCTCACCGATTCCGAAGCTCGCGAACTGCGGACCCTGTACGCCGACCTGCGGGCGCAGGAGATTCCGCACGACGAAGCGTTTCGATTGACACTCGCCCGCGTGCTGGTGGCCGCTCCATTTTTGTATCGGATCGAGGTGCCGGGACCGGGCGCGGGGCCGACTCCAGTGTCGGATTGGGAACTCGCCAGCCGGTTGAGCTACTTCCTGTCATCGTCCGGCCCCGACGATGAATTGCGTCGGCAGGCCGAAGCGGGCAGGCTGCGCGATCCGGTCACATTGACGGCTCAAACGCGGCGGATGCTCCGCGACGAACGCACGCGCCGGCTGGCGATCGAATTCGCCTGCCAGTGGCTGCACATCCACGACTTCGATCACCTCGATGAAAAGAGCGAACGGCACTTCCCCACCTTCGCGGGTCTGCGCGAAGCGATGTACGAAGAGTCGATCCGGTTCTTCACCGACCTGTTCCAAAACAACGGTTCCGTGCTCGACATCCTCGACGCCGACTACACATTCGTGAACAAGGACCTGGCGAAGCATTACGGCCTCCCCGTAGGTCAGGCTTTCCAGCCTGACAGTAGCCCCGGCTCTCGTGGCCGCGACAGTCAGCCTGGAAAGCCTGACCTACAATTCGGCTGGCAACGCATCGACGGCGCGAAAAACTTCGGGCGTGGAGGCATCTTGGGGCAGGCGACGACGCTGGCCAGTCAGTCGGGTGCGTCGCGGACCAGCCCCATTCTACGCGGCAACTGGATCAGCGAAGTGCTGCTCGGCGAGAAACTGCCTCGGCCGCCGAAGGGCGTCCCGCAGCTTCCCGATGACGAGGCCGCGACCGAAGGCAAGACGGTGCGGCAACTCGTCGAACAGCACAGCAGTGACGCTCGGTGTGCCGTGTGCCATCAACGGATCGACCCGTTCGGGTTCGCGCTCGAAGGTTTCGATGCCATCGGTCGGCGACGGGAGCGCGATCTCGGCGATCGCCCGATCAACGTCCGCGTTAAAACGCTGGACGGCGCGGAGTTCGAGGGTCTCGACGGCCTGCGGAACTACCTCGTCAGCACGCGCCGCGAGTCGTTTCTCCGGCAATTCTGCCGCAAGCTGCTCGGCTACGCGCTCGGTCGCAGCGTGCAACTCTCGGATGAACCACTGCTCACCGAGATGCAAGCGGCCTTGAAAGCGAACGAGTACCGTGTCATTGTGGCCGTCGAAGCGATTGTGCGCAGCCGGCAATTCCGCGAGATTCGCGGCCGTGACGCAGTGTCCGCAGATTGAATCACCCGACTTCGATTGGGAGACAACCATGACCACCCACCGATTCTCACGCCGAACGATGTTGCGGGGCTTGGGCGTTTCCATGGCGCTGCCGTGGATGGAGTCGCTCGGCGTCTGGGGAGACGAACCGGTCGGAAACCGCAAGGCCAGCGAAGCGCCTGTCCGGTTGGCGGTGCTGTTCGCGGGGAACGGGTTCCACAGCAAGGAGTGGTGGGCTCGCGGCGAAGGCAAGAGCATGGAACTCGGCCAGGTGCTCGCGCCGCTGGCCGATCACCGCGAGAAGCTGCTCTTCGTCCGTGGCCTGTTCAACGCCGAGGCGCTCAAGGGGAACATCCACAGCTCCCAAACCGGCAACTTGCTCTCCGGTGCGCCGCTGGCGTCGGGAGGCGACATCCGTTCCGGCACGAGCATCGACCAGTTTCTGGCGCAGCGCTACGGCCGCTCGACGAAAGTCCCCAGCCTCGTCCTGGGCTGCGAAAAGTCGAACCCGTCCGTCCACAAAAATTATTCGATGCTCTACAGTTCGCACATTTCGTGGACCTCGCCGACTACGCCCACGCCACTGGAATTGCATCCCGCGCTCGCGTTTGATCGGCTGTTCAAGGACGAGGTGGACCGCGGTGACAAGAGCGTGCTCGACGCCGTGCTTGCCGATGCCACCGACTTGCGTCGCAAGATCAGCGTGGCGGACCAACGCAAGCTCGATGAGTATCTCGATTCCGTTCGCGAAGTCGAACAGCGCATCGAACAGGCGGGGAAACGCGGCGAGTTGCAGGGTTGGCGACCAACGCTCGACAAGCCCAACGTGCCGCGCCCGCCGGACGGTATCCCGCAGAACATCGCCGACCACATGAGGTTGATGTGCGACATCCTCGTGCTCGGATTCCAAACCGACACGACCCGCATCACGACCCTCAAGCTGAACAACGACCACTCGTCGCTCCGCTTCCCGCACTTGGGCGTGGATTATATGATCCATCACCTGCTCTCGCACTCCGACAGCGCGGACTGGCTGAAGGTGAACCAGTTCTTCATCGAACAGCTCGCGTACATCGCCCGCAAGTTGGACGCGATTCAGGAAGGGGACCGGACCTTGCTCGACAGTTCGATGCTGATGTTTTGTTCCAGCATGTTGACCGGGAATCACGATGCCACGCAGTTGCCGGTCGTCCTGCTGGGTCGCGGCGGCGGCCGAATCCAGACCGGCCGAGTGCTCGATTACCGCGACAAACCGAACCGCCAGATGTGCCGCCTCTACCTGTCCCTGATGGACAAGATGTACCTCCATCTCGACAAGTTCGGCGACGCCACGGAACCGTTGGACGAGGTCTAGCGGCCATAACAAGACTTTGTGCGCGTGGTGGACCGCGACTACGAATAACACGATGGAACTTTATGGGCCGACAAGATGCGGTGCCAGCTTGTTTTTGAAGCCAACACTTGACAATCGCGAATGGGCGGCACAAGAATCTTCGCTATGAACAGCCCACAGGCCCTTCGTCGTGTGGCACTATCGCGGCCAGCGACGCTCATCCTGATTGGACTGTTGGTGCCCCTCGCGTGCCTGAACCCATTGTCTCGGTTGGTCCGAACCCTTAACGGAACGGCGTTGCGAGCTGATTCGAACGTGATTGAAATCGCTGCGGAACCGGATCAGCGATTCGATCCGAGCCGTGTACCGCCTGAGAAACACGGGGCTTCGTAGTGTGAACATTTATGGGGCCGACCAGTGTTGCGGTTTTCGTTGTCGATCGACGTTTCCATTTGAGATTCCTGCCGGCACTTCCCATGAACTCGTCTTTGAGTTCATACAGCCAGCCAATGACACCGGTGCAGAACATGAACGCGCCTCGAATCTATTCGTAGGCGAAGGATGTGCTCCCATTCGGCTGGTACTTCGCGCGAAATTCGATTCTGCGCAGTCGCATCGGTACGGGAATGCGGAGTCAACACAAGGCACAACTGGCGGATCGGTTACAGCCGATACCGCAAACAGTTTTGGAAGTCCGCAGCCTCGCTGATCGGAACTTGGGTTGTTTCATCTCTCAAAAAGAAAGGAGTATGTCATACGTGGCACAATCAGCATCATGATTTCTATCGTGTCTTGGACAATTATTCTTGCTGCATTCATCGGTCCCGGAACGCCACCAGTTGCGGCTGATGAAGTTTTCCTCTTTTCGTGCCCCGGATCCACCGCGCCATGTGGTGGCAGTTGTCCAATAGGCAATCCGGCATGTGGCGTTGTTTCAGAGTACATTTGCAATTGCTCATAACACCAAGAACGCTTGTTTCGTGGCTGACGCTTCCGCCCAACCGAGAGCATCGTTTTAGAGACACCACTGCATGAACCATGACCGGGTCGCTCTATCGTTGAGTGGCTACCTAACAGGCCCGGGTGCGTACGTCGTGCTTGCAATCTGCGTGATCTTGAACAGCACGACGAGTTGCGGAAACACGATTGACGCTGATTGCCTCGCTCGTTTTCGCGGTGAGGCGACAACTGCTTGGCGACAATGGTTCGCATTCGCGAACGACATTGAAGTTACAGCCGAGGAGCGAATGGTTCAGCGTTCCTTAACCCGTGACGGCGAAGAAAAAGAGGAGGTAACTGAATGGAAGCTCTGCATCGCACGTACCGAGTCCGGAAAGCGTTGGTTGATCGAGCGCGAGACGAAAGGCAAAAACGTCTTCAGTGTCCTCGCGTTCAACGGTGAGTATTCATTTGGCGTTGCACAGGTTCCCAAAGGAAGCTCGTATCAAGTGTCGTCTGTTCGGCGAGCGGGAGCGGACGGGCCGCCGCGAGGCGACGCGACTGCAGCCACGGAGTTTTGGGCGTTGCATGCCGCGAGTCAACTGCCGATCGGAGTCGGTGTCGAAGAACTCGTTGATGCACCATATTTCCGCCTGCTTCACTTGGCATACATTAACGACGGAAAATTGATCCGGATTGAATCACAGTGCTTAGAGGACAGCGCGGACCGGTTGCGACAAGCTGGTCATCACTACTGGGCGGTCGTCGATCCGCAGAAGTATTGGACCATTACCGAGGCGGGATTGAAGAATCCTGAAACAGGTTACGAGGCTCGACAAGAATTAGAGTTTCAAACGACGGCAGATGGTTTCCCCTTTGTCCGCCACCTTGCGTACAGAATGTCTTGGCCGAGAATCAAATCGAGCGCAGAACGAGTTTGGACCTTTGAAACGCCGCAGAAATGTCAACACGCGCAAGGTGCTTTTTACCTGGCAAATTATGGAATCCCTGAGTCCGTGGCAACGCCGGCGGTAGCGGGTTCGGCCAACGCGTCAAAGCGATGGTGGTTGCTCGCACTTGGCATTGTTGGTTTACTGATCGCGTGGTTGATCCGTAGAAGAGGATCTTCCCATGTGTGACCACCGCGACTCGATGCCAAGGTTTTGTCGACGGGGCTTCACGCTTGTCGAGTTGCTTGTGGTCATATCCATCATCGGAATTCTCATGGGCCTCACATTACCGGCAGTCCAACAGGCGCGCGAAGCGGCTCGCCGTCTCCAATGCCAAAACAATCTCCGGCAACTTGGCTTGGCCTTGCACAGCTACCACGATCAACACGGAACTTTTCCGATGGGTAGCAGCAGCGATCGGTCGCCGGGCTGGGGTTACGCTGCGTTCTTGCTTCCTCAGTTGGAGCAAGGAAACATCTATTCGGCCCTCGATTTCGCGCAAAGCGATTGTTGTGCCGCGATCCGTTCTCAACAACAAACACACACTTTGGACGCGCAATCGCGTGGCTTCGAGTTCCTAATTTGTCCAAGCGATCCGTATGGCCTCGAGGTTCTTTCGGACGGAACGCCCGGGGCGCATCCATGTGGAAATGTAACGCCCGGTAATTACTTGGGTGTCAGCGGTGATCGAGACTTTGCATATCAAGGCACGACCAAAGGGAATGGTACATTCTTTAGCCGCAGTTCAACGCGTGTCGAAGCCATCCGAGACGGTGCTTCGCATACGATCGTCATCGGCGAACGAGGCTTGCCGCGTGATCTCATCTGGGGTTGGTTAATCTGTGGCGGAACAGAATACGAACAATATCTAGGCACGGCCATGTGATTATTCCCGGGTTTGGACGCCCAGTCCGGATTCGGTGTCATCGACCATTTTTGGAGTTGGCACACGGGAGGAGTTCATTTCCTCTTTGGCGACGGGCATGTGAGTCTGCTGTCATATCAAATCAACACTCGAACGCTCAGAGCGTTGTCAACTCGGGCTGGTGGAGAGATCACGGGCGGCTTCTAGTCCAGCCACCGACAGGTCGCGATCGGACCGGGATCATACTTCGTTTGCCTCCTGCCAGCGACCTCGTTACGCTTCACGCCCAACCGATTCCCACGTGACGGACCGCGGGACCGAAGTCGCCGCGCCGTCGGACAGACCTCGCCCTTTCAAACGGAGTGACCTCATGCGATCGCTCGGCAGCGTAGCGGTGTTCGGACTGCTTCTGTTTCTTCTGGAGATGCCCATGAACGCGGAAGACCCCAAAGACGTGCCGTTCCCGGAACTACCCAAGGGGGCGGGCAAGATCGACAAGGACGCCGCGAAAAAATTCACCGAAACGAAGTCGGGTCTGAAGTATCGCATCCTCCGCAAGGGTGAGGGAGCGAAACCAAAAGCGTCCAGCACGGTGAAAGTCCACTACCACGGCTGGCTCGACGGCGGCAAGGTGTTCGACAGTTCGTACAAACGGGGCGAATCGATTTCGTTTCCGCTCTCGGGCGTGATCAAGGGCTGGACCGAAGGGATGCAACTCGTCGAATCGGGCGGGATGATCGAACTGACGATCCCGTCCGACCTCGGCTACGGAGACCGCGGGTCGCCCCCGGTCATCCCGCCGAAAGCCACACTGCACTTTCTCGTGGAACTGCTCGAAGTGAAGTAGCGGACGAGAAATCCAACAGTTCGGCAGTCAGGAGACCGGGCATGACCTCTCACCCTTGGTCGGCATGGACGACATTGATCGCTTTTCTCGCGTGTGGCGTTTCGGCGGCAGCGGCGGATGGGGACTGGCCGAACTGGCGCGGTCCGACCTGCGACGGGCACAGTTCGGAAACCACGATCCCAGTCCGTTGGGATGAGAAGTCGATCGTCTGGCGAACCGACTTGCCGGGGCAGGGACAATCGTCGCCGGTTGTGTGGGGCGATCGTATTTTCCTGACGACGGCGCTCGATTCGGGCCGGCAGCGAGTCGTCCTCGGCATCGACCGCCGCGACGGCCGCATCATCTGGCAGCAAACCGTCTGGACCGGCGAACCGGAACAAAGTCACGGAATGAACGGCTGGGCTTCGGCCACGTGTGCCACCGACGGCGAACGGGTCGTCGCCTTCTTCGGCCGCGGCGGCCTGCATTGCCTCGATGTCGATGGGAAAAAACTCTGGTCGAAGGACCTCGGCCAGTTTCAGGGACCGTGGGGCACCGGCGCATCGCCGCTGATCGTGGGCGACCTCGTGTTCCAGAACTGCGAAGCCGAGGATCAGGCATCGATCGCGGCGTTCGACAAGCGAACGGGGGAGATCGTGTGGCAGATGCCGCGCGACATCCCCGAGCGCGGCGGTTGGAGTTCGCCGGTGCTGGTCGCGTCCGCGAGCAAGCGCGAACTGGTGCTGAACGGTTTCAACGGCGTCACCAGCTACGACCCGACTTCGGGAAAGAAGCTTTGGTTCTGCAAGAGTTTCAACGGGCGCGGCGAACCCACGGCGACGCCGGGGCAGGGCCTCGTGTTTCTCGTCAACGGCCTCGCGGGAGACATTTACGCGGTGCGACCGGGTGGCGAAGGGAACGTCACCGAAACGCACATGGCTTGGCATACGCCGCGCAAAGCCGGCCGCGACCAACCGTCACCGATCGTCGTCGGCGAATTCATGATCGTGGCGAGCATGGACGGGATTGCCTGCGGTTACGACGTGTCGACCGGTCGCGAACTGTGGAAGGATCGCCTCGGCGGGCGGTTCACGTCGTCGCCGATCGCGGCGGGCAGCCTTGTCTATTTTCAAGGCGATGCCGGCGAAACCGTCGTCATCAAGCCCGGCCCGCAACTGACGGTGGTGTCCCGCAACTCGCTGCCGACCGCTGGTGGAGATGTCTTCCGCGCGTCGCTCACTCCCTCGCGCAGCCAGATCTTCTCGCGATCGAACAAGACGCTCTACTGCGTACGGTAGCCGCCATGCCTTCTCCCCTCTCCCCTCTGGGGAGAGGGGGCGGGGGTGAGGGGTGGTCCAAGCGTCGCTCGTCGAAGCTCGCATTTCTTCCTCTGAGACATCCCACCGCCCCTCACCCCAGCTCTCTCCCCAAAGGGGAGAGGGAGGCAGTCACACGAGGGCACGAGGCCCCGGGCTACCTTGTTGCTTTCCGCGTTGGCGAATACGATCCGCTTTCAAATGCTGCCTTGATCGAACTTCGGCGGTGATCCGCCGTTGCATTCGCACGTGGCCCCGCGCGGAGAACCCACCCGATGCGATGCGTTTCGCCCGGCGAGAAAACTTCGCGGCGGATGCGAGTTGCCGTCGTCGGTGTCTCGCTGGCGCTCACGCTTCCGTCCGAGTGGTTGTTTGCATTCCAAACCAACTCGTCCGGCGCACCCGATTTCGCGGCGGCTGTCGATTGGCTTGCCATTGAACCGCCGGAGATCCTCCTCCACAGTGCGAACCGTCTCCAGCAGGTGATCGTCACCGCGAACGATCGCGCGGGTCGGGCGATCGACGTCACGCGCCGAGCCGACTTCGTTGTCGATGACGCGGCGGTGACTGCGGTGTCGCAAGCGAAGGTGCGCGGACTCGCGGACGGTTCTACCAGTCTCACCGTCCGTTTCGCCGGTCGTGAGGCGCGGGTGCCGGTTCAGGTTTCGGGCGTGGGGGACATCCGGCCGATTCATTTCTCGAACGACGTTGTGCCGATCCTGTCGAAGCTGGGTTGCAACGGCGGCGGATGTCACGGCAAGGCGTCGGGGCAGAATGGTTTCAAGCTGTCGGTTTTCGGCTTCGACCCCGAGGCGGATCGAGCCGCGATCGTACACGAAAGCCGCGGGCGCAGGGTGCTCCCCGCCAGTCCGGAGCGGAGTCTCATTCTGCTCAAGCCGACCGCGCAGGTGCCACACGGCGGCGGCCGGCGCATGCCGATCAATTCGCCGGAGCACGACCTGCTGTTGCAGTGGCTCCGTCAGGGAATGCCCGCGGGTGACGATGACGCTCCTCACGTGGTCGCGCTCCGGGTCTCACCGGCCGAACGCAGCGTCGGCCTGCAATCGTCGCAGCAGATTCTCGCGATGGCCGTGTTCTCCGACGGCAGCCTGCGCGACGTGACCGACGCGGCGGCGTACACCAGCAACTCGGCCGTCGCCGCCGAGGTGGATGCACACGGGCTCGTCCGAACCGGCCGCGTCCCCGGCGAAGCCGCGATCACCGTGCAGTACATGGGTCAGGTGGCGGCGGTGCGGGTGCTGATCCCGCGGCCATCGAATCCCAACGCAATCGAATCCGCCGCGACCGCCGCGTGGCCGGTGAACAACGAGATCGACCGCCTCGTCTGGGCCAAGCTCCGCAAAATGGGCATCGAACCGTCCGGCCTTTCCGACGACGCAACGTTTCTGCGCCGGCTGCACCTCGACGCCATCGGCACGCTGCCGAAGCCCGATCGCGCGCGAAAATTCCTCGGCGAGGCGTCTCCCGACAAGCGGCACCGGGAGATCGAAGCGGTCCTCGCCCGCGATGAGTATGCCGACTTCTGGGCGCTCAAGTGGGCTGACATCTTGCTGGTCAATCGCGACAAGCTGGGGGATCGCGGAGCGTTCGAGTTCCACCGCTGGCTGCGAGACCAGTTCGCTCGCAACCGGCCGTACGATGCGTGGGTCCGCGAACTCATCGTCGCCTCGGGCCGCTCGGACGAACACGGCCCGGTGAATTTCTACCGCGCGATGCGGACCCCCGAGCAACTCGCCGAATCGGTCAGCCAGGCGTTCCTCGGTGTGCGCGTGCAGTGTGCCCAGTGTCATCACCACCCGTTCGAGAAGTGGTCGCAGACCGATTTCTACGGGCTCGCCGGCTTCTTCAACGGTCTCGAACGCAAGCCGATCCGTACCCCGTCCGACCCGATCACGGCCCTGCCGCGGCCCAACGTCGAACTCGTCTTCCACGCCGGTTTTCGCGAGACGCGGTTGCCACTCACCGACAAACCGGTCCCAACGCACGCGCTCGATCAAACTCCGCCGCATGGTCTCGATCGAGGCGACCCGCGCACGCAACTCGCTGACTGGCTGACCGATTCCAATAACCCCTGGTTCGCGCGGCTGGTATCCAATCGGTTGTGGAAACACTTCCTCGGCCGCGGCCTGATCGAACCTGAGGACGATCTCCGCTCGACGAACCCGGCGACCAACGAACCGCTGGTCGACTGGCTGGCCGAACAGGTCGTCGAGAACAAGTACGACCTGAAAGCGGTCATGCGGCTGATCCTGAACTCGCGCGTGTACCAGCTCGCCGCCGAACCGAACGACACGAACCGCGACGACGAGCAGAACTTCTCGCATCACTACGTCCGCCGTCTCCCCGCCGAAGTGCTGCTCGACGCGATCAGCGAAGTGACCGGCGTGCCGGAACCGTTCCCCGGTCGGCCGCGCGGCACGCGGTCGATCGAACTCTGGGACAACCGCCTGCCGTCGTATTTTCTCGACACGTTCGGCCGCTCGGAACGCACCAGCCCCTGCGAATGCGGCCGCTCGGGCGAACCGACGATGGCGCAGGCGCTGCACCTGATGAACTCGCCGGAGGTGTCCGCCAAGATTTCGCACCCGGCCGGCCGAGTCGCGAGATTGCTTCAAGCTCAACCGCCGATCAATAATGACGCCGTCGCCCTCGACCTCTGCCTTGCCGCTCTCGGCCGGATGCCGAACGACAAGGAGCGGCAGGTCGCCGCCGGACTGTTTTCCAAAACCAACCGCCAGCAGGCGGCGGAGGATTTTCTATGGACGCTTCTGAACGCCTACGATTTCCTGTTCGTCAAGTGAGCCATCAATGACGAATGACGAAATACCCAATGACGAAGGAATGACGAAGCTCGAATGACGAATGACGAAGGCAACAGTCGGGGTCGGGACGCGAAGGAACGTCCATTTGATCTTGAAGAGCGGTCGGCGAAGTTTGGCGAGGCGGTGATTGACCTGTGCAAGAAAGTACCACTTGGCCCATTGACAAATCGGATCGTTGACCAGTTGATCGGCGCAGCCACGAGTATCGGAGCCAATTATTGTGAGGCGGATGATGCTGTCTCAAAGAAAGACTTTCGCCACAAAATCTCAATTTCCAAACGGGAGGCCCGAGAGTCCAAGCATTTTCTTCGCATGATCGCCCGCGCAGCTCCTTAACATCGGGACGAAGCTCGGTCGCTCTGGCAGGAAGCCAAGGAACTTCACCTGATCTTCTCGGCCATCTATCGAAAGAAATGATCCCAACCATCCTCGAACTCTACCTTGATTCGTGCTTCGTGCTTCGTCATTCCTTCGTCATTGGGTATTTCGTCATTCGTCATTACCACCGGAGGCATCCCGATGCTGCCAAGATTCTGCGACGGCTTGAATCGCCGTGAATTCGTGCGAGTCGGAACTGTCGGCGGGCTGAGTCTCGCGAATGCGTTGCGAATTCAGCACGCGACCGCGGCGGAAGCGACCGCGAAGTCCCAGCGCGATGTGAATTGCATCTTCATCTTCATCCTCGGCGGCATGCCGCAGCATGACCTGTGGGATTTCAAGCCGGAGGCGCCGGCGGAAATTCGTGGCGACTTCCGGGCCATCCCGTCCGCCGTGCCCGGCGTGCAGCTCACCGATCTCCTGCCGCTGACGGCTCGCGTGACCGACAAACTCGCGATCCTGCGAAGCATGACGCACGGCGATTCGGACCACGGCCGCGGCTTTCACATCATGATGACCGGTATGACGCCGGGGCCGGGCGATTTCAATTCGACGAAGAACAACAACGTGCATCCGTCGATCGGTTCGATGGTGGCGCGGATGACGTCGAGAGGCGGGGCGCTGCCGCCATACATTTCGGTGCCGTGCTTTCTGCGCAGCGGCGGACCGGCGTTCCTCGGCGCGAGTTGTTCGCCGTTCGTGATCGAGGCCGATCCGGCGTCGCCCGAATTCACCGTGCAAGACATCGTGCTCCCGGCCGGCATCACCGACGAGCGCAGCCTGCGGCGGCAGGAGGCGCTGCGGGCGGTGAACCGGTTCGAGCGGCGCGTCGAAGACCTCGGCAAGGACGTGCAATCGCTGGACACGTTCTACCAGAAAGCGTACGGGCTGATGACGTCGGCTCAGGCCAAGGCCGCGTTTGACATTCGCCGCGAGAAGGAATCGTTGCGGCAGGCATACGGCATGACGAGTCTCGGCCAGTGCTGCCTCCTGTCGCGGCGGCTGGTCGAAGCGGGCTGCCGGTTCGTGTCGATCGAGAACGGACACTGGGACACGCATCGCGAGAACACAAAGAGCCTGCGCGACCTGCTGGTGCCGGCGGTTGATCAGGCGATCCCCGCGCTCCTCCGCGACCTCGACTCGCGCGGGCTGCTCGATTCGACGTTGGTCGTGATCACCACCGAGTTCGGCCGCACGCCGCGAATCAACTCGATGGCCGGCCGCGATCACTGGCCGAACGCGTTCTCGGTCGTGCTGGCGGGGGGCGGGATCAAGGTCGGCGGCGTGATCGGGGCCACGGACAAAATCGGAGCCGCCGTGACCGACCGGCCGATCACACCGCCCGACCTGACTGCGACGATTCTCGCCGTGCTCGGCATCGACTCGAACATCATCCTCCACACCCCGCTCGGCCGTCCGGTGCCGCTGGCGAACGGCGGGAAGCCGGTGACGGAGTTGTTTTCGTGATGAGGTTGTAGTTGGACACAACGGGGAATGACGAATGACGAAATACCCAATGACGAAAGAAGTTCGAATGACGAATGACGAAACGCGAAATCGTTCGGCGGCGTCGGTACAGGAGACCGTTTTCGTCTTTCGAGCTTCGTCATTCCTTCGTCATTGGGTATTTCGTCATTCGTCATTGGCCCGCGCCATCCTGGCGGCGAGCTTGGCGATCGCTGCGTTCCTTCCAGCACACCTCGCGTTCGCCCAGGCCGTGCCATCGAAGGAGCCGTCGAGCACGCACATTTTTCCGGCGGGCGGGCGGCGTGGGACGACGGTGCCGGTGCGGATTGGCACCGAAGCGATGCCCCCCGGCGCGAATTTCCGGTTGTGGGGCGATGGCGTTCGCGGGCCGGAGCAGATTGGCGCGCGAGTCAAAGCCCGCTACGAACCGTCGCTGCGCCGGCCGCCGCGCGACGCGGATGGAGCCGGGGCCGCGACGAGCTATCCGACCGAGTGGCAATCCACGCTCACGATCGCGGACGACGCGCCGATCGGCATGGCCGCGTGGCGCCTGACGTGCGGCTGGGGAGGCACGCAACCGCGACCGTTCTTGATCGGCGAACTGCCGGAGTTCATCGAGACGGAATCGAATTCGACGGCCGACCGCGCGGAACGAGTCACGCTGCCGGTGACGATCAACGGCCAAATTGCTGGCGAGCGGGACATCGATTGCTTCGTGTTCGCGGCCCGCGCGGGCGACGCCGTGACGTGCGTTGCTTTGGCCGCCCGGATCGGTTCGCCGCTCGACCCAGTCATCGAGTTGCGGCACGCCGACGGCCGCCGCGTCGCGACGGAGACGAATCGCGTGGCTGGCGACAGCATCCTGACTTTTCGCGTGCCTTCCGACGGCGACTACCTGCTGCAGGTATCCAACGTCAGTTTCCGAGGCGGACCAGAGTTCGTGTATCGAATGACCTTGCAAACCGAGGATCCTGGTGGAGTCGCTGGCACGAACAGGCGAGCGGGGGGCGTCAGCCCCCCGATTGATCGCGAGCAGACGATCCATCAGGGGGCTGACGCCCCCCCCTCGCCGACGGAAATGCCGATTCCAAGCACGATTCGCAGCGCTCTGCTCACCGCCTCGGCCGAGCACACGTACCACGTCGGGGCGACGAAGGACGAACTGCTCGCGATCGTGTGCGAACCGGCGTCGGTCGCATCGGCGGCAATGCCGATCATTGTGCTCGAAGACGCACCCGGCGGCGTGCTGGCCAAGGCGTCGAGCGCGGAGGCGGCGGACCGCGAGTGCCGGATCGAGTGGCGAGCGCCGGCGGACGGCGAGTATCGTCTGCGCGTGCGCGATCTCCAGCACGGAGTCCGCGGCGGGCCGCAGTTTGCGTACCGGCTGGCGGTGTCGCGGGCCGAGCCGGATTTCTCGCTGCGACTGGCCAGGGACTACGCCAACCTGTTGCAGGGCGGACGCGAAGAACTGGAGTTGTCGATCCGCCGCACCGGCGGCTTCGCCGGGACGATTGATCTGGCCCTGGACGGTCTTCCCGAAGGCGTGACATTCGAGCCGGCTCGCGTTACGGAAAACCAGACGAATCTCAAACTCGTCCTGAAAGCGATCGACGACACGCGACCGACCGACGCGACGATTCGGGTCGTGGGCAAGGCGACGATCGCCGGTCGGTCAGTCGAGCACGCGGCAGGTGTGCCGCACCTGGGCGAAGCAACCGGCGCGGAGCAACCGGCCGCGATCGCGAATGCGGTGTCGCTTACGGTCCAGCACAAACCGATCGTCAAACTCACCTGCAACGAGGCGTACCAGTACGGGCACCGCGGCTCGATTCATCGGTACGCGATGCAGATCGAACGTCTCGGCGGGTTCGACGGCGAGGTGCATCTGCAACTGTGCGAGCGGCAGGTGCAGGATTTGGACGGGATCGAAGTCTTCGAGCAAATCATCCCGCCGGGCGTGACCGAATTCGAGAACTTCGTCTACCTGCCTGAATCGATGCACACGAGCGTCCAGCATCACTGCCGCCCGTACTCGCAGGCGTGGGCCTTGTTCACCGACAAGTGGGGTCAGCGGCAGTCCATGCTCACGATCTCCGACAAGCGCAACATGATCCGCACGATGCCGACCGTCGCGAAACTGCGAGCCGTCGACGACCACGTGACGGCTCGACCGGGTCAATCCGTTCGCTGCCGGTTCGCGCTTGACCGGACAGCCAACTTCACCGGCGCGATGGATGTTGAATTGATCGAACCCGGTTCCGGCGACGGTTTCACTGCGGAGCGCGTTCGCATCGAGGCGGGCGAGTCGAGCGCGGAGGCCATTGTTCGCGTGAACGACAACCCGCGCCGATCACCCGGCGGCCCGCTCAAGTTTCGCGCTGTGGGCAAACTTCGCGACGACGTGGTCGTGATCTCCGAGACAACCGTGCTCCTCACCATTGAACAGTAGGCGGAGAATCATCATGCGAACAATTCGATCTCAGCGGAGAGACTGCCGATTTTGGTCCGTCGTCGTCTTGTTGGCCGGTCTCTGCGGGATGAGCAACACGCTGCCGGCCCAGCAGCCGGTCGGGCAGCACGGCTTGGCGGCAGCAACGTACCGCTCGCATCCTCCAATGCGACCGTTGCCGATCGCCGGATCAGTCGCGACAGAACGCCCGCCCAATCGGTTCGTCGACACGAATCGCGGGGATGACGCCGCGCTCGGCACGGAGCAGGCACCCTGGAAGACGCTCGCCCACGGGCTCCGGCAGCTCAAGCCTGGTGATTCGCTGGCCTTGAGAGGCGGGACGTACTACGAAAAGGTGTCGCTCAGCCGTTCGGGCACGGAGGACGCTCCGATCACGATTGCGTCGTACCCCGGAGAACTCGCCGTGCTCGATGGCGGTCTGCGCGAGTTCTTGGAGGATCCGTCGAACAGTTGGGAGCCGTTGGCGGGCGGGGCACCTGGTGAGTTCGTTTCGACCAAATCGTATCGCGATGCCGACGACCGCCGCATACCGCATCAGTTTCTGCCGGGTGCCTGGGAGCCGATGTGGGGGATCGAAGACGAGCGGCCGATCGCGCTCGGGCACTTCACCGATTCGATGGTGCCGCTGCACGGGTACCGCAACGCCGTGGACCTGCGATCGACGAACGAACTGTGGGTCGGTGGCAAGAAGGACATGCGTGACACGGGCATCTACGGCGGACCTGGCTTGTGGTTCAACCGCGAGACGGGCCGAATCCATGTTCGGCTCGCGCATCATCGGCTGGAGGGGTTGGGGGACCGGGCGTACCGCGGCGAAACCGATCCGCGAAAGTTGCCGCTGGCGATCGCAGTCGGGTTCGGCGACGACGTGATGCGGCTGAGCGGCGTCAAGCACGTGCGAATCGAGAACCTCGTGCTGCGCGGGGCGACCGGAAGCCCAATGATCCACGTCTACGGTTGCGAAAACGTCGGACTCGATCATCTCACGGTGTTTGGCGGCAACCCCGGACTGCTCGTGAACGCGTCGAAGAACGTCCGCGTGACGCATTCGGCTTTTCGCGGGCTGGCCGCGCCGTGGACGTCGCGGGCGCACATGAAATACCGCGGCACGGCGTCGTACCAGATCGTGCTGCAAAACAATCAGCCGGGAAATGAGAACATCGAGCTGGCGTGGTGCGAGTTCACCGACGATCACGACTTTGCGTTTCTCCGGCACGTAAAGAATCTCCAGTTTCATCACAACTTCGTGGACAACTTCAATGACGACGGGTTGGAGTGCGGCCCGAAGCTCCGCAATCACACGCTGTTCGTCTGGCAGAATCGGATCGGAGCGTGCCTGATCCCGCTCACGCAACATGAAATCGACAAGGACGAATCGCCACTGGACCACGATCCCGGTTCGGGCGTGTGGGTGTTCCGGAACGTGATCGATCTTCGCCGCGGAACATACAAAGGCCCGCCGACCGAACCCGACCCCAGCGGCAAGTTCCTGCACGAGGAAGGGCACCTTGTGGGGGATCACGGCGGGCCGATCTGGCCGGTGATGCGGTTCTATCACAACACGGTCCTGCGCGAGACGCCCGTGTTCCGCGACTACTTTTTGTTCGGACTCGGAGCACAGGCGTTGCGCCACAACGAACGGGACGTGTTCAACAACATCTTCGTGCAGACCGACCGCATCCCCGGCGTGGGCTTCGCCGGCATCACTCAGGTCGGGAATGCTCGCGAGGGAGGAAACCTGTTGTGGGGTGTGAAGGAAGGCCCGGAACTCAACCGCGACGTGTTCGCGAAGTTCCGGGCGTCGCCGCTCTTCAAGCAAAGCCGGTCGTTCTACGAACCCGGTTGGACGACGCACGACCTCGTCGCTGATCCGAAGTTCGTGAACCTTCCGCCGGATCGGTCGCTGTCGGCCGACCTGCGTTTGGCCGCAGGCAGCCCCGCCATCAACGCCGGCGTGCCGTTGTCATCGGACTGGCCGGACCCGTTGCGAAATGCCGACGCCGACCGTCCGGACCTCGGCGCTTCGCCGCTCGGCTCACCGCTGTGGGGTGTCGGTGTGGATGGCCGCGTGCCGATCTGCGGCGACATGAGGTCGGCACGATAGCGAGGCAATCACACGCTGAGTCACTCTTCCTTCGGTGCCGGCAGCTTTGGGCGGTCGGGGCACGGATGCTTGAACGGAAGTTTGCCGCCCGGCCACGCCCCCTTGGCATCGTGTTTCAATTCGGCGTACGACTTGGCGAGGTCGACCACGGCGTCGTCGCTTTTGTCCACGAACAACGTCAGCCATTCCCCTTCGACGCCATTCTTGGCCACGCGGATTCCAGCGGCCAGACGGCCGCGGTGGTCGCCACCCGCGCAGTCGCCAGCGATGAGCGCGGCCATCAGCCGGTCGGACAGGCTGCCGTCGGTGTCCTCGTACGCGCGCGACATGGCCACGATCACGTCGCGACCGGTGAGCGTATTCCCCTGGCAGCAGTAAAATCGACCGGTCATGGCTCCCCAGTACCGGCTGTTTTCGGGGGCGTCCGTCGGATTGTGGACGGCGGCTCGGCCTTGCATGTCGATGATGGCCAACTGCCGCAGGCCCGGCGATTTGTCATCCTTCAGCAGTTCCGAGAAAACTTCCTCCGGCCGTCTGCCCTGTTCGAGCAGGTCGAGCGCGGGGACGCCCCATTTCGGAACGTGATAGTGCTGCGTGCAAAATGCCCCGACGCCGTCTCGCACGTACGGCACGACCTTCCCCACGGCCGGATACTTGCTCGCGACTGCGGCTCCGCACACCTGATTCTCCGGATCGACGGCGACGATCGAAAACGTGGCCGTGATCTCCACGGAATCGACCTCGTCCGGCGGTGCCGCTTCGAGACTGTGGGCGATGAGCAAAAGGAAAAGCGTTGCCGTAGCCGGACGAATTGTGATCATCAGTGTGCTCCTTGATGAGGCTGTGACGAAGTCAGATCAATCACTGGACCGAGTCGGCGGCTCAAAACACATCAGGTTGCCCGTCCGGTCGCGGCACAGAATTCGGTGGTTGGCCACGACGACGTGTGGCCACACGTCGTTGTTGGCGAGGCGGCTGACGCGAGCCAGTTCACGATACGAAGTTTGATCCGCCGGTGCCGCGTCGGCCAGGATCAATTCGCCGCGGTTCGACCAGACGACGAGCTTGTCGTCCGATGTCGCCACACACGACCCCGCGTCGCCGACGTGCGGGCCTTCCCAGATCAGGCTTCCCGTCTGCCAGTCGAGGCACCGCAAGCGGTTCCACGCGACGTAAATTCTGCCGCGATGAATCACCGGCGTGCAGGCTTTCGACGCAAACGGCGTTTCCCAAAGTTTCTCGGCCCCGCGCAACGTGATCCGCAGTTTGCACATCGCCTTGTGGTTGTACTCGGACGTGATCAGCAGGCAGTCATCGAGCACGGCGGGCGAGGCGATGTTGTTGGCGAAGTCGGTGATCCAGGGATACGTCGCAACGATCTCGCCCGCGCGCGAGCCGTCGAGCCTCACGACCAGCAGGCCATCGAATGTCATTGCCGCGACGCACGGGATGCCTTCCACGGTGAGCGGTGCCAGGCCGCCGCTGTGCCCGGCGACGCTGGTGGCTTTCGAGTGCCAGACTTCGCGCCCCGTGCGCTTGTCGAACGCGATGACCGTGCCGGTCGGCCCGCCCACTTCGACGAGCAGCCAGTCGCCGTGTACGAGCGGCGCGGATGTGTAGCCGTAGTCGCGCAGCCCGCTGCGACCGACCCGCGCCCGCCTCGGCATCGCATAGTCATCGTACAGATTTCGATGCCAGACCTTCGCCTCGCGCTGTCGCGCGTCCCAACAATGCAGGTCGCCGTTGGCACCGAACGTGTAGAGCCAGTTCGTCGCGGGATCGAACTCCGGCGTCGAGGACGGACCGGAGTACAAGCCTTCGTCGCCGGTCGCGTTCCGCGCGTACCGAGGGGTCGCGTACGACGTCGTCCATTCGACCTTGCCCGAGCGAACGTCGAGGCACGACACCACGTCGCGGTCATCGCGATGCCCCAGCGTGAACACACGGTCGCCGATCACGATCGGGGATGAAGCCCCTTCGCCGACGGAGGCGGTCCACGCCGGCTTCGAGTTCACCCACCGTGACCCATCCCACCCCGACGCCTCGGCGACAATCCCGTTGCGATGCGGCCCGCGCCAGTGTGGCCAGTCATCGGCCGCGGCGAGGCACGCCCCTGCGCATGCCGTCACGATCACCACGACGATTCGCCGCGAACCCAACATCTGACGCATACGTTTCCTCGCTTCCAACTCCGCGCGAACTTTGCCAGTCGCTCGCCGCTGAGCGGTCCCTTGACAACGGAGGACTCAGGAATATCATCGGCATCGCATCCTCTCATTTCCAGTCGGCTGTGCTGTGCGTCAAGTCTGCGGTTTCGTCATGGAAGGGGCACGCTCGTGAACCTCATTGAGAACTCCCCACCGCCCGAAGTGCGCAGCGCCCTCAGCCCTCAGCCCTCAGCCCTCAGCGCTCAGCGCTCAGCGCTTCGCGATCGGAAGGCGGCGTTCCGGTAACCGGATTGTTCCGAAGACTCCTTGGGACAGCAATCCTAGCCGCAATCGCCTTCTCGGGCACCGCCATCGTCATTTTGGCGAGCTTCGCCTCGATTCCGGAGGCTGCAGCATATTTGAAGGGTCAGCCGTTCCATGTTGTCTTGCATTGGGCTGAAACCTCGCGTGGCGGAGAGAATCCTCGGTATCTCAGTCGGGTGACCGTGAGAAACCTGACCGGAGACATTGTCCGTATCGTTGGATTCCAAGGTTCCTGCGGTATCGGAGCAAATACTCCAATGCCACAGGAATTGCAGGCGCACGCGGATTGTGAATTGACCGTCTCGTTTGACACATCAAACGTGCCGGAACCCCCCAATGTCATTCTGTTCATCGAAGCTGGACATAAAACCTATCAACGGCTAATCCCGTTGAAATTACAAGAAAGCGAGTGAGTTCAACCAATATGAATTCGGCGAGTGCGATTCCAAACAGCAAGCAAGTTCGTAAATGCTTGCAACTGTCAGGGAACTTCCGCGTACGGTTGCCTGGACAGTGATTGATCACAGTTACGCGATTGGAACGGGAGACATGAAAATGTTGCGATTATCGAAGGCGCTGGAGTTCATGGGATTTGTTCAATAGTCCGTGATCCTTGTAATCCTGTTGGGAGCACAGTCCATTGCGGTGGCGGACGACGACCCGTGTCCAGGCTGTGCAACAATTTATCCTTGCGTCGCCACGTTTTGTTCATGTGATGACAATGTCAACAACGACCCGGATCCGTGTGAAACCTCAAGTTGCGATGCCTGCAGGTGCTCGACAGATACGCCGCCAGTCTGCAGGAAAATTTGATGTTTCACGATCTCACGGGATTCAATTTCATCTAGATGATCGCGCGAGATGAGGGAAGTCATGTTGTTTCCAGAACGGTTGATCTCTTGGTACGTGCATAGGATTTCGGAATTCGAAGCCCGGATAAGATTGGATCCTCTGAAAACACGGATCCAGCGGGTCCACTCGACGCTACTTTGGTCAGCACTAAGCATCATGTTGCCAGCGTCGTCGATATCTGCCGAGAACATCGACAAAGGAACGGTCGTAACACAGTTCCTGGACGCCGAACGAGCCGCGCGAGCAGAACTTAGTAATCTACGAGTCGAGTGCCGGGAGAAGATAGTGCGGAACCGTTATTCGACGCGCAAGTCAATTTATCAGATGGGACCATCGCGAATCGCGATCAACCGATTCGAGGGAGAATCTCCCGGGGGCATATTGGCGACCGTTCACTGCATCAACCCAGAGTACGGCTTTCTTCTCCACCAACGGGAAAAATCAGGTCCATACATTCTGAAAGAGATTCACACGAAGTCAGCCGACGAAGTTGAAGTTGCCGAGAACTTTCGCGGTCAGGTCGACGGATTTATGCTAGCGGCGTATTGCGTCAACAATACGCCGCTTTCAGCAATACTGACTGATCCATCAGTCAGTGTGCTCGACGCGCAGGCTGTGAGTTCGGCCAGTGACGGGTCCCAAGGACAGATTGAGATCGTGTTTGACGATCAACCGGCTGAGTCGCGGACCGCGTTATCCGGCATTGTGCGGTTACGTCCCGATCGCGGTTGGCGAGTTGAGTCGTTTCGGAACGTGACCAAGAAGCAACCACCAGACCGGCCAAAACTCTGGTATCGAAGCGGTGCCCTTGAATATGCCGACGAGTCGTTGTCTGGCCTTCAGGTCCCAAAGGCAATTCATGTATTCAAGTCAGAGACTTTGGATTCCGCGCCTGTTCCACTTTACGACGTGGAATTCCTTGAAGTGGCAAAGGATGATGTACATGCGGGTTTGTTCAAATTGTCGCAGTACGGGATCAGTGAACCCCTACTTGCGACACCGGGACGTCGAACGAATTGGTTCATGGCTTGGTGTGCGGTCGGCGCTGCGATCGCTTTCGTGTTGGCGGTTTGGATTCGCCGGCGCTCGGCAGCTCAGACTTAGCGAACTCGGCGGCATTGAGCGGGATTCCAATGGCTCGTCAATCACCCACTCGGCACGGCATGACACTGATTGAGCTGCTGGTGGTGTTCGGAATCATCAGCCTGCTGACGGCATTGCTGCTTCCAGCCGTGCAGCAAGCAAGGGAAGCCGCGCAGCAGACTCAATGCAAGAACAATCTGCGGCAGATTGGAATTGCACTTCACAGTTACCATGATGCCCACCAGGCGCTGCCCATGGGGAGTACCAGCGGCGTCTCATTCAACGGAAAACCCGGCGGGCATGGTGCGTGGGGATACGCCGCGTTTCTATTGCCGTGGTTAGAGCAAAGGGCGGCGTACGACTCTGCAAACTTTGAAACGCCGGACTGCTGTGCCTGGACCCGAGCTCAGCAGGCGGCAACCCCGAGAGCCGCGGAACCGGCATCCACGCCATACCGCGTGCTGATCTGCCCGAGCGACCCGATGGGATTCCAACTCCTTCCGGACGGCACGCCGAACGTGTTTCTGTGCGGAAACCTCTATCCGGGTAATTACCTGGGCGTCAGCGGCGACCGAAACTTCAGGTGCCAAGGCACGACGCGGGGCAACGGCACATTCTTCACACTGAGTTCCGTCCGGTTCGCGCATCTCACGGACGGTGCATCACAAACGATGTTGATCGGCGAACGCGGATTGCCGACGGACCTCGCCTGGGGATGGCTCATCTGTGGTGGCACAGAATGCGAGCACTATGCATCGACAGAACTTGGACTCCATCGCGGGTACGTCGGCGCTGGGTTGTTTGCCAGCAACGAACGGTTCTGGAGTTGGCATAACGCCGGAACGAACTTCCTATTTGCGGATGGGCGCGTTCAATCGCTGAGCTTCGACGTGGACACCACGACGTTCAAGCGGCTGTCCACACGAGCGGCCGGCGACGTTCCAGGCAACTTCTGAGGCGACTCACGCCGCAGTTTGAGTGTGGGATCGGACAAACGACGGTCGGCAAGGCGAGTTTTGAACGGAACTCGGGTAAACGACCGTTGTGGAGTAGAGTCTGGCGCAAAACTCGGGTAAACGACGGCTGAGAGACCGAGTTTGGGACGAAGCTTGGGCAAACGACGGTCGGGAAGCCGAGTATTGGACGAAACTCGGGCAAACGACGGCTGGGAAGCCGAGTTTCGGACGAAACTAGGGCAAACGACGGTTGGGAAGCCGAGTTTTGTGCAAGACTCGGACGCACAAGCCAACTGATATTGAAGTTACGTAACACTTTAGCTGAGTGGCGACAGGATGCAGTAGGACGGATTTCCAATCCGTCCGAAGCTCTCCGGCTCGAGGCGGACGGATTGGAAATCCGTCCTACGGCATTCGGCTAACGTGTTACGAAGTTACGTCAATCGGTCCGGTTCTTACTCGCGGCTTTTTCCTGGCAGCCTTTGAACTCGTAGGACGGCCCTTCCGGGCCGTCGAACTGGTGATGGAAGCCGTCTACTGGTGATGGAAATGGTCGAATTGGAGATGCAAATGACGGCCCGGAAGGGTCATCCTACAGGTTCTTGAAAGGGAGCATCATGGGAGCCAATCCACTTCCGGGACAACTCGACGAGTTGTTCACGCTGGCCGAAGACATGGCGGACGGGTTACACACACATGAGGTGTCGGTTGGCGTCAAGCAGAATCTCGAAGCGGTCATGCGGACGGCGTTGACCGATTGTCAGACCAAGCAGACGGCGTTCATCACGGCCAAGGGGACGAAGAAGGCGAAGACGAACGATCAGACGATCGCGGATTCCAATGGCAAGGCGTTCATCGGCAAGGCTCGAAACGTGCTCGTGCCGTACCTGGGCGTGACGTGGTCGGACGATTGGGCGCCGACCGGGTTCCCGAATCAATCGACCGCCGTCCCCCCGACGCTGGCCGAACGGCAGGCGTTGCTCCTGTCGTTGAAAGCCTACTTCACCGCGAACGCGGCGAAAGAGAACGCGCCGCTGGGCGTCACGGCCGCGAACGCCGACACGCTGTTCACCGCCCTCTCCGACGCGCGCAGCGCGGTCCACCAGGCGCTCACGGAATTCAATCAGAAGAAAGCGGCGCGCGACGCCAGCGCAACCGCGCTGCGGAAACGGATGCGCGGCCTCGTCGAAGAACTCACGCAACTTCTCGATGCGAACGATCCGCTTTGGTATGCGTTCGGCCTCGTGCCTCCCGGCGCAGAGGACACGCCCGACCAACCGACCGGCCTCGTGCTCACCGCCGGCCCGCCCGGCACCGTCTACGCCGATTGGGCCG
>Ga0233425_10003516_pt1 | contig 28203 bp, 28 predicted proteins | sample Watercolumn_Towu_2_FD_181712 | JGI IMG/M metagenome (GOLD analysis project Ga0233425, IMG submission 181712) | Freshwater microbial communities from Lake Towuti, South Sulawesi, Indonesia - Watercolumn_Towuti2014_140_MG | ecosystem: Environmental > Aquatic > Freshwater > Lake | place...
ACGGCCTCCTCGTTCGTCATATCCGCTGACTGCGATACGTTCCTTAACCCGTTCGTGAAGGTCTACGACGCGGCGGCCACATCGGGAGGAACGGTGGTGCTCGACGTCACGCCGGGCGGCGCTAACTACGTGAGCCATTCGGGAAAGTTCGGGTTCTACCTGACATCGAATAGCGCCGAAATTGGGCGCGGTTATCAGTCCGGCGGCATGTACGACGACAACATCGGCTATGAGGCGCCGCACTGGCTTGCCGATCCCACCCACGAGCCATACGGCCAGGAGGGAACGCTGGAGTTCAGCCTGCCTGATGCCGTGAAAAACATGCAGAACCCGGTGCTCGAAATAATGCACTTCGCACCGGACAGCCAGCCGGTTCTGGCATCCGGCGTGCCGGAAGGGATCAATGATCCGGAATGGTATCCGATAGAATTCTACTTGCTGGATGAATGCGGCAGCGAGATAGCCCACGTCTACTTCGGCGAGTGGGAGGACGACGCCGGAGGCGTTCTGAAAAACCAGATACCGATACGCGCGTTCAAGGATTCGGCGACGATGAAGATAACGGTTCCGGCGGACGATACCCGCTGGAGTCAGGCTGCGTTTCCGGGCTTCATCAAGATATTCAACGCGATTGAGCCTCCGGTAACAGTGGCTCCGGCGGAAGCGCTTTCTTTGTCGCCGGATACGGTCTCGCTTACCGGATGCGGCGGAACCGGCGAGGGCAGACAGGCGGTGTTCACGGCATACGGCGGCTCGCCGCCGTATGAATGGTCGATCGATGGCATGGGATACTTCGATTCCAATTACGGCGATGACGACACAAAGGCGTTCTGGGACGACTCGACTTTCAACTATTGCTACGATAACGCAACGATTACGATAACCGTTTCCGACTCGAAAGGCGCAACCGCGACTGCCGCGATAACTGTGACGGCAGGGGATTGAACGGATTGGCCGGTTAAAATAATTCGTGTTTTTCCGATAAGTACAGGCGATGTGTTGATCGTGATGAAAATATCCGCATTTGATGGATACAGCCTGTAATACCGGAAGGAGTCCGGCATGAAACCCGTAAAGGTCTTCAAGGTCATTCCCAGGATACCTGCGAAAATCGAGCGTCTTCGCGATCTTGCGTTCAATCTGTGGTGGTGCTGGGATCACGAATGCATCGCGCTATGGCGGCGAATCGACCCTGATTTATGGGAAACCAGCGGGCACAATCCTGTTCGCATGCTGTCAACAATCAGGCAGGAGCGGCTCGACGAACTGGCGGACGATCCTGGATTCAACGCCCATTTTGAGAGGGTGTTGGCCTCGTTCAACCGGTACATGACCGATCAGAAGTGGTGCGAGCGCTGTTTCGGAAAGCACGACAAACCGGTTATAGCATACTTCTCGCTCGAATTCGGAATCACCGAGTCGCTGCCGATCTATTCGGGCGGTCTTGGGATTCTGGCGGGAGATCACCTGAAATCGTCGTCCGATCTGGGCCTGCCGCTGGTGGGAGTGGGGCTTCTGTATCAGAAGGGCTATTTCCGTCAGTACCTCAACTACGACGGATGGCAGGGCGAGCGCTATCCGGAAAATGATTTTCACACCATGCCGGTGATCGAGGAGAAGACCGGGACAGGCTACGACGTGGTTGTTGCGGTAGACATGCCCGGACGCACCGTTTTCGCGAAGGTTTGGCGCGTGGACGTGGGATTCGTGAGGCTTTACCTGCTCGACACCAATATCCCGGCCAATTCGCCCCCTGATCAGGATATTACCGACCAGCTTTACGGCGGCGATTCCGAGTTGCGCATACAGCAGGAGATAGTCGTGGGCATAGGCGGAATGCGCGCGCTCGACGCGCTTGGCATACGCCCGTCTGTCTGCCACATGAACGAGGGGCATTCCGCGTTTCTTGGGCTTGAGCGCATAAGGCATTTCATGGCGAAAGACGGGCTTTCGCTCAACGAAGCGTTTGAGCTTGCCAAGGCGAGCAACGTATTTACAACCCACACGCCTGTGCCCGCCGGTTTCGACGTGTTTCCGACCGACATGGTTGTTCGATATTTCCGCGACTATGCGCACGAGCTGGGAATGCCGATGGAGCGTTTTCTGGCGCTCGGCTTCGACACCGGCTCGGCTCCGGGAGGCGGATTTTCGATGGCCGCCCTGGCGATGAATCTTTCAGACCGCTACAACGGCGTGAGCAAGCTGCACGGCCATGTGTCGCGAAACATATTCAGCGGAATGTGGCCCGGCCTGCCGGTTGAAGAGGTTCCGATAGGCGCGATCACGAACGGAGTGCATCACCGCTCGTGGATCTCGAACGACATGGATTCGCTTTATTACCGCTACATCGGCGACCGCTGGTACACCAATCCCGAGGATATGAACATATGGAACGCGGTTGATGAGATTCCGGACGAAGAGCTTTGGCGCACGCATGAAAGGAGGCGCGAGCGCCTTGTGGCGTTCGCGCGGAAAAGGCTCAGGGAGCAGCTCGTATCGCGCGGAGCGCCCGGCTCCGAAATAAAGAAGGCCGAGGAGGTGCTCGACCCGGAAATCCTGACCATCGGATTCGCGCGCCGGTTCGCCACGTACAAGCGCGCCGATCTCATGCTTCGCAACCCCGAACGGCTCGCAGCCATACTGAACAACCCCGACATGCCGGTGCAGATTATTTTCTCCGGGAAAGCGCATCCGAAGGACACGCCGGGCAAGGAGCTTATCCGCGAGCTTGTGCGATTCACCGAAAAACCGGAGTTCCGCAAGCGGCTTGTTTTCATCGAGGACTACGACATTGTTGTGGCCCGCTATCTGGTGCAGGGCGTTGACGTGTGGCTGAACACGCCGCGCCGTCTTTACGAGGCGTCGGGCACTAGCGGCATGAAGGCCGCCGCCAACGGGGTGCTGAACATGAGCATTCTGGACGGATGGTGGGATGAGGCTTATCAGCCCGGAATCGGCTGGGCCATCGGCAAAGGCGAGGAGTACGAAGACCTTGCATACCAGTATGACGTGGAGGCTAACGCGATATACGATCTGCTTGAAAAGGAGGTCGTTCCGCTATTCTATTCGCGCGGCTCGGTGCGCCTTCCGCGCGGCTGGATAAGCCGGATGAAGGACTCGCTTAAAAACCTCTGTCCTGTCTTCAACACCAACCGCATGGTGATAGATTACGCAAGGAAACATTACGCATCGGCGGAAAGGCGTTTCTCGCACATGAGCGAGGGCGGATTCACCGCGGCAAAAGCGCTTGCGTCATACCGCGAGAAGCTGGCCGCGGCATGGAGCAAAGTCGCAATAGAGGACGTGAGCGTGGGGCTTGGCGCAGCAGCGGCGATCAACGAATGCGTTTCTATAGACGTTACGGTCTATCTCGACGGCCTCGATCCATCCGACATAGATGTTCAGGTGGTGGAGGGTTTCATAACATCGAAGGGCGATCTGTCTCCGGCTTCGGCACACGGTTTGATCGAAGTCCACCCCGAATCCGGCAAGCGGTTCCGCTTCCACGGCGAGTTCAAATGCGAATCGAGCGGCCTTCGCGGCATCTCGGTGCGGATTATCCCCAAAAGCCCGCTCATCGAGAACCCGCTCACGTGGGGATTGGTGAAATGGGCCGAGGTGTGAGAAATAAACTGTTCCGGCAACGAGGTGATATCCCCCGAAAGACGTGTCGGTTTCCGTTGTATGATATGCATCATTGCGGCTTCGGAGTTCCGGCTGTAAGCTCATATCATCCGCGACGGCGGCAATCAAGGAGGATTCGGTCATGGACAGGGCGGTTGTCTGGTTTATTCGAATGAGTCTGTTCTATTTTCTTCTGGCATCGGTTTTGGGCATGGGAATGGTTTCAAGCAGTGCGTGGGTGGCCTGGTACAGGCCGCTTCATGTGCATTTCAACCTTCTGGGCTGGATGTCGATGATGATCTTCGGCGTCGGCTATCACATCCTGCCCAAATTCAGTGGCAAGTATATCTACAGTACAAAAATCATGAACGCGCAGTTCTGGGTGTCGAATGCCGGACTGCTCGGCATGGGGCTGGGCTGGTCGATGATGGGACGCGGGTTTTCGCCGGATACCGGACAAAGCCTGCTTCTGGTGTCGAGTGTGGCGTCGCTTGCCGGGGCCGGAATGTTCGTATTCAACATGGCAATGACTATTCAGGAAGTGAAGAAGCCGGGCTGATCCGGCTTTGGAATGGAGGTTTGATATGGCGACAATTACAAGCGTTACCAGTGACAGCATAATCGGCGACGTCATCCGCGACGTGCCTGGGGCGGTTGACATCATCCGGAAGTATTTCGGCGACGGCTGTTTCACCTGTCCGGGCATAAACGTCGAACAGCTTTCGTTCGGGGCGATGATGCATAATGTCGATCCGGACAGGCTGGTGGCCGAGATCAACGCCCTGAACGCGAACGGAGGGTAGCGTCATGAAAAACAAATGCATGAACTGCGGCGCGACAAGCGATGAAAAGGTGCTTCTTCCCTGCGAGGTGAGTGGAGAGCAGAAACATGTCTGCGTGCGATGCCTGCCGGTTCTGATTCACGGGGCGAGGTGATCGTGCCCAGGCGCAAGACAGCGGCGGTTTTTCTCCCGGTCGGTTTTATGTATTCTATGAGGCAGCATTTGCATCGTCCGCATCGAAAGGAACCATGTGAAGAAACCGAACTATCAGTTTGAAAAGCGCCAGCGGGAGTTGGAGAAAAAGAAGAAAAAAGAGGAAAAGGCGCTGAAGAAAGCCTCTTCGGCGGAACAGCCTCACGATGCGGAAGCATCGACGCCTCACGATGCGGAAGCATCGACGGAGGAAACCAGGTAGATTCGGGCGAATCCGGTATTTTGAGCGTTACACGGTTTTCAGAAACGCATCCCACGCCTCAAGCGCCCGCGCCGAGATGCGTTCGTAACGCTCTTTTTTGGCGCGTATGCGTTCGGCAAGCGGCGGCAACAGGCCGAAGTTGATGTTCGACGGCTGAAACCGCGCCGGTTCAGATGTGGTAACATGCGCCACCAATCCGCCGTGGGCGGTAACTTCGGGCGCGGGCAGCGGCTCGCTGCCCGCCAGAATGCGCGACGCGTTCACTCCGGCAAGCCAGCCCATGGCGGTCGATTCCACATAACCCTCCACGCCGGTGATCTGCCCGGCAAGGATAATATCGGGCCGGGCCTTGAAACGAAGCGCGCCATCCAGCAAGACCGGCGAGCATAGATACGTATTTCTGTGAAGGCTGCCATAGCGCAGGAATTCCGCATTCTCAAGGCCCGGAATCATTCGAAACACACGCGCTTGTTCCGGCCATTTGAGCTTTGTCTGAAAACCGACCATGTTCCATGCGGTTTCGTGGCGATTTTCGGCCCTGAGCTGTATTACCGCCCAAGGCTCATGCCCGGTTCGCGGATCGACAAGCCCGACAGGCTTCATGGGCCCAAACCGTAGCGTGTCGCGTCCGCGCGCGGCAAGCACCTCCACCGGCATGCATCCCTCGAAAACCTTCTCCACCTCGAACGGACGGGCTTCGGCCTTCTCCGCCGCCATAAGCGCGTCGTAAAATCCGTCGTATTCCTCGCGCGTCATGGGGCAGTTAATGTAGTCGTCGCCGCCCTTTCCGTAACGCGATGCCTTGTACACGCGGCTCCAGTCTATCGACTCGGCGTCGATTATCGGCGCGATTGCGTCATAGAAGTACAACTGTTCCGCCCCGGAGAGCCGGCGCAGGAAATCGGCCATCGGATCGGACGTAAGCGGGCCGGTGGCTAGAATCGTCAATCCGCCGCCCTCCGGAATATCCGAAACCTCCCTGCGGACAACCTCGATGTTCGGATTATCCGAGATCATGCGCGTGATGGTTTCGGCAAAGACGGTTCTGTCCACCGCGAGCGCGCCGCCTGCCGGAACGCGCGTCTCGTCGGCTGCGCGCATTACAAGCGAACCGGCGCGGCGAAGCTCTTCCTTGAGAAGGCCGACAGCATTTTGCAGGCTGTCGCCGCGAAGCGAGTTGGAGCATACCAGTTCTGCAAGCAGTTCGGTCTTGTGAGCAGGCGTCTGCCTGAGCGGGCGCATCTCGTAAAGCCGCACCCGGACGCCCCGGATCGCGGCCTGCCACGCCGCCTCGCATCCGGCAAGTCCGCCGCCGACTATCGTTACAGATCTGTCGGATATGGCATCGGAATTCATCATGAGGGGTATAATACGGCATGCCGATTAAAATATTCGCGTTAACGATCGCAATCCTGCTGTTTCAGACCGCCGGTACACGCGCCGAGGTTATCGAGCGGGTTGTCGCATCTGTCGATGACGCTCCGGTATTCCTTGGAGAATATCTTGAACTGAAAAAACAGTTGTCCGGAACAGGCCGCGTTAACACCGATCGAGAGATACTGGACATTCTTATCGACCGAAAGCTCATGTATTTCGAGGCCAAACGTCTGCGCTTCGATAAAAGCGAAGATGGGAAGCCGGCCGATCAGGGGGAAATAGTCGAGCGATACCTTGACATGTTCGTGCGGGCGTTTGTTCCGCAATCCGTCACCGGCCATGGCAGCGAGCCGGCTGACAGCGATTTCAGGAAACGCCTGAAGGAAAAGATTATCGAACTAAGAGGCCGTTATGAAATACGGATCGATCCGGAAATGTAGCCGAAATCACCGAGTTCCCACAGTCGAACGGCAATAGCGGAAGCTGATTGCCCCTGTTCTCGATGACTATCTTTTGTCCTCACTCTATTGCCATCCGACATCACTTGTCAAAACGCAAAAAGGCATGTGTTGCCGGGCTGAAACTCCGGCAGCGCATACCTTTTATATTTTCATCCCCCCAGGCAGCCGCAGATACTCGCGCCTTCTGTCCTCCCACGCGGCAGTCGATTCAGGCCGATGGCTCAATGCAAAAATAGGTTCTTGTCATTTTTATTTATGGTAGAGTTTAACCGGTAAGCATCATCGCGAAGTAGGACTTTTTGGCGACAGGCATCGCTGTGAGGTTTGAATGCACATGCTCCCGACTTCGCCGTTTCCAGCCTTTTCCCATGGCCGGGGCGACAATTATTGGCGGTCATGTCCGCCTGACCATGGCCGGAAGTATAGCTCAATGCCACCACGAGCGCTATGACGGCAGCGGCTATCCCAATGGTCTGTCCGGCGCGCAGATACCGATTGAGGCCCGTATCCTGAACCTGGCGGATCAGTATGATGCCCTGTGTAACTCAAGATGCTACAAACCGGCCTTCGACCATGAAACTTCCTTCCATATCATCAGCGAGGGCGATGGCCGCACCGTTCCTCAGCACTTCGCCCCCAGGTTCTTCAAGCCTTTCGGGACATGGAGGGGCAATTTGCCGAGGTCTACGAGACTGGCAGACTGCGTTCGTATGTTTTTTGAGTGAGGCAATCCGCGTACTTTGAGTTTGCCTTTTTTCGGGTACAATGTGATATCGCATTCAAACGCTGCTTCAAGAGGTGTTATTAATAATGTGTCTTGCCGTGCCATCAAGAATAGTTGAACTCGACGGCATGAAGGCCGTCGTTGACGTGCGCGGAGCGCGAAGGGAGGTGAGCCTGCTCATCCTGCCGGAGGAAGTTTCGTTGGGCGACTATGTGATCGTTCACGCCGGATTCGCCATCAACACGGTGAACCGCGACGACGCGCGGGAAGCCCTGCGGTTCTTCGATAAAGTTCTCGAATCGGGCGGAGAAGGCGTGTTCCTTTAGCATCCGTTTCACCGGAACACCACGCGCCCGGATATTGTTCTGGAGGTGGTCTTATGGAGAATAGCCGTTTCGGAAGGCGTGACAGGCTTATGAAGGAGGAGCGTCACGACACGTATAAGGGTTGGGGCAAGCTGCCGGAACCGACAATCTGCGGCACCTGCGGATCGCTGTTTCAAAACGGCAGATGGTCCTGGGACAAGGCGACGGTCAAGGCCAATGTCGCCGTCTGTCCTGCTTGCCAGCGCATAGCGGACGGATACCCCGCCGGACAGGTCGAAATCAGCGGCGAATTCCTTCGAAATCATCGTGACGACATTCTGAACCTCATCAAAAACCGCGAGGGCATGGAAAAGGAAGAGCGCCCGCTTGAACGAATTATGAACATAAACGACACGGGCGACCGCATTTCCATAACGACAACCGGCGTTCACGTGGCAAGGCGAATCGGCGAAGCCTTGTCACGCGCGTATCAGGGCGATTTCTCGTATCAATACGGCGAGGCGGACAAGAGCATCAGGGTAACGTGGTGCAGATGATGATGTGAATGATTTGGACGCAGGGGCGGGAAGGAAACCCCGCCCCTGTTGCTGTGTGTTACGATTTCGGGGCCATGACGCGAACCGTCACTCGCCGGTTCACCTTGCGTCCGTCCTTTGTCTTGTTGCTCTCGATAGGGTTTCTGTCGCCCATGCCGAATTTGTGAATGCGGTAGATGCTTACGCCTTTGTCTCCGGCAAGATACATCATCGCGCCCTTTACCCGCTTCTCGCTCAAGGCGAGATTATATTCCGGCGAGCCTGTTCCATCGGTGTAGCCTTCCAGCAGGACAACGGCGTGATTATTTCTGGCGGCAAGGGCGGCCACCTCATCGAGCGCCGACTTTGCCTCTTTCGTCAACTCGGTTTTGTTGAATCCATACGGAAGCTGAACAGTCCTGATCTCATCGTAGGCGTTGCGGTCGCGGAAGGCTATGCGGAGTTCGTCGCTGGCCTGATTCGCCTTTTCAGACATTAATTTTGCCTGAACCGCAAGTTCCTGCGCCTGAGCCGCAAGCTCACGCGCCTGACGCGCCGCCTCCCTTGCCTCGAGGCCTATAAGGCGCGCCTCGCTTACCCGCGCGTCGATGCCCGCAAGTCGCTCATCGGGAACATTGCCGGATGCCGATGGCTGCGATTGCGCGGCAACGGCAACAGAAGCCGCGGGAGCAGTCATCTCCCGATTCCTGTCCGCGGCCTGCGGCGCATAATCCATGGAACGGCTTATGCGCTCTGTGTTCCGCCCATCAGCCGCCGCCTGTTCGCGTTCCATCCGCGCGCGTTCGGCGCGTTCAAGCGCATCCACGCGCCCGGCTATTGATTTATTGGCGTCGGAAACATCGTTAACCTTTTTCATGATAACGCGGCGGTCGTCGTCGCGCCCGGCGTTTATCCGCTCCTCAAGGCCCGAAATCTCCTGCCTGACAAAATCGTTCGTCGCGCAGCCGCCAAGCGCAAGCAGAGTAACAGAAGCCATCGCCGCAATTGTTGATTTCTTTGTCTTGTCCGCTCTCATATTGTTTTGTGTCCTCCCTGCAAACTGCTTGCAAATAACATCAAAACCCATTGCATTAACTGAGAAATCCTAACAACAGCATGCGATATTGTCAAGAAATACCGGCGGTTTTGTTTATGCGGTCGAGATACGATTTTACTTTTAGCTTTCCCGTGTGGTAAAAACAAATTTCATTTTCAGCACCGGAGACGCATGATCATGGACTATTTCAACTACCGGCGGGGAAAGTTGTTCGCCGAGGATGTGGATATACAGGCGATTGCCGAAAAGGTCGGCACACCGTTCTACGTTTACAGCCATCGCACCATAGCGCGCCACATCAACGCCGTTCGCGACGCTTTTAGCGGCCAGCCGCACATTGTCTGCTACGCGCTTAAAGCCAACTCCAACGGCGCGCTTCTTCGCATCTTCGCAAGGGAGGGTTTCGGCGCCGACATAGTTTCCGGCGGCGAGCTTTTCCGCGCGCGCAAGGCGGGCATCCCGGCGAAAAAGATCGTTTACGCGGGCGTGGGCAAAACCGAGCCGGAAATACGCGCCGCGCTCAAGGCCGGAATACTGATGTTCAACGTTGAGAGCAACGACGAGCTTCGCGCCATAGACCGCATTGCCGGTTCGATGAAGAAACGCGCACCGGTCGCGCTTCGCGTGAACCCGGACATCGACGCCGGAACGCATCCGTACATAACCACCGGCATGAAGAAGTACAAGTTCGGCATTCCGGTTGAAGAGGCGCTCGAAAGCTACAAGCTCGCCAACTCGCTGAAGAATATAGAAATAGTCGGCGTGCAGAAGCATATCGGCTCGCAGCTTACCGAAATGCGGCCTTTTGTCGAGTCGGCTGAGCGGCTGGTTTCGTTCGTGGAGCGGCTTCAAGCCGAGGGCATAGGAATAAAGTATCTCGACCTTGGCGGCGGACTGGGCATCCGCTACGGCGAGGAGACGCCTCCGGAGCCGCGCGAGCTGCTGGACAGGCTGATTCCCCTGGTGAAACATACCGGCTGCACGCTTGTGGTCGAACCGGGCCGCTCTATCATAGGAAACGCCGGGATGCTGGTTACGAAAGTGCTCTACTTGAAAAGCAACGACCAGAGGAATTTCGTCATCGTCGATGCCGGAATGAACGATCTGGTGCGGCCCAGCCTCTATGACGCGTACCACGGGATCGATCCGGTTGCGAAAAAGAAGCGCGCGGAAATAAAGGCCGACATCGTGGGGCCGATCTGCGAATCGGGCGATTTTCTGGCGCGCGACCGCATGATTCAGGAGATGCGCGCGGGCGAGCTTCTCGCCGTTCGCTCGGCTGGAGCCTACGGGTTTTCGATGTCCTCGAACTATAATTCGCGCCCGCATCCGGCCGAGGTTCTTGTTGACGGCGGCAGGTTTTATGTGGTGCGGAAGCGCGAGCGGGTGGAAGACCTGATAGCGCACGAACAGATTCCGGCTTTCTTGAGATAGGAAACGCGCATGAAACTGGATTTCACCAAGATGCACGGAACCGGCAACGATTTCATACTGATCGACTGCCGCCGGGATGAAACCGCCGCGCTGTTCAACTATCCGGCCGACGCCGAGCGCATCGCCCGGAAGCTCTGCGAGCGCCGCTTTGGAATCGGCGCGGATCAGGTGCTGCTTCTCTACGATTCGCCCCATGCCGACTTCCGCATGGTGATTCTTAACGCCGACGGAAGCGAGGTTGAGATGTGCGGAAACGGCATCCGCTGCTTCGCCAAATATATCTGGGACAGGGGCATGTCGTTGAAGGAAACGCTCGACATCGAAACCGGAGCCGGAATCATCAGGCCGCGCATGGACGGCGCTCTTGTGCAGGTTGACATGGGCCGGCCCGTGCTGGACGGCCCCAGCATCCCGGTAAAGATCGACGGTCATGTCACGGATCACCCCGTGGAATCCGCCGGGGAAACATTCAGCATGACGTGCGTTTCGATGGGCAATCCGCACGCCGTGATATTCGTTGATGACGTTGACAACTTTCCGGTCGGGAAATACGGCCCGCCGATAGAGAATTCGCCGCTATTTCCAAGGCGGACGAACGTGGAGTTCGTGCAGGTTCTGTCGGGCCGCGAGATAAAGATGCGTGTTTGGGAACGCGGTTCCGGCGAGACGCTTGCCTGCGGCACGGGCGCGTGCGCGGCAGCGGTGGCGTCGCATATCAACAAGCTTGCCGGGCGTGATGTCACGGTGCGTCTTCGCGGCGGCGAACTTCATATACGTTGGGACGGCAACAACCGCGTATTCATGTCCGGCCCGGCTGTCGATGTTTTTGAAGGAATCGTAACGATATAATTGCGGTATAATCATTTCCATCAAATTTCAAGGAGGACTGGTCACATGTTCGAGGGCTCAATAGTAGCGATTGTCACGCCGTTCAAGAAGGGAAAGGTGGACGAGCCCGCCTTGAAAAAGCTCGTCGAATGGCACATCCAGGAAGGAACCGACGCCATAGTGCCGTGCGGCACGACCGGCGAGTCGGCCACGCTCGACTACGACGAGCATATTAACGTGATCGACATCGTTGTGAAGGCGGTGAACAAGCGCATCCCGGTCATCGCCGGAACCGGCGCGAACGCCACCGACGAAACCATCATGATAACGAAGCGGGCGATGGAGGTTGGCGCCGACGGCGCGCTTCTGGTATCGCCGTACTACAACAAGCCCACGCAGGAAGGACTTTTCAGGCATTACAAGGCGGTGGCCGACGCGGTGAAGAAATTCCCGCTGGTGCTCTACAACGTGCCGGGCAGAACCGCGATGAACATGCTGCCGTCAACCGTGGCTCGCCTTGCCGCCATAAAGAATATCGTGGCGATCAAGGAAGCCACCGGCGACATGCGTCAGGCAAGCGACCTCGTTCGGCTCTGCCCGAAGGGTTTCAACATCATCTCCGGCGACGACTTCACCACGTTTACGATGGCGATGCTCGGCGGCAAGGGCGTGATCTCGGTGGTGGCCAACGTCATGCCGGGCGCTGTGGCCGGGATGATGGACGCGCTGAAGGCCGGAAACATCGACGAGGCCAGAAGCATCCACTTCATGCTGGAGGAGCTTAACGCCGCGATGTTCATAGAGACGAACCCGATTCCGGTGAAGACGGCGCTTGCGATGATGGGCAAGATAAAGGAAGAGTTCAGGCTTCCGCTCTGCGAGATGTCGAAGGACAACCGCGCGAAGCTGGAAGCGGTTATGAAGAAGTACGAATTGATAAAGTAGGGGCGGATAGACCTCCGCCCACAGGGAGAATCATTTGCATGGAAAACAAGGAATTTGTCTTCATAATCACCAACTCATACAACGCGCCGGAGAAGGCGGCAGCCGCTTTTCAGCTTGCCACCAACATGCTGGCGTTCGACGCGAAGATAGATTTCTTTCTGCTGAACGAGGGCGCGTTCATCGCCAGGAAGGGTTTCGTTGAAAGCGTAAGCTGGCAGAAGGGATTTTCGCCGCTCAAGGATCTGGTGAAGACCGTTACCGAGGATTTCGGCTGCAGGATATACGTCTGCGCGTCCTGCGCCGACTCCTACGGCATGAAGAAGGAAGACATGATCGAGGCCGCCGAGATCAAGCCCGGCTCGTATCTGGGCGAACTTCTTATGTCGAGACAGAACGTGACCTTTTAGCGGGAGCGTTCCCGGATGCTTAAACTCGGCCCTGTTGAACTCGGCGCGAAACCGGCGGTAATAGCCGTGGTGGCTGATGCGAAGGATGTTTCGCAGCTTCCGGCGGCAATGCTGGATGCGATCGACGTATTCGAGGTTCGGGCCGACATGTTCAGGGATTGCACGGTATCGAGCCTTCGCCATGTGCTGGATTTATGCCGCGCGCGCGGCAAGGGCGTGCTTCTGACGGTCCGAAGCCGCGACGAGGGCGGACGGCGCGAGATGACGGACACCGAGCGGCTCGAACGCTATCTTTACCTGCTGGACAACTGCGACGCTGTTGACATCGAGGTGGCGTCGGCATCGCTCTGGCCGCACATGAGGAAGGTCTGCAAGCGAGCCGGAAAGCTCCTGATCGGCTCGTTTCACGACTTCGACGGCACGCCGGAGGACGCGGCTCTGGAGGCAATGTTCAAAAAATGCCGGAAACAGGGCGGCGACATCTTCAAGACGGCCTGCATGGCGCACACTCGGGAAGAACTCGGGCGGCTGCTCTGCTTCACGCTTGCCCACAATAACGACAACATTATTACGCTTTCGATGGGCCAGGCCGGGCTTGTTTCGAGGGTGGCGGCCCCGGCGCTGGGGTCGCTTGCCACATACGGCTATCTGTCGCAATCCTCGGCGCCCGGCCAGCTTTCGTGCGCCGAACTGGTTAAATACCTGAAGGTTTTCGCCGCGAGATAAGCGGACGACAATCAAACGCCTCGCACGACGACTGACCTTTGATGCACAAAGAAACGGCTGAACATGATTGCATGTCCAGCCGTTTCGATTGAATGCCGTTTATTGAATTACCACCTGAGCGGTTGTCGAGCCTTCAAGTCCGGAAATCGTGATTTCAGCAGGAACACTGCCGGCCGTTATGCCGGGAATTCGTGCTTCCCACCGCCGCTTGGCTGTATTCCAGTTCATCGGGCCAAAACCCTGAAGCACAAGCGCCGCAGCGCCTCCATACATGCTTTCCGCTCTTACCGCCAATGTTCCGGTGGCAACGTCGTACCCTGCCTTGAGAATGCCTATGCTGTTCCGCACCGGCACAACAGCGGAAATAGTTATGGCGCCGCCTGTACTGCCGTTATTGATTTCGTTGGTTTCCGGCACTGTGCCTCCGGTATCGACAATCGTGGCCAGATAGTATGATCCTGCCGGAGTTTCATAGGGAATCGTCACACTACCCCGCCACGATGCCGATGCTCCGCCGTCCAGCCTCTGGAATCTGACTGATTTGATAAGGATGTCATCCGTTCCGGCAATCTGGTCTGTTGAAAGGTAGATGTCGGCATCGAAATCCTTCATGGTTTGATAGGTTCCCCGATCGGAGACAGAGAGAACTACGCCGATTCCGCCGCCGGACGCGGCTGTGGCCGGCCCGCTTATCGAGTTGACCACAAGATCGGCATCCAGCGAACAGGCATCGCCAACTCCGTCGTGGCTGACGTCCGCCTGATCCGCATTCGGGCTGAACAAGCAGTTGTCGCAGGCATCGCCCACACCGTCACGGTCGATGTCGTCCTGATTCATATTGACTATCAGCGGGCAGTTATCCATGTTTGAGCAGAAACCGTCGCCGTCGATGTCGTTATAGGGATCGACAGGGCAGGCATCGCACGCATTGCCCATGCCGTCCTGATCGGAATCGGCCTGATCGGAATTCCCGGCAAACATGCAGTTATCGCAGGCATCGCCCACACCGTCATGATCGATGTCGTCCTGATTCATATTGGCTATCAGCGGGCAGTTATCCATGTTTGAGCAGAAACCGTCGCCGTCGATGTCGTTATAGGGATCGACAGGGCAGGCATCGCACGCGTCGCCCATGCCGTCCTGATCGGAATCGTCCTGATCGGAATTTGAGATTGACGGGCAATTGTCAACGTCGCCGTATATGCCGTCGCCATCGATGTCGGAATCGAACCTCGCAGTCACGTCCATGTTGGAGTTCATCGTAACGGCACACGCACCCGAACCGGCACATGCGCCGCTCCAGCCTGTGAACCGGGAATCTGGAGCGGCGTATGCTATCAGATTGACGACAGCGCCATGGGTGTATGTGCCGGTTGCCGTGTTGCCGTTCCACGAGAGCGTGCCTGTATCCGTGGATATGGTGCCGGAACCTGAGCCGGAAAGGCCGACCGTAAGGTTGTGCTGTTCAGGCTCAAACGCGGCTGTCACGCTTTTCGCCGCAGTGACCGAAATCACGCAAGAGCCCGTGCCTGTGCATGAGCCGCTCCAGCCGGTGAATTGTGAACCGGTTGCGGCTGCCGGTGTCAGAGTGACGAGCGTTCCATGGTTGTATGTGCCGGTTGCGGTGCCGCCGTTCCATGAAAGCGTACCGATGTTTGCCGATACCGATCCGGAACCGGCCCCTGATGTTTCTATCGTTAGCAGATACTGTTTAAGCGTAAACATCGCGGTTACGCTCGTATCGGCATTCATGGTCACCATGCATGAGCCGGAGCCGGCACATGCGCCGCTCCAGCCTGTGAACTGCGAGCTTGTTGCGGCATTGGCGGTAAGCGTTACGGCGGTATTGCGATTGTATGTGCCCCTTCCGGTATTGCCGTTCCATGCAAGCGATCCTCTATCTACAGATACCGACCCGTTACCGTTGCCGGATCTGGTAGCCACAAGCGAGTATTGGTAGTCAAGCGCAAATCCCGCGCCGGTGTTGTAAATCACTTGAACCGGGCCGGTTCGCGTGGTGGTTGTTCCATCGGCAAGCTGGCCGTACACATTGTCTCCCCATGCCCAGACAGTGCCGTCTGTCTTGAGGGCGACGCAATGACCGCTTCCGGCGGCTACTTCGGCCCCCACCCCGAACTCTCCGCCCGAAGCGTCGAGAATCTCCGTTGCGAGTGTTCTGTGAGAGGGAAGACCGTCGCCAAGAATATACCGGCCCCACGTCCAGACAGTGCCGTCGGACTTGAGCCCCATTGTGCTTGTAACGCCTCCGGAAATCGAAGAGATGCCGCCAAGGGCAGCGCCGCTGCTATTAATCGCTTGCACCGGGCCGGTTCGATTCGTGGTTGTCCCGTCGCCTAGCTGACCGTCAATGTTGCCTCCCCACGCCCAGACAGTACCGTCGGACTTGAGCGCAACCGTGTGGCCAACTCCGGCTGCTATCGCTGTCACTGCGCTTAGTCCTGCGGCGGATCGAACGGGCAGACTGCTGTTTACGTCGGTTCCATCGCCAAGCTGACCGTACATGTTTGCCCCCCAGGCCCAGACAGTGCCGTCGGACTTGAGCGCAACCGAGTGGTTGTGGCCTGCGGTAATCGCGATCACGCTTGCAAGCGCCGCGCCGCTGCCGTCAATCACCTGTACCGGATGCGCACTGCTGTTTGTCGTCCAGTCGCCAAGCTGTCCGTATGTGTTATCGCCCCATGTCCAAACCGTGCCATCGGTTTTTAACGCGATGGTGTGCGAATATCCGGCGGCTATAGCCGCCACGCCGCCGAATGCCGTTCCTGTTGCGTCGGTTGCCTGCACTGGATTCAGGCGATCCGCATATGTACCGTCACCAAGCTGGCCGCTTCCGTTGTAACCCCATGCCCAGACAGTGCCGTCCGTTCTTAGCGCGGCCGAGTGATTTTGACCGGCATCTATTGCCTCCACATTTGCAAACGCCGCGCCGCCGCCGTCTGTTACCCGCACAGGACGAATCCGGTTGGTAGCCGTCCCGTCGCCAAGCATGCCGTAGTAGTTCAGCCCCCATGCCCAGACAGTGCCGTCGGTTTTAAGCGCGATAGTATGGTAGTCGCCCGCTGCAACAGACGCCACGCTGACAAAAGCCGCATCACCTCCCGTAACTTGGCCGGCACGGTTTCTGTCGGTTGTCGTCCCGTCGCCAAGCTGGCCGCTCCCGTTATGTCCGCAAGACCAAACGGAGCTGTCGGATTTTAGCACAACTGTGTGCCTCCACTTGCCGCTTGCTGCCGCAACTCCAGCAACTGCCGCGCCGCTGCTGTCTATTGCCTGAACCGGACGGTTTTTGTTCGTTGTCGTTCCGTCACCAAGGTGTCCGTAGTAATTCCAGCCCCACGTCCATAAGGTTCCGTCGGTTTTGACCGCTATCGAGTGAAGATAGCCCGCGGCTATGGCGGATACTCCGCCAAATGGAAGATAGCCGCTGTCGAGAACCTGCACGGGGCGGGTTTGATCTGCTCCGGCATTGCCAAGCTGTCCGTAGGCATTGCTCCCCCACGTCCAGACCTTGCCATCGGATTTGAGCGCAATGGTATGGCTGACACCACCGGCTATGGCAGTCACGCCGCCAAATGCTGAACCGCTGTAATCTGTTGCCACCTGCACGGGGCGGTATCTATCTGTAGTCGTTCCATCTCCAAGCTGGCCGCTTGCGTTCCATCCCCATGCCCAGACGGTCCCATCCGATTTGAGGACGATTGTGTGCGAATCGCCAACGGCTACGGCAGTCACGCCGCCAAACGCCGATCCTAGGTAATCTGTTGCAACCTGTACAGGGCGGCTTCTATCCGTAGCGGTTCCATCTCCAAGCTGGCCGCTCGAATTCCGCCCCCATGCCCAGACAGTGCCGTCGGTTTTTAGCGCGATGGTATGGAAATGCCCGGCTGCAATTGCGGCCACGCCTGTAAACGCAGTTCCGCTGCCGTTGATCACCTGCACGGGGTGTTTGGTTGGCATCACATCCTTGATTGTCCCGTCGCCGAGCTGGCCGTAAGCATTATTTCCCCATGCCCAAGCTGTTCCGTCGGATTTCAGCGCAACCGAATGGGAATGGCCGGCGGCTATTGCCGTCACACTTCCGAACACCGCGCCATTGCTGTCTGTCACACGCACAGGTATGGTTCGGTTTGCGCCCCAGTCGCTTGTCCCGTCCCCAATCTGGCCGTACATGTTGTCCCCCCACGCCCATACCGTGCCATCAGACTTGAGTGCAATCGAATGACCGCCGCCGGCGGCTATCTGTGGCGATACCGGCTCGCCATATGAGATTCCGCACGGCGCAATCATCTGCAATACGGTAAAAAAGAAAACAACCATCACAAGCTTTGTGAATGTCTTCGGCATTATTTGCCTCCTGGATGAATTTGTTACATTCCACGCAAGACATAACTGCGGGATTACCGCGAAAGATTCCGAAAGAAGCCGGAGCCAGTCTTTCGCATACTATCGCATGTCGTTCATTGTGGCAATACGTCCGAAAGCGCATTGGGAAGCCAAATTCTTGCCGTCAACCCTTGCACTGTGCTAACTTGATTCCATGCCATTCGCCGATTTTGTTCTTTACGAAGATGAGTACGGTAAGGTTGAAGCCGAGATCGGTAATCTTTGCCGCGAAGCCAGGATAACAACCGCCGCGGTAATAGACAAAAACGGCCAGATCATAGCCGTTGCCGGTGAAACGGGGCGCATGGACGCAACGTCGCTTGCGTCGCTTGCCGCAGGAGATGTCGCCGCCGCGAACGGCATGGCGGCGCTGATCGGCGAGACCGAATTTTCCGTCTTTTTCCACGAGGGGCAGCGGGATTGCATATATATGTCGCTATTGGCCGGGAGGTTCATCCTCATAGCGATATTCGACAAGAAGGTGACATCGCTTGGGATGGTGCGGCTGAAGGCAAACAAGGCAACCGAAACGCTTGCCGCTGTTCTGACCGCCGCCTCGTCGAAGTCTGAAGCCGGCCACGATACCGGCGGCGAAGCTCTGTTTGCAGGCATCACCACCGAAGACATAGACCGGCTTTTCGGGCAGGCGTGACGATTCCGGACAGATAGAACGGCAATGTCATTCATCAACTTCTCATCGCGCGAGATCAACTGCAAGATCGTTTACTACGGGCCCGGCCTTTGCGGCAAGACCACGAACCTTCAGCAGATCTACGGCAAAACCGCAGCCGACCGCAAGGGCAAGCTGATTTCGCTTGCAACCGAAACCGAGCGCACGCTTTTTTTCGATTTCCTGCCGCTGTCGCTTGGCGATATAAAAGGATTCAACGTGCGGTTTCACCTGTATACGGTGCCCGGCCAGGTTTTCTATGCGGCAAGCAGGAAGCTCATACTTAAAGGCGTTGACGGCATCGTGTTCACCGCCGACAGCCAGATGGAGCGCATGGATGCCAACATGGAAAGCCTGGACGACATGCGGCTTAACCTTGCCGCGCAGGGATACAACCCTGAAAACATTCCGATGACCGTTCAGTATAACAAGCGCGATCTGCCGGGAGCCGCTCCACTTGTGGAGATGAACCGCCTGCTGAATCCGGGCGGTCTGACATGGTATCAGGCGGTTGCCACCGATGGTGTTGGAGTTTTCGAGACGCTGAAGGATATAGTGAGAAAAGTGCTTGCCGAAGTCCGCAATTCGTATTAAACCCGCTTTCCGGCCATAACTCACCCGTTGACGCGATTGAATTTAACCCGTCGGCTATGCTATCTTTGCGGCTATACCACACGCCGGAACCGGTAAGGGGTCTGTGCGCGCATTGCGCGTGCGGCAAGCGCCGAAAGGCCCGGACGGCGGAGGAAACCTTGATTACAGGAAGAAGGAGAACCCCAAGATGGCGGCAGTAACAATGAAGGAACTGCTTGAAGCCGGTGTTCATTTCGGACATCAGGCCAAGCGGTGGAACCCCAAGATGAAGAAATTCATCTTCGGCGAGCGCAACGGAATTCACATTATCGATCTTCAGAAAACACTCCGGATGATGAACGACACCTACGATTATGTCCGTGAGGTTGCCAAGACCGGCCGTCCGATCCTGTTTGTCGGAACCAAGAAGCAGGCTCAGGATGCCGTGCGCGAGGAAGCCGAGCGCTGCGGTTCATTCTATGTGAACGACCGCTGGCTGGGCGGAATGCTCACAAACTTCTCCACGATCAAAAAGAGCCTGCAGAAGCTCAAGAGGATCGAGACGATGCGCGCCGACGGAACCTACCAGCACATCACCAAGAAAGAGGCGGGAATCCACGAAAAAACCCGCGCCAAACTCGAAAAGACGCTTGGCGGCATCAAGGAGATGCCCGGACTTCCGGCTGCGATTTTCATCATAGACACCAAGAAGGAAACCATCGCCGTTGACGAGGCGCGCAAGCTCTCGATTCCGGTTGTTGCGATTGTGGACACCAACTGCGACCCGGATGTCATCGATCACATAGTGCCGGGCAACGACGACGCAATTCGTGCCATCCGCCTGATAACCTCGAAAATCGCGCAGGCGATTCTTGAAGGCAAGGCGATTCGCGACAAGGACGCCGAAGTTATGGCGACAGCGGAGCAGGCGGTCGAGGGTGCTGAAGAGCCGTCTGAGGCATCTGCCGATGCCGAGGCGGCGGAAGTGAAGGAGGTTGCCGAATAATGAGTGTTTCGATGGATGCCATAAAGGAGCTGAGAGAGAAAACCGGCGCCGGCATGATGGACTGCAAGAAGGCGCTTGCAGAAACAGACGGCGATTTCGAGAAGGCGGTTGACGTTCTTCGCAAGAAGGGGCTGGCAGCCGCAAGCAAGAAGGCGACGCGTACAGCCTCGCAGGGCGTTGTCGGTTCGTACATCCATATGGGCGGTAAAATCGGCGTGCTTTTGGAGATCAACTGCGAGACGGATTTTGTGGCCCGCACGGATGATTTCCAGGCGCTTGTGAAGGACGTTGCGATGCACATAGCAGCCGCAAGCCCGCTTTATGTCAGCCGCGAGGAGGTTCCCTCCGACGTGCTGGAGCGCGAAAAGGCGGTTCATGCCGACCAGCTTCGTCAGCAGAACAAGCCCGAAAACATGATCGAAAAGATACTTACGGGCAAGGTCGAGAAGTTTTACAACGACATCTGCCTTGTGGATCAGATTTTCGTTAAGGACGCCGAGGGCAAGAAGAAAATCAGCGATCTTGTCGCAGAGCATGTCGGCAAACTTGGCGAGAATATTGTGATTCGGAGGTTTGCGAGATTCCAGCTCGGCGAAAAACAGTAGGCGCCAATAGCGCCGCCAAAGACGCCGGTCGGGCCGGTGCCGCAGCGCTGCGTTCCGGTTACAAGCGCGTTCTGCTGAAACTGAGCGGCGAGGCGCTCATGGGCGACCAGCCCTACGGCATATCGCCGGATGTGGTCTCTATGATCGCGGCGGAGATTGCCGACGCCTTGAAAACAGGCGTCGGCATGGCCGTTGTCATTGGCGCCGGCAATATCTTCCGAGGCGTGCAGGGCGCGGCCATGGGAATGGATCGGGCCGCCGCCGATTACATGGGCATGCTGGCAACCGTGCTGAACTGCGTTGCGCTGAAGGGTGCGCTCGGCGGTATCGGCGTTGATGCGAGGGTGCTTTCGGCTATCGAGATGAAGGAGGTTGCCGAGCCATACATTCGCGACTCCGCGCTTGCCCATATTGACAAGGGCCGCGTTGTGATCTTCGCCGCCGGAACCGGCAACCCGTTTTTCACTACAGACACGGCTGCGGCGCTTCGGGCGCTCGAAATCGGCGCGGAGGTTGTGCTGAAGGCCACGAAGGTGGACGGAGTGTATTCCGCCGATCCGGTCAAGAATCCGGATGCGGAGTTTTACCCCGACCTTTCATATATCGATGTTATCGCGAAGGATTTGCGTGTTATGGACATGACGGCGATCTCGCTCTGCATGGAAAACGGACTTCCAATAATCGTTTACAACATGAAGAAGAAGGGAAACCTGAAGAAGGTTCTTGGCGGCGCAAAAATTGGAACAATTGTAAGGGGTGCATGAGATGGCTTCGACTGCGAAAGATAACGCCCAGACAAAGATGGACAAGACCATCGAATCGCTGAAGCGCGAACTTGCATCGATCCGAACCGGACGGGCATCACTCTCGCTGCTCGACGGAATAACGGTCGATTACTACGGCACGCCCACGCCGCTTAGCCAGGTGTCTGCGTTGAGCGTTCCGGACAGCCGTACTATCGCCATTCAGCCTTGGGAGCAGAAGATGGTGCAGGCGATCGAGAAGGCAATCCTCAAGTCCGATCTTGGAATAAATCCGGGAAACGACGGCAAAACGATACGGCTTCAGATTCCCATGCTCACCGAAGAGCGGCGCAAGGATCTTGTGAAACTTGCCCACAAGCGCGCGGAGGAGAGCAAAATCGCGATACGGAACATACGGCGCGACGCCAATGAAGAGCTGAAGAAGATGGAGAAGGACAAGCTCATTACCGAGGATGAGCACAAGCGCGTGCATGACGAAATCCAGAAGATCACGGACGCGCACATAAAGCGCGTGGACGAAGTAACCGCGCACAAGGAAAAGGAAATAATGGAGGTCTGACGGAGGCGCGTATGAACATTAATTTCATGCTCAAGGTCGAGGACGCAAAGATGGCCGATATTAAGAAGGCTCTCGAAACCGCCGGAATCAAGGTGCGCAGCATTCAGGAGATTTACAAGGACGGCGTGGGGGGCGATAAGGAAGAGAAGGCAGGATAAACTCACCCCCGGCCCCTCTCCGCCTCACCCCCGGCCCCTCTCCTGAAGGAGAGGGGGGAAGAATGGGACTGGAGGCGGAGCCGCGGCGATTCGCCCCTCTTACCCCTCGCTTGCCAGAGGAGGGGCAGTGGTGAGGTTCTTTTACTTTTCCGCCTTGTCCAGCAGGAAGTTCAGTAGATCCACCACGGTCCTGACGTCAGCCTTCGACATGTTCGAGTCAGACTTCCTGAGCATCTTGACACCGTATGCCCCGGTGGCGCTCTTGTCGAAGATGCCGCCGGAAATTGGCGCAAGCCCTGTCTGGATGGCCACCACCGCCCGTTCGAGCGAGTGGCATTTCTTGCATTTGACCCGCATAAGATCGTAGGCCGACTTCATGTTCGGCGGAAAACCGGCGGTGTCTATCTCGATGTTGTCGCCGCTGCCGATCGCCTTTATTCCTGCGTGAGCCGGAAAGGCTGTGACAAAAACCGCAGGCATTGCCAGAAACACCAGTATTGCAATATATCTTTTAATCACGTCAATCGCCCTCCTAGAAAGCGTACGTTATCTGCGCGACGAGTTTGTTATCCTTGACCGATCCTTCCTTCTTGTGCACATATTCCGCGCCGACCTTCACGCTCTGAAGTATCGTATGCGCAACCGCCGGAGCAAAAATCGTGGTCTTGCGCTCGCCGTTGTCGAGCGATTCGAGCCGCGCGACAACCATTGTGTTCGAGCCGATCATGTAGCTTGCCTGCGCCAGCCAGGTGGTCGACTCGAGAGAGCCGGAGCCGTCGTTTTCAGGGTCGTCATCCTTGCCCCTGGTCATGCCGAGACGAACCTTGAGCGACTTATAAAGCACCTCGGCCTCCAGGCCGGCCTTGTAGAAATCGTTGTTGTCGAGCGATGAGCCGTTAAACATGAAGCCGCCTGCGGTTATGGTGAGGAAGTCCATGATGCTGTCGCTTGTGAGGCTCACCTCAGGCTCGTTACCCTCGTAATCGGTTCCGGACAGGCGGGTCTGGGCATGAACATACCAGTCATTGCTGCTTCTTGCGGGGTCGCCGTCGACGTCCTTTGTTACATCGCTGTTGAGAACGCCGGCGGCAACATAAACGCGCGGCCCGAACATCTTGCCCACCTCAACGCCGTTAAGCTTGTTGTTGATCTTGAACGGGTTTTTCCCGACTTTCATCTGAATATAGTCCAGCTTCTCGATCGTGGCGCGGTTGCTCGATTTCCAGAGGTTCAGAACCGGCTTGAACTTTCCGGCCCTGACGGACATCGGAATATTGAACGGATCCTTGAACTTTATGTAAGCCTCGCCGGTCGCGCCGTCGGTGAAGTTGTACTCGGCAAACCATCCGGCCTTGTCCTGGAACGATCCGGCTGTGAACATCTCGAACTCGGATGTTCCGAAAATATCCAGCTTCTGTTTCTTGCGGTCGTTGTAAACAGCCTCATGGGTTCCGAGGAAGCTCACCGGGATCTGCGACGGAATGCCCGACAGGAAAAGCGCCTCGTTCCTCTGCTGCGCCAGACTGGGCGACTTTTTGCCCGGCCATATGTAGGCGTTCTTCTCGAACGCCTCGCCGAATTCGTTTCGTTCGGGGAAGATGGTGTGGCAGGTCTTGCACTCGGTGTTGTACTGCCTCGCGAACGCCGGGATGGCGTGGGCGCTGCCTGCCGTAAACGTCTGCAAGGCAAACCCCGTCAAGATAACCCAAACCGCTCCGATTAGTCTTTTCATTGCGCTTCTCCTCTGTATTGATAGGCCAGGCCCTGGCCTAACCCGTGCTATCGATCTTAAATCCGGCCATTGCCCTTCTGAGCGCCGATACCTGGGCAAGCAGGTTGGCAACGGCCGAATCCATCACCTTCGCGGAGTCTATATTCATTGCCGCGGAATCCTGAATCTTGCCCACAGCGCCCACGATGCGCTCCGATCCGATTATCTGTCCTTCGCACTCGTCCCTTATGCGGTCGATCATCTGAAGGATGTTTTCTGTTGAAGAAATCACGAATGTTCCGGCCTTCTTCTGTTCGTGCGCGGCGGTTCTGACATTCCACGAAAGCTCCTTCATCCTCTCCACCGCAAGCATGACGAAATCGTTGCTCCTGCTCTGCTCTTCGGTTGCGGTCGCGATTTTCGCAACCATGTCCGACACCTGCTCCATGGCGTTCCGAATTAGCCTGCTCTCCGCCGCCTGTTCGGCTGCCGACGCGGCGATTACCCCGGACTGAGAGGTTGCCCTTACAGCGCTCTCGACTATCTTCACCAGCGCGGCTCCGGATGTTCTTGACAGGTTCTCGCCGTCGACGATACTCTCATCAGTCTTTTTTATGGCTATGACGGCCCGCGCGGTTTCATCCTGGACGCCCTTGATAATGCGCGATATTTCATGCGTAGAGCCTATTGTCTTGTCGGCAAGTTTTTTTATTTCATCGGCCACCACGGCAAAACCCTTGCCGTGTTCGCCTGCCTGAGCCGCGATAATGGCCGCGTTCAGCGCCAGCAGATTCGTCCGCGTGGCCACCTCATTTATCACGGTCAGTATCTCTCCGATGCTTCTGCTTTTCACCGAGAGGCTTTCGATCACCTCAAAAGTGACCTGCGAGGATTCCCTGATTCCGCCAATTCCGGATATTGTCGCCTCGACAGCCTCACTGCCGGCTTCGGCTGCCAGCCGCACTTCGTCGGAGATGGCCGCGGTTTCGATGGCGTTTGCCTCGATTCGGGCTATTGACGTATCCATCTGGGCAACCGATTCCGCGGTGTCGGACGCCGCCATCACCAGGTTATGCACGCTGCCGTCTATCTGCTTCACGGAGCCGGCCATCTGGGTGATGGATGCGCTTACGTCATCCACCGATTCGGCCAGAGCCTCCATGCTTGTGGCCATGCTGTCGCTGCTTGAGATCATTTCACGAATGTATGACGCACTCTCCGCCGCCGACTTCGAAAGGCTGTTGACGCTTGCGGCCACGCTGTGAACCGATGCTCCTATCTGCGTAACGGCGGCGGATGTCTCGTTCACCTCGCCGGCCTGAATGCCGGCGGTGTCCACGACCCTGCGCGATGCCGCAGACAGCCTGCCTGAGACATCTCCAAGAACCTCGGCGGTTGTGTTCAGCTTCCTGATCATTCCGGATAGCTTTTCTATCATGGTGTTGTAGAAACCGCTCAGGATGCCGAGCTCGTCGCCGGAATCGACGGTAACACTGGCGGTGAGGTCTCCGGTCGCTCCATGGTTGAGCGCATTGACCATCCGCTTTGTCCGTCTGACAATGCTTCGTGTTGTAAGAGTGCCTAGCGCTCCGGCAAGCATGGCGGAAACAGCTATGAAAATGGAAACGATGACGAGTGTTCTGCGTTTCCGGATTTCCGTGTCCTTGTCCGCCTGTGCAACCTCCTTTCCAATCGCCACAAGCAGATCGTCGAACGCGGTCTTTGCGTCTTCGTTGGCGTTTGCAAGGTCTGCCAGCACATGCATTGCAAGGTCGTCTTCCTCTGCCTCGTACTTTGCGTAATCCTTAAGGACTGTTGTGAACCTGTGAACAACGAGCCGTTCTTTTTTCGATATGAATTCTTCGCTCGCCTTGTCGAACTCATCCCATTTCGTCAGCGCGTGTCTTGTGCGCCTGTCGATCACCCCGCCGGGCTCAGCCGGACGGATTCCGAGCTTCGGGTGTCCCTTTATGAGAATCCGGCCGTTATTGCGCAGGATGTCGCGTTTCATCCTGTAGTCGCCCGCAAACTCCTCGAACTGCTCCCTGTTGGCGCGCACGGTAACCACTTTAAGAATGTCGGCGTAGGCAGCCTTCTGCATGATCTCCATCTGCAGGATCAATTTCTGCTGGCTGCTAAGATTGCCTGCAACGTCGCTCATTCTGGCCGTGAGCTGCGTCATGTTCCAGACGCCGAACGCTCCCGTTATGGCAACGAGAATCGCCATCATCATGAACGAGCTCACGAGCTTTTGTTTTATCGATAATTTATTCACATAAACCTATCGCTACCGCGACAGTGAGCGCGGAATGGTTGCCAACACATCCAAAGTTGCTACAATACGTTATTCGTCAAAATCAGACATTTCTTTAGGAGGAGGAACATCACATGACACGGAAATTCGGTATTTGGGCATTTTGGGCGGCGGCGCTTGTCGTGGCGGGATGCGGAGGCGGAGGAGGCGGGTCTGCCGGAAACAGCGGCGCGACACCCACCGTAAACATTACGCAGCAGAACGCGCAGCAGTTGGCGGCTACATCGCTCGACAGCTCGATAGCGGTTTACGACAGCGCCGGTGCCGCTGACGGCGTCACTTCCAAGGCATCGGCGGTTTCCGGAAGTACGCGGCGTTTCAGCCTGACCGGTTTCACACGGATGATGCTCGACGAGGTCACATCGCAACAGGGCGGAGATTTTTCGGGCAAGGCGGCGGCAAAGACAGGCGTCTGCACCACAGGAACGGTTGACGTAACCCACAATGACTTAAACGGCGACGGGCAGCCGTCGGCAGGCGACGGCTTCACCGCCGCCTTCACGTCGTGCGACGTCGAAGGCACGGTGATGAACGGCTCGATGTCGATAACGATCAACAGCTTTTCCCAGAGCAGCGGCTCCATGTCGGCGTCGATCAGCATGAATAATCTGACCGCAAGCGAAAGCGGCGACACGATTTCGATGAACGGAAGTTATTCCTTCACCATGACCATTACGGCTTCTCCGCTTACGATGAACCTTTCGATTTCATGCTCGTCGCTGACTGTGGCGGTGAACTCGACCTCGACCACTTTGAGCGGATTTAGCCTGACGGCATCGGCAAACGCCGCCACATTCACTATGAGCATGAGCGGTACGATCGAGAGCGCCGCGCTCGGCGGAACGGTAACCTTCAGCACACCGTCGCCGCTCACCGCATCCACCATGTCGGGCGATGGCACACCCACCGGCGGAACTTTTAAAGTGACCGGCGCGGGCGGCACATCCGTCACGGTTTCGATCGGCGGAAGCGCCGTCAACGTGGCTGCCGATACAAACGGCGACGGAACTAGCGACTGGAGCACAAACACAACCTGGGATGCGCTGACCACCAGCGTATAGTGAGGAAGCATCCTCGATATATCATATGCCGCGCAACATTCTTGTAGTTGACGACGAGGAGAGCATGCGAAGCGTGCTCTCCATTCTTTTGCGCAAGGAGGGCAATGACGTTACCTCCTGCGAAGACGGCGCCGAGGCAATCGCAGCGCTTCATAACAGCCGGTTCGACATGGTGATAACAGACCTCAAGATGCCTGGGGTTAGCGGCATCGAGGTTCTGCGAAGCGCCAAAAGCGTGAATCCCGCCGTTCCCGTTGTCATGATAACCGCGTTCGCGTCAGCGGAATCGGCGGTCGAGGCGATGAAGCTCGGTGCGTCCGACTACATCACCAAGCCGTTTCGTGTGGACGATGTGCGCAGAATCGTGCGCGGATGCCTTTCCGGAGGGGTGGCTTCTCCGGCCGATAGCGCTCTGAACGAGGCGGATTCGTCCGACGTTTCGCGACTGATCGTCTCCGACAGCCAGTCGATGCGAGACGTGCTGTCGCTTCTACCGCGCATTTCCGCAAGCGAAGCCAATGTTATGATTACCGGCGAATCCGGAACCGGCAAGGAGCTTGTTGCAAAATCCATTCATGAGATGAGCGCCCGAAGCGGCGCGGCGTTCATTACGGTAAACTGCGGAGCCATTCCCGAAAACCTGCTTGAATCGGAACTGTTCGGCCATGTGAAGGGGGCGTTTACAAACGCCATAGCAAACAAAAAAGGACTGTTCGAGATGGCCGACGGCGGCTCGATCTTTCTCGATGAAATCGGC
>Ga0233425_10003517_pt1 | contig 28188 bp, 22 predicted proteins | sample Watercolumn_Towu_2_FD_181712 | JGI IMG/M metagenome (GOLD analysis project Ga0233425, IMG submission 181712) | Freshwater microbial communities from Lake Towuti, South Sulawesi, Indonesia - Watercolumn_Towuti2014_140_MG | ecosystem: Environmental > Aquatic > Freshwater > Lake | place...
AGGCGCGCTGCGCATCCGTTCGCGCGGGCGCGGCGGCAGGTCGCGGATCGCGCCGGATTCGGATAGGATCGTTCCGCGCCTGCGGGACGCCCGAGGCCGGCACGCGCGGACGACAGTTTGACCCGCGAAGGCACGATGGAAGTCATGGAAGCTCCCGACGCCCTGGCAAACCCGCTCGACTCCCGGAGCCCCGGCATGAAGGGGCCGGAGATCGCAGGGCCCGCGCCGCGTCACCGCACCGTCGGCGTGCAGATCGGCGAGGGCGAGGGCGCCGTCACCGTCGGCGGCGGCGCTCCGATCGTCGTCCAGTCGATGACCAACACCGACACGGCCGACATCGACGGCACCGTGGCCCAGGTGGCCCAGCTCGCCCGCGCCGGCTCGGAGCTGGTGCGCATCACCGTCGACCGCGACGAGGCGGCGGCGGCGGTGCCGAAGATCCGCGAGCGGCTCGACCGCATCGGCGTGCACGTGCCGCTGGTCGGCGACTTCCACTATATCGGCCACAAGCTCCTGTCCGACCATCCGGCCTGCGCCGAGGCGCTCGCCAAGTACCGGATCAATCCGGGCAATGTCGGCTTCAAGGAGAAGAAGGACACGCAGTTCTCGACCATCGTCGAGCAGGCGATCAAGTACGGCAAGACCGTGCGCATCGGCGCGAACTGGGGCTCGCTCGACGGCGAGCTCCTGACCCACCTGATGGACGAGAACGCCCGCTCGCCCAACCCGATCGACGCCCGCGCGGTGATGCGCGAGGCGATGGTGCAGTCGGCCCTGACCTCGGCCGACCGGGCGGTCTCGCTCGGCCTGCCGAAGGACCGCATCATCCTCTCGGCCAAGGTCTCGGCGGTGCAGGACCTCATCGCGGTCTACCGCGAGGTGGCGCGCCGCTCCGACTACGCGATCCATCTCGGCCTGACCGAGGCCGGCATGGGCTCGAAGGGCATCGTCGCGGCCTCCGCCGCCATCGGCGTGCTGCTGCAGGAGGGCATCGGCGACACGATCCGCTACTCGCTGACGCCCGAGCCCGGCGGCGACCGGACGGTGGAGGTGAAGGCGGCCCAGGAACTCCTGCAGACCATGGGCTTCCGCACCTTCGTGCCGCTGGTCGCGGCCTGCCCGGGCTGCGGGCGCACCACCTCGACGACGTTCCAGGAGCTGGCCCGCGACATCCAGAACTGGATCTCCACCTCCATGCCGGAGTGGAAGAAGACCTATCCGGGCGTCGAAGGGCTCAACGTCGCGGTGATGGGCTGCATCGTCAACGGACCGGGCGAGTCGAAGCACGCCGATATCGGCATCTCGCTGCCCGGCACCGGCGAGAGCCCGAGCGCCCCGGTCTTCATCGACGGCAAGAAGGCGATGACGCTGCGCGGCGCGACCCTCGCCAAGGACTTCGAGGCGATCGTGATCGACTACATCGAGCGCCGCTTCGGCCAGGGCAAGCGCGACGCCGCCGAGTGAGTTCTTTCGGTGAGACGGCCGCCTTCATCGCCCGCGCGGGTGGATGGGGCGGCCGTCTTTCCGTTTCGGGACGGGTCGCCCGCTCCGGCGCGCGTCCCTCCGTCCCGGCCGCCGTGATGTCCGGTCCGCTCTCCGCGATCCGAACCTGCCCCGCCCCGCCTCGGGCTGACCGCTCCCGCGCGACACGGTGCCTGTTCCGGCGTGATCGATCCGCACCACCGACGCATTTCCTTCATGCGCCTCCGCCACATCCGGTCGGACGACGCACGAGCCCAGGCAAGCCTGCCCGATGACCCAGCCTGTCAGCCCAAGCGGCGTGAGCCCAAGCGGCGTGAGCCCGAGCGGTGCCGGTCCAAGCGGTGAGCATTCCGGCGCCGAGCGTTCGGGTGCCGAGCGTTCGACGGCTGCGGCCCCGCCGGCGGCTTCCGCCCCGGACCGCCCGGCCCCCGGCGAGGGGGGACCGATCGCGGCCTCGGCGGGTGCGCACGATCCCACCGACGCGGCGGCCGAGGGGCATGCCAAGGCCGGCTTCTGGGCGCTCACCATCGGCTCCGTCGGCGTCGTCTACGGCGATATCGGCACGAGCCCGCTCTACGCCTTCCGCGAGGCCCTGGCGCCTTCGCGCGCCGACGGCATCCTGCTCGCCGAGGAGGTGATCGGCACCGCCTCGCTCATCATCTGGGCGCTGCTCCTGATCGTGACGATCAAGTACGTCGCGATCCTGCTGCGCATGGACAACAACGGCGAGGGCGGCATCCTCTCGCTGATGGCCCAGGCCCGCCACGCACTCGGCGGCTCCAAGGTCGTGTTCATGCTCGGCCTGCTCGGCGCCTCGCTGTTCTACGGCGATTCCGTCATCACTCCGGCGATCTCGGTGCTCTCGGCGGTGGAGGGCCTGAAGCTCGTCACGCCGGCCTTCGACGACTACGTCCTGCCGATCACGGTGGTGATCATCCTCGGCCTGTTCGCGGTCCAGAGCCACGGCACGGCGCGGGTCGCGACCTTCTTCGGCCCGGCCATGGTGGTGTGGTTCCTGGCGATGGCCGCCGCCGCCCTGCCCCATATCGCCGGAAATCCCGGCGTGCTGGCCGCCTTCAATCCCTGGTACGCGGTGCATTACCTCCTCGGCCACGGCACCGGCGCGCTGGTGGCGCTCGGCGCGGTGTTCCTGGCGGTGACCGGGGCGGAGGCCCTGTTCGCCGATCTCGGCCATTTCGGACGCCGCCCGATCCAGGTGGCGTGGCTCGGCCTCGTCGCGCCTTGCCTCGTCCTGAACTATCTTGGCCAGACCGCCCTCGTGCTCGCCAAGCCCGAGACCACGGACCCGTTCTACCAACTCGTGCCGGAATGGGGGCTGATCCCCATGGTGCTGCTGGCCACCCTCGCCACCGTGACCGCGAGCCAGGCGGTCATCACCGGGGCCTTCTCCCTGTCGCGGCAGGCGATCCAGCTCGGCATGCTGCCGCGCATGGAGATCCGCCACACCTCCGAGGCCCATTCGGGGCAGATCTACCTGCCGCAGATCAACACGCTGCTCGGCCTCGGCGTGGTGATCCTGGCCGTCACCTTCCGCTCCTCCTCGGCGCTCGCCTCGGCCTACGGCATCGCCGTGACGGGGACGATGCTGCTCACTGCCTCCATGGCCTACGTGGTGCTGTGGAAGGTGGTGCGGCTCTCCCCGCTCGTCGCGGCGGCGGTGATCATGCCCTTCATCGTGCTCGAGTTCCTGTTCCTGCTCTCGAACCTCCTGAAGCTGCACGAGGGCGGCTACGTGCCGCTGATGCTGGCCGGTGGCCTGATGCTGATGATGTGGACCTGGGTGCGGGGTGTCACGATCCTGTTCAACAAGACCCGCAAGACCGACGTGCCGCTGATCGAACTCGTCGGCATGCTGGAGAAGAGCACCTCCTACCAGCGGGTGAAGGGCACGGCGGTGTTCCTCACCAGCGATCCCGAGATCGCGCCCGCCGCGCTCCTGCACAACATGAAGCACAACAAGGTGATCCACGAGAAGAACGTGGTGCTCACCGTCGAGACCATGGACCGGCCCCGCGCGACGCAAGCGGAGCGGGTCCGCATCGAACCGGTCGGCTTCGGCTTCTACCGCGTGGTGATGCGCTTCGGCTTCATGGAGACGCCCAACATTCCGCGCACCCTGACCCTGCTCAAGCGCGAGGGCTTCAAGTTCGACATCATGTCGACCTCGTTCTTCCTGTCGCGCCGCTCGATCCGTCCGGCGGCGCATTCCGGCATGCCGCTGTGGCAGGACCGGATCTTCATCACGCTGGCCAAGAACGCCAACGACGCCACGGACTTCTTCCAGATCCCGACCGGCCGCGTCGTCGAAGTGGGTACGCAAGTCACCGTCTAGTATCCGGCGCCGATCCCGGCGCCGGGAGCGCAGGGCGGGATTTCTTCTCAAGGCAACAATGAAGAGTTGCGCGAAGTTCTGTGGCTGACACGCTACAGGGCAGTGATTTGCGCGCGACTGTCTTGCGGCCTCGTACGGGGTCCCGTACGGCTGAGCCTTCGAAAAGCCAGCAACAACAACAGTTTAGCATAATTCCAAACAACCGGCCGGTCTCGATCCGCACGTTGCTGCGGCGGCCGGCGGCTGGCCTGGACAGATGGGGTCACGGGTATGGGGTCGGTTCGCACTCTCGTCGGCGTCCGCGCCCTGCGGACGATGGCGCTGGCAGGCGCCTCACTGTTCGCGCTCACCGCGGGCGCCGCGGCGCAGCAGGCGACCGCGCGGCTGGAAGAACTGTCGGTCGAGGGCAGCGGCCGCGGCGCCGGCGCCAGCGGCGCGGGCCAGGCCGCCCAGCGCGGTCCGGACGGTCGCGCCGCGCCCGAGGATCCGCGCGGCCCCGTCCAGGGCTACGTCGCCACCCGTTCGGCGACCGCGACCAAGACCAACACGCCGCTGATCGAGACGCCGCAATCGATCACCGTGGTCGGGCGCGAGCAGATCGACGCGCAGAAGGCGCAGACGCTCACCCAGGCGACGCAGTACACCGCCGGCGTCTATTCCGGCACCTTCGGCGCCGACACCCGCGTGGATTACTTCACGCTGCGCGGCTTCATCGCCAGCGATTACGGCATCTACCGCGACGGCCTCCAAGTGCTGAATTACGGCTTCGGGACCTTCAAGGTCGAGACCTTCGGCCTGGAGCGGATCGAGGTGCTGCGCGGCCCTGCGGCCGTGCTGTTCGGCGCCGGAAATCCCGGCGGCATCATCAACCAGATCACCAAGCGGCCGACGACCCAGCCCTTCGGCTATGTCGAAGTCGGCGGCGGCTCGTTCGGACAGGTCTACGGCGCCTTCGACATCGGCGGCCCCGCCGATGATTCCGGGCACTGGTTCTACCGTCTGACCGGTTTCGGGCGGCAGGGCGGCACCCAGGTCGAGGGAGCCCCCGATGACCGCGCCTACATCGCGCCGGCCCTGACCTACCGCCCCGATGCCGGCACCTCGCTCACCATCCTGACGAGCTACCAGCGCGACTCGACCGCGGTCACGGCGAACTTCCTGCCCTATCTCGGCACCGCGCGGCCGAACCTGAGCGGGCTTCGCATCCCCCGCTCGCTCAATGTCGGCGATCCGGCCATCAACACCTTCCAGCGCGAGCAGGCCTTTGCGGGCTACGAGTTCGAGCACGCCTTCAACGAGACTTGGACCTTCCGGCAGAACCTCCGCTACTCGTTCAGCGACGCCTTCCAGAACTCCTATCTCAACCAGACCGGCTACGCCGATGCGGCGCAGACCCAACTGGCCCGCTACCAGTTCCTGACGAGCTCGAAGGTCGGGATCTTCCAGGTCGACAACCAGGCCGAAGCCCGCTTCTTCGACGGCTACTTCGCCCACGACCTCCTGATCGGCCTCGACTACAAGCGCTACGATCTGCACGACAACCAGGGCACCAACTTCGCGGCCAACTACACTGTGACGCCGCTGAGCATCATCAACCCGATCTACGGCCAGATCCTCGGTCGGCCCGCGCCCTATCTCGTCAATTCCGACACCTTCCAGCAGCTCGGCATCTACGTTCAGGACCAGATCAAGCTCACCGACCGTCTGACCCTCGTTCTCGGCGGCCGCCAGGACTTCGCCGACAACGTGGTGAGGGACAGGCTCAGCCCGGCCAATAGCAGCCGCCGCAGCGACGAGGCCTTCAGCGGACGCGCCGCCCTGATCTACAACTTCCCCGAGGGGCTCGCCCCCTATGTCAGCTACTCGACCTCGTTCCAGCCGCAGATCGGCTCGGACGCCAACGGTCGGAGCTACGCTCCGGAATATGGCGAGCAGGTCGAGGTCGGCGTCAAGTTCGAGCCCGTCGGCTACGGCTTCTTCCTGACGGCAGCGGCGTTCGATCTTGTGCGCCAGAACGTCCTGCAGCCAATTCCGGGCACGTTCTTCAGCGCGCCGCTCGGCGAGGTGCGCTCCCGCGGCGTCGAGGTGCAGGCGGTGGCCAACCTCGCCGAGGGGCTGAACCTCGTCGGCGCCTTCACCGCCTACGACCTGCAGACCATCAAGGGGAACGCCGATCAGGTCGGGCGCACGCCGACCCGCATCCCGGAGGTGCTCGCCTCGGTCTTCGCCGACTACACCATTCCGACCGGCGAGTGGCGCGGCTTCGGCTTCGGTGGCGGTGTCCGCTACGTGGGGCGCTCCTTCGCCGACGTCGCCAACACGCTGACGGTGCCGGAATACGTGCTGTTCGACGCGCAGATCCACTACACCTGGGACAATTGGCGCGCGGCGATCAACGCCACCAACATCGGCGACCGCCGCTTCGTCTCCTCCTGCATCTCGGCCAACGAGTGCTTCTACGGCGAGGCCCGCCGCGTGCTGGCAAGCGTGAGCTACAAGTGGTGAGTCGCCGCAGGGCCCGTCCGCGGGCCCTGCATCACCTTGGAGGCGGCCGGCGGTCGAGCTATCTCGGGTTCGCTTAAGCGGATCATGAGAATCCGCTTGCTCGAGGAACGCCCGCCGCCATGACCATCCGACCGATTCTCGCCGCCCTCCTCATCGGCGGCCTCGCCCTGCCGGCCGCCGCGCAGGACACCGCCCCGGCGCCCGCACAGCCCGCGCCGCAGGAGCCGTCCAAGGAGGCCGCGCCGCCGCGGTCGATCCGCAACGCGCCGAGCCCGCGGGCGCTGGAATTCGCCGCCTACATCTTCTCGGCCGTCAACGTCTGCGGCTATCGGCTCAACACCGCGGAATTCGAGGCGCTGCTCGCCAAGCAGAACACGCGGCCCGAGGACGTCAGCCCGCGCGGACCCTTCGGCAACCGGGTGATGGGCATCTTCACGCTGATGTCCAACCAGATGAACCTCAATCGCGAGCAGGCCTGCCTCGCGGTGGCCGGCGAGTACGGGCCCGAGGGGAACGTGGTGAAGAACGTCCTGCTGCCGCCGGGCTCCGACGACACGCCCGCCGCGCCCGCAGGCAAGCCGGCACAGCCCTAGCGGTCCGACAGATCGGTGGGCTCAGGGCACGACGGGCGGGGCGCCGCGCGGGATGAGGTGTGGATCATCGTGCCGGACGCCACCTTCCCCTGCGCTCACCCCTTCGCCGGCCCGACCGCGCCGCGTCGGCCCGCCGCGAAGTCGGCGGCTCCCCGTTCCCGCGAAATGCTGTAGAGGGACGGGCGAGACCCGTTCGACTCTTCCGCTGACCCTGGCCCATGTCCGCAACCGATCCCGCGCCCCGATCCCCCCTGCGCCCTCAGCCGCGTCCCGGCGTCCTCGCCATCGAGGCCTACGTGCCCGGCAAGAGCGCCGCGCCGGGCGTGGCGAAGATCCACAAGCTCTCGTCCAACGAGACGCCGCTCGGCCCGAGCCCGCGGGCGATCGAGGCCGTGCGCGCGGAGGCCGCGACGCTCGCCCTCTACCCCGACGGCAGCGCGACCCGCCTGCGCGCGGCGATCGGCGCCCGCTACGGGCTCGACCCCGCCCGCATCGTCTGCGGCGCGGGCTCGGACGAGCTGCTGTCCCTGCTGGCGCTGGCCTTCGTCGGCCCCGGCGACGAGGGAATCTTCTGCGAGCACGGCTTCCTCGTCTACCGCATCGCGATCCTGACCGCGGGCGGTACGCCGGTGGTGGCGCCCGAGACGAACCTCACGGCGGATGTCGACGCGATCCTCGCCGCCGTCACGCCGCGCACCCGGATCGTCTATCTCGCCAACCCCAACAACCCGACCGGCACCTACCTGCCGTTCGAGGAGGTCCGCCGCCTGCATGCCGGCCTGCCCGGCAACGTGCTGCTCGTGCTCGACGGGGCCTATGCCGAGTACGTGCGCGCCAACGACTACACCGCCGGCCTCGAACTGGCGCTCGACGCACCCAACGTCGTCATGACGCGCACCTTCTCGAAGATCCACGGGCTGGCGGCGCAGCGCATCGGCTGGATGGTGGGATCCGAGGCCGTGGTCGATGCGGTCAACCGCATCCGCGGGCCGTTCAACGTCTCGGCCGGCGCCATCGCGGCGGGGGCGGCGGCGATCGCCGACGAGGGCCATGTCGCGGCGGCGGTCGCCCATAACGACGAATGGCTCGCCTGGCTTACCCGCGCGGTCGAGGCGCTGGGCCTCGCCGTGACGCCGAGCGTCGGCAACTTCCTGCTCGTCCACTTTTCGGACAAGCCCGGCCGCACGGCGGCGGAGGCCGATGCGCATCTGACGCGCGCCGGCGTGATCGTGCGCCGAGTGTCGTCCTACGGCCTGCCCAACGCCTTGCGGGTGACCGTCGGCAGCGCGGAGGCCAACCGTGCCTTCGTGGATGCGCTGACCGACTTCCTCGGGGTGCCGCGGTCGTGACGCAGGGCGTGGATCGCCTCGCCATCGTCGGCCTGGGCCTGATCGGCTCCTCGATCGCCCGCGGCGCCCGCACCTACGGGCTCGCCCGCGAGATCGTGGCGATCGACCGCGATGCGGGTGTGATCGAGCGGGTCAGGGCGCTGGGGCTGGCCGACGCGGCGAGCACCGAGGCGTCGGCCGCCGCCGGGGCCGACCTCGTCATCCTCTGCGTGCCGGTGGGGGCGATCGGCGCGGTGGCGGCGCAGATCGCGCCGCACCTGAAGCCCGGTGCCGTCGTCTCCGACGTCGGCTCGGTGAAGGCCGCCGTGGTGGCGGCCGTCGCACCGCATCTGTCGGCGAACAATCCGTTCGTGCCGGCGCATCCGGTGGCGGGCACCGAGTATTCGGGGCCGGATTCGGGCTTCGCCACCCTGTTCTCGAACCGCTGGTGCATCCTGACGCCGCCGGACGGGACCGACCCGGCGGCGGTCGAGCGGGTGCAGGGCCTATGGCAGGGGCTGGGGGCCATCGTCGAGACCATGACGCCCGAGCACCACGACCTCGTGCTCGCCATCACCAGCCACGTGCCGCACCTGATCGCCTACAACATCGTCGGCACGGCGGCCGACCTCGAGGAGGTCACGCAGTCGGAGGTCATCAAGTTCTCCGCCGGCGGCTTTCGCGACTTCACCCGCATCGCCGCCTCCGACCCGACCATGTGGCGCGACATCTTCCTGACCAACCGCGACGCGGTGCTGGAGATGCTCGGGCGCTTCAACGAGGATCTGTCGGCCCTGTCGCGGGCGATCCGCTGGGGCGACGGCGAGGCCCTGCACGACCTGTTCACCCGCACCCGCGCGATCCGCCGCGGCATCGTCGCCATGGGCCAGGAGACGGCCGAGCCGGATTTCGGCCGCGCCCGCAACGCCACGGCGCCGGCGGACCCGCAGAGCTGCAAGCAGAGCTGAACGAGAGAGCGCCCGAGATGCGGACATTCGCCATCGTTGCCGTCGTCGAGGGCGCGGCGCCCGACCTGTTCGAGTGGCTCGCCTTCCACCGGGCGGTCGGCGTGCGCCACTTCGTGATCTACGATAACGGCCTCGACAGCGAGGCCGCCGCGCTCCTGAGGGCGCACGAGACGATCGGCGTCACCACCCTGCCCTGCCCGACGCGTATCGACCTCGCGCCGCGCTTCGCCGCCTATAACCATTTCCTCGCCTCGCGGGCGCGGCTGTTCCGCTTCGCCGCCTTTCTCGGGCTCGACGAGTTCCTGGTGCCGGCGCCCGGCCGCTCGATCCAGGACTGGATCGCCCGCATCCCGCCGCATGCCGGCGCGGTGGTGGTCAATCGGCGGGTCTTCGATACATCGGAGCCGGTCGGGACGTCCGCAGGGCTCGTGCTGCGCCGATTCCCCCGCGCCCTCGCGGATCCGGAGCGCGAGGAGAACCGCCGCGTCACGGCGATCTATCGGCAGGGCGCCGTCGCTGCGATCACCGACGGGAATCTGGCGCCCCTGGTGCAGGGCGAGCGGCTGATGAGCGATTTCAGCCCCGCGGAACCGGATCCGCACCGGCCCGACGCCGTTCTCGGCGTGCGGCAGGGCGAGATCCGGCTCAACCACTATCCCCTCCCCTCGCCGCCGGTCTTCGCGAAGGGGCAGGGTACGGAAGCCGAGCCGTGCTTCCGGACGCAGAGCTGGATCGGGCCGACCCTCGAGGAGATGCGCCACCTCCTGGCCCACCTGGAAGGCGTCGCGCCGGCCGAGGCCCTGCGGCTGCGGGCGCGGGCCGCCGCCGTGCCGGAACTGGCGCGGCCCGTCGCGCCGCGGGAGCATCGTCTCTGGCGGCTGCGCCACCTGCACCGGCCGCGCGTCGAGGCCGCCGGACGCTTCGTCCAGCGCAAGCTCTTCGGGGCGCCGCGCCCCTGGTAGGTGGGAGCCGACCCGAAGTTCCGACCGATCTGGGATAGGCCCGAAAGGGCGGGATCGCTTCGTTGATGCCGCGGGCGGTGCGAGGCCATTGCCCCATGGCGCACCGCCTCTCGCGACAGCCGGCGGCCCTTGTCGATGAGGCTTCGATGGCGCACGCAGAGCGCCGCTGGCTTGAAACCGGGCCTCAGTACAGGGCCGGCAGCACCACGTTCGGCACGGCGAGCGGGCCGAGCATCAGGCGCCCGTCGTTGAGGCGGAGCGTCGGCAAGGGCTTGAGGCCGTTGGGATTGCCCGCCGCCTGGGCCTCGCCGGAGGCATCCTCGCGCTTGCGCAGGCCGCCGAGGAACTGGCCGACGAGATTGCCGATCAGCGCGCCCTTGTCCGAGCCGAAGCGCTGCCCCATCACTTGCCCGACCAGGGCTTCGAGCCCGATCGCGCGGATATCGAAGCGTCCTTCGGGGCGGTGCGCCTCGTCGAGGCCGACCTCGCCCTTGGCCTGGAGGCGGCGCTCACCCTTGGCGATCGAGAGCCGCGTCACGTCGAGGCGGCCGTCGGCCTGCCGCCACTTCTCCAGTTCCCGTGCCACCGTGCCGGTGCGAAGCACCGTCGCCCGCTCGATGGTCGTGTCGAGATCGACGTCGGCGGGGTCGCCGCTGCCGGCGAGCGCATCGAGTTGCGGAACGGCGGCCTTGGCGAGGCGCAGGCTGACATCGACGGCGCCGTCGCTCTCGAAGCGGCCGGGGGTCGGCCGGGCGTGGAGTTCGAGATGCTGGGCGGCGAAATCCACCGGACCCGGATCGGGCGTCTGGACCGTGCCCTTCGGCGCATCGACGACGAGGGAGATGCGGCTGAAGCCGTTCGAGGCCGCGTGGAAGCTCGCTTCCAAGGAGGTCCAGGTGACGTCGCCGGTCAGGTCGCCCTGCTCGACATGGAACGGGCCGGCGGCCTCCAGCACGACGTGGCGCGGATCGTAGACCTGCACGACGGCGGTGGTCGGCCCGAGGGTGAAGCTGCCGTCGGAGCGGGCGAAGCGCACGGAGGCGCAGCGCAGCTCGAGGCGGAAGGGAAAACCGGTGATCGAGCGGTCGGCGCAGGTCCACTGGCGGCCGGCCTGGGCCTCGCGGGCGAGCCAGGCATCCATCTCGCTCTCGGCCTTGCCGCGGATGAAGAACCAGGCGGTGGTCCAGGCGACGGCGACGGTGGCGAGCAGGATGTAGGGAAGAAACAGGCCGATCCGCCTGCGCCGCCGCGGCAGCGGTCCGCCAGGGATCGGTTCGGGTGTCTGCACCATCGGCCTCGTTCCTGCGCGGTCCGGCAGGACCGGCCGGACGCCCCGTGTTTGGAGAGAGGGGCGACGCAAGGCAAGTGCCCGCCCTGGCCCGGCCATCACGGGCCTGAGAGCGGCGAGACTTGAAGACGCGACCTGAGAGGTGAGCCGGCGAGGCGGCCCGTAAGGGACGTCAGGCGCTCGCCTGTTCCCCATCGATGGCGAGGTCGGCCACGACGGCGCGCCGCTCCTCCTCGCCTTCGGCGAGGCGGTGGACGTGCATCTCCGTCGCGCCCTGCTGGCGGGCGCGGGCGAGCCAGTTTCGGTGCAGGCGCTCGCGCGGTCCCTTGCCGGACGCGGCGATCGAGACGGCCTGGGCGATGCCGGCATCGTCGCGCCGCACGGCGATCACCACCGCCTCGTCGACCTCGGCGAAGTCGGGCTCGGCCAGTTCGTGGACGCCGACGACGTAGCGGCGGCCGGAACGCCCGCGCCACGCGCTCAAGGCAGGGGCGGCACCCCGTAGGCCCGCCATGGTTCGGAGACGCTCCTCGCGCACGTCCGCTCTCCGGGATCGGTCGTCCTTCAGATCGCGGAGCGCGACCGACCAGGACAGGGCTCGTTTGTTCGCCATTTGTTCTGTTCTACGACGCTCGTCCGATCGCCGTCAAGGCGTTGGTTCGGAACAGGTTCAGGGGTCAGATCAAGGTGGGGATCGCTCCTCGGTTCCACAAGCGACGGGCATCCTCTTCGCTCGCCCTCCTCTCGGCATTCGGGACGTCCCGATGCGACGTCCCGAATCGGACAGCCGATCATCGTCTCGCCGCACAGCATTCGTAAAGCACGGGTCTGGCAGGGTGACCGGGCGCGGTGCCTGCCGTACAAGCGGAGCCGTGTGCCGGTCCGGTTTTCGAAGACTGCGGTCTCTGGCGGATCGGCGTAACGCGGCGGTGAACAGCCTTGAGGCGGGTGATGGGCGTGGCGACGAAGGGGCTGGGGGTTCGAATCGCGCGGCTCGCGCTCGCCGCCGGCCTCGCGCTGAATCTCGGTGCCTGCTTCCGTCCGCTCTATGGGCCGACGGCTTCGGGCGAGTCGATGCAGGGGCTGCTCGCCGCGATCCAGGTCGACGACGTGAACATGGCCCAGGATCAGGAACGCCTCGGGCACTACCTGCGCAGCGAGCTGATCTTCGATCTCGACGGTTCCGGCCAGCCCGCCGTGCCGAAGCGCTACCGCCTGAAGATGCAGGGGTCCGAGCAGGTGCAGACGCCGATCGTCTCCTCGACCACCGCGCGGGCGGAGGCCGGTACCATCGTTGGTACCGTGAAGTTTTCTCTGGAGAGCCTGGACGGGCGCCGCATCCTCACCGAGGGCGTCGCGACCGGCACCGCGACCTACGACCGATCGATCCAGCGCTTCGCCTCGCTGCGTGCCGCCCGCGACGCCGAGATCCGCCTCGCCAAGCTGCTGGCCGAACAGATCAAGACCCGGATCGCCTCCGTCCTCGCCGTCAAGCCGAACCCCTGACGGACGCGGCATGACGGCGGTCAAGGCCGGTGACGTCGAGGGGCTGGTCCGGCGCGGCCCCGATCCGCGCATCGCGGTGACCCTGGTCTACGGTCCCGATACCGGCCTCGTCGCGGACCGCGCGGCGCGGCTGGTCCGGGGCATGGTGGCGGACCCCGACGATCCCTTCGCCTTGATCAAAATCGACGGTGATACCCTGGCCTCCGATCCGGGGCGGCTCGTGGACGAGGCCGGCACCGTCGGCCTGTTCGGCGGCAGCCGCACGATCTGGGTACGCTCCGGCAGCCGCAACTACGCGCCGGCGGTCGATGCCGTGCTGAAGGCGCCGACCGAGGGGGCTCGGATCGTCGTGGAGGCAGGAGACCTCGCCCGTTCCGCCCCCCTGCGCACCCTCTGCGAGGGCTCGCCCAGGGCGCTCGCCCTGCCCTGCTACCCCGACGACGAGCGCACGCTCGCCGACCTGATCGAACGCACGCTGCAGGAGGACGGCCTGCGCATCGACCGCGATGCCCGCGATCTCCTGGCGGGCAGCCTCGGCAGCGACCGCCGAGCCAGCCTGTCGGAGATCGGCAAGCTCGCTCTCTATGCCCGCGGACAGGACCGTATCGGCGTGGACGACGTCGAGGCGATCGTCAGCGATGTCGGCGCGAGCGTGCTCAACGCACTGATCGACGCGGCCTTCGCCGGCCGTGCGGGCGAGGCCGAGCGCGAGTACCGCCGCTTCCGCCACGAGGGCATGGATCCCTCGGCCATGCTCGGCGCCGGATTGCGGCACGCGCTCACCCTGCTCTCCCTGCGCCTCGACAATCCGCGCGGCAGCGCGAGCCAGCTCGTCGCCAACTGGCGCGGCCTGCACTTCCGACGCAAGGCGCTGGCCGAGACCCAGCTCGCCCGCTGGTCGGCACCGGGCCTGGAACAGGCGGTGGCTTGGCTCCAAGACGCGGTGCTCACCTGCCGCCGCTCCGAGCCGGAGCTCGCCCACGCCCAGGCGCAGGGCGTGTTCCTGCGCATCGCCGTCGAGGCGGCGCGGCGGCGCGGCTGACGGATCGCTGTTCAGGCTTCACGCGAGCGGTTTTCGCCCGGAGCGGGCTCGTGACCATGTCGCGCAAAGCCCGCTTTCGGATCACGGCGCGCGCGTGGTGAGGCCGCCACCGGCCTCGCCACAGCGACGGTTGCGTGCGTCCTTCAAGCGCCGCCGAGCTTGCGGCAGAGCGCGTCGCGCTCCTCGGCGCTGGCGTAGCGGATGCGGATCTCGCCCTCCCCGCTCGCCTTGGCCTTCACCGCCACGCGGTAGCCCAGCGCCCGACCCAGCACGTCCTCCAGGGAGCGCAGAGCAGCGTCCCCCTCGGCGGAGCGGCGCGGCCGGCCCGGGCGCGGCGCGTCGTCCTGCGGCGCCTCGGCTGCGGCCAGCGCCTCGACCTCGCGGACCGACAGCCCCTCGGCCACGATGCGGCGCGCCACCGCCTCCGGGTCGCGCACGGAGAGCAGCGCCCGGGCGTGGCCGGCGGTGATCTCGCTGGCGATCACCCGGTCCTGGATCGTCGGAGGAAGCTGGAGCAGGCGCAGCGTGTTGGCGAGGTGGCTACGGCTCTTGCCGAGCAGGTCGGCCAATTCGGCCTGGGTGTACTTGAACTCGCCCATCAGCCGCTCGTAGCCCGCCGCCTCCTCGATGGCGTTCAGGTCGGTGCGCTGGACGTTCTCGAGGATGGCGTATTCGAGCGAGGTGCGGTCGTCGATCTCGACCACCACCACCGGCACCTCGTTGAGGCCGGCCCGCTGGGCCGCGCGCCAGCGCCGTTCGCCGGCGACGATCTCAAACGTGCCGGGCACGCCCGGAAGCGCGCGCACGACGATCGGCTGGATCACGCCGCGCTGGCGGATCGAGGCGGCCAGCTCATCGAGTTCCGGTTCCGAGAAGCGGCGGCGCGGATTGCGGGGATTCGGACGCAGGAACTCGACCGCAACCTTGCGTTGCGGGTGACCGGCGCTGCGGGTCGCCTCCTCCGGCGCGTCGTCGGAAAAGTCGCCGATCAGCGCCGCGAGGCCGCGTCCGAGCCGCGGCCGCGCCGTATCATCCGCCATTGCCACGATCCAAACTCCAAACTCTTGAATGACGAAGAGCGCCGCACAAGCCGCCCGGTCACGGAGCGCGTCCCTTCCGGTCGCACCGGCGCGTCGGGCGTTGTGCGAGGGACACTAAGCGGCGGCCGCGGGCGGGGGCGCCCGCCCCTCCCGCTGGATCACTTCCGAGGCGAGCCGCAGATAGGCCTGCGAGCCGGCGCATTTGAGGTCGTAGAGCAGAACCGGTTTGCCGTGCGAGGGCGCCTCCGAGACGCGCACGTTGCGCGGGATCATGGTCTCGTAGACCTTGTCGCCCATGAAACCGCGCACGTCGGCAACGACCTGCGTCGAGAGGTTGTTGCGCGGGTCGTACATGGTGAGCACGACACCCTGGATCTGGAGCTTGGGGTTCAGCGCCCCGCGTACCTGCTCGACGGTGCGCAGCAACTGGCTCAGGCCCTCAAGCGCGAAGAACTCGCATTGCAGCGGCACCATCACCGCATCGGCGGCGGCAAGCGCGTTGATGGTGAGCAGGTTGAGCGAGGGCGGGCAGTCGATCAGCACGTAGCTGATGGGCTCGATACCCGCCGGGGTCGTGAGATCGCGCAGGATGTTGCGCAGGCGATGGGCCCGATCCTGGGCGCTCGCCAGCTCGAGCTCGAGACCGAGCAGGTCCATGGTCGACGGGGCGACGGAGAGCCGCGGCACCGCTGTCGGCGTGATCGCATCCGCCAGCGGCGCCTCGCCCGCCATGACGTGATAGGTCGAGACCTTGCGGCGGCGGCGGTCGATGCCGAGACCCGTGGAGGCGTTGCCCTGCGGGTCGAGGTCGATCACCAGCACCTGTTCGCCGATGGCGGCCAGGGCCGTGCCGAGATTGATCGCCGTGGTCGTCTTGCCGACGCCACCCTTCTGGTTGGCGAGCGCGAGCACCCGGAGCGGTTTGGCTTGCGCCGGAGCAGCCTGGGCCGGTGAGGCCATGGATAAGTCGGTCATGGGTCCACGCGGGAAAGCGACGTGACGCGCACGATCCGTGCCTGCGAGTCGGTGCGGCTCGGAATCAGGTCGCGGGTGAATGTCCACGCATCCTCGGCCTCGGTCAATTCCGCGGCTGCATCACGTCCCTTCGGAAAAAGCCCGATGGTGCCGCTTGTCAACAAAGGTTCGGTCCAGGCCAGGAGTTGCGAGAGCGGAGCCAGGGCGCGGGCGCAGACGATTTCGACACCGCTCAGCGTGCCGACGACGGCTTCGATGCGCGCGTTGTGGACGGTGACGGGCGCACCGGTGAGGCGGGCCGTCTCCGAGAGGAAGGCGCATTTGCGCGCATTGCTCTCGACGAGGCTGACATGAAAATCCGTTTTTCCCCTCCCGGCGATGGCGAGGATGAGCCCAGGGATGCCGGCACCCGAACCGAGGTCGAGCCAGCGCTTGGCCTCCGGTGCGAGGGTGAGCAATTGGAGGGCGTCGGCGACGTGGCGCTGCCAGACCTCGGCTAAGGTGGCTGGGCCGACGAGATTCTTGACGGTTTGCCAGCGCGTGAGCTGCGCAACGTAAAGGTCGAGAGCCTCGGCTGTTTCACGTGAAACATTGTGCTCGTCGAGCACGCGACGACGCAAATCAGTGCTCATGCGCGGCGTCGGTCCGAAAATTGTCGGCGGTGACTTACAATTTCCAAGGGTTCACTCCCCCTTAGCCCGGCAACCCGACAGCGCGCGCGACAGGCCGTTGAAGCCATGGCCGGTCAGATCAAGGTCTTGGAATAAAATCCTCATGGCCCTCAAGTCGTCGCTTGGGTCCGGCTACGCCGTGCGTGGGCTGCGAGCAGCGTCAAGGCCGCCGGGGTGACGCCCTCAATGCGGGCCGCCTGGCCGAGGGTGATCGGACGCACGCTGTCGAGCTTGATCCGCATCTCGTTGGAGAGGCCGGGAATCGCGCCGTAATCGAGGGAGGCCGGCAGGCGCACCGCCTCGTCGCGACGGAAGGCGGAGATGTCGGTCTGCTGCCGGTCGAGATAGACGGCGTAGGTCGCATCCGTCCGCAGCCGCTCGGCGACCCGTGGCGGCACCCGCGCCAGCTCCGGCCAGACCGCCGCGAGCCGATCCCAGCCGATCTCCGGATAGGACAGAAGCTGGAAGGCGCTGCGGCGCAACCCGTCGCGGTTGAGAGAGAGGCCGTGGAGCGCGGCCTCGTTCGGAGTGAGGCTCAGGGCGTCGAGCCGTGCGCGCGTCGCGGCGAGCGCGGCCTGCGAGGCTGCGAAATGCGCGGCGCGGGCGGAGCCGACGCAGCCGAGGGCCATGCCGCGCGCGGTCAGACGCTCGTCCGCATTGTCCACGCGCAGGCTCAGGCGGTATTCCGAGCGCGAGGTGAACATGCGGTAGGGCTCGCTCACCCCATGGGTGACGAGGTCGTCGATCATCACGCCGAGATAGGATTCGGCCCGGTCGAAGATCGCGAGATCCGAGCCGCCAGCCAGCCGGGCCGCGTTGAGGCCGGCCACCAGCCCCTGCCCCGCCGCCTCCTCGTAGCCGGTGGTGCCGTTGATCTGGCCCGCCAGGAACAGCCCGGGCAGGCGCTTGGTCTGGAGCGTCGCGTCGAGTTCGCGCGGATCGACGTAATCGTACTCGATGGCATAGCCCGGCCGCAGGATGCGGGTCCGCTCCAGGCCCGGAATGGCGGCGATGATGCCGGCTTGGACCTCTTCGGGGAGGGCCGTCGAGATTCCGTTCGGATAGACCGTCGGATCGTCGAGCCCTTCCGGTTCGAGGAAGATCTGGTGGCCCTCGCGATCGCCGAAACGCACCACCTTGTCCTCGATCGAGGGGCAGTAGCGGGGGCCGCGGCTACTGATGCCGCCGGAATACATCGGCGAGCGGTGGAGGTTGGCCCGGATCAGGTCGTGGACCGCTTGCGTGGTGCGGGTGATGCCGCAGGCGATCTGCGGCGTCGTGATCCGCTCGGTCAGGGTCGAGAACGGCACGGGCTCGGCGTCGGCGTGCTGCATCTCCAGCGCGCCCCAGTCGATGGTGCGTCCGTCGAGGCGGGGTGGTGTGCCGGTCTTCAGGCGGCCGGGGCGAAAGCCGTGCCGGTCGAGCGTCCGCGCCAGCCCGAGAGCTGGCTCTTCATCGACTCGGCCGGCGGGGATCTGCCGCTCGCCGATATGGATCAGCCCGCGCAGGAAGGTGCCCGTCGTGATGACCACCGCCGCAGCGTCGAGGCGCCGCCCATCCGTGAGCACCGCGCCCGCGACGCGGCCCGCCTCGACGATCAGATCGTCGGCCTCGCCTTCGATCACGGTCAGGCCGGACGTCTCGGCCACCGCCGACTGCATGGCACGGGCGTAGAGCGCCCGGTCGGCCTGGGTGCGGGGGCCGCGCACGGCCGGCCCCTTCCGGCGGTTGAGCAGGCGGAACTGGATGCCGGCGGCATCGGCGACGCGGCCCATCAGCCCGTCCAGTGCATCCACCTCGCGCACGAGATGGCCCTTGCCGAGACCGCCGATGGCGGGGTTGCAGGACATCGCGCCGATGGTCGCGGCCCGGTGCGTGACCAGTGCCGTGCGGGCGCCGACACGGGCGGCCGCAGCCGCAGCTTCGACGCCGGCATGGCCGCCGCCGACGACGATGACGTCGTAGCTGGAAGAGTGTTCGTGCATGCCTCGTGCTTATGCGCGCGCCGTGGAGGAGGTCAACGCGGAGTGGTCCGGTCGCACCCCTCGCCACGGTTCCAGACCGCCGGGGGCCGGCGGGCCGCGGTGCTCGGATGGCGGCGACCGAACGCGCGACGTGTCGATGCTATTTGCCGATGCAGAAGCCGGCGAACAGGCGGTCCAGCATCTCCTCGACCCCGACATGGCCGCCGACCTCGCCCAGCGCCCGGACGGCAAGCCGCAGATCCTCCGCGATCAGTTCCGGCGGGAAGCCGGCGGGTGCGGCGGCGACGCGGTCGAGGTGAGCGGCTGCCCGGGACAGCGCGTCCCGATGGCGCTCGCGGGTGACGAGGGCGTCGCCCCGGCCGAGAGAGGCCGCGGCCGCGTCCTGAACGGCGTCGAGCAGCGCGTCCAGGCCCGCGCCCGTGACCGCCGAAACGGTGAGACCGCCCTCCGCTGCCGCTCCGGTCGCGAGATCGCTCTTGGTGCGAACGAGAAGAGCGGGGATATCCGAGAGGCCCTCCGTGACGGCCTCGCCGTCCGGCGGAACGAGGTGGAGCACGAGGTCGGCGCTTCGGATGTGGCGCTGCGTCCGCCTCACGCCCTCCGCCTCGATCGCGTCCTCCGTCTCGCGCAGGCCCGCGGTGTCGACCAGCACCACCGGCAGCCCACCGAGATCGCAGCGCACCTCGATGGCGTCGCGGGTCGTGCCCGGAATGTCCGAGACGATGGCGGCCTCGCGCCCGCTCAGGGCGTTGAGCAGGGTGGATTTCCCGGCATTGGGAGCGCCGGCCAGCACGACGCAGAAGCCCTCGCGCAGCCGCTCGCCCCGGCGCCCATCGGCGAGAGCGCCGCGAATCGCATCGCGCAGGGCGGCGGCGCGGCCGGACAGGGCGGCGTCGAGGCCGTCCTCGTCCACGTCGCCCTCGTCGGCGAAATCGAGGGCGGCCTCTGCGCCGGCGAGGAGTTCGATGCCGGTCTCGCGCCACGCGGCGACTTGGCGGCCGAGGGCCCCGTCGAGCTGGCGCAGAGCTTGGACGCGCTGCGCCTCGGTCTCCGCGTCGATGAGATCGGCGATGCCTTCCGCTTCGGTGAGATCGATGCGCCCGTTGAGGAAGGCGCGGCGACTGAAGGCCCCGGCCTCGGCCGGCCGGCAGCCCGGCACGCGAGCGAGGGCCCGCAGCACCGCGGTCCGCACCGCGAGGCCGCCGTGGAGGTGGAATTCGGCCATGTCCTCGCCGGTCGCGGTGGCGGGACCGGGGAGCCACGCGACGAGCGCCTGATCGAGCGTGTCGCGGGATTCGGGATCGCGCAGGCGGCGCAGGGAGAGCCGGCGCGGCTCCGGGCGTCCGCCGGCCAGGAGATCGAGGGCGCACCCCGAAGCCGGCCCGCTGATGCGCACCACCGCCACCGCCGCGCGGCCGAAGCCGCTCGCCGGGGCGAAGATGGTGTCGTCGCGGGCGGGGAGGGCGTCGGTCATGGCTTTTCGCTCACTCGGCCAGCTGCCCTCCCCGGAGAGAGAGACGGGCGGTCTGGCCCGCTCGGCAGGATCGCTTCGGGCGAGCCGGGTCACACAACCAGATTCACGATCCGCCCCGGCACCACGATGACCTTCTTCGGAATGCGGCCTTCGAGGGCGCGCTGCACCGGCTCCAGCGCCAGCGTCGCCGCCTCGACGGCCTTGGCGTCGGCATCGCGCGGCACGGTGACGTCCGCCCGCTTCTTGCCGTTGATCTGCACCGGCAGGGTGATCTCGTCCTCGACCAGCAGGGCCTGATCGGCCACCGGCCAGGACGCCTCGGCGACCAGCCCCTCCCCGCCGAGCACATGCCAGCATTCCTCGGCCAGATGCGGCATCATCGGCGCGATGAGCTGGACGAGGATGCGCGCGGCCTCCCCCGCCGCCGCCTTGGACGCGCCGCCGCGCAGGCCCTCGTCGAGGGCGTTGGCCAGCGTGTAGATGTGGGCGACGCAGCGGTTGAAGCGCAGGCGCTCGATGTCCTCGCCGACGGCCGCGAGGGCCTTGTGGGCGGCCTTGCGCAGGACGATGTCGCGGGGGCCTTCGGATCCGTTCGCGCCCGCCGCGCCGTGGACGAGGCGCCAGACGCGCTGCACGAAGCGGGCGGCGCCCTGCACGCCCTCCTCGGTCCAGATCACGTCGCGCTCCGGCGGCGAGTCGGACAGCATGAACCAGCGGGCGGTGTCGGCGCCGTAGCTCGCGATGATGTCGTCGGGATCGACGACGTTCTTCTTCGACTTCGACATCTTCTCGGTCGGGCCGACCTCGATCGGCGCGCCGGTTTTCACGTGAAATGCCTTGCGCTCTCCGCCCTCGGTCTCGAAGCGGATCTCGGCCGGCGGCACCCAGGCGCCCGCCGGGTCCTTGTAGGTCTCGTGGACGACCATCCCCTGGGTGAACAGGCCGGCGAACGGCTCCGAGACGCCCGACCAGCCGGTCTCCCGCATCGCTCGCATGAAGAAGCGCGAGTAGAGCAGGTGCAGGATCGCGTGCTCGACGCCGCCGATATACTGATCGACGGCGAGCCAGTGATCGACGGTCTTGCGGTCGGTCGGAGCATCGGCGAGCCAGGGCGCGGTGAAGCGGGCATAGTACCAGGACGAATCGACGAAGGTGTCCATGGTATCGGTCTCGCGGCGCGCGGCCTCACCGCAGCGCGGGCACGGCACCTTGCGCCACGCATGGTCCCGCTCCAGCGGATTGCCGGGTTGGTCGAACGAGACCTCGTCGGGCAGCTTCACCGGCAGATCCTCCACCGGCACGGGCACCGGGCCGCAGGCCTCGCAGTGGATGATCGGGATCGGGCAGCCCCAGTAGCGCTGGCGCGAGACGCCCCAGTCGCGCAGGCGGAACTGCACCTTTCGACGCGCCACCGGTGCGCCGTTCAGGGTCTCGCCCTCCAGCCGGTCCGCGACGGTGCTGAACGCCTCGTCGGTGGTCATGCCGTCGAGGAAGCGCGAATGGATCATCCGCCCGTCGCCGTCATAGGCGGTGTCGGTGATGACGAAGGTCTCCGGATCCTGCCCCTCCGGGCAGACCACCGGCGTGTTGCCGAGCCCGTACTTGTTCGAGAAATCGAGGTCGCGCTGGTCGTGCGCCGGACAGCCGAACACGGCGCCGGTGCCGTACTCCATCAGCACGAAATTCGCGACGTAGACCGGCAGCTCCCAGGCGGGGTCGAGGGGGTGGCGCACGGTGAGCCCGGTGTCGTGCCCGAGCTTCTCCGCCGTATCGATCGCCTCCTGCGCCGTGCCGATGCGGCGGCACTCCTCGGCGAAGGCCTGCAGCTCCGCCGCCCGCGGGCCGGATTCGGCCAGAGCCTTGGCGAGCGGATGGTCGACCGAGATCGCCAGGAACCGGGCGCCGAACAGCGTGTCGGGGCGCGTCGTGTAGACCGTCAGTTCCTCCGTGCCGGCGAACGGCGCGGCCAGCGCGAAGCGCACCTCCAGCCCCTCGGAACGGCCGATCCAGTTGCGCTGCATCAGCCGGACCTTCTCCGGCCAGCGCTCCAGCCCGTCGAGGGCATCGTGCAGATCCTGCGCGAAATCGGTGATCTTGAAGAACCACTGGGTCAGCTCGCGCTGCTCGACGAGCGCGCCCGAGCGCCAGCCGCGCCCGTCGATGACCTGCTCGTTGGCGAGCACGGTGTGATCGACCGGGTCCCAGTTCACCTTTGCCGTGCGGCGCGTCACGAGTCCCTTGGCCAGGAAGTCGAGGAACATGCGCTGCTGGTGCTTGTAGTAGTCGGGATCGCAGGTCGCGATCTCCCGGCTCCAATCGAGCGACAGGCCCATGCTCTGGAGCTGTCCGCGCATGGTCGCGATGTTGGCGTAGGTCCAGTCCCGCGGATTGACCTTGCGCTCCATCGCCGCGTTCTCGGCGGGCAGGCCGAAGGCGTCCCAGCCCATCGGGTGCAGCACGTTGTGGCCCTTGGCCCGCTTGTAGCGGGCCACCACGTCGCCCATGGCATAGTTGCGCACGTGGCCGATATGGATGCGCCCCGACGGGTAGGGGAACATCTCGAGCACGTAGTATTTCGGGCGCAAGTCGTCGTTCCTCGTCTCGAACAGCTTGGCCGCATCCCAGGCCTGCTGCCAGCGCGGCTCGGCGTCCTTCGCGTTGTAGCGCTCCTGATGGCGCTCTTCTTGACGCTCTTGCGCGCCTGAGGAGGAATGTGCGGGATCGGTCATCGTGGGCGCCGGGATCAGCGTAAGGGGCGGGCCGCGCGAGGTTGTCGCGGGCGCCGGAGCCCGGCACCTAGCATATCCGCGCCGCCAAGGGTCAACGATCAAGGGGCAACGACGGGGGCGGTTCAGGTCTGCTGATAGACCGCGACCACCCGGTCGAACCGGCGATCCGAGAGATCGGAGGCGCGGATCAGGAAGTAGACGGTGCCCTCCCCGTTCTCTTGGAGGAAGTCGCCGGCATCGATCTGCAGGAGCAGGCGCCAGGCGCGCGCACCCGCCTCGATCTCGGGCCTGCGCGCCGTCCACGCCTCCTGGCTGAGATGCTGCACGCCGAAACGGCTGACGACCTCCGCCTCGAGACGGGGGTCGCTCTGCTCGGGTAGCGGCGAGCCGAGGAACTGGTGGCGCCGGCCCGGATTGGCCGCGCCGTGATAGCGGTCGAAGGCCCGCGAAAAGAGCGCCTGATAGCTGTCGCGAAAACGGTTCTCGCCGTTCGAATGCCGGCCCAGGGCAGTCTTGAGAGCCGGCCGCGCTTCCATTTCCAGGCTCTCGATTGCCGGCGGGCGCAGGATGACATGCAGGCTCATCGGCCGGGCCGGGCCGCCGTAGGGCGTGCCGGAATCCGGCTTCGGCAGGGGCAGCTTGAACTCCCGATTGACCCTCGCGATCTCCGCCCGGTGTTCCACGGCCGCCGCGGCGAGGTCGGGCGGCAGGGCCTGAGCGGCGAGCCCCTCGCGCGGGCTCTCGTCCCAGATGACGCGGGCGGATTCGGATCCGTTGTCCCAGGGGCCGGCCGAGAGATCGTAGAAGAACAGCAGCCGGCCGTGCCCCGGAAGGGCGTCGGCGAGAGTGCCCTGCCCTCTCGTCCGTTCTCGCGCCTCGCCGAGATCGACCTGCGCGAAGAAGGCGTAGGGCAGTTCCTTGCGGAGGTGCCGCCGCATCTCCTCCCCGGCCTCGGCGTTCCCGCGCGCGGCTATCGCCTCGATGTCGGCGGGCTTGGCGCGGCGCGGCCATGCAAGGCCCGGCGGAAGATCGGGCGTCCCGCCGATCCGCGTGCCGCCGAGGCCGGCCCCGCCGTTCGGCCGAGGCCGGAACACCAGCGCCGGCATCAGCGCCTCGACGACCATCTCGACCTGCGGGCGCGAAATGTCCTGCGCGAGCTGAGTCTGGGCGTCGGCGGGCGTATCGAACATCGGGCCGGGCATCTCCGTTGGTCTCGGGAGATGCCAGCATATCGCGGGCGGGGGTGATGGAAAGGCGCCGCCGCCCTTGAAGTCGCGGCGGTGCCGCCGCAAGGAGGGCCCATGACCGATCAGAGCCAGACCCCCGATCAGAGCCAGACCCCCGATCAGAGCCAGACCCCGGATCAGCCCCTGGACATCGAGCCCCTCGACACCAAGCCGCCGGTCGGCGAGGCCGACGTCGCCGCAGGCCTCGCGGAGGTGCGCGCCAGCATCCGCCGGGCGGCCGAGGACAGCGAGCGCGATCCCGACAGCGTGCACCTCGTCGCCGTCTCGAAGACCGTGCCGGCCGAGGGCATCCTGCCGGCCCTGGAGGCGGGGCAGCGGCTGTTCGGCGAGAACTACGTGCAGGAATCACGGGCCAAATGGCCCGCCCTTCGGAAGCGCTATCCGGACGTCGAACTGCACCTCGTCGGCCCGCTCCAATCGAACAAGGCGCGTGAGGCGGTCGAGCTGTTCGACGTGATCCACTCCCTCGATCGTCTCTCCCTCGCCGCGGCGTTGGCCAAGGAGATCGACCGGAGCGGCCGGGCGCCCAAGCTCCTGATTCAGGTCAATACCGGGGACGAGGCGCAGAAGGCGGGTGTCGCCCCCGATCAGGTCGATGTCCTGCTCTCGGAGTGCCGCGAGACCCACGGCCTGGCGATCCACGGCCTGATGTGCATTCCCCCGGCCGAGGATCCGCCCTCCCCCCACTTCGCCCTGCTCGCCCGCCTGGCCGAGCGCTACGGCCTGCCGATCCTGTCGATGGGCATGAGCGCCGACTTTCCGGCCGCGATCCAGATGGGCGCGACCCATGTCCGCGTCGGCACCGCCATCTTCGGTCGACGGGCGAAGCGGGACTGAGCCTGTCCGATCGCTCGGTCGGTCAGCGGCCCGTCATCGCCCGATCATCATCCGCGTCCCGGGTCCGAGGCGGCGAAGCAGGCGCAGCAGGTCGGCGGGCTTCAGGGCGACGCATCCCTCCGTCGGCCGGTAGCCGCTGCGGGCGATGTGCAGGAAGATCGCCGAGCCCCGGCCGGGGCGGATCGGCCCGCGGTTGTAGTCGAGATCGATCACGAGATCGTAGAGACCGTCGTCGCGCCAGAGCCGTTCGGCGCTGGCCGCCGTGCTCGGGAGCCGGATCGGCCGGTTGTAGCGGCGGTCCTGCGGCGCGTCGCACCAGCCGTCGTCGCGCCGCGTCGCCCGGAGCGGCAGCGGACTGACCGGCCGGACGGGGAAACGGTCGGGCCGGTAGAAGCCGCCGCGCAGGCGAAACACGCCCCGCGGCGAGGCGCCGTCGCCTTCGCGCTTGCGGCTCGTGATGCCGGAGCGCCCGAGGGCGCAGGGGATCACGCTTCCGCCCGCGATCAGCGTGCCGCGGGTCGCGTCGCCGGGCAGGGGGCGCACCCGCAGCACTCCGAGGGCGCCGGCTCTCCCCGTCCCTGCCGTCCCGCCGTTCCGCTTCACAACTTGAGGGCGTCGCATTGCCGGTTCGTCCCAACCTGTCTCGAAGTTTGCCTGCACTTCGCCTGATCTGACGTCGTGTCGCGGCAGAGAATGGTGGAACATGGCGAAAATTCTGCATAAGCGCGCAATCCGGATTTCCCGGCGCGTAAAACGAACTAGGTTGATCGCCAGGCGGGACTGTGCGGGTTCCGTCCGCGGCCAGCCATCAGGCGAAATGCCTCTTCGGATCAGCGTGCCGCCATGAAATTGTCTTGGCCGCCTGCCTGATCGTTCCGCGAAGCCCAGGTGGCCGAAAGCCTGTCGAGAGCCGCTGCGTCGATGTCCAACCCTTATTGCCTCCTCGTCTGCGACGACGACGACGCCCTGCGTGAGGCACTGACGGAGCAGATCGACGCCTATGAGGAATTCTCCGTCATCGGCGAACCGACCGCGACCGGGGCGCTCAACCGCGTCGCGCAGGAGCCGGTCGATCTCGTGGTGATGGATGTCGCCCTCCCCGACATGGACGGGCGCGAGGCGGTGCGGACCCTGCGCCGCAACGGCTACCGCGGCCCGATCATCATGCTGACGGCGCAGGAATCCGACGACGACATGGTCGAGGGCCTGGAGGCGGGCGCCAACGACTACGTGGTCAAGCCGTTCAAGTTCGCCGTGCTGCTCGCCCGCATCCGGGTGCAGTTGCGCCAGCACGAGGCGAGCGAGGACGCGGTGTTCCGCATCGGCCCCTACACCTTCCGGCCCGGGGCCAAGCTGCTGGTCGGCGAGCGCGGCTCCAAGCTGAAGCTGACCGAGAAGGAGACGGCGATCCTGCGCTACCTCTACCGGGCCGGCCGCGAGGTGGTGGGGCGCGACACGCTGCTCGCCGAGGTGTGGGGCTACAACGCCCACGTCACCACCCACACCCTGGAGACGCATATCTACCGGCTGCGCCAGAAGATCGAGCCGAACCCGGCGGTCGCGGCCATCCTCGTCACGGAAGGCGGCGGCTACAAGCTGCTGCCCTGATTCGACGGCGCCACACTTCGGCTTCGGACCGAGGGCTCCGGACCGGGCCTTCGCCCGCTATCCACCCTTGCTCACAGCCCGCGCCCGGACGGCGTATCGCGCCGTCCTCGCATCGGCTAAGCTTGCGCCCGAGCCGTCGGGCTTCGTTTCGACAGTATTCGAAAGTGCTTGCCTGCGCCCGGGTCGAAGGCGATGCAGGGGCGTAGCGTATCGCGGCCGAGGGGCGGACAGGCTTGGGGCTCGACGACGACATCGCGATCCTCGCCGCAGCGCCCGTGTTCGAGCTGTTCGGGCGCGATGCCCTGCGCCTGCTGTCCTTCGCCGGTGAGCGGCGTCTTCTGGCGGAGGGCGAACTGTTGTTCGCCCGCGGCGAGCCCTCCGACGGCGGCTACGTCGTCATGTCCGGCTCCATCGCGCTGACTCCGACACGGCACGACGCACCGCCGGTCACGGTGTCCCGCTCCGGCGTGATCGGACGCAATGCCCTGTTCCAGCAGGTCGCGCGGCCGGCCGATGCCCACGCGCGGGAGGCCTCGGAAGTGATGCGCGTGACGCCCTCGCTGATGAGCCGCGTCCTGCGCGAGTTTCCCGAGGCGGCGGCGGCGATCCATGACGGCATGGCCGAGGAACTGTTGAGTCTCGTGCGGGGCCTGTCCGGCGTGCGGGAGCGGCTCGTCGGCCTCGCGCCACGCAAACGGTGACAGGACCGGACGGCTTTTGTAAGCACGACCACCTTTGGTTCCGTCGCGAGACGCCGACCCGATCCGATCGGGCCGGCGCCTCCAGGTCCTTGTGTAACGTGCCTTCTCTCGACGAGCCGGTCGCCACTTCGTCGGAAGGCACTCAAGTCCGGAAAGTCCCGATGTCACACGCCGATCTCGAAAAGACCATCGAAGCCGCCTGGGAGGAGCGCGCGGGCATCTCGACCGCGACCACCGGCGCCGTGCGCGAGGCGGTGGACGAGGCGCTGAACCTGCTCGATTCCGGTCGGGCCCGCGTCGCCGAGAAGGCGGGCGACACCTGGCAGGTGAACCAGTGGCTGAAGAAGGCGGTGCTGCTCTCCTTCCGCCTCAACGACATGGTGCCGATCGAGGGCGGCCCCGGCTCCTCGGCGTGGTGGGACAAGGTGCCCTCGAAGTTCTCCGGTTGGGGCGAGTCCGAGTTCCGCGCCGCGGGCTTCCGCGCCGTGCCGGGCTGCTTCGTGCGCCGCGGCTCCTACATCGCGCCCGGCGCGGTGCTGATGCCGAGCTTCATCAATCTCGGCGCCCATGTCGGCGAGGGCACCATGGTCGACACCTGGGTGACGATCGGCTCCTGCGCCCAGGTCGGCAAGAACTGCCACATCTCGGGCGGTGCCGGCATCGCCGGCGTGCTGGAGCCGCTCCAGGCCAACCCGGTCATCATCGAGGACAATTGCTTCGTCGGCGCCCGCGCCGAGGTCGCCGAGGGCGTGATCATCGGCGAGGGCTCGGTCCTGTCGATGGGCGTCTATATCGGCGCCTCGACCCGCATCATCGATCGCACCACCGGCGAGACCTTCTTCGGGCGCGTGCCGCCCTACTCGGTGGTGGTGTCGGGCACGACCCCCGGCAAGC
>Ga0233425_10003518_pt1 | contig 28180 bp, 22 predicted proteins | sample Watercolumn_Towu_2_FD_181712 | JGI IMG/M metagenome (GOLD analysis project Ga0233425, IMG submission 181712) | Freshwater microbial communities from Lake Towuti, South Sulawesi, Indonesia - Watercolumn_Towuti2014_140_MG | ecosystem: Environmental > Aquatic > Freshwater > Lake | place...
ACCGACTTCGCGAGCTGCGCCACAGCCGCGACACCGGACGCGTCGAAGATGCCCGTGCCGTGCTCGCCAAGCTCGCGGCGCAACCCGAGGCGAACCTGATGCCCGCCCTGATCGACGCCGCACGTGCTCAGGTCACGCTCGGCGAAATGATGGCGACACTTGGCTCCGTCTTCGGCAGGCACGTCGAGACTCCGAGCATCTGATGGCGCTGCGCATCCTCGTCGCGAAGGTCGGTCTTGACGGGCACGATCGCGGCATCAAAGTTGTGGCGCGCACGCTGCGCGACGCTGGCATGGAGGTGATTTACACGGGGCTCTTTCAGACCCCTGAATCGGTGGCGGTCGCCGCCATCGACGAGGACGTTGATGCTGTCGGCCTGTCGATGCTCTCGGGGGCGCACCTCACTCTCGCGCCGCTCGTGGTTCAGGCCCTGCGTGAACGCGGCAGCAGCGCGCCGGTCGTCGTCGGTGGCATCATTCCTGATGCGGACGTGGCAGAGCTGCGCCGCGCCGGGGTTGCGGCAGTGCTCGGTCCGGGAGCGACCGCCGACGTGGTGGTTGAGACGATGCGCTCGGTGGCGGCCGCCGTCGGACATACTGTGGCGGAGTAGAGGTGCCGAAACTGGCTGCGACGGGGACATCCCTCACCGACCGCTACACGCGGGAACGCGCCGAGGTGTTCATGACCGGTCTGCACGCAATCGCGCGCGTGCCGATCGAGCAGATCATCGTCGACCGACGCAATGGTCTCAACACTGCCGCGTACGCCACCGGCTACCCGGGTTCGCCGGTCGGCAACATGCCGGGAGTCTTCGATGAGGCGTTTCGCGTGCGCAACGACCTGCCCGTCACGCACCGTATGTCGCTCAACGAGGAATATGCCGCGAGCGCCGTGATGGGCACCCAACTCGCCGCCGCTCGTCCCGATGCGAAGTATGACGGCGTGATTGGTATGTGGTACGGCAAGGCACCCGGCGTTGACCGAGCGCTCGACGCGTTGCGTCACGGGAGCATCGCCGGTGCCGCACAGCACGGCGGCGTGGTCTGTATCGCGGGCGACGATCCGGGTGCCAAGAGCAGCACGCTTCCGTCGTCGTCAGCCGGAGTGCTCTCTGATCTTCACATCCCAGTTTTTTATCCGGGCTCGCCGGTCGAGGCGCTCGACCTCGGTCGGCACGCCATCGCGATGTCGCGCACGACCGGACTGTGGAGCGCTCTGAAGATCGTCGCCGACGTCGCCGACGGGACGGGATCGGTTGCGCTTGACTCCGATCGCGTCGTGCCGAAGATCCCGCTCATCGACGGCCAGCCATACCGCCATCTTCCGGATGGATTGCTGCTCGCACCCCACTCGCTCGACATCGAACGCGAGATTTACAGTGTGCGGTTCCCGTTGGCGATCGAATACGTGCGTCTCAACCGGCTCAATGATGTCACCATCGGTGCCGCGGATGCGACGGTGGGCATCATCGCGTCGGGAATCACGTACGGCGAAGTGCGCGAGGCGTTGCGCACTCTCGGTCTGCGCAATGACGACGACGTGCGGCGCGCCGGACTGCGCCTGCTCAAGTTGCTGATGCCGCTGCCATTCGACGCGAGTTCGATGCGCGAATTCTCGCGCGGTCTACGCGAGATCATCGTGGTCGAGGAGAAGAATCCAAACGTCGAGGCGCTGGTGAAGGATGCGCTGTATTCGCTCGCCGACCGTCCGGTCGTCGTCGGCAAGTATGACGAGTCGGGTGCGCCGCTTTTCCCAGGGCACGGCATGCTTGTCGCCGACACCATCGCACCGCGACTGCGCGCACGGTTGGCTCCGCGCATCGGCGCGATGCTCGCGCCTCCTCCTGCACCGCCGCGTGAACGCATCCCGCTCGAGGTCGAGCGCAAGCCCTTTTACTGCTCGGGTTGTCCGCACAACCGCAGCACGGCGGTGCCGCAGGGCACGCCGGTCGGCGTCGGCATCGGCTGTCACTCGCTCGTCTTGCTCATGGACCGTGACCGAGTCGGGGATCTCGTTGGTCTCACGCCGATGGGCAACGAAGGCATGCAATGGGTCGGCATGGCCCCCTTCGTCGAGACGCCGCACATCGTGCAGAACATCGGCGATGGCACGTTCTTCCACAGCGGACAACTCGCGGTGCCCGCCGCGGTCGCGAGCGGCGTGAACATCACGTACAAGCTCCTCTACAACGACGCGATCGGCATGACGGGCGGCCAGTCGCCGACGGGCCGCCTTGAAGTCGCGCGCATCTGCCGACAGTTGCTGAATCAGGGCGTGACTCGCGTGCTCATCACGACTGACGATCCGGACAAGTACCGCGACACCACGCTGCCCGAAGGTGTCGTCGTATGGTCACGCGATCGTCTCGACGAAGCCCACCGCGAGCTGTCCACGCAGGCCGGAGTCACCGTGTTGTTGCACGACCAGCACTGTGCCGCCGAGGCGCGTCGCCAGCGCAAGAAGGGCTTGATGGTCACGCCGTCGCAGCGCCTCGTGATCAACCACCGCGTCTGCGAGGGGTGCGGCGACTGCGGGCGAGTCAGCAACTGTCTCTCGCTCGTTCCGCACGAGACCGACTTCGGACACAAGACGCGTATTGACCAAACCACCTGCAACCTCGACTATTCGTGCCTCGAGGGTGAGTGCCCGTCGTTCGTCGTGATCGACACCGCACCGTCGGTACCCCGCCTGCGCAAGCGCAATGTGAGGAAGTCCTCGCGCGAACGCACCGACGCCCTTCTCGCGCGCGATATCCCCGCTCCGTCACCGATCGTCGACGTGGACGACCTATGCGTGCGACTCGTCGGTGTCGGGGGCACAGGCGTGGTCACCGTCGCGCAGGTGATCGGCACCGCCGCCCAGATGGACGGCTTGATCGTGCGAGGCCTCGACCAGACAGGAATGTCTCAGAAGGCGGGTCCGGTCACGAGTGACCTGCGATTCTCGCGGACCGAAGAATTGCCTTCGAGTCGCATCGGGAATGCGTCGGCAGATGTGCTCGTCGCTCTCGACCAACTCGTCGCGGCGAGTGATACCGGACTTCGAGCGGTGTCACCGTCAACAATCGTCGTCGGCTCGACCTCGCCCGGCGTGACCGGTGCGATGATCGGCAACCCGACTCTGCGGGCCCCGACGCCGGATGCGCTCGCCGAGCGGATCGCATCGCTCACCGACAGGCAACGCAACTGGTGGGTCGATGCCGCCGACGTCACGACACGGCTCCTCGGCAACGCCGTGACCGCGAACATGTTCATCGTCGGTATGGCGCTGCAAGTTGGCGCGTTGCCGGTGTCGCTCGCCAACCTGCAGCAGGCCATCCGATTGAACGGAGCAGCAGTGGAGGCGAACTTGCGCGCTCTCGACCTCGGGCGACTGATCATCGTCGACCCGTCTGCCGTGCACGATGCGATTGCTGATGCTGCCAGTCGCGGCACCGACGCGACGCGCGACTGGGTAGGTGCTGCCATCGCCGAGTTGTCGCTCGACGACCAAACGTCGTCGCGTGCCATGCGATTCGCCGATGATCTCGTCGGATGGCAGAACGCGAAGTACGCACAGCGATTCCTGCGCCTCGTCGCCCTCGCGGCTGGTGCTGACGCCACGATGCGCGCCGGTGGTCGATTCGTTGCCGCGGTGGTGGACAACGCCCACCGCTTGATGGCCTACAAAGACGAGTACGAAGTTGCTCGGCTGTTGTTCGACGAAGACACCGCCGTCGAAGCTGGTCGTATCGCCGGCGAACGGGGCAGCATCTCGTTCGCGCTCAAGCCCCCGCTCCTGCAGGGGCTGGGCATGCGGCGCAAGATCACCTTCGGCGAGTGGTCACGACCGTTGTTCCGGCTTCTGGCGGCGGCGCGCGTCGTGCGCGGGTCGATCGCGGATCCCTTCGGATGGACGGCGTTGCGACGCGCCGAGCGCCGCCTGCGCGACGAATACGTCGCGCGCATCGAACGACTCTGTCACGACGCGACCACCAACCAGGACGCGCCCCGCGCGGTGCGAATCGCCGGTCTTCCGGACATCATCCGCGGATACGAGCACGTGAAGACGCGCAACATTGCGGCATATGAAGCCCAGCTCGCCGAACTCCGCGCTGATTGAAGAGTCATGCGCGCTCGCAGCGCGCCTGCTTGCCTCGGCTGAACGGCATCGCAGTCGTCACGACGCCACGACACGTCGACGCTTTGCCCGTCTGCTCGACGACTCCGATGCGCTCTTCGTCACGATGTCGCTCGCCGACGAAGTCATCCGAACGCCGTCAGCCCGAGAAGCGGCGCGCATCCTGCGCCGTGTCGCGTCGCGCGCGACCGTGCGAGGTCTCGGTGTGCTCGATGCGGTCGGCCTGCGGCTCCTCGCGGCGGCGTCGCTGGTCAGCCCGTCATTGACGGCCGGCGTCGTGCGCGCGCGCGTTCGATCCCGTGCCGACGGCATCATCCTCCCGGCTGAGAGCGCAGCCCTCTCGCGTCATATCCGCCGCCGTCGCGCCGACGATGCGCGCCTCAACGTGAACGTACTCGGCGAAGCCGTGCTCGGCGATGCGGAGGCAGCGGCACGACTCGCATCGGTCATCGAGATGGCGGGCCGCCCCGACGTGGACTACGTGTCGGTCAAGATCTCGTCGGTGGTGGCCCAGATCGTGACGGTCGACCGTACCGGATCGCTCGCCCGCATCGCCGAGACGCTGCGTCCGTTGTACCGAGTCGCCGCCGAGCGCGGCACGTTCGTCAACCTCGACATGGAGGAGTACCGGGATCTCGAGCTCACTCTCGCCGCGTTCATGCAAATGCTGGACGAGCCGGAGTTCGAGTCGTTGACGGCCGGAATCGTTCTGCAGGCCTACTTGCCAGAAGCGCACGATGCCCTCGCGCGTTTGCTTGCGTGGGCCAAACTCCGACACGCACGGACGGGTGGTTCGATCAAGATTCGCCTGGTGAAGGGCGCCAACCTCGCCATGGAGGCGACAGAAGCAGAATTGCACGGCTGGATTGCCGCACCATACGAGTCGAAAGCACTCGTCGACGCGAGCTACGTGCGGATGCTCGATACGGTGCTGCGCCCCGAGCATGCCGCATCAGTGCGAATCGGGGTCGCGAGTCACAACATCTTCCATCTCGCGCATGCGCTCGTGCTTGCGCGCAGCCGCGGAGTTGCGGCGCAGCTCGACATCGAAATGTTGGAGGGCATGGCCAATGCCGAGGCGCTCGCGCTCGCGCAAGAGACAGGTTCGGTGATTCTCTACACACCGGTCACGCGTCATCATGACTTCTCTTCGGCCGTCGCTTACCTCGTGCGGCGCCTCGATGAGAACACGTCGCCAGAGAACTACCTGCGGGCCTCGTTCGCGATTCGCGAAGGCAACGATGCGTGGCACTCTCAGCGCGCCCGTTTTCTTGCCAGCGTGCGGGATGCCGAGACTCTCTCGACGCAGAGTCGTCGACACGCTCGGGCACGCCACGAGGCCGATGCCGGTGCCGATGCCGCGTGGCGCGCGGGTGAGTTCCGCAACGAACCAGACGGCGATCCGACCCGCAGCGACGAATTGCCTTTCGGACTCGAGCCGGCGCTTCATGCGGTACCAGTCGCGTCTCGCGCCGAAGTCGATGCGCACGTCGAGACGGCGCGCCGTGCGCAAGGCGAGTGGTGGACCCGCGGGGCCGCGGCGCGCGCTGAGATCTTGCGCGCTGCCGCCGCGCGATTCGCCGCCGACCGCCGCACCACGATCGCGCTCATGATGCACGAGGCGGGCAAGAACTTCGCCGAAGCCGACCCAGAAGTGAGCGAGGCGGTGGACTTCGCGAGGTTCTATGCGCTCGCCGCCTTGCGGAGTTGCGACGGCAGTGCGGCGCCGCTCGGTGTCGTCGCCGTGGTGCCGCCGTGGAACTTTCCCTACGCGATCCCGGCCGGCGGTGTGTGCGCGGCGCTCGCGGCGGGCAACTCCGTGATCCTCAAGCCCGCCCCAGAAACGGTGCAGGTCGCGCGCCATCTCGCCGAACAGTTGTGGGTTGCAGGCGTCCCGCGCGATGTGCTGCACTTCGTCCGGACGAACGATGACGAGGTCGGCCGTCGACTCGTGACCCACGAAGCGGTTGCGGCCGTGGTGCTGACCGGCGGATTCGCGACGGCCGAACTTTTTCTTCGGTGGAAACCCGAGATGCGTCTGATGGCGGAGACGAGCGGCAAGAACGCGATCATCGTCACCGCGAGTGCCGATGTCGATGCCGCCGTGAAGGACATCGTGCAGTCGGCGTTCGGTCATGCCGGCCAGAAGTGTTCTGCGGCGAGCCTCGCCATCGTCGATGCAACGGTGCTTGACGACTCGGCGTTCTTGCGCCAGTTGCGCGACGCAGTGCAGAGCCTGCGCGTCGGGCCCGGCGATGATCCGGCGAGCAGCGTCGGCCCATTGATTCGTGCACCGGGCGACGCATTGACGCGCGCGCTCACCCGACTCGACGACGGTGAGTCGTGGCTCGTCGAACCTCTGCAGATCTCCGACGACGGCCGCATGTACCGACCCGGTGTGCGGATCGGTGTGCAGCCTGGTTCGTGGGCCCACATGACGGAGTGGTTCGGCCCGGTGCTCGCCGTGATGCGTGCCCACGATTTGTCGACGGCGATCGCCTGGCAGAACGCCGTCGACTTCGGGCTCACGGCGGGTGTGCACGCCCTCAACGCTGCCGACATCGAGCAGTGGTTGCGGGAGGTGCGCGCCGGCAACCTGTACGTCAACCGCGGGACGACCGGGGCAATCGTCGGGCGACAACCGTTCGGTGGCTGGCGCAAGAGCTCGGTCGGCTCGACGACGAAGGCTGGCGGCGCGCACTACGTCGAATCGCTTCTCGAGTGGCCCGCAGTGGCGAGCGACCGTGACGTCCTTGCGATGATGTCTTCGGCACGTCGCTGGTGGGAAGCCGTCGGCAGCGTCGCCACCGAGGTTGCCGGACTGCGTGCCGAGCGCAACTACGTGCGGTACGTACCGTGTGCGAGCGTGCTCGTCGTGGTCGATTACGGTGTGCCATCCAGCGTGCGAACGGCCGTCGAATCACTTGCACGGCTCGCAGGAATCGCCGTGTCATGGATGGATGCGCAAGACACGGCGCAGCACGGACAGCAGCGCAGCCTCGAGCACGAGTTGCGATCAAGCCGGATCGAGCGCGTGCGCTGGCTTGCGTCGTCCGCCCCGCCGCCCGAGACCGTTGCGCTTCTCTTGTCGCGTGGCGTGACCCTTGACCGTCGCACGATCGCGGTTCGTGGTGATGTCGAGCTGCCACGCTGGCTGAAAGAGCAGAGTGTTTCCATCACCAATCACCGGCACGGAAACGTCGGAGCAGGACCACGCGTGAGGGTGCCCAACAGCCTTAGCGTGTGAAGATGCCGTTCCACGTGAAGCCGGGTACGGCGTGGTCTGATTGGTACGCGCGGGCCCGCACCGCCGCACCCGAGGCTTTCGACGCGCAGTCGCTGCGCAATCTCATGGGCGGGGAGTGGGTGGCGGGCGGTGCCACTCGACCGCACGCGCTCGCAATCGACGGCTCGCACATCGTGGGGGCGCCGGTCGTCGACTCGGCGACCGCGCACCAGGCGATGGCGATGGCGGTGAAGCAAGATTTCGAGTGGTCGCGCGTGCCGCTCGACGAGCGCATGCATCGAGTCGCGAAAGCCGTCTCGCTCCTGCGCGAACAACGCGACACCGTCGCTGGCCTCCTCATGTGGGAGATCGGCAAGCCGTGGAAGCTCGCCTGCGACGACGTCGACCGCTGTCTCGACGGTGTCGAGTGGTACCTCACGCAGATCGAACGACAACTCGACGACCGAGTCCCGCTCGACGGCCCCGTGTCGAACATCGCGTCATGGAACTATCCGCTCAGCGTGCTCGTGCACGCGGAGCTCGTGCAGCTGCTCGCCGGCAACGCGGTGGTGGCCAAGACACCGTCGCAGGGCGGCTTCCACGCGCTCACGCTCGCGCACGCGATGATGGCGCGCGCCGGTCTGCCGGCCACGCTCTTGTCGGGAAGCGGTGCCGAACTCAGCGAGGCGTTGATCAGCACGCCCGAACTCGGTGCGTTGGTGTTCGTCGGCGGTCGCACCAACGGCCGCAAGGTCGCCACGCGACTCGCCGACCTGCGCAAGCGCCACGTGCTCGAGCAAGAAGGCCTCAACGCGTGGGGAGTCTGGAACTTCTCGCAGTGGAAGGAACTCGCCGGCCACGTGAAGAAGGGCTTTGCCTACGCCAAGCAGCGTTGCACCGCGTATCCGCGATATGTCGTGCAGCGTCGGTTGCTGCCGGAGTTCCTCGAGATGTACTACCCGGCGGTCGCCTCGCTCAAGTTCGGGCACCCGTGCGCGGTGGAGAACGATAGCGACGATCTTCCCGACCTCGACTTCGGACCAGTGATCCAGCGCTCGAAGGCTGAAAACCTCGCCGCGCAGTTCGACGAGGCGATCTCGACGGGTGGCATCCCGCTCTTGCACGCGAATCTTTCGCGCGGACGATTCATCGACGGCCAGGACACTTCGGGATATGTCGCGCCGTCGTGCGTGCTCGAGCCGCCGTCGGCTTGGTCGCTGCACCACGCCGAACCCTTCGGCCCGATCGACTCGATCGTCGTCGTCGACACCGAGGCGGAGTTCTTGAGCGCGATGAACGCCTCCAACGGCTCGCTCGTCGCTTCTGTCGCCACTGACGACCTCGACTTCGCCGAGCGCGTGCGCGACGAAATCCAGGCGTTCAAGGTCGGCATCAACAAGCCGCGCTCGCGCGGCGACCGTGAAGAAGTGTTCGGCGGACGCGGCGGTTCGTGGAAGGGTGCGTTCGTCGGCGGCGACTTGCTCGTCGACTCGGTCACCAACGGCGACCGACCGCTCTACGGAAACTTCCCCGACGGTTCGCGCTACCCGAAGACCTGACGCGCAGCGTCATTGGACGCTGCAAACCTGGCAGACTGCGTCAGTGGCACAACTCGTCGGTGAATACGTGCCGAGCACGATGCAGTGGGTGCGCGACCAGGTAGAGACCTACGAGCGCACAGGCGGACGCGAGGCAGCGACGCTGCGTGACACCGGCATCCCCGTCATCATCGTCGCGATGCGCGGAGCGAAGTCGGGCACCGTGCGCAAGATCGCCTTGATGCGAGTCGAGCACCACGGCGAGTACGCACTCGTCGCCTCGAAGGGTGGCGCGCCGGCGCATCCCGACTGGTACCACAATCTCGTGGCCAATCCCCACGAGGTCACCGTGCAAGACGGTCCCGAGCCGTTCTTCGTGCACGTGCGGCTGGTCGACGGTGAGGAGTACGACGGCTGGTGGCAGCGCTCGGTCGCGGTCTTCGCGCCGTACGCGAGCTACAGAGAGAAGACATCGCGGCGCATTCCGCTCTTCGTCGCGACGCGGACAAGCGCGTGAACCTCGTCGTTCGCTGGATCGTGCTCACCGTCGCGGTGTGGCTCGCCGACGTGTTCGTCGGCGGCATGAGCATCGCCGACGGTATCTGGAATCATCTCTGGGTGGCGGCTCTCTTCGGTCTGGCGAATGCGATCGTCGGAAACGTCATCCGGTTCGTGGCGTTCCCGGCGCTCATCCTGACGCTCGGTGTGTTCAGCATCGTGGTCAACGCGTGGATGCTGATGCTGGTCGGTGATGCGAGCGACGCTCTCGACGTGAGTGGGTTCGGCGCGGCGTTCTGGGCCGGATTGATCATCAGTCTGGTCTCGGCGTTTCTCGGCAGAGTCGGTCGCCAGCGCGACTAGGCACCCCGCCCACGAACGGCTGCGGTGAGGCGCCGCGGGCAGCCTCGTTCACCAGCCAGGCGCGGTGCAGTCTCGTAGCCTGCGAACACGATGGGAGAGATTAACCGTCACCCCGAGCGAGGCAGCGAAGAACGAGAAGTCGTGCGCGCGATCCTCGCCGAAGGACTCGTGGCGCACGTCGGCATCGTCGACGGCGACGGTGCGCCGGTGGTGATCCCGATGGCGTATGCGCTCGACGCCGACTCGATTCTCATCCACGGTTCTGTCGCGAGCAGGCTGATGCGCAGCGGCGGGAGCATCTGCGTGACCGTCACGTTGCTCGACGCGCTGGTCGTCGCCCGTTCGCTCTTCAACTCGTCGATGAACTATCGCAGCGTGGTCGTGACCGGTGTGCCGAGCGTGCTCGAAGGCGACGAGAAAGAACGCGCGCTGCTGGCCCTCAGCAACTTCCTCCTGCCGGGCCGTGTGGGCGACGCGCGCGGCCCGACCCGCTCGGAGTCGCGCCAGACGACGGTGTGGCGGCTCTCGCTCGACGGTGCGACCGCCAAGGTGCGCAGCGGCCCGCCGAAAGAAGATCCGCCGAGTGATTACGCGTTGCCGTTCTGGGGCGGCGTCGTGCCGGTGCGCACGGTGTTCGGTGAGCCCGAAGCCGATGGTGCGGGTACCGGCGACGGCATCGCCGTGCCGGCCCCCGAGTATCTGCGCCGCCGCTGAGCCGCTGCGGCGCGGGGCTACTTCGACAACGCTTCGATGTAGTCGACGATATCTAGAATCTCGGCGTCGGTGAGATTGTTGTACGGCATGATCACCGAGTAGCCGACGCGCTTCTTCTTGTCGGGGTACTTGATCGACTCCACGAGATACGCGCGGTCGACGACGCCCGACTCGCCGCCCTTGAACGCGACCTGCTGCCCGATGATGCCTTGCCATGTGGGGCCGGTGCCCCCGCCGAAGTCGGAGCCGTGGCACGACGCGCACCCCGACTGCTGGGAGAGCGCGAGCCCACGCTCGGCCGACGGCGACAAGTCGACGGCAAGCGGCTGCGCCGTGGTGCAACTCGCGAGCGCGAGCGCGAAGAAGCCGACGAGCAGTTTGCGCACGGCTGTCAGGCTAACCAGACAGAGCGCGATCGCTCGCACACGGCACGGCGGAACCACGGCTCGCTCCTGCTGCTGTCCCCCGATTCGGAAGAAGTGGTGACCGCGCACCACGACGCGCAGCGCGGCGCGGCACAGGTGGTCGTGCGTGAAGTCGTGAGCAGGGCCGAGCAGGCCCGCGTCGACACGGGTTCGCCGATGCAATCCGCGGTGTGCCCGGCCTGCGGCACGCGCCGCGGTCAGGAGGTCATGCCGCGCAAGCCCGCGAGGTGCCGGGCGTATTCGATCTCGCCCATGTGCCGCAGTGCGTGCTGGTAGATCCAGCACTCGAGCCCGTCGAGCACCGTGATGCCCGCGTCTCCGCCGACGCGCGCCGAGTACGTCGACGCGATTTGCGGCGGGTACGGCTTGGCGAAGATCACGCGGTCGAGGTCGCCGGGCGCCAGGCTCGCGATCCACGATTCGACCCGCGCGAACACCTGGCCCATGTAGTCCTTGAACGCCTCGTAGTCACCGATGCGCTGGTGCACCATTTCTTCCACGGTGCGGTGCTTGCCGTGGTCGTTGACCGACGGCTGCACACGGGCGGCCCACTCCTCGTTCCACAGCGGCGGTTTGCCGTTGAGCAGCATCAGCGACGCGTCGATCATGTTGACGATGTGAAAGAGACTGAAGGCGATCGGCAGCACGCCGACGCGCTCCTGGTGGTTGACGTGCGAGACGTCCATCGTCGACGTCGCGTCTTCGTAGAGGGAAAAAATCGCGCGCATGCGGCGTCGCAGCGAATCGAGCACCAACTCGGACATGCGCCGAGCGTACACTTGCGCCGTGTTCGACTATCGGCTCGGAGTGCACGAAGTGGCCGACGGCTGCCACGCCTACCTGCAACCCGACGGCGGTTGGGGATACAGCAATGCCGGTCTCGTCATCGGCGACGGGCGCTCGCTGCTCGTCGACACGCTCTTTGACCTGAAGCTCACCGACGCGATGCTGGCGGCCATGTCGCCGCTCACCCGCACCGCACAGGTGGCGACGGTGGTGAACACGCACGCCAACGGCGACCACTGCTACGGCAACGAGCGCGTGGCGAACGCCGAGATCATCGCGTCGAAGTCGGCCGCCGAAGAGATGGCGCACGTGCCGCCGGCGATGCTCGCGGCGCTCAACAAGGCGCCCGGCGAAGTGGGGGAGTTGTTCCGCTCGTTCTTCGGCGACTTCGACTTCGACGGCATCACATTCACGCCGCCGACGCGCACGTTCGAGGGACGTCTCGACATCGACGTCGCCGGCCGTGTGGTCGAATTGATCGAGGTCGGCCCGGCGCACACCAACGGCGACGTGATCGTGCATGTACCCGACGCGAAAGTGGTGTACACCGGCGACATTCTCTTCATCAACGGCACCCCGATCGTGTGGGCGGGCCCGCTCGAAAACTGGATCTCGGCCTGCGACTTGATCGCGGCGCTCGGTGCCGAGGTCGTGGTGCCGGGGCACGGGCCGATCACCGACACGGCAGGAGTCGCGCAGGTGCGCGACTATCTGTCGTACATCTTGCGCGAGGCGTCGATGCGACAAGACGCCGGCATGGACGCATTCGATGCGGCGCGCGACATCGCGCTCGGCGCGTTCGGCGCGTGGGGGGAATTCGGCCGGGTGTGCGTGAACGTCGACACGGTGTACCGCTCGCGCGATGCACGGCACCGCAGTCCCGATGTTGTCGAGCAGTTTCGACGGATGGCGGCGATGGAGTCGGCCCGCTAGGCGAGGGCGCGCGGCGACCCGATCACGCGCGATGGTCGGGCAAGATGACGGGACTGCCGTCGCTCGTCGAGTCGACGCGGATCTTCTGGTGGTACACGTTGCTGAGCAAAGTCGGCGTCAGCACTTCGCGTGGCGCGCCGCTGGCGACGCAGCGTCCCTCGTGCAGCACCACGACTCGCGTGGCGACGCGCATGGCGACGTTGAGATCGTGCAGCACCGCCGCCACCCCGCGACCCTCGTCGACGAGCGAGCGGGCCACCGCGAGGAACCGCTCTTGCTGGCCGATGTCGAGCACGGCAGTGGGTTCGTCGAGCAGCAGAATCGGGGTGTCTTGGGCGAGCACGCGTGCCATCGACACGCGAGCCTGTTCGCCGACGGAGAGCGTCTGGTAGGTGCGCTTGCGCAGCGGCTCGACGCCCATGCGGCGCATCGCGGCTTCGATGCGCTCGTCGTCGTTGTCGTCGAGCCACGGGTTGCGCCCCATCGCGACCACCTCGCGCACGGTGAACGGAAACGAGATGACGATTTGCTGGGGAAGCACGGCGCGCTTGCGCGCGAGGTCGCGCGGCGCGAACGACTCGAGCGGCAGTCCGTCGATGGTGACGCTGCCACGGGTCGTTGGAAAGTCACCGGCGACCGCGCCGAGCAGCGTCGATTTGCCGGCGCCGTTCGGGCCGAGGACGGCGACGAATTCGCCGGAGCGCACCGAGACGTCGACACGATCGAGCAACGTGGCGCCGTTGCGCACCACGCTCACTTGGGTCGCGACGAGTGTCGCACTCATGCCCAGCCGCCTTGGCTGCGTCGCGTGCTGCGCAACAAGAGCAGGAAGAACGGTGCGCCGATCAGTGCGGTGACGACGCCGAGCGGCAGCTCGGCGGGCGAGAGGAGAGTGCGCGCGGCGAGGTCGGCGAGCAAGGTGACGCTCGCGCCGAGCAGTGCCGCGGTCCACAACAAATGGCGGTGGCGCGGGCCGAGCACGATGCGCATGATGTGCGGCACGAGCAGACCGACGAAGGCGATCATGCCGGTGGCGGCGACCGCGCTCGAGGCAAGGAGCCCGACGACGGCGATCGCCTGCAGGCGTACCGGCTCCACCTTCACGCCGAGGTGCGCGGCCGCTCGGTCGCCGAGTGCGAGCGTGTCGAGCACGCGCGAGAACTTCGCGCTGACGAGCATGCCGATTACAGCAAGCGGAATCACGGCGGCGACCGATTTCCACGTGGCGAGCCCGAGGGTGCCGAGACTCCAGAAGGTGACCGATCGAATCTCGTCGTCGTCGGCGACGAATACCGCAAGGCCGATCACAGCACCGGCGAATGCGTTGATGGCGATACCCGTGAGAATCAGGGTGACGACCTCGGTCTTGCCGTCGCTGCGCGACAGCAGGTAGACGAGCGCGGTCGAGAGCGTGCCGCCGAGAAATGCGACCACCTGCACGCCGAGCGGCAATTGGTTCAGACCGACGATGATCGCGATCACGGCCCCGACCGCGGCACCGGCCGAGACGCCGACGGTCGCCGGTTCGGCGAGCGGGTTGCGAAAGATGCCTTGCATGATCACGCCGGCGACCGCGAGGCTCGCGCCGACCACGACGGCGAGCACCACCCGCGGCAGGCGCACCTGCCAGAACACGTTGTGCGCGACCAAGTCGGAGGCGTCGTGACGAGGTCCGTCGCCGATGATGCCGAGCAGGTCGCGCAACGAAATCTGGAACGCGCCGCTCGAGAGCGACAACAGCATCGTGAGCCCGAGCAACACCGCGAGAAACACGCCGACGGCGCTGAGGCTGGTGCGTCGTGCTTCGGTCATGTGCGGATGCGCCGGGCTTCGGTCATGCGTCGCTGCTGTATGCGTCGAGAAGTTCCGCGAGTCGAGTGATCAATGCTCCCGTGCGCGGACCAAACGATAGTAGTAAGTCGTCGTCCACTGCGATCACGGCGCGGGCCGTCGCAGCGCGCGTGCTCGACACGCCGGGCAGAGCGAGCAAGCCGTCGATGCCGCCGACCGACTCGAGTCCGCGTGTCATCACGAGCAACACGTCGGGGTCGGCTTGCACGATGGCCTCTGCCGTGAGCGGCGTGAAGGAGGCGAGACCGTTGAGTGCACCGACGTCGATTGCTCCGGTCGCAGCGACGAGCTCGTCGGCGCCAGAACCAGAGCCACCGAGCAGGTACACCGAGGCGGTGCCGCGCACGTACAAGAACGCGACGCGCGGCACCGAGGCGAAGCCACCTGCGTTCTCGAGCGCTGCAGCCACGGCCTCGTCGCTCAGTGCTGCCAGTTGCGCGCCGGCACCCGGCACTCCGAGAGCGTCGGCGATCATCAGCACGCGCGGTGCGAGCGCCGACAGAGTCCACACTTCTGGTGCAATGAGCACGGCGACGCCCGCGCCGCGCAACTGTTCGATTGCCTCAGGGGGGCCGGTGCGAGTGTCGCCGATCACGACGCTCGGTCTGAGTGACAGCACGCTCTCGGCGCTGATGTCGTGGCCGTTGCTCACCTCGGGAACTTCGGACAACGTGGCGAGCGTGGTAGTGGCGTCGCGGCCGATGATGGAGTCGCGCAACCCGAGCGACACGACGATTTCGGCGATCGCTTCATTGAGCACGATGATTCGCGAGGCGTCGGTGACATTCACCACCACGTCGTCGGCGCCAGTAGTGACGGTCGGCAGGTGCGGTTCTTCGCGCTCGACGACGGGCAGCGGGAAATCCTCCGACAGAATGAAACTGCCTTGGGTCGGTGTCGACACCGTCGCGTCACTGCACCCGAGCGCCACGACCATGAGCAGCGAACCGAACAACCACGAGCGCCGCAACATCGGCTACAAGGGTACGAGTGGTGCAGTCGCGAGCCGAAGGGCGGGCATGAGACGTTCGTTACTGGCCGTCGCGTGTGCATTGGTCATGGCGTCGTGTTCGTCGAATGCGCAGCTCGACACCGCCGAGTCGGCGCAAGTGGCGACGAGCCAATTAGCGACGGATCAGGCTGCGACGGATCAGGCTGCGACGGATCAGGCTGCGACGGATCAGGCTGCGACGAGCGAGGCCCCTGCGGAGGTCACGACATCGTTGGTCGCACCGACCACCGTGGCGCCGACCACTTCACCTGTCGCGCCGACTACTTCGCTCGCCTCATCGACCGGCGTTGCGCCGACTACCGCTGCCCCGACCACTGCACCGTCGACCACTGCGGTCGCTGCAACGACCACACCGCCATCGTCGGGCACGCCGCGGCTTACGCTCAGCCAGACGACCGGCCTCAATCCGTCAGGCACGATGATCACGGTGCGCGGCAGCGGATTCGACACGAACAAGGGCGTGTATGTGTTCGTGTGCAATCAGGCGGCGTGGACCGCGAGCCGTCGATGCATCGGTGGTGTGAACGTCGACGGGTCGTCACCGTTGTCACAATGGATCTCGTCCAACCCGCCCGGGTATGCAATAGGTCTCACCATCCCGTACGAATCGGGAGGAACATTCGTCGTACCCTTGCTCGTGCGTGCGGTCGACGCAACGACCAACCTGATCGATTGCTCAAAAGAGCGATGTGGTGTGGTGGCCTTCGCTGATCACACGCGGCGCGACGATCGTTCGCAAGACGTGTTCGTGCCGATCACATTCACCAACCCCTGAAGACGACTCGAGTCAGAGCGTCTTCGAAGCAACCGGAGTAAGACGAACATGAGAATTTTCACCCGTGTCGCGGTCATCGCGGCGGTCTTTGCAGCGACTTTGACGGCGACGAGTGCGCCAGTTTCGGCGGCAGTCACGGTGTCGCTCAGCCAGCAGATCTCGCTGGTCGACGGCACGATCATCGACGTTGCGTTGAGTGGAGTGCCTGCCACTCAGGGCGTCTACATCCAGCAGTGCTATCGCCCGACGACCGGCCAGCGTGCGGCCACCGGCCTCAAGTGCAACGGCAGCCTGCAGCAGACCGACGTGATGATCTGGGCGTCGATGGACGGCTCGCGCGGCTCGCAGCCGGCCGCGGCTCCGCTCAAGTTCACGGTGCGCGAATCCGTCACGGTCGGCGGCACCTCGTACTCGTGCGGTGCGTGGGATTGCTTCCTCTTCGTGTACCGCGACCATCGCGGTCTCTTTGACACCACGCTCGACACGATCGTGCCGCTTGTTTTTCTCGCCGAGCAAGAAGTGAACGTTCGATCGTTCGGTCTGCCGAAGTCGGGAAGCTCAGTGCGAGTCGGAAGCGTCAGGTCGTTGTCGACCCGCGACATGGCTTCAGAACAAGGCGTCGACGTGCGTCTTCGCAGTGCGACATCAAGAGTGTGCACGGTGCAGCGTGGTGCAACGACCACGACAGTGCGATTTGTCGCCAAGGGAACCTGCACGCTGAACGTGATCGCCAAAGGCGGCGCGGTGTTCAAGCCGTTCAATGAGTCGGTCGACTACAAGGTCGGGTGAAACAGCCGCCTGCGTCTTGCGGCTCTCGCGGTGCAACCACACGGCAGAGTTGCCAGCAATCGCGCCGTCTTAGCCTTTAACCGCGCCGGCAATCAAGCCGCGCACGAAGTATCGCTGCATGGAGAAGAACACAGCGAGTGGCGCGGTGGTCTGAATGAAGGCGGCCGCGGGGAGAAGGTGTTCGTTGGTGCCGAAATCTCCTGCCAAGTTGGCGATGAGGATTGTGGTGGGCAGCGCATTGGGATTGGTACCGGCCATGGTGTTGGCGATGAGGTAGTCGTTCCACGTCCAGAGGAATTGAAAGATGGCAAAGGCCGCGAGCACCGGAATGGACAGTGGAACCACGAGCCGCCAGAAGATCGTGAAGTGATCGGCCCCGTCAACGCGTGCCGACTCGAAGATTTCACCGGGTAACCCGGCAATGTAGTTGTGAATGAGGAAGATCGCAAACGGAAGTGCGAATCCGGTGTGGGTGAGCCATACCGCCGTGGTGGTGTTCACCAAGTTCAAGTCGGGAAATAGCGTGATCGTCTTGTCGATCCACGAAATCGTTACGTGGGCACCGCCAACGTACAACTGCAACAACGGAATCAGTGCCACTTGCAGCGGTAGCGCGAGTAGCGACACCGTGGCGATGAAGAGGGCCTTTCGACCCTTAAAATTCATCCAGGCGAAGGCGTATGCGGCGAAGGCAGCGATTGAGATCGGGATTATCGTCGCCGGAATGCTGATGGCGATGGAGTTGAGCAACGACTTTCCGAGGTTGGTGTTTACATTCGTTTCAAAGATCTGGCGGTAGTTGTCGAGCGTCAGCTCGCCGGGCTGTACGGTCCACCAGCCACTGCCACGCTGATCATCGCGGGATCGCCACGAGTTGATGAACAGGCTCACAGTGGGAAGACTCCACACCACCACGATGAGCCACAGTCCGGCAACGGGCAAGCGTCGCAAGCGACCGTACAGCCACGTAATAGGACCAGCCTCGGTGTTGCGTACCTGGGTATGTGCCGTCATGTCAGGTGGTCCTGTTCATGCGGCGGATGTTGATGTACATGATGGGCAATACCGACACGAAGATAAGCACGGCGAGCGCGGCACCGAGACCGATGTCCAAGTTGTAGAAGGCCTCTCTATACATGTTGTTGGAGAGCACCTCGGTGCCGAAGTTTCCGTTGGTCATCACCTTGACGATGTCGAACACCTTCATCACCAGCACCATGATGGTGGTGGCAACCACGCCGATGGTGGGGCCGATCTGGGGCATAGTGACGCGCCAGAAGATCTGCTGAGTGTCGGCACCGTCGATGGCGGCAGCCTCGGTGAGTTCGCGCGGCACCGCACGAATCGCCGCCGAGAAGATGACCATGGCAAAACCTGTTTGAATCCAAACGAGCACGAGCATGAGCCAGAAGTTGTTGAATGGCGGTTCCTGCAGGAAATTGATTGGATCGGCGATGATCTCACCGGACTTTCCGACTCGTTGACCGCCCAGACCAGTGCCTATCAGTTGCCAGTAGCGAAGCGAGAACCAAATCCCGCCTCCTGCAACCGCGGCCGGAAGTGCGATCTTGGTCCACTGCCGACGAACGAGTGACCGAGTTACCGCGAGCAGTGCCAATGCGGTCGGGACGAGCACTAACACTCCTACGACCAGCCTGGCGAACCCGTCGCCGGTGCTGAGGCTGCCAAGGCCGACCCACAGTGCGTTGAGCGTGCCGGACTGCGGCTTGGATGCGTCGCGCGAGATGTAGACGAGACGGAAGATGACCGATGCACCGACCATCGACACGGCGAGCGGCATGAAGATGATGGCCTTGGCGGTACGTTCGAACCGGACTCCGTCGGCCAGCACCGCGATGAGCAGACCGAGTCCGGTGGAGAGTGCAGTAACCACGAACACCCACCAGAGGTTGTTGACCAGGGTTCCACGCAAGGTGGAGAACACCGCAAATCCGGCGAACATCACGGCGAGAACGAGCAGAGGTGCACTTGCGCTGCCGTACTCAACGAAGTGCCCAGAGCGACGACGGCTGCGAACGGCCAGCAGTACGAACACCAGGAAGCACACTCCGGCCGCCACGGTGAGACGACTGGTCCAGAGCGATCCGAAACGCGACATGTCCCAAGCTTTGGGATCACGGAAGATCGAGGCGTAGTTGTCTATGCCGACGAACGTCGACCCTTTGCGATCCAGCAGGGAAAGGTAGATGGTGCGTAGTGACGGAATCACCAATGCGATCGCGATGAATCCCAGTGCGGGTGCCAGAAACACCGCCGTGCGAGCGCGATGCTCCCTCGCCACGCGGTGTTCACGGCTCACCGCAGGGACGAGAGCCCAGCGCGTGCCGACAAGACAGCCGATGATTGCACCCAGCACGATGCTGGAACGAGCCGATGACGCCCCGAGATCACCAACGCCCCAAGCGCCGAGCACCAGACCCGCAACGGCTCCGAGCAGCGCCATGCGCAGCACCGCGAGCGTACGAACCCCACGGTGCGCTATTGCGCCGACCGTACCGAAGAGCAGGGTGGAGAGAGTGGCAATCAACGCCACCTCGCCTGCCACGATGTTGGGTCGGGCAGTGTCTACGAGAAGCGCCCCGAGCACTCCTCCAACCGTCCCGATGAGTAGAACCTCGGCGATGATTCGTCGCTCACGTCGCTTCAGTCGCTCGGCGACGAAGGTAAAGGCACCTACAGCGACAGCAACGATGAGTGGGAGCCATATCCATTGGACGAGGGACCGAACGAACGAAGCGCCGGCTGCCGCGGTCGCGTATTGCGTGAGGCGGTTACCGCTCAGGACGCTGGCCACGACGAAACCCGTCAGCGCACGGGACACGTAGGTTGCGCGAACGGATGAATCGCGCATTCGATTGACCAAGAGGTTGGCCAGCACCCAGAGCGCACCGCTCACACCGACGGCAACGGTCACGGTGAGGAGGACGGCGAGAATCTGACGGGCGAATTCCCTCATGTCAACTCTTCATCACCTGGGTCGAGCCCCCAATGTGGTTCGGGGCACCGACACTTTCGTGTCGATGCCCCGATACCTATTGCGAATTTCTCAGTAGTACGGAGACTACGTCGTTACGTACCTCAGCCGGGCCAGGACGCTTCGATTGCGTCCGCAGCCTCTTGCGCGGTGAGATCACCGTTCACTGCTGAAGTTCCCTCCGTCCAGAACGTTCCCGCACCGACATCTGCCGGCATGAGGTCTGACGCGTCGAATCGCACGATCGCGGCAGTCTCAAGAATCTTGAGGAACGACTGCTCGAGTGGGGTGTAGACCGACGGGTCCTGGCCGATGGCTGCCGAGAGGAATCCTGACAACGCACCGTTGCCGCCCTTGCGGGCTGCCTGGGCCTGCTGACGCTCCATCGCGTACTGGGCCGAACCCAGGTACGACATGAGCTTCATCACATTGGCGTCGTCGTTGAACGCAGCGGCCAACACACCAGCGCCGAGCACTGGCTTGTCACCGTTGATGTCGGGGAAGTAGAACACGTTCACTTCGCCCGGGCCGTCACCGAACACGGTGCCTTCAGGAATGAAGGCGGAGTAGAACGAGGCCTGGCGGTGCATGTAGCAGTCGCCATCTACGAGCGGTTGTCCGTTGTCCTGGAACGCGGTGGCCGCAATGGTGCCGCCCGAAGCGTACACATTGTCTTCAGTCCACAGGTCGAGCACTGTCTGCATCGACGCCACGATTCGTGGGTCGTTGAATGGAATCTCGTGGGCGACCCATTGGTCGTACACATCCGCGCCGTGCTGGCGTAGAACCATTTCTTCCACCCAGTCGGTGTAGGTCCATCCAGTTGCGGTACCCGACTCGATACCGACGCACAGGGGCTTCGGTCCGCCGTCGGCGGCCATCTTGTCGACCAGCGCGGTGAACTCACCGAAGGTGGTCGGCACTTCGTAGCCAGCCTCTGCGAATCGTGACGGCTGATACCAGACGAGCGACTTCAGGTCGCTCTTCAGCGGCACACCGTACTGCTGACCGTCGACCAGGCCGAACTGCTTCCATGCGTCCGACCACTCGATCGAAGCATTCACTTCGTCGGTGAGCGGAACGATGTAGCCGGCGCGGGCGAAGTCGGCCAATTTGCCTGGCTGCGGGAAGATGGAGATGTCGGGCGCATTACCGGCCTGCACCTGGGTGTTGATGTTGGACTCCCAGTCGGCATCACCCAGGTAGGTGACGGTCACGCCGTTGGCGTCGCCCCATACGTTGAGTGCGTCCTGAAATGCGCCAGCCTCTTCATCGGAACGCTCCGGACCGGTGACGGTGATCTCCGTCTTGCCGACAGGAGCGGCTTCTTCTTCTACTGCTTCTTCCTCAGTGGCGTCGGTGTCCGATGCCTCGTCGCTACCTCCACCGCAAGCAGTGGCAACCAGCGCGAGAGCCAACAGTGCACCAAACGCCCTACGTGAACGTTTCATGACTTCTCCTTGAATCGTTGATAGATACACCCAGGTTGGTGGGTGAGTCACGACCAGATGGCGGGTTCGGTGGCTGACGTGCTTCTCAGGCTAGGGGTTGCTCAACCGCTCGCACAAGCCATACGGCGGAGTTCTCCGCCAATCGCCACGGGCCTTGCGGTGCAGCGGTTGGCGCGGAACTGGGGGTCGACTCCCGGGCCGCTAGGGGAATTCCAGCCCCACGAGTGCCGGAAAGGGCCCCCGAACGCGAGGTGAGCACGGGCGAGAAGGCTGGCAACGGGGTGTCGTGCGGCCCGAACGACGGTGGAAGTTCCGCGGGCTCCAACCCGAAATTCACCACGGCGAGCGCCTTCCCACGCCGAATCAGCAATAGATCTTCCTCACGCGAGACGTCCACTTGGTCGCCCTGCGCGACGAATGTCGGGCGCAGCGCGAGTGCGGCGCGGTAAAACGCGAGCATCGACGATGGATCGCTCTCCTGTGCCTCGACGGAGTAGCCGCCCCAGTCCGACGGTTGCGGCAGCCACGACGACGTCTCGCGCGCCGAAAAGCCGAATGAACGGGCGGCCGACACGGTCCACGGCATCGGCACGCGACAGCCGTCGCGGCCGAGCAATTCGCCGTCGGTGCGCGAGAACAGCGGGTCTTCGCGACGAGCATCGGGCAGGTCGAGCACCTCGGGCAAGCCGAGTTCTTCGCCCATGTAGAGATACGTGCAGCCCGGCAGCGCGAGCATCAGCATGAGTGCGGCCCGCGCCCGCCTCGTGCCGAGGGCGAGGTCAACGGGTGCAGCCGAGTTGATCAGATTGTTGCCGGTGTAGAACTCGCGGGCATCTGCGCGGCCGAAACGGGTGACTGCGCGCTGCACGTCGTGGTTGTTCATCGTCCAGGTGAACGACACACCGGCGTGGTGCAGTGCCGCATAGTTCGACTCGATCGCGCGCGACATGTGCTCGGCGCTCCACGGCTCGAGCAGCAAGTCGAAGATGAACGACTGGTGGAACGTCTGCGGCCCGATGTATCTCAGCAGGTTCTCCGGCTTGCGCGGCGTGTACGCCTCCGAAACCGAGACGAGCACGCGCGAGTGCTCGCGCTGGTAGTCGTCGAACACTTGCCGCCACTGTGCGACGACGGGAAAGAGGCTCGGGTGGTGGATGGTGTGGCGGTTGAACTGCCAGGTGTCTTCGGGCAGCGTGCCGGCGGGTGCCTCGGTGGCGTCGGGCAAGCCGGGCTCCTTGCCCATCACCATGATCGCGTCCACGCGGAATCCGTCGACGCCGCGATCGAACCAAAATCTGAACATGTCGCGGAAGTGCGCGAGCACGTCGGGGTGGTCGGCGCGCAGGTCGGGTTGCTGCGGCGTGAAGGTGTGCAGATACCACTGGCCCGGGGCGCCGTCGGGCTCGACGATGCGCGACCACGCGCTGCCGCCGAACACGGCCCTCCAGTTGTTGGGCGGAATCTCGCCGTTCTTTCCCTTGCCGTCGACGAAGTAGAACTGCGCGCGCTCGGCACTGCCGCGCGGCGAGGCGAGTGCAGCCTTGAACCACGCGTGCTCGTTGCTGCAGTGGTTCGGGACTACATCCATCATGATGCGGATGCCGCGCGCGTTCGCCTTCGTGACGAGTTCGTCGAATGTCTGCAGCGTGCCGTACGCCGGCTCGATGTCGAAGTAGTCGCTCACGTCGTAGCCGTGGTCGTGTTGCGGCGACGGATAGCACGGGTTGAGCCAGATGCCGTCGATGCCGAGCCGCTCGAGGTAGTCGAGGCGCGAGATGATGCCGTGCAAGTCGCCAGCGCCGTCGCCGTTGTCGTCGGCGAAAGAGCGAACGTACAACTGGTAGATCACCGCGTTGCGCCACCATTCGCGCCCCGGCGTGGTGTCGTCTACAACCCCGCGCATGTTCCGACGATGCTACGAGAGTCGGCACCGCCAGCGAACGAACCGTCGTCGCGCACGACGATACAGTGCGCGTGACCAAAGCCCGAGTCGAATCGCCCGCGACGCTCCACCGCGTGACCGCGATCGGCGAGGCCGGTCATCCACGCATCGGGTGCGTGACCTTCTACTTGCACCGTCGGCGGTCGCCCCGATGTCCACGAGTCGAAGCCGGTGACCGGCCCACGCAACGCGAAACGGCCTGCGTCGACGGTCTCCCACGGGAATCGTGACTGCGCGTGGCGCAACAATCGCGTCACGAGTTGCAGCACGATCTGCGGTTGCGCGTCGCCGCCCATCGTGCCGAGCACCGAGTGCAGCGAACCGTCGGCTCTCGTGATCACCGACGGGCACAGCGTGTGCGGCGGCTTGCGGCCCGGTGCGACTTCGGCCGGATGACCGCGCGCGACCGAGAACCCGAGGCCGCGATTGTGCAGGTTGATGCCGGTGCGCGGCTCGACGAGGAGCGAACCGAACCCCGACGCGTTGGAGTTGATGAGCGACACACCCATGCCGTTGCGGTCGACCGTGCACAAATACGTGGTGTCGCCGTCGGTCGTCGGCGTCGGACGCACCGAGGCAAGCGACGGGTCGACCAGGCTCGCGCGCGCGACCAGACTCGGCAAGAGCGCGGCGAGATCGGCGCGGTCGTGCAACACCTGCGGGCGGTCGTGGCTCACCGCAGTCACGGCCTCGACGAGCAGGTGCGCCCATTGCGGATCGGTCGTGTCGTCGGGCAAGTCGATTTGGTCGAGCACGCCGAGCGCAGCAAGAAATAGGTATCCCTGTGACGGGGCCGGAATCGACCACACACGATGGCCGAACACGTCGTGCGAAATCGGCTGCACCCAGTCGGCGCGCACGCTTGCGAAATCGTCGTGCGAATAGATGCCGCCGCCCATCGAGAGCAAGCTCTCGCCGAACTCGCCGAGATAGAACGCCGCCGCGCCGCCGGTGGCGATTGCACGCAGGGTGCGGCCGACACCCTCGCGGCGGGTGAGGGCGCCGGCGTGCGTGGCTTGCCCGGCGAGCGCCGCGAAGTTCGCGGCGTATTTTTTGTTCATCATTGCGAGCGAGCCGGCAAGGAGCGGCGACGCAGCGAAACCGTCTTCGGCCAGACGAATCGCGGGAGCCAAAATCGTGGCGAGCGGCAACGTGCCGAATCGCTCGCGCAGAGCAACCCAGCCCGCCACCGCGCCAGGCACGGTGACCGTGCGCAAATCGCCATGGAACGGCATCTCTCGGTGTCCTTCGTCGCGCAGTTGTTGCGCGTTGACTCCCGCGCCGGCGCGACCCGCGGCGTCGAGCGCGTGCACTTCGCCGTTCACGTGCACGAGCGCGAAGAGATCACCGCCGATGCCGCAGAGATGCGGTGCCACCACGGCCATCGCCGCGCTCGTCGCCAACGCGGCGTCGACTGCGTTGCCGCCGAGTGCCAGCACATGTGCGCCGGCTTGCGTGGCGGCTCCGTCGGCGCTGGCGACGACGCCGAAGTGAGAATGCGCGCCGGACGTCATGTTGCCGGAGTGGAAGTCATGTCGGTGGGGCAGACGTCATGTTGCCGGAGCGTCGGTGGCGTAGCGCACGCCGAGTTGGCGGCGAATCTCGTCCATCGTCGCCGCGTAGGCGAGCGTCTCGTTGTGCGTGAGGCGCGGGCTCTCCACGAAGCCCTGCTCGACGCAGCGGTGCACTTCGAACACTTGGTGGCGCAAGCCCTGGCCGTTCTCGTCGTGGCGGTGGTATCTCGGCGCTTCGCCGTGGAAGGTGACGGTGAAACCAGGTGGCGTGTGCATGCGGCGCGCGAGCTCGATCGTGCCGCGTTCGCCGACGATTCGCGCGGTGCACGGCGTCGCATGGCGCGTGGTGCTGCGCAGCGTGGCGTCGGCGCCCGACCAGTAACGCAGCGTGAACGTGGCGTCGACGTCGACGCCCTGGTCGTTGAGTTCTCCCGTGGCGACGACCGAGTCGTGCCCGCCGAGCACGAAGCGCGCCAGGTGCAGGCAGTAGATGCCGAGGTCGAGCACGGCGCCGCCGCCGAGCGCCGGATCGTTGAGACGGTGCGCTCGCTCGGGCGGGGCGACGAAGCCGAGGTCGGCCTCCACGTGCGTGATGGCGCCGAGCGGTCGCGTCGCGAGCACTTCGCCGAGCGCCACGTAGACCGGCAAGAAACGGCTCCAGACCGCCTCCATCACGAAGCGTGCTTCGCTGCGTGCCGTCGCCACCATCGACTTCGCCTCGATCTCGTTCAGTGCGAACGGCTTCTCGCACAGCACGTGCTTGCCGGCGCGCAGGTACATCTCCGTGTCGCTGCGGTGGCGCGAGTTGGGTGTGGCGACGTACACGACGTCGACACCGGGGTCGGCGGCGAGCGCTTCGTACGACCCGTACCAGCGGGGGATCGCACGCTGCGTCGCGAACTGCTTGGCCGTCGCCTCGCTGCGCGAGCACACGGCGACCACCTGCGCATCGGGAACCTGGCGCAGGGCAGTGACGAAGTCGCTCGCGATGCGCCCGGTACCCGCGATACCCCAGCGAAACCTCACCTCTCTAGCCTTGCCGAGCATGGGGCCCGCCGACGAAACAAGCCGCGGCCGCGTGCTCGAGGTCGTGCGGATGTTCGGTTGGCTCGGCGTGATCGGCGTCGGGGGCCCGGCCGCGCACATCGCGATGATGCGCCGTCGCGCGGTGGAGCGCGACCGCTGGGTGAGTGAAGACGACTTCGCGCGACTGGTCGGTGCGTGCGCGCTGGTGCCCGGGCCGAACTCGACGGAGATGGCGATGGCGCTCGGTGCGCGACGCGCGGGTTGGCGCGGTCTCGTGGCGGGCGGCGCGGCGTTCATCGTGCCGGCGTTCGCGATCGTGTGCGCGATTGCGTTCTTGTACGAAGACGTGCTGACGAGCGCGGTGATCGCCGACGTTCGGCGTTTCGTCGTGCCCGTCGTGGCGGCGATCGTGCTCGACGCGCTGTGGTCGTTGCGTCGCACCGCGGTGCGCGACCGGCGCGATGCCATCGTGGTGGTTGCCGCACTCGCCGCCGCCGTGCTCGGCGTGCCCGAGCTGCTCGTGCTGCTCGGGGTCGGTGCGGCCGCCATCGCGCTGCGCGCGACGGTGGTGGGCGGGCGACTCGGCGCATTCGCCGCACCGTTCGGCGTGCCGTTCGCAGCATCGCTCGTCACGCCGTCGCTCACGAAGATCTTCCTCGTCTTTCTGCAGATCGGCTCGGTGATTTACGGCAGCGGCTACGTGCTGCTCGTGTTTCTCGACAGCGAGGTGGTGGGGCGCGGCTGGATCACGGCGGAGGTGCTGCTCGACGCGGTGTCGGTCGGGCAGTTCACTCCGGGGCCCGTGTTCACCACCGCGACGTTCATCGGTTGGCATCTCGCGGGTTTCGCAGGAGCGGCGGTCGCGACGCTCGGTATCTTCGGTCCGTCGTTCGTCTTCGCTGCGTTCGTCGATCGTGTCGTCGAATGGTCGCGACGCTCGGCGGCGTTCGCCGCGTTCTTGCGCGGGGTGTCGAGCGGGTCGATCGCGCTGATGGCGGTCGTGATGTGGCGGCTCGCGGGGGAGGCGTTCGTCGACGAGAAGTCGGTCGACCGTGTCGCGGTCGCGGTGTTCGTCGTGGCGTTCGCCGCGATTCGCGGCCGCGCGTGGCGGCGAGCGCGGTCAGCGCGCTGAGCGCCAGGGCACGCCGTCGGGCCAGCGGCCGACGCCGCCCTGCTCCAATTTCATGCCCGTCAACTGTCGGTCCGTGTTGCGCTGGCGCCAGGTGAGCATCCGCTGGGCGAGCGGCAGCACGCGCGCAGCGTCGCGGATCGGCGTGCGCCACGTGGCGTCGCTCGCGAGGTCGAAGGCGAGCCAGTCTCCGTTGCCGAACTGCACGTACGCCGCGTCGGTGTCGCGCTGCACGCAGAGGTTCTGTCGTTCGAGTCGTCGGTCGCGCGGCCAGTTGAGCGCCGCGCCGTCGGCATCGTCGGAGATGTAGAGATACCGCCAGTCGTATTCCCAGGTCGCCATCTCGCGCCAGTCGCCGGGCGTCTCACCGGCGAGCCACGGCACGAGCGATTGACCGTCGCATTGCGGCGGCACCGGTGCCTCGAGCAGTTCGCACAACGTGGGGAAGACGTCGACGTTCTCGGTGAACGCGTCGACCACGCGGCCGTGGCCCGCCGTTGACTGCGGCGCGCGCACCATGCCGATGATGTGGTAGCTCTGCTCGAAGAAGCCGACTTTCTCGCGCAGGCCGTGGTCGCCGAGTTGTTCGCCGTGGTCGGCGGTGATCACGATCACGGTGTCGTTCCACTCGCCGCGCTCGCGCAGAGCGGCGAACACGCGGCCGAGTTCGGCGTCGACCTCGCCGATCATGCCGTAGTACTGCGCGCGCATCTCCCTCATGCCCGACTCGGTCGCAGGCGCACTCGTGAGTGGGTGCCGCATCACCGCGTCGTGGAACGGATGCCGGACGTCGCCTGGAGTGATCGGCATGTCGACCGACGCGGGGTCGTACTCGCGCGACCAGCGGCCCGCCGCGCCGTACGGCGGATGCGGCCGCAGGTACGAGAGGTGGGCAAACCACGCCGCGCGTCCCGAGCGCGCGCTATCTTGCGCCGCATCACCATCGCGTTCGCTGTGCCACGCCAAGAACCGATCGGTGAGAAAGCGCGTGATGCTGAGCGACTCGTCGCGCTCGGGTTCGCTGACGAGCGCGGGCTCCCAATCGTCGTAGTCGTGGCCGTGCGCGCGCAAGAAATCGAGCCACGGGTGGAACG
>Ga0233425_10003519_pt1 | contig 28153 bp, 26 predicted proteins | sample Watercolumn_Towu_2_FD_181712 | JGI IMG/M metagenome (GOLD analysis project Ga0233425, IMG submission 181712) | Freshwater microbial communities from Lake Towuti, South Sulawesi, Indonesia - Watercolumn_Towuti2014_140_MG | ecosystem: Environmental > Aquatic > Freshwater > Lake | place...
GGCCTCGCCGTCCCAGAGCGCGAAGACCGGGGTGTCGTCGGCCTCGACCGCGACCTGGGCCCTCAGCCGGTACATCGCCAGCCGCTGCATCAGGGCGTCGCGGCGGTCGGCGGCGACGTCCAGCAGGACGCCGTCCTCGAGCCCCCACAGGAACAGGTCGAACAGCAGCCGTCCCGGCGGCGACAGCAGGGCGCCGAAGCGCAGCTGTCCCGGCTCCAGGGTCTCGACGTCCTGGGTCAGCAGATTGTGCAGAAAGGGCCGGGCGTCGGGGCCGGTCACGCGGATCAGGGCGCGGCTGTCGAGTCGGGCGATGCGAGGGGCCATGACCCCTAGATAGGGGTGCGGGCGCCTGTGGACCACACCTGCGACGCGCCTGATACGAAGAGAGAATCCGTATACGGTCGATCCATGGCGAGCCGGTTTCCAATTCTGTACATCGCCGAGGCCGACGCGAGCGACGCGATCCTGTCGTCCGGCGTGCTTGCGTATCTGGTCGAAGCCATGCCGCAGGCGACCTTCACCGTGGTCGGGTCGCCGAAGAGCGCGCCCCTGTTCGCCGACACGCCGCGCCTCGATCGCCTGATCGTGCTGGAGCGCGACAGCCGGCTGGACTGGCTGGGCCTGTGGAACAAGGTGCGGGAGACGCGCTTGGTGCTGGTGGTCGACATGCGCGGCACCACCCTGTCGGCCAAGCTGAAACGCCAGAAGCGGGCCGTGCGCGGGGCGTGGGAGGCCGGAGTCCACGCAGTCGAGCAGGCGGCGCGGGTCCTGCAGCTGGAAGATATCCCCGCCCCGAAGCTGTTCGTGTCGGAGGCGACGCGGGCGAAGGCCGACGCCCTCATCCCCGAGGAGGGGGTTCCCGTTCTCGCCATCGGTCCCGGCGCGGACTGGATGGGCAAGATCTGGCCGTCCGAACGCTACGCCAAGGTGGCGGTCGCCCTGGTCGGCGACGGCGGGCCGCTGGAGGGCGGCCGGGTCATCGTCGTCGGCGACGACAACGCCCGCGAGGCCGCCCACACCGTGCGCCTGTCGCTGCCGCGCAATCGGGTCACGGAGCTGCAGGGACGGCTGAGCCGGCTCGAGACGGTCGCCGCCCTGGGCCGGGCGGCCCTCTACGTCGGGGCGGACACGATCTGGACGGATCTGGCCGTGGCCAGCGGGGTCCCCGTGGTCGCCGCCTTCGGCCCCTCGGACGAGGTCGAGCACGGTCCGTGGGGCGGGATCGCCGTGCGGGGTCCGCGCTCCGTCGAGGAGTACCGCAAGATCGACCCCAATCTGAACCAGGCCATATTGCACATGAACGACCTGCCGGCCGACCGGGTGCTGAAGGCCGCGACGAAGCTGCTGGCCGAACGCGCGGCGCGCTAGATGGACGGGGCGCGCCGGTTTAAGGGACGGGCATGACCCAGACATACGACCTGATCGTCCGCGGCGGCGAAGTGGCCAACCACGCCGGACGCGGCATGGCCGACGTCGGCGTGACCGACGGCCGGATCGTCTTCGTCGGCGACCTGTCGCAGGCCAGCGCGGGCGAGGTCGTTGACGCGACCGGCCTGACCGTCCTGCCCGGCGTCATCGACACCCAGGTCCATTTCCGCGAGCCGGGGCTGGAGTGGAAGGAAGATCTCGAGACCGGCAGCCGCGCGGCGGCTCTCGGCGGCGTCACCGCCGTGTTCGAAATGCCGAACACCGAGCCCAACACCACCGACCCGGACACGCTCGCCGACAAATTGGCCCGGGCCCGCGACCGGATGTGGACCGACCACGCCTTCTACATCGGCGGCACCCACGAGAACGCCGGCCATCTGGCCGAGCTGGAGCGGCTGCCCGGCTGCTGCGGGGTCAAGGTCTTCATGGGCGCCTCGACGGGCACCCTGCTGGTCGCCGACGACGAGGGCGTGCGCAAGGTCCTGCAGAATGTGAAGCGCCGCGCCACCTTCCATTCCGAGGACGAATACCGGCTGGTTGAGCGCCGCCCGCTGGCCCGCACCGGCGACTGGACCAGCCACCCCGAGGTGCGCGACGCCGAGAGCGCCATCATGTCGACCCGCCGCCTGGTCCGGCTGGCCCGCGAGGTCGGCGCCCGCATCCATGTGCTGCACGTCTCGACCGCCGAGGAGGTCCGCTTCCTGGCCGACCACAAGGACGTCGCCACCGCCGAGGTCACGCCCCAGCACCTGACGCTGGACGGCGACGAGGCCTACGCCCGGCTCAAGGGCTACGCCCAGATGAACCCGCCGATCCGCAACGCGCCGCATATCGCCGGCCTGTGGACCGGGATCGAGCAGGGGGTGTTCGACGTCCTGGGCTCGGACCACGCGCCGCACACGATCGAGGAGAAGGCCCGGCCCTATCCGGCCTCGCCCTCGGGCATGCCGGGGGTGCAGACCCTGGTGCCCGTGATGCTGACCCATGTGGCCAACGGGCGGCTGTCTCTGGACCGGTTCATCGACCTGACCTCGCACGGGGCCAATCGCGTCTTCGGCATCGCCGGCAAGGGGCGGATGGCCGAGGGCTATGACGCGGATCTGACCATCGTCGATCTGAAGGCGAAGCATGTGATCAGCCATGCCGACATGGCCAGCCGCGCCGGCTGGACGCCCTTCGACGGCTTCGAGGCGACCGGCAAGGCTGTGGCCACCATCGTCCGCGGTCGGGTGGTGATGAAGGACGGCGAACTGATCGGCGCGGCCCACGGGCGGCCGGTGCGGTTTCAGGAGACGCTGGCGTCCTGACGGCCCAGCCGCGCCATCAACGCGTCGCGCCAGGTCCGGCTGGCGACCAGCTCAGTCCCGAAGCGCGGGTCAGATCGAGAAGCTGACGCCGCAGCCGCAGCTGGAGGCCGCGTTCGGATTGCGCACCACGAACTGCGCGCCGGCCAGATCGTCGACGAAGGCGATCTCGGACCCCTTGAGGAAGGGCAGGGAGACCGGATCCACCAGCGCCGCCTGACCGTCGGCCTCGATGCGGATGTCGTCGGCCTCGGCCGCCTCGACCAGTTCGAACCGGTACTGGAAGCCCGAGCAGCCGCCGCCGTCGACGGCGACGCGCAGCATGACGGGATGACCCTCGTCCCGGCCCAGGGTTTCGAGCCGCCGGGCGGCGGTTTCGGACAGGGTCAGGCCATGACCGCCGGCGGACGGCGATATCTGGAAGGCGGGTGCGGATTGGACGGTGCTCACAGGGGCCTATATGAGGCGCGGGTGGCCGATCGCAAAGGCCCGCAGCCGAATGAGCAGCCGACGTTGATCCCCGAGCGCGCGCCTTACGCCGAATACCCCGAGCACAGCCGCGGCCGGCTGACGCCCGAGCCGATCAGCCGCACGCGCAACGCCTACGCCCGCGACCGCGACCGGATCATCCACGCCACCGCCTTCCGCCGCCTGAAGGAGAAGACCCAGGTCTTCGTGGCGCACGAGGGCGACCACTACCGCACCCGCCTGACCCACAGCCTCGAGGTCGCCCAGATCGCGCGGTCTCTGGCCCACGCCCTGCGGCTGGACACCGACCTGGCCGAGACGGTGGCCCTGGCGCACGACCTGGGCCATCCGCCGTTCGGCCACGCCGGCGAGGACGAGCTGCAGGCGCAGATGGAGCCGTGGGGCGGGTTCGACCACAACGTCCAGACCTTCCGCGTCGTGACCCGGCTGGAGCACCGCTACCCCCAGTTCGAGGGCCTGAACCTGAGCTGGGAAACCGTCGAGGGCGTGGTCAAGCACAACGGCCCGGTGTCCCATCGCCTCGACGAGCCGGCGTGGAAGGCCATCGCCGACTATGCGCCGGGCTGGGACCTGCGTCTGGGCACCTTCGCCTCGCTGGAGGCCCAGGCGGCCGCCATCGCCGACGACATCGCCTACAACAATCACGACGTGGACGACGGGGTGCAGGCGGGCCTGTTCACCCTCGAGGACCTGTCGCAGGTGCCCCTGATCGGACCGGTGCTGCATGGCGTGCGCAGGGACTGGCCGGCCATCGACGAGCGGATGATCCGCATTGAGGCCGTGCGCCGCATGATCGGGGTCATGGTCGAGGACGTGCTGGCCGAGACCGAACGGCGGATCGAGGCGGCGGACATCCGCTCGTCCGAGGACGTCCGCACCGCCGACCGGATGCTGGTGGCCTTCTCGCCGGCCATGCTGGCCGACCTCGGCGTGCTGCGGCAGTTCCTGTTCGAGCGGATGTACCGCCACTACCGCGTCAACCGGACCCGCAGCCAGGCGCGGCGCATCCTCGCCGAGATGTTCCAGCTGTTCATGGCCGAGCCCGCGACCCTGCCGCCCGAATGGTCGGGCAAGGCGGCGACCACGGATCAGGCGAAACGGGCGCGGGCGGTGTGCGACTACATCGCCGGCATGACCGATCGCTACGCCATCGAGGAACACAGGAAGCTGTTCAGCCTCGACCTTGCCCTCGATCTGTGATTCGAAGAGTTCGCTGGGCGGGGTAGGATGAGGTTCGGGCGCGCCGATTCGCGCGGCCCGGCTGGAAGGCGCGGTCATGTCCCACGAAGATCCCTATCGTCCGAACCCGGGTCGCGATCCCGGACACGACCGCGGCGCCTATACGCCGCCGACGGACGACGACCTGCCGTTCAACCGCGGCGGCTATGATCCGCGCCGGGGCGGCGGAGGCGGGGGCGCCAAGGCCCCCCCGATGACCCTGATCATCTCGGGCGTGGTGCTGGTTCTGCTGATCATCGCCGTGGTGGTCTACTACCGGGCCGGTCCGCGCTCCTCGAACGACGCCCCGCCCGCCGTCGGCACGCCCGTCGGCGAGATGAAGGTCGAGGCCCCGGTGGACGCCCAGCCCGTCGACCCGGAAGCCGGCATCGACGTCTATTCCGACGCCGAGGCGCCGACCACCGCCCCCATCTTCACCCCGCCGCCCGAGGCCGTCCAGCCGCGTCCGACGGCGCCGGCGCCCGCCCCGGTGCAGGGCGAACCCCTGCCGAGGCCTGTCCGCGTCCCGCCGACCGGACCCGCCGTCGCGCCCGCGCCCAAGGCCGACCCCGCGCCTGCGCCGGCCGCCGGCGGAACGTCGGGCGTCCAGATCGGCGCCTTCTCGACCCCCAGCCTGGCCGATCGCGAGTTCGCCGCCATCGTCGCCCGCTATCCGCAGTTCACCAGCGGCGCCGACAAGCGGGTGCAGGAGGTCACGGCCTCCAGCGGCGCGACCGTCTATCGCACCACCGTCACCGGCCTCAGCCGCGAACAGGCGACCGGGCTCTGCAATGCGATCAAGGCCGGCGGCGGCGATTGCTTCGTCCGTTGATGGCGATCCGCTGATCGAACCCATGGCCCACCCTCCCGCTCATCCCGGCGAATGCCGGGACCCGGATTGCGAACGGGGACCGATGGCGTGGGTCAACGGATTCATTGATCCGGGCATCGAGACATTGCATCTGGGTCCCGGCGTTCGCCGGGATGAGCGGATAGAGGGCGTTCAGTGACCGCTGCGATGATTCTGGGCTGCAGCGGCCATCGGCTGACCGAGGCGGAGAAGGCCTTCTTCGCCGACGTCCGGCCGTGGGGCTTCATCCTCTTCCGGCGCAATGTCGACAGCCCCGAGCAGATGCGGGCCCTGACCGGCGAACTGCGGGACTGCATCGGCGACCCCCTCTGCCCGATCCTGATCGATCAGGAGGGCGGGCGGGTCCAGCGGATGGGGCCGCCGCACTGGCGGAAATATCCGCCGGGCGAGGCCTATCTGAAGGCGACGAACGACCCCTTGGCGGCGCGGGAGCTGGCGCGGCTGGGCGCGCGGCTGATCGCGCACGACCTGCGGGCCGTCGGCGTCAACGTCGACTGCGCCCCCGTCCTGGACGTGCCCGTGCCCGGCGCCCACGACATCATCGGCGACCGCGCATACGCCCATGATCCGGCGACGGTGGCCCAACTGGGCCGGGCGGCGGCCGAGGGCTTTCTCGCCGGCGGCGTCCTGCCGGTGATCAAGCACATGCCGGGCCACGGCCGCGCCTTCGCCGACAGCCACCACGACCTGCCGGTGGTCCACGCCGATCTGGACACGCTGGACGGCTGGGACTTCGCCCCGTTCAAGGCCCTGTCGGACATGCCGCTGGCCATGACCGCCCACGTCGTCTTCGACGCCGTCGATCCGAAACGGCCCGCGACCACCTCGAAGAAGGCCGTCCGCCTGATGCGCGATCGCCTGGGTTTCGGCGGGCTGATCATGACCGACGACCTGTCGATGAAGGCCCTGTCCGGAAGTTTGCGCGATCGCGCGGAGGCCTCGCTGAAGGCGGGCTGCGACGTGGTCCTGCACTGCAACGGCGATCTGGACGAAATGCGGCTGGTCGCCGAGGGGACCGGCAAGCTCAAGGGGCAGGCCGCCAGACGCGCCGCCGCCGCCATGGCCCGCATCGTCCACACGCCCGAGCCGCTCGACGAGCCCGAGGCCCGGACCCGGTTCGCCGCCCTGCTGGAGGGCAGGCTGGACGCAGCGCGCGGCCCGGACGTCGGCGAGGCCCAGGCCTGATCCGATGACCGACGCCTTCCAGCCAAACCTGGACTTCACCGCCGCCGAACAGGTCGACGAGCGCGAGGCGTTCGTGGTCGACCTGGAGGGCTACGAAGGTCCGTTGCACGTCCTTCTGGCCCTCGCCCGGACGCAGAAGGTCGATCTGCTGAAGCTGTCGATCACCAAGCTGGCGGAGCAGTATCTCGCCTTCGTCCACGAGGCGCGGCGGCGCAATTTCTCGCTGGCGGCGGACTATCTCGTGATGGCGTCCTGGCTGGCCTATCTGAAGTCGCGCCTGCTGCTGCCCCGCACCGACAAGAAGGGCGACGAGCCGCCGGCCGAGGAAATGGCCGCGGCCCTGGCCTTCCGGCTGCAGAAGCTGGAGGCCATGCGCAAGGCGGTCGAGGCCATCACCGCCCGCCCGCGGCTGAAGCGCGACGTCTTCACCCGCGGCGATCCCGAGGCGACGGTGATCGTGCCCTCCGACCAGATCGACGCCAGCCTGTACGAACTGATGGCCGCCTATGTGACCCAGCGCCGGCGCGAGGGTCAGCGCCAGTACAATCCCGGCCAGCGGGTCGAGGCCTTCGGCCTGGAGGCGGCGCGCGACTGGCTGCGCGACGTCCTGCCCCGGCTCGAGCAGTGGACGCCGCTGGAACAGGTCGCCCCGGTGCGCAGCGGCCATGCCGAGGGTCCGAGCCAGGCCAGCTTTACCGCCTCGACCCTGTCGGCCAGTCTGGAGCTGGTGAAGGAGGGGGCGATGGATGTGAAACAGGCCGAGGCCTTCGCCGATCTGTATCTGAAGCGGCGCGGGCGCGGTCAGCCGCTGGAGTTGATGCCGTGATTTCCACCGCTCATCCCGGCGAATGCCGGGACCCAGATCACGAACACAAAGGACTGGCGTTTGGACTTGAGGGTGCGCCGCCGGTTGCGGAGATTTTGCATCTGGGTCCCGGCATTCGCCGGGATGAGCGGAATTCACAATGATCCAGTTCGCACCCGATCACGGAGAGATCGAACGTCGCGTCGAGGCCCTTCTGTTCGCCGCGGCCGGTCCGCTGTCGGCGGCCGAAATCGCGCGCCGTCTGCCCGAGGGCGCCGATGTCGGCGGGGCCATCTCCGCCCTGCGCGAACGCTATCAGGGCCGGGGCGTCGAGCTGGAATGCGTCGCCGACCGCTGGCGGTTCCGCACGGCCGCCGACCTCGGCTTCCTGATGACCGAGGAGCGCGAGGAGCCGCGCCGCCTGTCGAAGGCCGCGCTCGAGACCCTGGCCATCATCGCCTACCACCAGCCCTGCACCCGCGCCGAGATCGAGAGCGTGCGCGGGGTGTCGCTGTCGAAGGGGACGCTGGACCTGCTGCTGGAGATGGGGTTCGTGCGGCTGAAGGGGCGGCGGCGCACGCCGGGGCGGCCGGTGACCTACGCGACGGCCGACAAATTCCTCGAGCATTTCAGCCTCGCCAGCCTGTACGACCTGCCCGGCGTGCAGGAGATGAAGGCCGCGGGCCTGCTGGACCTGTCCATTCCCGTCGGCTTCGAGGTGCCGGACCCGTCGCGGCCCGTGGACGACGACGATGCGCCCCTGTTGCCCGGCGACGAGGACGCGCCCGAGTTCGCGCAGGATTTCGTGGCCGAGGACTGACCACTACGTCCGATTCTGACGCAGGCGCGGCGCACATTGCATTTCAGGGTCTGACGGGGGGGAATTGTCCGAAGTGTCCGAAACTGTCCCACGAATTTTGCGGTCGTTCGGACACTTCGGTTCAGGGTCCAACGGGAGGGGAATTGTCCGAAATGTCCGAAACTGTCCCACGAATTTTGCGGTCGTTCGGACACTTCGGTGAAGGTCCGGGGAGCGGGGTGATGCAATCCCTCCGAACCCTTGCTAATCCGCTCGGATGATCGCTCGCCTTCGCCCCGTCCCGTTCGACCTCGGCCCCGTCCATTTCGTGGGCATAGGGGGCATCGGGATGAGCGGCATAGCCGAGATCATGCTCAAGATCGGCTATTCGGTGCAGGGCTCGGACGCGAAATCCAGCGCCAACACCGAGCGGCTGGAGCGGCTGGGCGCCCGCATCTTCATCGGCCATGACGCCGCCCACATCGGCGACGGCGTCTCGGCGGTGGTCTATTCGACGGCGGTCAAGGCGACCAATCCCGAGATGGTCGCGGCCCGCGAGCGCCGCATCCCCCTGGTGCGCCGGGCCGAGATGCTGGCCGAGCTGATGCGGCTGCAGTTCTCGATCGCGGTCGGCGGCACCCACGGCAAGACCACGACGACCTCCATGGTCGCGGCCATCCTCGACGCCGGCGGGCTGGATCCGACGGTGGTCAACGGCGGCATCATCAACGCCTATGGCACCAACGCCAAGGTCGGCGACGGCGACTGGATCGTGGTCGAGGCCGACGAGAGCGACGGCAGCTTCCTGCGCCTGAAATCGACTGTTGCGATCGTCACCAACATCGACCCCGAGCACCTGGACCACTACGGCGACTTCGACGGGGTGCGGAAGGCGTTCGTCGACTTCGTCGAGAACATCCCCTTCTACGGCTTCGCCGCCGTCTGCCTCGACCACCCCGAGGTGCAGCGGCTGGTGGCCTCGATCGATAACCGGCGGCTGGTGACCTACGGGATCAATCCGCAGGCCATGGTCCGGGCCGACAATGTCGAGATGAAGCCGGACGGCTGCCGCTTCGACGTGGTCATCCAGAAGCAGGGCCTCGCCGCGCTGGAGGAGCCGATCCGGATCGAGGGCCTGCACCTGCCCATGGCCGGCTGGCACAATGTCGCCAACGCCCTGGCCGCCATCGCCGTGGCGCGCGAGCTGGACGTGTCGGACGAGGCGATCAAGGCGGGGCTGGCCGGCTTCGGCGGCGTGCGGCGGCGCTTCACCACCACGGGCGTCGTCGGCGGAGTGCGGATCGTCGACGACTACGGCCACCACCCGGTCGAGATCGCCGCCGTGCTCAAGGCCGCGCGTCAGGTGGCCGAGGGCCGCGTCATCGCCGTGGTCCAGCCGCACCGGTTCACCCGGCTGGAATCCCTGATGGAGGAGTTCTCGACCTGTTTCTCCGACGCCGACGCCGTGTTCGTCGCCGACGTCTATGCGGCGGGCGAGACGCCGATCGAGGGCGTCGACAAGCACGCCCTGGTCGACGGCGTCCGCCGCTTCGGCCACCGCTCGGTCCAGCCGCTGGACAGCGTCGAGGCCCTGCCGGGCGTGATCGCGTCCGAAGCGAAACCGGGAGACCTCGTCGTCCTGCTGGGCGCCGGCGACATCACCGCCTGGGCCTACGCCCTGCCGGGGCAGCTGGAGGCCTTGGCTTGATCGCCCTGCCCGAAGTGCGCGGCAAGCTGCTGCGCGACGAACCGCTCGGCCCGTTCACCTGGTTCCGGGTGGGCGGGATGGCCGACGCGCTGTTCATTCCGGCCGACGGCGACGATCTGGCCGACTTCCTGAAGGCGCTGGACCCGGCCGTGCCGGTCACGGTCTTGGGCGTCGGCTCCAACGTCATCGTCCGCGACGGCGGGGTCGAGGGCGTGGTGGTCCGGCTGGCCGGACGGCCCTTCGCCGGCATCACGACCGAGGGCGACACGATCACCGCCGGCGCGGGCGCGCTGGACTCCATGGTGGCGAAGGCCTCGGCCAGGGCCGGGCTGACCGGACTGGAGTTCTACGCCGGCATTCCCGGCACCATCGGCGGCGCCCTGACCATGAACGCGGGCTGTTACGGCGCGGAGACCAAGGACATCCTGGTCTCGGCCCGCGGCGTGACGCGGGCGGGCGAGCGCGTCGAATATGCGCTGGCCGACTTCGGCTACACCTATCGCCACTCGGAGGCGCCGGCCGACATCATCTGGCTGGAGGCGACCTTCCGGGGGACGCCCGCCGATCCCGAGGCCGTGTCGGCGAAGATCGCCGAGATCACTTCTCGCCGCGAACAGACCCAGCCGATCCGCGAGAAGACCGGCGGCTCGACCTTCAAGAACCCGCCGGGCCATTCCTCATGGAAGCTGGTCGACGAGGCGGGCTGGCGCGGCAGGCTGTTCAGGGCCACCGGCGGCGGGGCCATGTTCAGCGAATTGCACAGCAACTTCATGATCAACCCCGGCGAGGCGACCGCCGCCGACATCGAGGGCCTGGGCGAAACGGTGAGGGCCGACGTTCAAAGTAAACTGAACGTAAACCTCGAATGGGAGATCAAGAGGATCGGCCGCCCGCTTTGAGTTGATCCCCTGATGACCCGCCCGTTCGCAGACCTGCACGTCGCCGTCCTGATGGGCGGACTGTCGTCCGAACGCGAGGTCTCCCTGAGCTCCGGCAGGATGTGCGCCGACGCGCTGGAAGGGCAGGTGGCCAAGGTCAGCCGCGTCGACGCCAGCCGCGACCTGGCCCAGGTGCTGGCCGAGCTGAAACCCGACGTCGTCTTCAACGCCCTGCACGGCGAATGGGGCGAGGACGGCTGCGTCCAGGGCGTGCTGGAGACCCTGGGCATCCCTTATACCCACTCGGGCGTCCTGGCCTCGGCCCTCGCCATGGACAAGGAAAAGTCCAAGGCCGTGCTGCGCGCCGCCGGCGTCGTCGTGCCCGGCGGCGGCCTGTTCGACCGCCATGAGGTCGCGCGCCGCCATGTGATCGAGCCGCCCTATGTCATCAAGCCGAACGCCGAGGGCTCCTCCGTCGGCGTCTATCTGGTGCGCGAGGGCGAAGACCCCTGCGCCGCCCCCGGCGAGCCCGCCTGGACCTGGGGCGAACAGGTGATGGTCGAGCCCTTCATCGCGGGCAAGGAATTGGCGGTCACGGTCCTCGGAGAGAAATCCGGCCCGCGGGCCCTGACCATCACCGACATCACCCCGGCCAAGGGCTTCTACGACTACGAGGCCAAATACGCCCCGGGCGGCTCCAGCCACGTCCTGCCGGCGGATCTGCCGCCCCACGTCTTCGAGAAGGCGCTGCGGGAATCCGAGCTGGCGCACACGGCCATGGGTTGTCGCGGGGTGTCGCGATCGGACTTTCGTTATGACGATATTAAGGACGATCTGGTCCTTCTGGAGGTCAATACCCAGCCGGGCATGACGCCGACCTCGCTCAGTCCCGAGCAGGCCGCGTTCGTCGGGATGGACTATAAAGCATTGGTGCGGTGGATGGTGGAGGACGCCTCATGCCCGCGGTAGTTCGCGGCGGTCGGCGACAGAGTTCGAACCAGCCTGCAAAACGCGGCGCGGCCCCCGGATCACAGGGACGCGGGCGTTCGCCCCGCAACGCCCCGGCCACGCCGGGCAAGATGGCGGCGCTGGGCCGCCTCGACCTGTCTCCCCGCGCGGTCATCATTTCCATCGTCGCCGGCGTCGTCGTTCTGGCGGGCGTTCTGGCGACCGGCGCCCGCGCCGAGCGCATCGGCGCCTCGATCAGCCACGGCGTCGACGGCGCCGCGGCCGGCATGGGGCTGAAGCTCGAGAAGGTCTTCATCGAGGGGGAGTCGCCCGAGGCGACCGCCACCATCCAGCGCGCCGTCCAGCTGTACGCCGACCAGCCGATGACCTCGATCGACCTGGACGCCGTCCGCAAGCGCGTCGAGGCGGTGGGCTGGGTCAAGGGCGCGCGCGTGGTGCGCCTGCTGCCCAACACCCTCATCGTCCATGTCACCGAGCATGACCGGCTGGCCGTCTGGCAGGCCGGCGGCCGCAACATGGTCATAGACAGCCATGGCGTCGTGATCGCCGGCGCCGACGCCGGCCGCTATCCCGATTTGCCGCTGGTCGTCGGCAAGGGCGCCGAACAGGCCGCCTCCGAAGTCCTGCCGCTGATCGCGCAACGGCCCGGCCTGCAGGCGCGGGTCGAGGCCCTGGTGCGCGTCGACGAACGCCGCTGGGACCTGAGACTGAAGGACGGCAGCCTGATCCAGCTGCCCGCCACCGACCAGGACGCCGCCCTGATCCAGCTGGACGCGCTGGACCAGCGCGAACGGCTGCTGGAGCTGGGCTTCGACCGCATTGATCTGAGAACGCCGGGGGAGGTCGCCGTCCGGCCCTCCGCCGGCGCCGCGTAGGGTAGGGGACGTTTATGGCCGGACGGTCTGTGGATAAAACGGTGGACGGCGCCAAGGGCGCCGCGGGTCGCGCGCCCGTGGTGGCGGCGCTGGATCTCGGCCAGTCCAAGGTCGCCTGCTTCATCATGAAGCCCGAGGGCGTGCGCCACGCCGACCGCACCATCCGCGTCGCGGGGGCCGGGCACGTCCAGTCGCGCGGCGTGCGCGGCGGCGGCATCGTGAATATGGACGAGGCGGCCCAGGCCATCGGCCACGCGGTCGAGCGCGCAGAGCGCGCCGCCGGCTCGCCGGTCTCGGGGGTCGTCGTCACCACGGCCATCGGCCAGATGGCCAGTCATCGGGTCCAGGCCCGCGTTTCGCTGGGCGTCACGCCGGTCGGCGACGCCGATCTGGCCAGGGCCATCGCCATGGCCCTGGCCCAGATCCGCCTGCCCAACCGCCGTCCGATCCACGTCCTGCCGATCGCCTGGTCGGTCGACGGCGCGCGCGGCGTGCATGACCCCCGCTCCATGAAGGGCCATTCGCTGGGCCTCGACCTGCTGGTCGTTTCGATGGCGGAGGGCGCCTTCAACGGCCTGAGTCACTGTCTCGAGCTGGCGCATCTCGACCTCCAGGGCGTGGCGGCGGCGCCGGTGGTGTCGTCGCTGGCGGCGCTGGAAGACGACGAGATGGATCTGGGCTGCGTCTGCATCGACATGGGCGGCGGCTCCACGTCTGCGGCGGTCTGGGGCGGGCGCTCCCTGCTGCACATCGAATCCCTGAATGTGGGCGGCGATCACGTCACCGCCGACATCGCCCGCGGCCTGTCGACCTCGCGGGCCGGGGCCGAGCGCCTGAAGACCCTGCACGGTTCGGCCATGGCCGATGCGCACGAGGATCGCGAGATGCTGGAGGCCCCGCCGCGGGGCGAGGATCCTTCGGCCGGCCCCATCTTCGTCCAGCGCGCCATGCTCAAGACGGTTATCGCCCCGCGGGTTGAAGAGACGCTGGAGCTGCTCCGCGACCGCCTGCGCAACGCCGGTGTCGGGCTGGAGCCCGGGGCCGGTTTGGTGCTGACCGGCGGGGCCAGCCAGCTGAACGGCGTGCGCGAACTGGCGATCCGGGTGTTCGACCGACCCGTGCGTCTGGGCAAGCCGCAACGCGCGCCCCACCTCGCCGACGCCGCTTCGGGGCCGGCCTTCTGCTCGGCGGCCGGGGTGCTGCTCCGCGCCGCCTACGGTCCGCGAGAAGCGGTGTCCGCCCGCAAGTTGATGTCGCGGCAGATCACCGCGGCAGACGCCCCCCGTTCGCATCGGGGCGGTCTGGTGGCCAGGGCCGCCGGCTGGTTGCGGGAAAATCTCTAGATTCGAGGCGGGTCCGCGCCGGACGTGAAAACGTCCGCCCTCAGGGCGGAAGTGTGTCCGGATTGTTACAGCTTGGCGTCCGTCGGCACAAATCAGCCACATTGCCTTGTGCGCACGAGATGGGGCGCTACAGATTGGCGGGAACCGGCGTACTCAAACGCCCGTCTTTTTTTGATTTGAGGGGGCATCCATGCTTATTCAGCGCAAGCACCTTTTTGGGACGACCGTCCTTGCGGGGGCCTTGGCCCTTTCTTCGGCCGCCCTGGCGCAAACGCCGGCGCCGCAGACTCCGCCGGCCCAGACGCCGCCGGCGACCGACGAGGCCCGTCTTGACGAGGTCGTCGTCACCGGCACCCGCATCCGCAATTCGGAATACACCGCCGCTTCGCCGGTTTCGGTGATCACCTCGGACCAGACCGACCTGCGCGGTATCCCCGATGTGGCCCAGGCGCTGCTGAATTCGCCTCTCGCCATCAGCTCCTTCCAGCTGAACGACCAGCTGACCGGCTTCGTCACCGCCGGCGGCGGCGGCACCCAGTCCGTCGCCCTGCGCGGCGCGGGCCCCCAGCGCACCCTCACCCTGCTGAACGGCCGTCGCGCCGGTCCGGCCGGTACGCGCGGCCAGGTTCAGGCCTTCGATCTGGGCGTCATCCCCGGGTCGCAGGTGGAGCGCACCGAAATCCTGAAGGACGGCGCGTCGTCCATCTACGGTTCGGACGCGGTCGCGGGCGTGATCAACATCATCACCAAGCGCGACCTCGACGGCGGCGCGATGAACGTCTTCTACAGCCAGCCCCTCGAAAAGGGCGGCGAACAGCTGCGGGTTGACGGCGTCTTCGGCCAGACCTGGGATCGCGGCTTCTTCAACGTCGCAGCCGAATATTCGGAAACCTCGATCCTGCGTCGCCGGGACCGGGACTACACCAGCTGCACCACCGACAATCTTCGCAATCCGACCACCGGCGATTACGTCGATTACATCGATCCGTTCACCGGCTCGGCCAAGTGCTACAACCAGAACACCAACTACGTGGCCTTGCAGGGCGCGACGCCCATGAACATCGTCCGGCGCATTCCGGGCTACACCTATCCGACCTCGACCCAGGGCAACAACGTCCCGGCGGCGTTCGCGGGCGAATGGGCGCGCTTCAACCGCAACGGCTATCCGGGGACCTTCCTCTACACGCCGAGCGACAACGAAAACTGGCAGAACTCGTCGGTCATCAGCCCGGCCGAGCGCTACTCGGTCAACTTCAACGTCGGTTATGACCTCACGGACGACGTCGAGATCTACGGCGAGTTCCTGTACAGCAACCGCCAGTCGAGCCAGATCGGCGCGGCCCAGGTGTTCCAGAGCTTCGCCCAGAGGAACATCGTCAACGGCGCTCCGAACGTCCTGCCGTCCACCAACCCGAACAACCCGTTCGGCGTGGATGTCGTGACGGTCAGCTCCTATGCGTCGAGCTCCTTCCAGGAGGTCGAATACATGCGCGGCGTGGTCGGCCTTCGCGGAACGGCCGGTGATTGGGACTGGGATGTCTACGGCCAGTACTCGCTGTCGGACGCCACCTACAACAACGGCCCGCGCATCTATCTGGACCGCTTCCTGGCCCTCAACAGCCCCGGCGTGGCCTGCACCAACACCCCCGCGGGCGGCAACGTGTCGGGCTTCAACTGCGCCGACCTGCCGGGCGGCATTCCCTGGACGTCCGCCCGCGTGCTTGGCGGCAACTACACCGACGCCGAGCGCAACTTCCTGTTCTTCACGGAAGACGCCACGACGACCTATGAGCATGCCTACCTCGAGGGCGTGATCAGCACCAACTCGCTGTTCACCCTTCCGGCCGGCGACGTCGGCGCCGCCTTCGGCGCCCAGCTTCGCCGCGAAGAGATCGACGACTCGCCCGGACCGCAGGCGATTCTCCGGAACACCGCCCTGTTCACCACGGCCGGCCGCACGGCTGGTTCGGACACCATCCTGGAGTCCTTCGCCGAACTCGACGTGCCGCTGTTGCGGGACCTGCCGCTGGCGCACGAGGTCAACCTCAACGTCTCGGGCCGTCTGTCGAACTATGACTCCTATGGCCGCAGCTCGACCTACAAGGCCGGACTGAACTGGGCGTTCACGCCGGAAGTGCGCGCCCGCACCAGCTACGGCACCTCGTTCCGGGCTCCGGCCCTGTACGAACAGTTCCTCGGCGCCCAGGTCGGATACAGCGGTCAGACCATCGACCCCTGCTATGACTACACCAACAACAGCGACATCGAGCCGGTGATCCTGGCCGCCTGTATCGCGGACGGCGCGTCCACGACGACCGGTGGTTCCAGCGTGGCCATTTCGTCTGTCGGCGGACGCGACCTGCTCGAGGCTGAAACGGCCGACAGCTGGACCCTCGGCTTCGTCCTGACGCCCCAGGACATGCCGGTCAGCGTGGCGATCGACTACTACGAGTTCGAAATCCGCGACGCGGTCAGCCAGCTCGGCGCAAACGAGATCATCACGCGCTGCTATCGCGGGCAGACCGAGTTCTGCAGCCTCTTCACCCGCGTCAGGAGCGGCGACCCCTCCGCGATCGGCAAGCTGGGGACGGTCGACAACGCCTATACCAACGTGGCTGAGCAGACCAACCGCGGCGTCGACCTGTCGGTTCGGTGGTCCGAGGAATACTCCTTCGGCCGTCTGACGATCGAAAGCGCTCACAACTTCAAGCTGGAAGACACCGAAACCGTCGAGAGCGACACCACGTCGTTCCTGGGCGACACCTTCAACTTCGGCGGTCCGGCCTATGCGGGTAACCTGTACGTCACCCTGACGCGCGGCGACTTCTCCTACTTCTACGGCATCGACATGATCGGTCGGGGGTCGGACACGGAGGAGCAGGGCGGTTCGACCATCCTGGCCAACGCCAAATACGCCGACCTTCTCAACGGCGTCGGCAGCACCAACTGCCAGGCGGCCGGCAACTACTGTGTGCGTTACAACTTCGAAACGCCGTTCTATCAGACGCACTCCGCGTCGATCCGTTACCGCAACGACCGCTGGAACGCGTCGATCGGCATCCAGAACCTCTGGGACGAAGAGCCGCCTCTGGCTGGCGTGGGCCTGTTCCGCGTCGGTAACGCCACGCTCAACGCCTACGACATGCGCGGTCGCCGCGTGTCGCTGCGCCTGGGTGTGAACTTCTAGGACCAGGCTGTTTCAGCCTGGAGTTCTTCCGGAACGAACGGGGGCGGCTCGCAAGAGCCGCCCCTTTTTGTTGTTCGCATGAGGAATCTGCGGCGAAGGTTAACGAAATCCGTGGCCTCCGGCCCGACTCAGCCTAACGGGTAACACTCCCTTAAGCAGTTCAGGTGTTTCCTTAACGCGCTCATAACCAATGCGAATCGGCGGGGAATCGCATCGGGGCAAGGCAAGGGCAGGGTCGGATAAGGTCGGATAAAATTATGTCTCTCTCGCTGGTGCGTCCGCAACACACGGAACTGAAGCCCCGGATCGTCGTCTTCGGCGTCGGCGGAGCCGGCGGGAACGCCGTCAACAACATGATCGACGCCGGCCTCGAGGGCGTGGAGTTCGTCGTCGCCAACACCGACGCGCAGCACCTGTCGTTCGCCAAGACCGACCGCCGCGTCCAGCTGGGCGAGACCATCACCCAGGGCCTGGGCGCCGGCGCACACCCCGAAGTCGGCATGAACGCCGCCGAGGAATCCGCCGAGGAAATCTACGGGCACCTGGACGGCGCCCACATGGTCTTCATCACGGCCGGCATGGGCGGCGGCACCGGCACCGGCGCGGCCCCCGTCATCGCCAAATGCGCGCGCGACCGCGGCATTCTGACGGTCGGCGTCGTGACCAAGCCCTTCACCTTCGAAGGCCGTCACCGCATGCGTCTGGCCGACGCGGGCATCGCCGAGCTGCAGCGCTATGTCGACACCCTGATCGTCATCCCGAACCAGAACCTGTTCCGCGTCGCCAACGAGCGCACCACCTTCGCCGACGCCTTCGGCATGGCCGACCAGGTGCTGCATTCGGGCGTGCGCTCGATCACCGACCTGATGATCCTGCCCGGCCTGATCAACCTCGACTTCGCCGACGTCCGCGCCGTCATGTCCGAAATGGGCAAGGCGATGATGGGCACGGGCGAGGCCTCGGGCGACGACCGCGCCCTGATGGCGGCCCAGAACGCCATCGCCAACCCGCTGCTGGACGAGACCTCGCTGAAGGGCGCCAAGGCCGTGCTGGTGAACATCACCGGCGGCATGGACATGACCCTGCTGGAAGTCGACGAGGCCGCCAACGCCATCGCCGGCGAGGTGGACGCCGACGCCAACATCATCTTCGGCGCCGCCTTCGACCCGGCCCTGGACGGCAAGATCCGCGTCTCGGTCGTGGCCACCGGCATGGAAGACCTGGCCGCCGCCAAGGGCGCGCCCTCGACCGCAACCCCGGCCTTCGACAGCCGCCGCCCGGCCGCTCCCTACGCCGCCTCGCGCGCCGAGCCCGTCCGTCACGAGCCGGTCCGCGAACCCGCCCGCGCCGAGGCCCCGCGCCAGGCCGAGCCGGCCCCCGTCGTCCCCACCTTTCAGTCCGCCCAGCCCACGTTCGGAACTGCGGCCCGCGCTCCCGAGCCGCGCCCGGAACCCGTGATCCACGTCGCCGAGGACCGCACGCTCGAGCCGATCGTCGATCCGTGGGTCGAGGAGTACGAATCCTCGCCGCGCGCCCGCACGGCCGCCGAAACGACGGCGCCGGTGGCCCAGGGCGACCTCTACATGGACCGTTCGGCCGACCGCGCTCCGCAGCCGGAAACGCGCCGCGAAGAGCCGGCCTACGATGAGTATGACGACCGCGATCACCGCAAGTCGGGCTGGAGCCTGTTCGGCCGCGGCAAGCGCCAGCCGGTCCAGCCGACCTATCCGCAGTCGCGTCAGACCGAGTCCCGCATGACGGAGATGCGCCCGACGACCCAGGCCCAGCCGGCGCCGGAACCCGACCTGAACCAGGCGGAGGACGATCTGGAAATCCCGTCCTTCCTGCGCCGCCTCGCCAACTGAGGCCGTTCGGGACTGGTTGAACAAGGCCCCGGAGCCGTCGCTCCGGGGCTTTTTCGTGGGCCGGACGGTTACCAAAAGCGAAACAATCGGAAACCCGACTTTCATTTCGCTGTTGCGAGGCGACCGCTAGACGGTTGCTGGGGCGCATTCCGCACGCGTGCGCGCGCCGTAATTTTTGAGAGTTCGAGCTTGCCGGTCAGCTACGACCATCGCCAGAAGACCACCGTCGCCCCCGCGATCATCGCGGGCGTGGGCGTGCACACGGGGGACCGCGTGCGTCTGGCCGTGCGTCCGGCGCCGGTCGGCACGGGCATCGTTTTCGTGCGCACCGACATCAAGGACCGCGACAACCGCATCCCCGTCTCGGGCGAGGCCGTCGTCGACGCCCGCCTGAACACCATGATCGAGAACGCCGCCGGCGTGCGCCTGTCGACCATCGAGCATCTGATGGCCGCCTTCGCCGCCCTCGGCGTGTCGAACGCCGTGGTCGAGGTGGACGGGCCCGAACTGCCGATCCTCGACGGCTCGGCGCTGCAATTCGTCCAGTTGCTGGACCGCGCCGGCTTCCGCCGCCAGGAAGCGGCCGTCCGCTATATCGAGATCCTGGAGCCGATCCGGGTGCAGGACGGCGACAAGAGCGCCGCCCTGCTGCCCTGCGACCGCTATGAGATGCGGTTCGAGATCGACTTCGACACGCCGGTGATCGGCAATCAGGTCGTGGACTTCGTCGTCGACGAACAGACGTTCCGCGATGAGATCATGGCCGCCCGCACCTTCGGGTTCGCCCATGAGGTCGAGGCCCTGCGCCGCGCCGGTCTGGCGCGCGGCGGCTCGCTGGAGAACGCCGTGGTGATCGACGGCGACCAGATCCTGAACCCCGGCGGCCTGCGGATGGAGCGGGAGTTCGTCAAGCACAAGGCGCTGGACGCCATCGGCGACCTGTATGTGCTCGGCGCGCCCCTGCTGGGCCGCTACGAGGGCGTCAAGGCGGGGCACGCCATCAACAATCTGCTGGTCCGCGAACTGCTGGCCAATCCGCAGGCGTGGCGCGAAGTGACCGGCGCGCCCGAACTGGCGATGGCGGGCTGAAGCCGCCCGGTGATCAGCGCAGGCTGATCGCGCTCATCATCCGTCCGAAGTCCGGCTCTCCATTCAGATAGGCGCGGCGGTTCGAATAGAACTGCGCCTCGTCCGCGCGCGTGTCGTGGCCGGTCCAGGCCGCCTCGCCGACGCCGGCCTGCTCCAGACGCCACAGCACGAAGCCGGGCAGGTCGAACAGACGCTTGTCCGGCGCGGCGCCCGGCGCGAAGAAGCGGCCGCCGCCCGGATCGTGGTGGTCGAACCGATCCTGGAAGTCCGCGCCGACCTCATAGTTGGCCTGGGCGATGCAGGGGCCGATCACGGCCACCATGCGGCGCGGCTCGGCGCCGAGGGCCTGCATGGCCGCGACGGTGGAGTGGGTGACGCCTTCCAGCGCGCCCTTCCAGCCCGCATGGGCGGCGCCGACGATCCCGGCCTCGGCGTCGGCCAGAAGGATCGGGGCGCAGTCGGCGGTCAGGACGGCGCAGATGACGCCGGGAACGGCGGTGACCGTGGCGTCGCCCTCGGGCCGGTCGCCCTTCCAGCCCGCCACGGCCACGCGGGCGAGGCTGGAATGGATCTGGTAGCAGGCGGCGAAGTCATCCGGGCGTCCGCCCATGTGGGCGGCTACGCGCTGCCGGTTCTGGGCGACCGCCGCGGGATCGTCGGTCGAACCGAGGCCGGTGTTCAGGCTGTCGTAGATTCCGGTCGAAACGCCGCCCTGACGCGTGAAGAAGCCATGGCGGACGCCGGCCTTGTCCAGCAGCGGATGGGTGATCGGTTGCAGCGTCATGCTCAGTCCTCGAAGCCGGGGACGACCAGGGTGCGGGGCGAGAAGATCGCGCAGGCCTTGAACAGGGTCCCCATCTGGTCGTCCGCGGTCAGGCGGGCCAGCTGGCGCTCGATGACGGGCGCCGCGTCCGGCCGTCCCGACTTCAACCGGTCGGCGCGGGCTTCGATCCCGAGCAGGCGAAGGAATTCGCCCTGACCCACGGCCCCGGTCACATCGGCGCCGGCGCGGATGGCGGCCTCCTGCACCGTCGGAAAGTCGGCCCACTGGGTCAGGTCGGCCTCGCCGGGCGCGTCCAGCGGATCGACCTTGCGGTGCCGCCGCAGGGCCTGAAGGGTGTCGCCGGCCCCGGGTCTGGCGCGGCCGTAGTCGATCAGAAGCGCCGCGCCCGTGGCGGCCTTGATCAGGGACGCCACGTCGCGGCCGAAGGCGGCCTGCTGGTCAGAAATCTCGACCGTCTGGCCCGGTTCGACCCCGAAGGCGGGGCGGGTGAAGCCGCCGGTGATCCGCACCAGGCCGAAGGTCAGGCCGCCGTCGTCTGTGACGCCGACGCGGCGCTCGGCCCAGCCGTCATCCGTCTTGACGAACTGGCGCGCGGGCAGGCAGTCCAGCACCTCATTGGCGATCAGGATGACCGGGGCGTCGGTTTCGACGCTGTTCAGATCCCTGACCCAGCGCGGATGGACGTCGCTGTCGTTCAGCATCCGCGCCTGGGCGGCGCGCAGGGGCGGGCTGGGCTCGATCAGGACCAGGTCGACGGCGGCGAGGAAGTCGGGGGCCAGCCGCGCCGCGCGCAGGGCGTCGGCCATCAGCGTCCCGTCGCCCGGCCCGACCTCCACCAGCCGGACCCGCTCGGGCGCGCCCAGCCTCCGCCACAGCTCGACCGCCCACAGGCCGATCAGTTCGCCGAACATCTGGCTGATCATCGGCGCGGTGACGAAGTCGCCGGTCGCGCCGATGGCGGGCCGGGTGGCGTAATAGCCCGCCACGGGATCGTGCAGGCAGCGGGCCACATAGTCGGCCACCGTCATCGGCCCGGTCAGGGCGATCTCGCGCGCCAGTCTGTCCCGAAGCGACATCAGGCGGCTACGGGCGGCCGGCTCCAGGCGCGCCAGATCAGCACGGCGCCGATGATCATCATCGGGATGGACAGGATCATGCCCATGGTCAGGCCGAGGGGCAGGTTCTCCAGACCGGCGTCAGGCTGGCGCACATTTTCCAGAAGCGCCCGCGACAGACCGTAGCCGAACAGGAAGACGCCCGTGACGTAGCCGGGCTTGGCCAGCAGCTTCGCCCTGTGCACGGCGAACCACAGGACGCCGAACAGGACCAGACCCTCCAGACCGGCCTCATACAGCTGGCTGGGATGGCGCGGCGCGTCGCCGGCCGGGCAGCCGTTGTAGAGGCGGTAGATACGGTCGTTGCAGAAGCGGACGGCCCAGGGGACGGTCGTTTCGCGGCCCCACAGCTCGCCGTTGATGAAGTTGGCCAGACGGCCGAAGAACAGGCCGATCGGCACGGCGGGCGCCACGACGTCGCCGAGGCTCAGCAGCCGCACCTTGTGCCGCCAGGCGAACCAGACGATGGCGATCGAAACGCCGATCAGCCCGCCGTGGAAGGACATGCCGCCGTCCCACAGCCGGAACAGCGACAGCCGCTCGCCCCAGTCCGCGCCCGTGAACAGCCGCCCGTACAGCTCGGGTTGATAGAAGAGGGCGTAGCCGAGGCGGCCGCCGAGGATGATGCCGAGGGTGATGAAGAGGACCAGATCGTCCAGCTGCAGCGTGGTGACCGGCGGCCTGGCCGGCTGCCACAGCGCGTTGGCCTTCACCAGCCGCGAGGCGTACCACCAGCCCAGCACGATGCCGGCGACATAGGCCAGCGCGTACCAGCGGATATCCAGCGGGCCGATGCTCAACAGCACCGGATCGAACTCGGGGAATTGCACGGGCGCTCCTGTCGGCGGTCTGACTGTGCGGTTTAGCAAGCGCGGCCGGGCGCGTCCCTGAAATTTCGGCGCCACCCCGTCGCATGGCGCCCAAATCAGGCCATAGGTCGCATCGACAGCAAGGTTTCGTTCACCATATCAGGTGACCCTTGATTAACGACGCTCGCCTGTCCGAGCCGGAGTCCGACGATGCAGACGCGCAATCCCATCCTCGACGAGTTCGCCAAACTCACGACCGGCGCCATGGGGCTGGCCCAGGCCGCGGGCGAGGAGGCGAAGACCGCCTTCCGCGCGCAGACCGACCGTCTGGTCGCGGAAATGGACCTGGTCCGCCGCGACGAGTTCGACGCCCTGAAAGCCGAGATCGCCGCCCTGCGCGCCGAGGTCGCGGCGCTGAAAGCCCCTGCACAGGCTGGAAAAAAGCCTGCCACGGGAACGTCCACAGCGTCGGTTCCCCCTCAGGACGCAGCCGGTTGAGCCGAATCTGCGAACCCGCCTACCGTCGTGTGACAGGGCGTGAGTCGCGCCCGGAGAGTGCCTGATGGACGCTGTACGGCCCGAAGAAGTCGATGTTCCCTACGATCCCCTGGATGTCGTGGAACACGTCCTGGTGGCCGAGAACCTGCCGTTCGACCGCACCGACGAGGGCGATCTGGCCTTCGCCCTGGCCGGCGACTGGAAGGACTATGAGCTGTGGTTCGCCTGGCGTCCGGAAGGTGATTGCCTGCAGCTTTGCTGCGCCCTTGATCTGCAGGCGTCCAAGGCGCGCCGCGCCGCCGCCTATGAGCTGGTCGGCCTGATCAACCAGCGCACCTGGATGGGCCATTTCGAGGTCTGGGCCGAGGACGGCGAGATCGTCTTCCGCCACTCGCTGGCCCTGCCGATGGGCGAGCGCCCGACGCTGGCCCAGGCGGCCTCGATGATCGACGCGGCGGTCGAGGCGGCGGACCGCTACTACCCGGCCTTCGACTTCATGATCCGCGGGTCGAAGAAGCCGCAGGAGGCGATCGACGCCTGCCTGTTCGAGACCGTCGGCACGGCCTGACGGCCATGACCTCCGCAGCATCCTCCGGCCCCGTCGTCCTTCTGGGCTGCGGACGGCTGGGTTCGGCCATCGTCGAGGGCTGGCTGAAGACCGGCGCGGTCGAACCGTCCGGGCTCATCATCCTTACGCCGTCGGAAAAGCCGGTGGCGGAGCACGCCCGGACCCTGGGCGCGCGGATCAATCCGTCGATGGACGAGCTGGAAGCCGCCCGTGTCCTGGTGCTGGCGGTGAAACCCGCCATATGGCGAGCCGCTCTCGCTCCCCTTACGGCTCACCTGGGACCGCAGATTCGGCTGGTCTCGGTCATGGCCGGCGTTCCGGCGGCCGACATCGCTCAGGCTTCCGCACGGCCCGTCGCGCGGGTCATGCCGACGACGGCGGTGGCGCAGGGACGCGGTGTCGCGGGCCTGTGGTCATCCGATCCCGAGGCGCGCGAGACGGCGAGGGATCTGTTCTCGTCCATGGCCGATGTGGTGGATCTGGAGACGGAAGCCCAGATCGATGTCGCGACCGCCGTCGCCGGCTCGGCCCCGGCCTTCATCTACGCCTTCGTTCAGGCCCTGGCCGAGGCGGGGCGGGCGGAAGGGCTGTCGGAAGAGGCGGCGCAGCGGCTGGCCCGGGGCGCCCTGCGTTCTGCAGGGGCCGGGGTCGAGACGGACGCGGCGTTGGAGGCGCTGATCGCCCGCATCGCCTCGCCGGGCGGAACCACGCGCGCGGGTCTGGACGCCATGGCGGCCAGCGGCGACCTGGACCGTGCGGCCACCGCAGCGGTCGCCGCAGCCGTTCAGAGGGGGCGGTCGCTCTAGCGGGTCTGGTACCGGCCCGCGGCCAGGTTGGCGGCCAGCCGGCGATAGGCGCGGTCGGCGTCCTGCCAGGTGCCGAAGCCCTGCACGTCCCAGATGTTCGACGAATACCAGTCGTACTTGACCGGATGGATGATGCCGTCCGCGGTCGTCACATGGCCCGAAATGGTCGCGCCGCCGATCGACAGGCTGCGGATTCCGTCCAGCCCGGGGCGGTCCGCCATCTGCTGGAAGGTGGGCCGGTTGGGCCGAAGGTCGGTCAGGGTCAGGTTGATCTCGGCGCCGTCGAGCGCACCGCGGCGGGACAGCGTATCCCGCACGATGTCAGCGAGGCGCGAGGCCTGCTCCTGAACGTCGCGCTGGCCCAGTTCGTCGGCGCTCTCGAGCACTTCGGGACCGATGGTGACGTTGATGGAGGCGGGATCGGCCAAGGCCGGGGTGGCGGCCGCCGCGAGGATGGCCGCGAGCGGAGCGAAGAAGGCGAGTTTACGCATGATGTTCTCCAGTGCCCTGTCAGGATCGAAGATGCGCTCTACGGCTCCGCTTCGCCAGTGGGCAGGCCTCAAAAAATGCGCTCAGCCGGGCAGCCGGATCAGGGCCCTCAGTCCGCCCATGTCGCTGCACTCGAGGGTGATGTCGCCGCCGTGGCCGCGCGCCACATCGCGTGCGATCGCCAGCCCCAGCCCGACCCCCTTGTGGTTCTGGTTGCGCGAGGCGTCGAGGCGCGAGAAAGGCCGGAAGGCCTCTTCGCGCATGTCCTCGGGAATGCCGGGGCCGTCGTCCTCGACCGCGATCTCCAGCCCGCCCGAGGGGAGGGCGCGGGCGCTGAGCCTGACGTGCTCGCCGTGGGCGGCCGCGTTGCCCGCCAGATTGGTCAGGGCCCGTTTGAACCCGAGGGGACGAAGCGACGCCGTCAGCCCCTCGGGCGCGACGACCTCGACCTCGGCTCCGGCTCGCCGGGCGTCCTCGGCGGCGGCGTTCAGAAGATCGGCCAGGGCGACCGGCTGCGCCGCCTCGCCGGCCTCGCCCCGGGCGAAGGCGAGGTATTCGTCGATCATATGCTCCATCTCGTCCAGGTCGCCCTGCATGGCCCCGGCGCGCTTGAACGGGGGAGCCAGCGCCAGTTCGAGACGCAGCCGGGTCAGGGGCGTGCGCAGGTCGTGGCTGACCGAGGCCAGCAGGGCCGTGCGCTGGTCGATATGCCGCTGGATCCGTTCGCGCATGGCGAGGAAGGCGACGGCGGCGGCGCGGACCTCGCGGGCGCCGTGCGGCTTGAACCGTTCCTGGGTCTCGCCCCGGCCGAAGGCCTCGGCGGCCTCGGCCAGCCGCTCGATGGCGCGGACCTGGTTGCGGATGAACAGGATGGCCACGCCCATCAGCAGGACGGTGGCGATCAGCAGCCACAGGACGAAGATGTGAGCCTGGGTGGCGACGGCCCGCTCGCGCGGGGCGATGACGCGCAGCACCCCCTGCGGCTGCTGGACACGGATGTCGACATAGGCGGGGTAGCGGGTGGTGTCGAACCAGAATGGCTGGTCCAGCCGGGACGCGAGGGCCTTCTCCAGGGTGCGGTCCACGACTCCGACCGGGCCGCGCCGGTTCTCGTCGGGGAGGGTCGCGCCGTCCTGCAGGGCGATGGACAGGGACATGGAGCGCTGGGCCCGCTCGGAGATGACGGCCATGTTCCGCGGCGTCGGATCGTCGCGCCAGCTTTCGGCCGCCCAGGCGATGTCGCCGGCGAGGCCGTCGGACAGGCGGGCGGTCACCGTCTGCCAGTGCATGTCGAAGAAGGCCCAGGTGACGGCCACCTGCATGACCAGCACCGGCAGGACGATGATCAGCAGCGACCGGCCCCACAGCGAGGTCGGCAGTCGCCGCTTCAGGAACCGCGGCCAGAGGCTGGCGGGAAGCAGCCTCATCGCCGGATCAGTCCGGGGCCAGCATGTAGCCGACGCCGCGCACGGTCTGGAGGTAGCGCGGATTCTTGGGGTCGGCCTCCAGCTTGCGGCGCAGACGGGTGACCTGGACGTCGACGGCGCGGCCGGTGATGTCGGCGGTGTCGGGCGACAGGCTCATGCGCTCCACGGCGGAGTGGGCGTGGATCGCCAGGGTCTTCAGCAGCTGGGCCTCGGCCTCGGTCAGGCGTTGCGGCTTGCCGTCCTTCGACAGCTCCAGCCGCTCCATGTCGAAGACCGCCGGCCCCAGCTTGATCTCGCGCGGGGTCAGCGGCTTGCCGCCGGTGCGGCGCAGGATGGCGTCGACCCTCAGCGCCAGTTCGCGCGGGTCGAAGGGCTTGGACATATAGTCGTCGGCGCCGCGCGACAGGCCCTCGATCCGGTCGTCGGGATCGCCGCGCGCGGTCAGCAGCAGGACGGGCGTCTTCGATGTCTCGGCCTTCGACCGCACCCAGGTGGTCAGGTCGAAGCCGCTCTCGCCCGGCATCATCACGTCCAGCACGACCAGGTCGAACTCGATCAGCTCCATCATCCGCTTCGCCGCGGCGGCGTGGGCGGCGCCGGTGACGCGATAGCCTTCGCGGGCGAGGAACTCCTTCAGCAGTTCGCGAATGCGGTCGTCGTCATCGACGACCAGCAGGTGCCGACCGGCGCCGGGCCCCGCGATCGGGCCGGACCGTCCATAGGGACGCACGTCGCTCATGAGGATGTGGCCCGGCGGCTGTTCCAGGCGTTGACCTGAACGGTTCGGGGGGCTCTAACCCGGGTGACTTCGCGGGAGACGTTATTCAATGGCCTTCGTTCCTTTCGACGATCGTGACGGCTGGATCTGGATGGACGGCGATTTCGTACCCTGGCGGGAGGCGAAAACGCACGTTCTGACCCATGCCCTCCACTACGGCTCGTCGGTGTTCGAGGGTGAGCGTATGTACGGCGGCGAAATCTTCAAGCTGACCCCGCATAGCGAACGGCTGAAGCGTTCTGCAAACCTGCTTGATTTCGACCTTCCCTACAGCGTGGCCGAGATCGACGCGGCCTGCAAGGAAACCTGCGCAAAGATGGGCCTTTCCGACTGCTATGTGCGGCCGGTGGCCTATCGCGGCCCGGAACAGGTCAGCGTCTCGGCGGCCAACAACAAGACCCACGTCGCCATCGCCGTCTGGGAGTGGCCCAGCTATTTCGACGCCGAGACCAAGGCGAAGGGCATCCGGATGGAGTGGGCCAAATGGCGCCGGCCCGATCCGATGACGGCGCCGTCCGCGGCCAAGGCGGCGGGCCTGTACATGATCTGCACCATGTCCAAGACCGCGGCCGAGAAGCGCGGCTACGCCGACGCCATGATGCTGGACTGGCGCGGCTATGTGGCCGAGGCGACCGGCGCCAATGTCTTCTTCGTGCAGGACGGCGTTCTGCACACCCCGCCGATCGACGCCATCCTGGACGGAATCACGCGCCAGACCATCATCGAGATGGCGGCGGCCAAGGGCATCGAGGTGGTCGTGCGCCACATCCGGCCCGAGGAGCTGGCCACCTTCAGCGAATGCTTCGTCACCGGCACGGCCGCCGAGGTGACGCCGGTGAGCGAGATCGGCGAATACCGATTCACCC
>Ga0233425_10003520_pt1 | contig 28151 bp, 16 predicted proteins | sample Watercolumn_Towu_2_FD_181712 | JGI IMG/M metagenome (GOLD analysis project Ga0233425, IMG submission 181712) | Freshwater microbial communities from Lake Towuti, South Sulawesi, Indonesia - Watercolumn_Towuti2014_140_MG | ecosystem: Environmental > Aquatic > Freshwater > Lake | place...
CGTGCGAATCCGGTAGGTGCCGGCATAGATCGGGGAGAACTGCAGCGAGAGGAACATCGGCCGGTGCACGGCGCCCGTGAAGAAGCCGGCGGCGCCGTCGTAGTCCTTGAGTTTGCCGAGTTGCTTGATGCGCTCCTTCACGAACGCTTCGCCGCCGGGCCCGATGATGTCCTCGTCGGGCGACGGGAGGGGGAGCAGCGGGTCGTACTGCTTGTTCTTGAGCAACACGACGCTGCCCTTCGCGATCCAGCCCCAGGTTTCCCGTACCGTGGCGGCCCCGAATCGCTTGCGGAGCACCGGCGGCGGCACGCTGCGGGTGGCGATGGCCGCGGAGAGGGCGACGTCGGCCGCGTCCATGAACTGGTTGAGGTGCACGTTCGAGAGGTCGAGCGCCTGGCCGATCTTGTCGTAGCCGTGGCGACGCTCGTCCTCGGGAAGCAGTTGCTTGATCCGCAACTCCGGGAGATGGAGGAGATCGCGCAGGGCGTTCTCATATTCCTGACGAGTCAGCCGCCGGTAGAGCGCGCGGCCGGTCGTGGCGACCTTTGCGGCGTCGGCCTCGTGGAGCTTCTCATCGAGAAGGGCGAGAACCGTGGCGGTCTCTTCCGGCGACGGTGGATCGTTGGGCTTGGGCGGCATCTCGCCGTCCACGATCCGGTCGTGCACCCGCTCCCAGAGGCGAAAGCGCTGGGGGTCGTCCATCCGCAGCGGCAGGTTGTCGAGGTCGAGGCCGCCCTTCTTCGCGGAGGAGTCGTGGCATTCGAAGCAATGATGCTCCAGGAAGCCACGGACGTCGTCCTCCGCCGCGACGGGCGCGGCAGAAAGGGCCACGAGCGGCGAGCCGAGCAGGAGGGCGAACAGGCGGCGGCGCATCAGGCCACCTCCAGCCCCGTGAGCGTCCCCGTGCTCGAGGAGAAGCGATCCACTTCGAGCCCCATGTGCTGCAGCATGCTCACGAACAGGTTGCACAGCGGAGTGTTGTTCTTCTTGTCGAACTGGAGGTGCTGGCCGTGGCGGAACCGGCCGCCGGCCATCAGGATCGGAAGGTTCACGTTGGAGTGGTTGCTGCCGTTGGACATGTTGGAGCCGAAGAGCACGGCCGTCTCGTCGAGCAGGCTGCCTTGCCCCTCGTTCACGGCAGCCAGCTGGTCGAGGAAGCGACCGAGGTTCTTCATGCCGGCCTCCTCCACGAGCGCGAGCTGCTCGATCTTCTCCGGCTCGTTGCCATGGTGGGTGAGCGAGTGAGTTCGATCACTGACGCCCGGCACCTTCACGGTGACCTCCAGCGGGTTGAGGTAGAGCGTGACGATGCGGGTGCTGTCGCTCTGCAGGGCGAGCAGCGCCATGTCGTACATCAGCCGTGCCCGGTCTACGTCCTGCGTGACGTCGCTGATGTCCTGTGGCGCCGGGCTCGCGACGTTCGGCTTGGGCCGCTGCTGCCAGAGGCGATTCTGCTCCAGTCGCTGCTCGAGTTCACGGACCGACGTGAGGTACTGATCGAGCCGCGCACGATCCTCGGCACCGAGCCGTCGGGAGAGCCGCTGGGCCTTGTCGTTCACGAAATCGAGGGCGCTGATGCGGCGGCCGATTTCCCGCATCTTCTCCGCGCTCTCCTCCGGTGTGGAGGGCTTGAACAGCCGGCGATAGACCGCGGCGGGACTCAGGTCCGGAGGAAGGAAGACGCCGTCACGTGACACCGAGAGCAGGCCGTCGTGCTGGCCGTTCACTGCCAAGGCCAGAAAGGGAAAGCGCGTGTGGTGGCCCAGCGACTCCGCCGCGACCTGATCCATCGAGATGCTGTTCTTGAAGACGGGTGAACTCGGAAACGGTGCACCGCTCAGGAAGGTCTTCTCCACGACGTGGCCGCCGGAGTTGTCCGGGTGGGAGAGGCCGTTCATCACCGTGTAACGGCCGCGGATGCCCTCGAGATGCGCGAGGTAGCGGGAAGGCTCGTAGTCCTTGCCAGCCTGCTCAGGGAAAAAGTTGTCGGGCAGGAGCCCGGTGTTGGTCATGATGCAGACCATCCGCTTGGGCGCCGCCGCGGCATCGCCGCGGGCCGACCGCGGGGCCAGGGCTTCGAGAAAGGGCAGCGCCAAGATCGCCGAACCGGTCCGGAGGAACTGCCGGCGGTGGACCAGGCTTCGGGAGGAGAAGGGACCACGGGGCGGGTTGGGGTGCGTCATGGTTCGCGTCACAGGGTTGGGGAGGTCAGGCAGGCGCAGCAGGGGGTAACGCCCTGTGTCACGCGGAGGGGCCCCCATGGAGAAATATGTCGCAAGGGGCCCATATTTACCGGGTGATACTCCTGCGCGCCGGCCATCGCGGGGATGTCCTCAGCGACGCTGCGACAGCGAACGTGCCCAGTTTCGTCGCCACGCCCCGATTCGTGATTCGCGGGGTCATGCGAGGATGTCCTTCACGACGTTGCCGGCCACGTCGGTAAGGCGAAAGTCGCGGCCCTGGGCGCGGATCGTGAGCCGGAGGTGGTCGATGCCCATGAGGTGCAGCAGCGTGGCGTGCAGGTCGTGGACCGTCATGGCATTCTCCGCGACCCCGTAGCCGAGTTCGTCGTGGCGCCGTACGTGATGCCCGGCTTGATGCCGCCACCGGCCAGCCAGATCGAGAAGGCCTTCATGTGGTGGTCGCGGCCCTCGCCCTGCGCCATCGGCGTGCGGCCAAACTCGGTGCCGAAGACGACGAGCGTGTCGTCGAGCATGCCGCGGCGGGCGAGGTCTTCCACGAGCGCGGCCGCGCCACGGTCGACTTCTGCGGCCGTCCCCTTCACATGGTCGCGAATGGTGCCATGGTGGTCCCAGTCGCGATGGTACAACTGGATGAACCGCACGCCGCGCTCGGCGAGACGCCGGGCGAGCAGGCAGTTGCTCGCGAACGAGCCGTCGCCTCCCTTCGTGCCGTAGAGCGCGAGCGTCTCGGCCGACTCATCGGCGAAATCGACCAACTCGGGCACGCTCGATTGCATCTTGAAGGCCAATTCGAACTGGGCGAGTCGGGCCGCCACTTCCGGATCGTCGAGCACCTCGTTGCGCAGGCCGTCGAGCGAGCCGATGGCGTCGAGGACACCGCGCTGGCCGGCGAGCGTGGTGCCGGCTGGTGGCCGCACGTAATGCACCGCGTCGCCCCGCGACCGGAACTCCACCCCCTGAAACCGGCTCGGCAACAGCCCGGAATGCCACTGGCGGCTGGCGATCGGCTGCGACTGGCCGAACTTCCCCGTGCTCACCATGACGACGAACCCGGGGAGGTCCTCCGCCTCGCTGCCGAGGCCATACCACAGCCAGCTGCCCGCCGACGGACGGCCCGCGATCATCGAGCCGGTGTTCATGAAGGTGTGGGCGGGATCGTGATTGATCGCTTCGGTATGCATGCTTCGCACGATCGCGATCCGATCGGCGATCCGCGATGCGATCTCGGGAAAGATCTCTGAGATCTCCTGGCCGCTCGCGCCCGCACGACGAAAGGCGTGCTGGGGACCGAAGCAGTTGAGCAGCCTGCCCTGGAGCTGCGCGATCTGCTGTCCCTTCGTGAAGCTCTCCGGCATCGGCTGGCCGTTCATCGCGGTGAGCTTCGGTTTGTGGTCAAACGTGTCGAGGTGGCTCATGCCGCCGGCCATGTAGAGCCAGATCACGCGGCGGGCCTTCGGCGGCACGTGCACCGCCTTGATCACGCCCCGCCAGACGGCCGCGGAGTCGGCCGCCGCGGCCTGCGACGCGCCTCCGCCGAGGGCGCCCAGGGCGATCGCCCCCACGCCCGCCGACGAGCGGGCGAGAAACGCGCGGCGCCGAAGGAGTTCAAGGTCGTGCATGTCGTTCATGGCGTCCTGCTCAGTAGCGGAGCACGGTCTCGTGGAGGGCAAGCAGCGCCCGGGCGGCCGACGTCCAAGCGGCGAGATCCACCGCGTCGATCGATCGAGGTGCCCGGAAGGCGCCGACGGCGAGGAACCGCTCAGCGGCTTTGACGTCGCCGACAAACATGGATCGTTGCTGCTCCGCGAGCCCGACGACCACGTCCACCTCCGCATCGGTGGGCGTCCTGCCGACGGCCCGCCTGAGCATGAAGCGACCGCGTTCGCGGGCATCGCCCCCGGCCTCCGCGAGCGTCTTCGCTGCCAGAGCTCGCGCGGCCTCCACGGATGCTGGATCGTTGAGCAGCACGAGGGCCTGCAACGGCGTGTTCGATCGCGGGCGGCGGGCCGTGCACTCCTCACGGCTCGGGGCGTCAAAGACGACCATCGCCGGATGGAGATACTGCCGCTGCCACCAGGTATAGAGACCACGGCGGTAGAGGTTGTCGCCGGTGTCGGCGACATACTTCCGCTGCGGGAAGTTGAGATAGTCCCAGTAGCCTTCGGGCTGATACGGCTTCACGCTCGGCCCACCCATCGTGGGCACGAGCAGTCCGCTCACCGCGAGCAGGGTGTCGCGAACGTTCTCGGCGTCGATACGGAAGCGGTTCTGTCGCGCGAGGAGTCGGTTGTCGGGATCGCGATCGACGAGGTCGCGGCGAGCCGTGCTCGTGCGGCGATAGGCGTCGCTCGTCACGATGAGCTTCAGGACGTGGCGGATATCCCAGGGCTCGGCCCCGCCGCCGTCGCGAAGTTCGCAGGCCAGCCAGTCGATCAGGTCGGGATGGCTCGGCGGCTCACCCTGCGACCCGTGGTCGTCGAGTCGCCGCGAAAGTCCCTGGCCGAAGCAGATCGCCCACAGCCGGTTGGCGAGCACGCGCGAGACGAGCGGGTTGTCGCGGGATACGAGCCAGTCGGCGAGGTCTCGCCGCGTCGGAGTGCGATCGGCCGGACCAGCCGACTGCGGCAGAAACGCGGGCGGCGCGGGCGAGACCACTTCTCCCGAGTCGTCCATCCAGTTGCCCCGTGGCAGGACGCGGATCGTGCGCGGCGTGCCGGACACGGTCACCGGCACGGCCGGCACCCCTCCAAGAAAGTCGTCGCGGGCCTTCGTCGCGGCGGCCAGCGCCTCGCGCCGTTCCTTCCATTCCGGCGCGATCGAGCGATGATGGGCCGAGATCTCCGCCGCCTCCTTGGGCGACCGCTCCGCCGCCGGCTTGGCGATCGCCGCGGCGATGCTCTTCGGAAGCTCGCTCGGCGCGGAGCCGTCGGCCGGCTGCGCCGACACGCTCACGCGAAAGCGGCCGAGCGTGTAGCCGTGGCCGTGATGCTGGGCCAGCGTGAAGACGAGCCACATGCCGGCGGGCACGTCGATCGGCTCGGCTGGCCGGACGACGAGCCAGTGGCTCTTGCCGACCTCCTCGTGCACCGCCCAGCCCACCGTGGGGCCGCTCGCATCACCGTCGATCGTGTAGGCCGCGAGCCATTTTCCAGAAGGAGTGAGGTTGCCGGCGACCGACTGTTCGAAGTCGGCCGCCGCGTGCGTAAACCGGATCGGCCGGTCGTCGGGTCGCGGTTCGGGACGGTCGATGGCAGTGGCTGGCCGCAGCGCCGCGGTCACCTCCGTGACGACGAAGTTGCCATTCCCCGCGCGGCCCGGCCCGCCCGACGGCAGTTTCTTGTCGGCGATCGCCTCGAGCCGGATCGCCCCCAGCGGTCCCGGCGGCAGATCGAAGACGAGCGTCACGTCGTCCACGTCCGGTTTTTCCCCTTCGGCCATCACCGAGTGTTCGCCCGCGGTCACGAGCGTCGCGCCGCGGGCGCTTGCCATGGTCACCGGAACGAGCGGCTCGAACCGTGGCTGCCTTGCCAAGGTTGCGGTCCACGCCTCCCGGGCCCGAATCAGTTCGTCGGGCTCGGCATCGTGGGCCTCGCGGGCCTTGCCAAGCCGACCGTCAAGATCGGCAAGCGTCGCCTCCTGCTCCGGCGAGGGGAACCGCTCCATTTTCCCCCAGACCTGATCCTTCGGTGCGAAGGCGTTGTAGATGCCCTGCTCCTGGATGTCGGCGAAGTAGGCGGCGAGCGCGTAGAAGTCGCGGGCGGTGAAGGGATCGTATTTGTGGTCGTGGCACTCGGCGCAGCCGACCGTGGAGCCGAGCCACGCACCGCTGACGCCACGGACACGGTCGGCGGCATACTTCGCGAGATATTCCTTCGGCTGGCCGCCCCCTTCGGCGCTCATCAGCGCGAGCCGGTTGTAGACCGCGGCGATCCTGTTGTCGCGCGAGGCGTCGGGAAACAGGTCGCCGGCGAGCTGCTCCCGGGTGAACCGGTCGAAGGGCATGTTGTCGCGGAAGGCGGCGATCACCCAGTCGCGGTAGGGCCAGACCGTCATCGGCTGGTCGCCGTGGTAGCCGACCGTGTCGGCGTAGCGGGCGAGGTCGAGCCACCACTGGGCCATGCGTTCGGCGTGGTGCGGACTCGCGAGCACGCCGTCCACGAGCTTCTCCCATGCGTCGGGCCTGGTGTCGGCCACGAAGGCATCGACTGCCTGGGGAGAAGGCGGCAGGCCCGTGAGGTCGAGATGCAGACGCCGCACGAGTGTCGCGGCATCGGCCTGGCCGACGGACGTGAGCGCGTGGTTGGCAAGATCGCGGTCGATGAAGCGATCGATCGGATGCCGCGATGCGGGGTCGCTGTCCGGAGCCGACGCCGGCACGTCGGGTCTCACGAGCGGCTCGTAAGCCCAATGGCCCTGATACACAGCCCCGGCGTCGATCCATCGACGCAGCCGATCGATCTGTTCGGCCGTCGGCGCCTTGCCCGTTTCCGGAGGCGGCATCTTCTCGTCCGGGTCCGTCGCCAGCAGCCGCTCGATCACCGCACTTCGACCGGCATGCCCGGGCACGATCGCCGCATGGCCACCGAGGTCGGCCGTCGCGCCACGGTGCGTATCGAGCCGCAGGTCGGCGGCGCGGTGCTTCGCGTCCGGGCCGTGGCAGGCGAAGCAGTATTCGGACAGGATCGGCCGGATGTCGCGGTTGAACGAGACCGGCTCGTCGGCGGTGGCGTGCGATGCAACAGCCTGCGCCATGGCCAACGCGATGAAGAGCGAGGATCGCCGCATGTTCCCCTTCCGTCGCATGGCGCGGGCCCGCATGAGGATGTCTCGAGAGCCCACGACTTACCGGCGCGGCGGCCTTCGACGTCGACGATCGCCCCTACAGCCGACGCGTCGATTCGCGATCAATGATGGTTTGCTCGATCCTCACCGTACGCTGCGCCGGCGCGTCACCGAGGCAGGCTGACTTCAGGAGGCCCAGCGCCTGACGGGCCGCCTCCTCCGGATTGCCCTGGACCACCGTGAGGGCTGGGTTCGAAAACTCGGTCAGCCGATTCTCGCCAGCGTGGGCGATCACACTCACGTCGCGCGGCACTGCGATCCCCACCTCCCTGAGTGCCCGCAGCGCGGCCAGGGCGCCCGTCCAGTGCAGGCAGAACAGGCCGGTGGCATCGAGTCTGTTGCGGTTCTGATAGAGCCAACGGCGGAGTTTCTCGTAGGAGCCGACGATCGAGTCTGTGCCCGGCTTCACCGATCCGTCGATCACGAGCCGATCCGGATGTTTCTCTCCTGCTTCCTGCATCGCCGCCTTCCATCCAGCCAGTCGGTTGTTCATGCGCAGGAGCGGGGGTTCACTCAGAAACACGGCGATCTGCTTGTGGCCGAGCTTCTGCAAGTGCCTGGTGGCCAGGTATCCAGCCGCATGGTCATCGTCCTCGACACACATCATTCCGGCGGCGAGCTGCTCCTCGAACAGCATGACCGCGGGTGTGGACGTCTGCCTGAGGATGGTGGCAAGGTTGCTGGGCAGCGAGGAGGGCAGGATCACGACTGCATCGTGAGCCGCGATCGCGGGTTCCAGAATCGCCGCGCCGTCGGCGCCCCATTCCGTGCCGTAATGGACCGTCTCGATCGCGAACCGCTGTCGATGTGCTTCATCGACGAGCGCCTGATTCATCGTGTTGTAATCGGGTGAACTCCAGTTGGGGCAGAGCACCAGGACGCTCAGGACCGTCTCGGTGCCCCGGCCGCGGCCAGAGGCGACGAGTCGCTTCTTGCCAGGAAGCCGGGTGATCAGGCCTTTCGTGCGCAGATGCCGCAGGGCGTGCACGACCGTGCCCTGCGACACCCCGAATCGCTCCATCAGATCGAGCACCGGACTGATCGGCGTGCCCGGCGCCATGGTGCGAATCTCACGGTCCAAGGCCTCGGCCATGAGCGCGTGTTTCGGCTTCGAGGAGTCGGCAGGCAGGGGCGTTGGCGGGTGCGGCTTGGTGGGTGACATGATGCAGATGCTGCGCGATTACAGGACGTGGATCCACGAATGTCCACACTATACATGTCGACACACGATTTCACACACACCCAACCCGGATCCCCATTGTTCACAGGAATAAAAGCCGATGATTCAAAAAATCCGGAGATGCCATGGTGGCTGACGACTCATGAAGCGGCCGCTATCGTGCTGAACGTGCTGCGTCATTTCTGCTGCACATGTTGACATGGTTGTGTGGGGGCGGTGGCTGGCGCGGGCGTTCTTCCGTTCATCCGTTGTCACGCGTGGAGCTTCTCCATGAAGAGATCGGGCACCCTCTCTCGCGGCATGACGCTCGTTGAACTGCTCGCCGTCATCGCGATCGTCGCGACCTTGGCTGGCCTGCTCCTGCCCGCCGTGCAGGCCGCGCGCGAGGCGGCGAGGCGGTCGGCGTGCAGCAACAAACTCAAGCAGGTCGTGCTCGCCTGCCTGAGCTGGGAGGTCGGCAACGGCGCCTTCCCCCCCGCCTTCACGAGCAGGGCACTCGCGGACTGGCTCGCCACACAGACACCGAATCAGGCGGTCCTCCCGAACCCAGGCATCAGCCCCTTCGATCAAGGGCCGCCGTGGTCGGTGCTGATTCTTCCATACCTCGAGGACACCCCGCGGCAGCTCACCTTCGACCTCACGAAGGCTTTCAACGGTGTCGCGGCGACGAGCGTCAACTGGGCGCCGAACGTCGGGGCCGCCTACACGGTCAATCCGGCATACCTTTGCCCGAGCACGCAGCGCCCGACGACCCCGAACACGAACTATGTGGCGGTGTCCGGTGGCTCGAAGGTCGCGACGCCCAGATTCGCAAACGCCGCGGCTGGCGAGACTCCGGCCGACGGTTTTCCGATCTTTCGTGCCAACGGCTACACCGACAGGAGTTTCTTCAACAACGGACTCATGCCGATCAACGGTCGCGTTACGGCGGGGAACTGCCGTGACGGCCTCTCGAACACGCTTCTGATCGCAGAGTCGCGGTATCAGGGGAGCCAGGAAGACATCGATGCCTACGAGGCCCGCGTGCCGGCTGACCGCGGCCGTTATACCGGCCAATGGCCATCCTGGGCGGGCACGTCACGGGACGGCGGGAGCTTCCTGATGTGGGGAGCGACCGCTGGCGCCGCGGTGAATGGCATCAACTCCTCTCCCGACACCTGCAATACCTGCATCAACAACGGTTTCTCGAGCTTTCATCCAGGCGGCTGCCATCTCGGTTTCGGCGACGGCAGCGTTCGGTTTGCCAACGACCAGTCGGACGTTTCCGTGATACGCCAGCTCGGCATGCGAAGCGACCGTCAGCCCACGAGTGGAAGCGATCTGTGACGCTTCGATCATGCCTCCTCGCTGGCCTCGGCACCGTCTCGCCATTCCCCACACGGAGCGATCGATCATGATGGCCGCCATGCTCGCCGTCATACTCTCGACCGCCGTGGTCGGCGACGTGCCCCGCCAGGAGTACCCTCGGCCGCAGTTCGTCCGCTCCGAGTGGCGGAACCTGAACGGCACGTGGACGTGCGAACTGGAGACCGACGGTGCGGAGCCGCGCGACTGGCGCGAAACAAAGGGGCTCTCCCGGCCCATCTCGGTGCCCTTCTGTGCCGAGAGCCGACTCTCCGGCATCGGCCACACCGGCTTCATCCCGCGGATGTGGTATCACCGCTCCCTCGAGATTCCCGCGGACTGGAACGACCGCATCCTCCTGCACTTTGGCGGGGTCGACTATCACACCGCCTGCTCCATCGACGGCCGCCTCGTCGGCCGCCACGCCGGCGGTCAGGGGGCGTTCACGTTCGACATCGCGCCGTTCGTCACGCCGGGAGGCCGCCACGACCTCGTCCTCGAGGTTCGCGACGACGTTCGCGCCGGACTTCAGCCGGCCGGCAAGCAGAGCCATGCCCTGAAGTCCGGTGGCTGCCATTACACGCGGGTGACGGGGATTTGGCAGACGGTGTGGATGGAGCCCGTGTCACGACGCGGCCTCCGCGATGTCAGCATCGTGCCCGACCTCGACCGATCGCGTTTTGCCGTGACGCCGGCGTTCTGGTCGGTGGCGGCGGATCACACGGTGCGCGTCACACTCCTCGACGCCGGCAAGGAGGTATCGGCCGTGTCGGCGCCGCAGGCCACCGGCGTGCCCCTCACGCTCGATGTTCCCGCCCCCAAGCCCTGGTCACCCGAGACTCCGCATCTCTACGACCTTCGGCTCGAGCTCCTCGATCCGTCGGGCGAGGTGATCGACCGAGTCGACTCCTACGCGGGCCTGCGGAAGGTGCATCTCGAAAATGGCCGCTTCTATCTGAACAACCGCCCGCGATTCCTTCGGCTCGTGCTGGATCAGGGCTACGACCCCGACGGCATCTGGACCGCCCCGAACGATGCCTCGCTGAGGCAGGGCATCGAACTGGCCCAGGCGGCCGGATTCAATGGTGCCCGGCTCCACCAGAAAGTGTTCGAGCCGCGGTTCCACTACTGGGCCGACCGCCTCGGGTACCTCACCTGGGGCGAGGCCGCGTCGTGGGGTTGCAACGCCGCGAAACCCGAGGCGCGGGACAACTTCCTCCGCGAGTGGCGCGAGATCGTCGCGCGCGACCGCAATCATCCATCGATCATCGCCTGGACGCCGTGGAACGAGGTCTGGGCCACCGAGGGCGAGGCGCAGGTCGCCCGCACGCTCCGCGACACGTGCGGCCTCACCCGCGCGCTCGATCCGACGCGGCCCGTCCACACGTCAAGCGGCGGCGCTCACGTGGAGACCGACATCTGGTCGGTCCACTGCTACGAACAGACCCCCGTGGCCCTTGCCGCGGTGCTCGCCGCCGGTGAAGACGCCACGCTCGCCAAGGTGCAGCAAGCCCACACTGAGGCGACGACGATGGCGGGCCTGCCTTTCTTCGTGGGCGAGTTTGGCGGCATCACGTGGAACGCGGCAGGAGATGCCGGGCCGCCCGAAAGCTGGGGCTACGGCGACGCCCCGAAAGACAAAGAGTCGTTCCTGCGACGGCTCGATGCGCTCGTGGACACCGTGCTCGCCGTGCCTGATTGTGCGGGCTACTGCTACACGCAGCTCACCGACGTGGAACAGGAGGTCAACGGAATCTACACGTACGATCGCCGCGAGAAGTTCGACATGCGTCGAATCCGCGCCGCCTTCACGCGCGAGCCCTCCGCGCCACCTCGAGCAGCCGTCACGCCACCGGAGGGCGAGGCGTCGGCCGCGCGGAGGCCATGACCCGCACGGCCACGCGGCTCGCCGCCATCGCTCTCGCCTGGTGCGCGGCGGCGGGCAAGGCCGACACCTGGGTGCCGGCCGTGTTCGGCGACCACATGGTCGTGCAGCGCGAGCGGCCCGTTCCCGTGTGGGGACGTGCGGATCCCGATCAGGAGATCGTCGTCGAGTTCGCCGGCCGCAGGGCGGTCACCCGGGCCGATGCTTCCGGCGCGTGGCGTGTCACGCTCGAACCGCTCGAGGCGAGCGCCACGCCACGCGACCTCGTGATCGGCAGCCGCGTCATCCGCGACGTCCTCGTGGGCGACGTGTGGCTCTGCTCCGGGCAGTCGAACATGGGGATGAGCGTGCGCGAAGCGGCCGACGCGGAGCGCGAGATCGCCGCCGCCCACCATCCGGGCCTGCGGCTGTTCTCGGTGGCCCAGCATCCGTCGCTCGAGCCGTCCACCGACGTCAAGGGCCGATGGACGGTCTGCACGCCCGACACGATCCCCGGATTCTCGGCCGTGGCCTACTTCTTCGGCCGCGAACTCCAGCGTGAGGTGGAGGTTCCCATCGGGCTCCTGCACAGCTCCGTGGGCGGCACGCCCGCCGAGGCCTGGACGCGGCTGGAGGCGCTTCGGACGGTCCCGCTGCTCGCCGACCGGGCGGAGAAGGAGATCGCGCAGATCACCTCCCAGGACGCCGACAACCGGGAATTCCTCAGCGCCCGCGCCGCATGGGAGGAGCGTTTCGGGGTCGCACCGCCCCCCGTCACCGACGTCGCTCGCATGTGGGCTGATCCCGCGCTCGACACGTCCGAGTGGAAGGAGGTCACGCTGCCGTCACAGTGGGCGCGACTCGGCGCGACGTCCGGCGGCGTGTTCTGGGTCCGAAAGGACGTGACCCTCCCAGATACCGCGGCGGGAAAGCCCTTCTCTCTTTCGCTCAACTGGGTGAGTGAGCAGTACGACACGGCGTTCTTCAACGGCGTCGAAGTCGGGCGGGCCAGCGACATGCCTCCGTCGTTCTATTCCGTGCAGCGCCGCTACCGCGTGCCGGGCGACCTCGTGCGGGCAGGCCGCAATGTCATCGCCGTCCGCATCGTGTCGGCCACCCAGTTCGCGGGCATGTGGCAGTGGGGCCATATGCTCGACCTCCCCGTGCCGGATCGCGGCGCGATCGACGACCGCTGGCTGATGAGGACGGAGCGAACGTTCTCACCACTGCCTCCCGAGGCGCTCCCCTCACGTCCCAAGCCGAACACGCTCCCGTTTCGGTGCGTGTCGTCGGCGCTCAATAGCGGAATGATCGCACCGCTCGTCCCGTTCGCGATCCGAGGGGTGATCTGGTATCAGGGAGAGAACAACGTGCCGCGAGCCAAGGAGTATGGCGGCGTTCTGGCGTTGATGATCCGCGACTGGCGGGCGCAGTGGGCACAGGGAGACGTTCCGTTCATCATCCAGCAGCTCGTGAACCACGGGCCGCCCACCGCCGACCCGAACGCCGTGCAGTCATGGCCTCTGCTCCGCGAGGCACAGGCGAGCGTTGCCGCGACCGTCCCACGCTGTGGCCTGGCGATCGGGATCGACCTGGGTAGCGACCTTACGATCCATCCTCCGAACAAGCAGGACGTGGGCAGGCGCCTGGCGCTCGTGGCGCTCGAGCAGGTCTACGGGAAGCACGTCGAGTCGAGCGGACCACGATATGAGTCGATGACCGTCGCGGACGCCGCGATCCGCCTGCGGTTTTCTCACGCCGAAGGACTGATGGCGATCGGCGGACCGCCGCGCCGCTTCGCGATCGCCGGGGCCGACAGGAAGTTCGCCTGGGCCGACGCGATGATCGACGGGGCGACGGTGATGGTCACGAGCCCCGACGTGCCGTCGCCCGTGGCGGTGCGCTACGCCTGGGCCGACAACCCTGCCGACTGCAACGTCGTCAACCGGGATGGACTGCCGATGGCACCGTTCCGCACGGATGACTGGTAACGCAACGCGAGCAGGGTGCGGACGATCCCACCGGAGCGGCGAGTGGACCGCGTGGCGGCCAGTTCCGAGGTCGCCGCACCATCTGGGGCGGGCGAGCCACGGTACGCAGTGGCCTCTCCATGCCTGCCCAGTGCCAAGAAGCACAACCCCGTGATTCGTGCCTTCGCTGCTCGCCTCCTGGCCAAGCGGAAGCCGCCGCAGGTCGTGCTTACGGCATGCATGCGGAAGCTCCTCATAATCCTCAAACTCATGCTGCGAAGCGATGAGATGTGGGGGCCTCAGCTTGCGACCCTGACTCAGTGACATCCCTCTCTCCTGGAACTGCCTTCTTGGGAAGCATGATCTGCACCATGACCCCCTTGAAAACCAACACAGCCGCTTGGTCCGGCCCGTGTGCTGGGGCCCTCGTCCACGGTTTACGCACGCCCCTTGGCCCGCACTGACGATGGTTGCCGTCGAGCATGAGGCCGGCGAGTAGGCGGTCGGCGATCGCGCGGATCGTACGGCCCGGGTCCGCCACCTCGGTTCTCATTCGGTTGCCGATATAGCCGGTGGGCCTCGCGCACCGACGCCTGTGAGGTCTGGGCGGCAAGGAGTAGCTCCGGAATCGCCGCGAACCCAACGGCATGGTGGAAGCCCTCGACCGCCCGCTCGAGGAAGTGAAGGGGGTTCTCGTTTACCGGCACGTCGCTGGCGAAGGCACGGTGGTAGCCGATGGCCCCGATGGTGCAGATGAGTCGCAGGAGCGCCACGTGGCCCCTGCGGGGCGGGAAGAGGCTCCCCGCAGCCCCCCGCCTGATTCACGCCCCGTGGCCCGGCCCGCTACGGTGGGAAGGAGCGGCCGCCAAAACGGCTAAAACTGTCTGCTGACCCGCCGGGGGCCGAAGCGCCGGCACCGCCCCGCCGTCGTGCCCGTGGCCGACCAGGACCGTCCGCCAGGTTGCCGACACACGAGAGCGTTTCCCTGAGCACCATGACCACCTTCATCCACACCGCCGACTGGCAACTCGGCAAGCCGTTCGCGAGCGTCCCTGACGCCGCGAAGCGGGCCCTCATCCAGCAGGCACGGATTGACGCGCTCCGACGGATTCGTGACGCGGTCATCGCAAGGAAGGCGACCTTCGTGGTCGTGGCTGGCGACCTGTTCGATTCCCCGACGCCCGCCCGCACCGTCGTGGCCCAGGCTCTCGGTGTCATCGGCGACATCCCCGTGCCCGTCTACGCGATCCCCGGCAACCACGATCCGGGCGGACCCGGCGGCCCCTGGACGCAGCCATTCTTCGAATCCGAGCACCAGACCCGGGCTCCCAACCTCCACGTGCTTCTCGAACGTCAACCGGTCGAACGCGACGACGCTGTGATCCTGCCGTGCCCGCTCATCGAGCGGCAGACGACGAGCGATCCGACGGCCTGGGTCCGCGACCTCGACGTCGCGGCGTTCGGCAACCGACCGCGGATCGTGCTGGCACACGGCAGCACCGCGTCGTTCGGCTCGCAGGCCGATGGTGAGGACGTCGCGGGTCCTGCAAACGTCGTGTCGCTCGATTCGCTGCCGCTCGCTGAGCTCGACTATGTCGCGCTCGGTGACTGGCACGGCTTCATGCAGGCCGGGCCGAAGGCGTGGTACTCGGGCAGCCACGAGACCGACCGCTTTCCCAAGGCGGGCCAGCGCCCCGGGCACGCCGCCTGCGTGACGGTGTCCCGCGGCGCCATGCCGGTCGTCGAGCCGATCCCGACGGGTCGGCTGGCTTGGCGGGACGTGCATCTCGACCTGAAAGCCGACGGACCCGCGCGGGTCGAGGAGTCGCTCGCCGCGGCCGCGCGGGACGCGGGCTTCGACCGCAGTCTCGTGGAGCTCGCACTCACCGGACGCGTGTCGCTGGCGGCGCGGCGGGAACTCGACCGCGTGCTCGAATCATGGTCGCATCGGCTGCTGCGGCTCGACATTCATGACGAGGTCACGCTCGAGCCGTCCGAAGACGAGATTCGCGGCCTCGTCGAACGCGCGGATGACCCCATCATCGCCGGCGTGGCCGCCGAGCTCGTGCGGCGGATCGAGGCGCATGGCGACGATGCCGACGACGCCCGCGAGGCGGTGAACATCTTGCACGGCTTATGCGCCCGCGCGGCAGAGGGCATGCCATGAGGCTGATCTCCGTGACGATCCGCAACTACCGCATGCACCGCGAACTCACCGTCGAGTTCGATCCCTCGCGCACCGTCATCGGTGGCCCGAACGAGGCAGGCAAGACCACGATCGTGGAAGCCGTCCACCGCGCGCTGTTTCTCCGCAGCCGGGCCTCGGGCGACGTGCTCGAGGAGATGCGGTCCAACGTCCATGCCGGCCACCCGTCCGTGGATCTCGTCTTCGAGAGCGGCGGCACCGTCTACACGGTCGGCAAGCAGTTCACCGGCGCCGCGAATGCCCTGACCACGCTCCACGAGGCGGGCGGGCCGCTGCTCCGGAACGAAGACGCCGAGCGGAAACTGAGCCAACTCGTGGGTGCCGAGCCGATCCAGGGAAAGAACGCGGAGCGAAAGCTGCGAATGCAGTGGGGGCACCTCTGGGTGTGGCAGGGCGAGGCGCATGCCAATCCCATCCTGAACGAGGACCTCGGGGAATCACGCACGCGATTATGGGACCGGCTCGGCAGACTCGAGGACGGCGGCGTGATGCAGTCGCCGGCGGACGCCGCCGTGGGGCGGTCGATCGCTGAGACCCATGCGAAGCGAACCAAGGACGAGGGCAAGCCCCGCGCGGACTCGCCACTCGGCCGCGCAGAGGCCTCACTCCACGCGGCACGGGCCGAGGTCGTGGCGGCGCGGGAGGTGATCGGCGTCCTCGATGATGCCGTGGCGGCCTTCTCCCGCGCCGAGAAGGCGATCGCCGAGAGCGAGGCGAGCCTGGCCGCCCGTCGAGCCGAGCAGGAGCGGAACGACGAGCGACTCCGGGAGGCACAGACGCTCGAGGTGCGCCAAGCCGAGGAGCAGGCCGCGGCGAAGGTGGCGGCGACGCGGCTGGCGACACTCACCGACGCTGATCGACAGATCCGCGAGTACGAGAGTCGAATCGCAGCCATCGAGGCGCAACGGAAGCCGACAGCCGAGCGACTGGAGAACGCGAAGGCCATCGAGGGCGCGGCCGAGGAACGACGCGCCAGCGCCCAGGAGCAGGCCCGCGCGGGACAGCAGGAGCAGGCCCGTATCGCAGCACTGGCGGATCTCCATCGCCAGGCAGAGCACCTCGAGCAGCAGCGGGCCGAACGGTCCGGCAAGGCCACCCGCTGCGGACGGATCGCCGTGCTGCGGACGGAGGCCAACGACTTGCAATCGCGACTGAACGACCTGCCGATCGTCAGCGCCGATGACCTAGCCGCGATCAATGATTTGGAGCGGCAGCGCGACTCGTCCCAGGCGCAACTCGACGCCATTGCCACCCGCGTCGAACTTCTCGCCGCTGGCGATCCCGTACGACTCGGCGACCGGCATCTCGCGATCGGCGAGAGCGAAACGATCACGACCGACACCGTGCTCGATGCAGGCAGCACACGGCTGCGGATCGCGCCGGGCGGTGGCACGACTCTTGCGGAGGCGACGCGGGCCCGCGACGAAGCCTCCGCCGCGCTCGCAGCCAGGTTCCGCGCGCTCGCCGTCGCGGACGCCGCAGAGGCTCGGCGGGTGCAGCCGCTGCGGCAGACGCTTCACTCGTCGCTCGAAGCCAAGCGGGCCGCAATCCAGGATCTTGGCGATACCGATGCCGATCGGGAACTCCACCAACTCGATCAGGAGATCGCCACACTGGAACGGGTGCTCACGGGCGAACTGCTCCCGGGCTTTACGCCACCGCGCGGCTTGGACGAGGCGGTCGCAGCCCGACGGGCGGTCAGCGAACGGCTCCGGGATATCGCGACGGCCTGCAGCCTCGCTTCCGCCGAGGAAACGGCGGCCGAGCAGGCTCTCGGGGAAGCGAGACAGGCCCGGGAAGCCGCCGCCGAGGCCATTCGCACCATCGACGATGATCTGCGGGACGCCCGCATCCGCGTCGACGTAATGACCCAGGAGCATGGCCACGAGCGGAAGGAGGCCATCGTAACGGCGACACGGGACCGCACGGCGGCCGATGAGCGGCTGGCGACCACGCGGGCGACGCTCGAGCGACTCCAGCCGGAACTTCTCCGCCAGACGTCGGGCCGCCTGCAGCGGGCGATCGAAAAGCTTCAGGCAGCGAACCAAGCGGCCGTCGCCGAACGAATGATCGCCCTCGACCGACTGCGGACCAATGGCACGCTCGACCCCCACGACGACCTCGCGCGAGCCCAAGCAGCCGAGCGGGTCGCGGCGGCGACCGAGCGGCACGCGGCACGCGAAGCGCGGGCCCACGCGTTGCTCGCGCACCTCTTCGCGGCGCGCAAGGCCGAGATCGAGGAGCGGTTTGTTGCCCCCTTGTCCAAGCGAGTGGCTGACTACCTGCGGTGTCTGTTTGGCGCCGATACCACGGTGTCCGTCGGTTCGTCGAACAACGAGTTCACCAGCCTCCATGTGGCCCGCCCGGGGCTCGCCGGCGTCGCGATTCCGTTCGACCGGCTCAGCGGCGGCACACGTGAGCAGGTCGCCGCCGCCTTCCGCCTGGCGATGGCCGAGATCCTCGCTCGCGACCATGACGGCTGCCTGCCCGTGGTGTTCGATGACGCCTTCGTCAACTCTGATGCGGCCCGTGTCGCAGCCGTCCAAGGCATGCTCGAGCGGGCAGCGGAACGCGGCCTTCAGGTGATCGTGCTGTCATGCAACCATCGCGAATACGATTCGCTGGGCGCAACGATCTACGTGCTACCGCCAGCATGATCCCCCAAACGACGCCTTGTCTCGGCCGGAGCGGCCGCGACACCCGAGCAGGCCGGAACGTGGCGAGGACGTGCCCCACCATGACGGCGCCGAGGAGCGGATTGACGCCGTCGGGCCGTTGAGGAACGATCACCACCGCACCATGGCACGCGATCGCGAAACGACGGCCCCGGACCGGCAGCCAGCCTCTGCTGAGCCCGACTTCTTCATCGAGAACGGACTGCTGGTGTACACCGCGACCTATCACCTCAAGCGCGGCTTCTGCTGTGGCTCCGGGTGTCGCCACTGTCCATACGAGCCCCGCCACGTCGAGGGCAGCACAAAGACCGAGTGATCGAAAGGCCTCGCCTCGAGCGACTCCGGGTCGGTCAGCCGGTGATCTCGGCCGACCAGGCGAAGGGGATGATACTCGTCCAGAATCGCGGGCAGGTCGCCGTGCTCCCAGTCCATCGGGTCTGAGGCACGGCCACGACGGTCCTGTCCCACGGCTTCGCTCCTTTTCACTACGCTGTCCACGCCATGTCCCTTACGGTCCGGTTCATTTCGAGCCTGCGTGAGATCGTCGATCCGGCGATCGCGTTCCTGTCGCGGGAGCGAGACCTGTTCGCGCAGCCGCGGATCGTGGTGCCGTCGGCGGGGGCAAAGGCATGGCTGGAAAACCTGCTCGCTCGGCGGCTCGGCGCAGGTGGTCGCGATGACGGCATCGTGGCCGCCGTCGAGTTCGCGTATCTCGGAGCGATCGCGGCCTGGCTCCAGCCGCCGAGAGTCGGTGCCACGCCCGATCCGTGGTCACTCGACCGGCTCACGTTCGCGGTGCTCGACGTGATCCGAACCGACACCGGGAGGACGATGGGCATCCCGGGAGACCTCACCCGCGAGCCACTGCTCGCGGCGCGGCGGATCGCGGGCCTCTTCGACGAGTATCACGTCCGCCGACCGGGCATGATCCTGGAATGGGAACGCGACCAGGAAAACCCGGTGCTCGCGCCGACGGCCCAAGACGAACAGCAGGACGGCATCGCCGTGCCGGCCTCGCTCCGCGACGGTGACCGCTGGCAGTTCAGGCTGTGGCGTGAGGTCCGACGGCGGATCGGCGTCGCCTCGCCGCCGAAGCGCCGCAGCGTCACGCTCCAGGACAACCACGAGCCGATCCTCGTCGCCGGGCTGCAGTCGCTGGCGCTGCCACAACTCGAGAGCCTCGAGGCGTTGGGGAAGGTCTGCGACATCGAGGCATACTTCGTGCATCCGTCGCCGGGGCTGCGGACGAGTTGGACGTCGCGGCAGCAGCCGCTGCGGGCCGACCTGCGTGATCGGCCCCTGCAGAAGCCCAAGGCCGCGGAGTTTCCTCCGGACGTCGATCCTTTGCTGCCGGTCTGGCTCGCGGGGGCATGCGAGTTGCATGCGCTGTTGGCGGCGCGGGGAACGCCCGTCGAGGATGCAAGCAGCTCGGCCGGTGCCGCCATGGCTGCTGCCGGGGACCGATCGTTGCTTGGCCGGATGCAGCAGTCGGTCCTGTCGGCGAAGCTGCCGACGGTGCCTGCGCACGATCCGAGCCACGACGCTGCCCAGGATCGCTCGTTCGTGATCCACCGCTGCCACAGTCTCTCGCGCCAGGCGGAGGTTCTGCACGACGCCCTGCTTCAGGCGTTCGACGACCTCGACGACCTGCAGCCGCACGAGATCGCGGTCATGAGCCCGTGCCTGGAAGAGGCGGCGCCGCATCTGGAGGCGGTGTTTCAGCGGACGGTCACCGGCCGTGGACCCGATGGCAAGGAGCGACGACTCCATCTGCCGCTCGTCGTGGCCGACCGCCGGATCCGTGAGACGAGTCCCGCAGCCGACCTGCTCGTGGCCCTGCTGGCGATTCCCGGGTCACGGGCCTCGATCGACGACGTCCTCACGGTGGCCGGCCATCCGTTGGTGTGCGCGGCGTTCGGCATCAACGACGACACGGTCGCCGCATGGACCGACTATCTCGAGCGGACGATCGTCCGCTGGGGCCTCGATGCCGATCACCGCCGCCGCCACGGCCTCACGATTCCGCCCCATGACGACGTCCACACCTGGAAGCTCGGCCTCGAACGGATGCTCCTGGGGGCGGTCATGGCCGAGACTGTGCCGCAGGCCGATCTGGGCGACGTCGTGCCTCTCGACGGACTCGATCCCGTTGATCTGGGCTCGATCACCTCGCTCGTGCGGATTCTCGATCTGATCCGCTCACTCGACGCGAAGACGACCGAGCACCGCACCGCAGCCGCATGGTGTGACGCGATCGAGGAGGCACTCGTGGGCCTCTGTGGCGAGGGGTGCGGAGAACTCGCCGAACCGCTCGAGCTCCTTGGCAGGCTGCGGGCCGCGGCGGCAGGCACGGCGGCCGAGCAGGCGGACGTGCCGTTCGAAGACGTTCGCGGTCTTCTCGACACCTGGCTCGACGACATGCCTGGACGGCAGCCACTGCGCTCCGGCGCGATCACGGCGACGTCGATGGTGCCGCTGCGAGGGGTGCCGTTCCGGGTGATCGCCGTGATCGGCTACGACGAGGGCACGGTGGGAGGCGGCGAGGCCGATGGCGACAACCTCACCGCCCGGCAGCAGCTCGTCGGCGACGTCGATCCGCGGGTGGACGCCCGGCGTGCCCTGCTCGACGCTCTTCTCTCCGCCGGGGAGCGGCTTCTGATCACCTGCAACGGCCGCAGCGTGAAGTCGAACCAGAAGCTGCCGCTGGTGACGCCGCTGGCCGAACTCGTGGACTTCGCCGTGGCCCACGGCGTGACCAGGGAAAAGTACGACGAACTCAGCGCCATCGAGATCGATCATCCACGGCATCATCTGAGCCGAAGGAACTTCACGCCGGGGGGCGTCCTGGCGGGGAGAGGTGCCCCCGAGGTGACCTGGAGCCACGACGCACTGGCACTGGAAGTGCTCCGCGCGACGACTCGACGGCAGGCGGCCGACGACGGGCCCATCCAGCGATCTCGGCACCGGGCCGGAGACGACGCCAGTACCGGACACTCCCAGCGACTGAGCGATGCGGCCGCGGAACCGATCATCACCGAACTTACGCTCATCGAACGGATGGTGAAGGATCCTCTGGGACTCTATCTCGAGGAAACACTGGGAATCGACATCTGGCGGGAGGATGACGAGGCGACTCCCGCAACGCTCCCTCTCGTGCTTGAACAGTCCACGGCTCGGAAACTCACGCTCGAACTCCTCGGCGCGCTGCTCGAGGATCCGGGATGCGACGAGGCTTGGATCGCCGGCAAGCAGCGAAGTGGGATCTTGCCGCTCGCCGCGTTCGGCCGACGACAGGCGGACGAAATCGTCGCCCTTGCCCGGGGCCTCATCAGCGAGGCGGATTCGGAGCAGGAGATAGACCTCACGAAGCGCGTCGTCGGGAAGTGCGAGGGAGTACCGCTCGGTCGGCACCGGCTCGTGGGCGACGTGCCGGGGGTTTTCATACCGGAGAGTTCCGACACGGCCGAGCCGCAGCTCGTGATCGTTACCGCCGCCGAGTCCGACAAGGACTCGTACGGCCGCCCGCTGCACATGGCGACGCTCCATCTCCTGGCCGCGTGGGCCGCGGGAATCGAAGTTGAACGAGCGACGATCATCAGCCGCCGCAAGGAATGGGAGGTCGGGGCGTTCCTCGAACCCAGCAAGCGGTTTCCAAACCGACGGCCCGTGGCGCCCGCGCAGACGAAGATCGTGCGGCTCGATCCGCGGCTGATGAACCGAGAGGCAGCCCGCGAGCATCTCGACCAAGTCGCGGCTCTCGCGCACGAGGCGGCCCGGGATCCCCGCCCGGCGTTCTACAAGGTCATCACCTCTGAGCCGCCGAAGCGATCTGACGCATTCGAGAAGTTCATCGACGCCGACTTCTATGTCCGCTCGTCGGAATGCCTGATGTTCGGCCGAAGTCCGACGTTTGAAGTCGTGTATGAGGCGGAGCCGGAGCGACTCGCGTTTCTCGATGCCTTCAAGCGGCTGCTGGAGCCGACGTACGACCGACAGAAACAAGCGTACTTTCTCCGATGACCAAGCCCTTCGACATCACGTCGCCGCCGCCTCCGCATGGCACGCTCGTCGAGGCGAGCGCCGGCACGGGGAAAACCCATGCGGTCGCGGCATCCGTCGCCAAGGCGCTCGCCACGACCGAGGATCTGCGGATCGGCGAGATCATCGTCACGACGTTCACCCGCAACGCCGCCGCGGAACTCCGTGAGCGAATTCGCACACGGCTCGTCGCCACGGCGAAGCTGCTCCGCGGCCAACCCGCGCCGGCCGGATATCGCCCCGACTCACTCGATGAACATCTTCCCGGCCACCCAGAGCCTCCGGGCTCGACGCCGGCCGACATGGCCCGCCGCCTCGAACGGGCGCTCGCGGAGTTCGACACCGCCCTGATCGGCACGATCCACACGATCTGCGCGAGGATCCTGCGGATCGCGGGCGTACAGGCAACGGACGCCGGCGACGAGGAGTTCGAGAATCGGGTGCTCGACGAGGTGGTCAACGACGCGATCGTCACCGAGGCGATTGCGGGTCGGCATTGGGACGAGACTCAGTTCCGCCGGCTCGTGGAGCTCAAGTGGTCCGATCCGTTTCTCACGACGTCGTTCGATCCAGAAAAGTGCCCCGAGCCCGAGCGGCCGCTGCTCGACCTGGTGCCGGGGCTGATCGACTCGTGCGTCCGCCGGGCCCGCGAGCGGATGCGGACGAGCCCTGGATATGACGAACTGCTCGTGCGGGCCTGGGAGGAGGTGACGATCCGCCCCACCGACTCCGACGCCGAGCGACAGCGAAAGGAATCCTTCCTCGGGCAGGTGCGGGAGCGGTTCAAGCTCGCGATCGTGGACGAGGCGCAGGATACGAATCGTCTGCAGTGGGAGTTTTTCCACGCGCTCTTCCCGCCGACAGGCACGCGCAGGCTGTTTTCGGTCGGTGATCCGAAGCAGGCGATCTACGGGTTCCGGGGCGGCGACGTCGACGCCTACATCCACCACGCGCAGCAACGAGTGCCGCTCGAGCCTGGCGTCCCCCCGGAGCCCGACGCGCTCCCGCGGCGCACGCTCTCGGAAAACCGTCGGTCCGACGCGCCGCTGCTCCATGGGCTCAACGCCCTCATGGAGGGCGTCGAGTTCGGTGCGGGGATTCCGTATCGTGCGGTGACACCCGTCCGGGAGCGGGCTGTGTCACGGCTCGCGGGCCTGCGACCGGTTGAACTGCTCGACGTGGGCCCGGTCGGGCTCGTCGAGGCGGCGGTACGGAAGGTCTACGAGGTGCTCACGCAGCCGCACCTCGACACCGCAGCCACGTCGGGGGGCGGCGCGAGGCAGCGGCCCTTCCGGCCGAGGGAGGTCTGCGTGCTGGTTCGTACCAATCGGTACGGCACGGCGATCGCCAAGCGGCTGCAGGGCAAGCACATCCCGGCGGTGACCGAGGGCACGGCGAGCGTGATGGCCGGCGAGATGGCGGCCGACATCGGCTGGCTCCTCGAGGCCATGGCACGGCCGAGTGATCAAGGGCGGGCACGGCGGGCGGCGGCGACGGTGTTCTTTGGCGAGGATCTGGCAAAGGTCGCGAGCCTCGGTGAAGCCCGTGAGGAGGAAATCCAGGCCACGATTCAGTCCCTCCATGCGGTGCTCGCGAAGGATGGAATCGCGGCGTTTGCGGCCCGGATCATGGCCGACACCGCGATGGCAACGCGGATCTTCGGTGGCATGGGCGGCGAGCGGCGGCTCGTCGATTTCGGTCACGTCATCGAGCTGCTCAACGACGCCAGCGGCGGCCGGGGCTGCCACGCCCGCGTGATGCTCGAACACGTGGCGGCGCTCGTGGCCCAGGATGAAACGGCCGAACTCGTCAGCCGGCGGGTGGAGAGCGACAAGGAGTCCGTCACGATCATGACGGTCCACAAGGCGAAGGGACTGCAGTATCCCTGCGTGATCGTCGCCGATGACTGGAGCCCCGAGAAATCTGCCCGCCAGCCGGTCGTGTTTCACTCCGGAGGCGGGCGGGTCGTCGATATCGGCAAGACCATCCCGAATGGAGACACGGGCGAAGATGCGAAGACGGCGGCCATGCGTGCCGCAAACGATGAACGGCGGCGGTTGATCTACGTCGCCATCACCCGGCCGGAGCACCACGTCAGCATCCTGCGGAATGCACAGTGGCGCGAGTCGCTGCTCGCGGCCGTGCTCGCGCATGCTCCAGACGCCGCCGATGCGATATCGGCCGATGTGGCCCACGCCATCTCGGTGCGATCAGCGGCCGACCTTCCCGCGGCCCAGACCTGGACCGATGCCATGGAAGAGACCGTGCTCGACGTCGCTCGGGCGAAGCGAACGATCGAACAGACCTACCGTCGGACGTCCTACAGCGGGATCGCAAAGCTGGCAGGCCGCGTAGAGACAGGGGCCGATGCTCCAGAGGGACCGGGGTACGACGAGGATGCGTTCGTGGCGACGGTTGCCGGTGCTCCTGCCGTCACCGATGGCAACGAGCCCGAACCCTCCGCGCCGCCGCTCGACCTCGACGACGACGATGCCTCCGCCGTCCCCGCGTCCGAGCTCCGCGGGTTTCTGGTCCAGTCGCTGCCGGCGGGCACCGCATTTGGCAGGGTCGCCCACACGATCTTCGAACGCATCATCACAGGGCCCGATGTGTCCGAGGACCTGCTTCGCGACGAGGTCGAGCGCGTCGTGAACGACGTGGCGACAGCCCGGTTTCTCGTCGATCACCGCACCAACTTCTCCGCCATGATTGCCGACGCCATGCTCACGCCGTTCGGCGGCCCGGCCGATGCGGTGTTTCGGGATCTTCGGTTCGCGGACTTTGGCCCCGCGGACCGGCTCGCGGAGCTCGATTTCGAGATGGCCCTTGCGGGGCTCGACAAGCGGGTGAAGGCCCGTCATGTCGGCAACGTGCTCGCGACGGTGCTCGAGGCCGGCCATCCGCTCGCGGCCTACGCCGAGCGACTCTCTGGACGGGCGTTCGACGTGCCGCTGGCGGGCCTGATCAATGGCTCGATCGACGCCGTGCTGCGGATTCCCGGGCGGCCGGCGGACGATCCGCGGCTGGTGATCGCCGACTACAAGACGAACCGGCTCCACGGGCCGGACGCCGAGATTCCGCTGGCCGACTATGCGCCGTCCAAACTCGTCGCCGCGATGGGCGAGCATCACTATCCGCTGCAGGCACTCGTCTACGGCACGGCTGTGTGGCGGATGCTTCGCTGGCGGCTGGGCCCGAGGAAGCCGGCGGATTGGGAGCCGGGCGAGTGTCTGGCGGGGATCGTCTACGCGTTCGTGCGCGGCATGAAGGGCCCGACCACGCCCGTCGATGCGGCGGGGGGCCGGTATGGCGTGTTCACCTGGCTTCCGCCCGTGACGATCTGGCGCCGGCTGAGCGACCTCTTCGCCGGCGACCGCCCCGAGGAGAATGCATGATGGCTCAGGCGACGTCGGTGGGTACTCCACTTCCGAGCTCCGCGCCGGACGCGCTTGCCAACTATGTCGCGGCCCGTGTGATCACCGCGAACGACGTGGCCGCGATCGCCATGCTGCTCGATCTGGCCCGCCGCGCTCATCCGGATCTCGACCCCAGTCTCTCGGCATGGCTCGCGCTCGGCCTTGCGGTCCGCGGCCCGCGCGACGGCCACACCTGCATCGACCTCGCGCGGGGCCGCGACTGGGCGGCGGGGATCGACTTCGATGCCGAAGCGCATCTCGACTGGCCGGCCGATGCCGAGGACTGGAAGAAGGCGCTCGCCAGTGCCGGACCGCTCGTCGGCGGGCCAGAAGACCAAACGCCATTCATCCTCGATGGCGACCGGCTTTCCATCGCCAGGTCCTGGCACGAGGAGCGGAAGATCGCCGACCGGCTGACTCGCGATGGGAGCAGTGGGGATGGCGGGAGCGTGGCTCAGGTGGAGGTGCTCCTCGGCGGACCCGGCACCGGCAAGACGACGGAGGTGGCAAGGCGGCTCATCCAGTTTTTTCGCGACGAGCCCGACTCCACGATCGCCCTGGCCGCTCCCACGGGCAAGGCAGCCGCGCGGATGGCCGAGGCGCTCCGCCAGCGGCTCGACGCGAGCGATGCGCCGCCGGAGGTCCGTGACAAGGTGGCCGCCGCGCGGCCGCTGACGATCCACAAACTTCTCGGCTATCGGCCGCATGGCACGCCGCGGTATCGGTACCACGCCACGAGTCCGCTCGACGTCCGCTTCGTCATCGTGGACGAGGCCTCGATGCTGTCGAGTTCCATGATGCTGCACCTGCTCGAGGCCCTTGGCGACAAGACGAGCCTGCTGCTCGTGGGCGACCCCGACCAGCTGGCAAGCGTGGATGCCGGGTCGGTGCTCGGCGACATCGCCCGGGCCGCGCGTCCCGAGGGCTCGCCCTTGCACCGCCTGACCCGCCTCCTCACCGTTCGTCATCGGTTCGGCCCGCGGATCGGGGCGCTTGCCGACGCGATTCTCGCGGGAGACGACGCCGGCGTCGCCCAAACCTTCGCGATTCTCGAGCGGCGATTCACGATCACGCCCGATCCGCGCAACGTGAAGCCCGATGATCCCGAGTCGGTCGAGTGGGTCGAGCCGGGGAGTGACGCCTTCAAGGGCATCGTCAAGCAGGCCGTGGCCCAGGCCACGCGGCTGCGCGATCGTGCGACCGCGGGCCAAGCGGCGGAGGCGGTCGCCGCTCAGGCGGAGTTTCAGGTGCTCTGCGCCCATCGGTCGGGCACGTTCGGCGTGGCGGGCTTGAACGAGCGGGTCGAGCGGCAGCTCGACGTGACGGGGGGCGATCTCTGGTATGTCGGCCGGCCGGTGCTCGTGACCCGCAACACTCCCACGCTCGATCTTTTCAACGGCGACGTGGGGATCGTGGTGCCGGGAGAAGGCGGCCGGCGGGACGCGGCGTTTCCGCGGGAGAAGGAGGGGATCAAGCGCGTCCCGGTCGCCCGGCTCGAGGCGGTGGAGACGGTGCACGCCCTCACGATTCACAAGAGCCAGGGCTCGGAATACAGGCACGTCGTGGTGGTGCTGCCCGAGAAGCCGAGCCGGATCGTGACCCGCGAGCTGCTCTACACGGGCGTGACTCGGGCGAGGGACAAGGTGACGGTCGTCGGCTCCCGCGCGGTGATCGAGGCGGCGATCCGGAAGCCGATCCGGCGGGCCACGGGGCTGGCCGGGCGACTGTGAGGACTTCTGCACGGACTGAGGCGACACCGAGCAGGCCTGTTACTTTTCGGCGCTCCTCGAGACGGAGGCGGACGAGCGTCAAGCGATTGGGCTCCTCGGTCGCTCGCCGTTGCATGAGACTCGGAACTGGGTGGCCTGGAGCTCCGGGGCCTCAGAGCGGTGTGCATGGGCTGCGATCCTGATCACCGACATCATGGCGGCCATGCTGCCTGATCGGCGTGGCTGCCACTGTTCCGGCACTCAGGTCACGAGGCCCGCGGCCGTGTCGAGCGTCGACATGCCGCGCATCATCAGCGCTACCGCCTCGGGGTTCGTCGCGAGTGACCTGCCCCCCTTAAACGGCACCACGTTCAGAGAGAGAGTCTCTGGTGGTGCAAACCAAGGGAGGGCACGAGATGCCACGAGGGAAGAAGTTCACGGCGGAGCAGATCATTGGGAAGCTCCGCGAGGCTGAGGTTGGGTTGGCTCAGGGGAAGACCGTGCTCGAGGTGGTGCGGAAGCTTGGCGTAACCGAGCAGACCTACTACCGGTGGAAGCGGGAGTACGGCGGGCTGCGGACGGATCAGGCGAAGCGCCTGAAGGATCTCGAGAAGGAGAACGCTCGTCTGAAGCGGCTCCTAGCGGACGCTGAACTCGACAAGGCGATCCTTCGGGAGGCGGCCTCGGGAAACTTCTAAGCCCG
>Ga0233425_10003521_pt1 | contig 28149 bp, 25 predicted proteins | sample Watercolumn_Towu_2_FD_181712 | JGI IMG/M metagenome (GOLD analysis project Ga0233425, IMG submission 181712) | Freshwater microbial communities from Lake Towuti, South Sulawesi, Indonesia - Watercolumn_Towuti2014_140_MG | ecosystem: Environmental > Aquatic > Freshwater > Lake | place...
GACGCCGCAGATCAAGGTGAATGCCGTGGCGGCGCGCGGCGCCGAGGTGGTGCTCTCGGGCGATTCCTACGACGAAGCCTACCGCCATGCGCTGGCGCTGGAGAAGAAGCGCCGGCTGACCTTCGTCCATCCCTACGACGACCCGGAGGTGATCGCCGGCCAGGGCACCATCGGCATGGAGATCCTGCGCCAGCATCCGAAGCCGATCTACGCCATCTTCGTGCCGGTCGGCGGCGGCGGCCTCATCTCCGGCATTGCCGCCTACGTCAAGCGCCTGCGGCCGGACGTGAAGGTGATCGGCGTCGAGCCGGTCGAGGCCGACGCCATGGCGCGCTCGCTCGCCGCCGGCCACCGCGTCCGCCTGAACCAGGTCGGCCTCTTCGCCGACGGCGTGGCGGTGAAGCAGGTGGGCGAGGAGACCTTCCGCATCTGTCGCGAGGCGGTCGATGGCGTGATCCTGGTAGACACCGATGCCATCTGCGCCGCCATCAAGGATGTCTTCGAGGACACGCGCTCCATCCTCGAGCCGGCCGGGGCGCTTGCCATCGCCGGCGCCAAGGCCTGGGCGGCGAAGCACAGGTTGCGCAACGAGACGCTGGTGGCGGTGGCCTCCGGCGCCAACACCAACTTCGACCGCCTGCGCTTCGTCGCCGAGCGCGCCGAGGTGGGCGAGCAGCGCGAGGCGGTGCTGGCGGTGACGATTCCCGAGACGCCGGGCAGCTTCAGGAAGTTCTGCCGCCTGCTCGGCGCGCGCAACATCACCGAGTTCAACTACCGTTTCGCCGATCCGCGCGAGGCGCATGTCTTCGTCGGCGTGCAGGTGGGCAGCCGGGCCGAGTCGCTCAAGCTGGTGGCGGCCCTGCGCCGCCACGGCCTCGACACGCTCGATCTCACCGAGGACGAGATGGCCAAGCTGCACGTACGCCACATGGTCGGCGGCCACGCGCCGGTGGCCAATGAACTGCTCTACCGCTTCGAGTTTCCCGAGCGGCCGGGCGCCCTGATGAACTTCCTCAACAGCATGAGCGCGGGCTGGAACATCTCGCTTTTCCATTACCGCAATCACGGCGCCGACTACGGCCGTGTCCTGGTGGGCATGCAGGTGCCGCAGCGCGAGAAGGCGGTGTTTCGCGCCTTCCTGAAGAACCTCGGCTACGCCTGGTGGGACGAAACGAAGAACCCGGCCTACCGGATGTTCCTGGGCTGAAAAGGAAACGGCACCTTGCGGTGCCGCTTCGAGCGGATGCCGGCGCGTTCAGGCCGCCAGGCGTTTTCTCATCGAGAGCATGCCGAGCAAACCGGTTCCCAGCAGCAGCAGGGTGCCGGGCAGGGGCGCGCTGCCGCCGGGGGAGGTCGTCACGGACGCCAGCTTGACGTAGTCGAAGTAATTGCCGCTACTCGGGACAGTAACCGACCCGCCGCCCGGATTGGCCAGCGGGTTGTAGGCGCCGATCAGCCAGTAGGAGGACGAAACGCCCCCCCCGTTGACCGCTTTGCTGGCCGTGCCCACATCCGAATAGTTGCCGATCGAAGTCCAGGCGGACGCCACGCCGGCCCAGGTGTTGCCGCTGAGCGAGGACGACCCGGTGCCCGGCCCGTTGTAGGCCATCACGCTGATGTCCGAATCGTTGCTCGTCCACCCCATTTTCACAGATTGGAGCTTGACGGCCTGGGAGAAGCTGAGCAGCACCATTTCGTAGCGCTCGTTGTTGTCGATGGCGTGTTCGGGAGTATTGCCTTCACTGACGTCGCAGGGGCTGGTGCCACAGGCGTCCTTGTTGGTGATGCCCAATCCGCCCCCGTACAGGCTGAGGGTCTGCTGCTCGAGCAATTGCGAGCCGACCGGCGAGCCCGAGCCGGTATTCGCCCAGCCGGTCGCCGTGACGGTCACGCCGCCGATGGTGACGGAACCGGTGTTCAAGGTCCAACTGGTCGCCGCCGAGGCGGTGCCGGCCAGCGCCAGAGCCATGGCGGCGCTGAATAGTTTGATTTGTCTGTTCATGTCCCGCTCCAACTGAATTGCCCAATGGGCAACAAATACCTGCAAGAATCGAACCAGATAGGAAACGAACTTTAATTCAAGAAGTTAAAAAGCATGCAGGAAAAAGTTGGCAGTCTTGTGTAAAAAATTTCGACAATAAATCAAAGGCCCAGATCGGTTTTCAGGCGTTTCACCGCCTCGCTCAACTCGACCTTGCCCGTTCCGGACAGTGCCGCCTTGAGCTCGTCGCGGGCTTCGTCCCGGCGCCCGGTTTGCGACAAGGCGTAGGCCAGGTGATAGCGGATTTCCCCATTGTCCGGGTTGCGCAGCCGGGCTTCCCGCAAGTGGCGCAAACCGGCCTCGACCTGCCCCTGCTGCACCAGGATCCAGCCCAGCGTGTCGGCAAAGGCCGGATTGCCCGGATCCAGCTTGAGCGCCTTCTCGGCCTGGCCCTGCGCCGCGGGATCCTTCAGCAGCAGCAGCAGGTTGGCGAAGTTGTTCAGCGTGGTCGCGTCGTCCGGCTCGGCCTGGAGCGCGCGGCCATAACTCTGGCGCGCCGCGTTCAGTTGACCTGAGCGGAACTGCATTTCGGCCAGCGCCTTCAGCGCGACGAGATCCTTCGGGCGGGCCTTCAGCCAGGATTCGAGGAAAGCCGCGGCCTTGGCCGGCTCTCCGGCGGCTAGGTGCGCCCGGGCGACGTTGAGGGCATTGTCGGTGCTTTCCTCGCGCGCCAGCGCCTGGCGGTAGGCGGCAATGGCGGCAGGGTACTGATTGCGCGCCATGGCCAGATAGGCGCGCGCGAGGGACGTTTCGACGCGATGCGGATGCCTGGCGCCGAGCGTCCTCAGCGCATCGTCGGCCTTGGCGGCATTGCCGTTGCGCGTCTCGATCTCCACCCGCAGGGCGAGCGCGGCCGCATCGTCGGGCCGCCCCTGCAAGGCCTTCTCGACATTGTAGTGGGCGCCGTCCGGGTTGCCCGCCGCGAGCTGCAGGCGGGCGATCTCGACCTGCACGACGGGATCGAATTCGGCCAGACGGGTGGCATTTTTGAAGGCGCTGCGGGCATGGGCGTGGTTGCCGGTGAGCAGATAGGTGCGCCCCAGCGCCAGCTGGACGGCGAGGTGATCGGGGTATCTCGAGGACAGGTCGAGGGCGGCCGACTGGGCCTGCTCGTGCTGGCGCTGCGCGAGGTAGGTCTCGATGAGCGCCATGCCCGGACGGATGTCGCGGCGCTGCACTTCATGGGCTTTCTGAAAATGGCGGATCGCCTCGGCGGGGCGGCCGGCGCGCCGCTCCAGCTGGCCCAGTTCGTAGAGTGCCTCGGCGTCGTCGTGCCGCTTGGCCAGCATGCCGTTCAGGCGACGGCGGGCCTCTTCGTAGCGCCCCTCGCCGACATCGAGCCGGGCCAGATTAAGAGAGGCGGGACGAAACGCCGGATCCTTTGCCAGCACCTGCTCGTAAGCACGCCGCGCGCCGCTTTTATCCCCGCTTGCCCCTCTGACGGTGCCGAGAAAATTCAGGGCGGTCAGGTTGTTCGCATCGTTCTTGACCAGCGTTTCGGCGACCTGCGTGGCTTTCTGGGCCTGGCCGCGCCGCATGTAGAGCATGGCCAGCGAGGTGCCGGACTGGCTGTCGGCCGGATTGGCGGCGAAGGCCCTTTCCAGGCTGGCCAGCCCGAGGTCTCCTTGCCCCGTTTCCAGCTGGCTGAAGGCGAGCGCCCGGTTCATTTCCGCCGAACCGCTGCGCGAAGCCGCCTTTTCCAGCAGTTCGGTGGCCTGCATGTGCCGCTTCTGCGCCAGATGGATCGAGCCGAGCAGAAACAGCACCTGGGCATCGTCCGGCGCGGTCTTCTGCATGGCCTCGAGCAGGGTGCGGGCGCGGGCGTAATCCCTCGTCTCGACGTAGATCGAGGCAAGCAGCTTGCGCGCGCTCAGGTTGTGGCTGTTGCGGGCGACGATGGTGTCGAGGTAGTCCCTGGCCTTCTGGTAGTTGCCCAGGCCGTGATGGGCCAGGGCGCCGACCATCAGCAGCTGCTCGCGGAACGCCAGCCAGGCCGGCGGCAGGGCGTCGATGACCTTGATGACGTCGTTCAGTGCCGCCCGCGCCGCCGGGCCGTCGCCCTTGCGGCCGGCGATGAGCGCGCGCAAGTACGCCGCCCGCGGCTCGTCCTTCGCCAGGCTTTTCAGCTGGTCGAGATCCTTTTCCGCCTCGGCCTCCCGCCCGAGGTCGATCAGCAGGGCGGCGCGCGCGACGCGGGCGTCGACGTGTTTCGGGTCGATCGCCAAAGCCCGGTCGTAGGTTTCGAGCGCCTTGCCGAGATCGAGCCCGGCATGCAGCAGTGCGGCCTGCATGCTCAGGACGAAGGCGTTGTTCGGCGCCAGTTCCAGTGCCTTGGCGACGGCGGCCCGGGCCCGGTCTGGCTGGTTCGCGGCGATCAGCACGGGTATCTCGGCGAGCAGCGGGGCGAGCGATTTCGGGTCCAGGCTGCGCGCCTCCTCGAAGCTCTTCAGGGCCAGCCTTAAGTTGCCGGACTCGGCGTAGGCGGTGCCGCGCAAGCTCAGCGCCTCGACCTGGATGGCGGCCGGCAGGCCGGACGCCGGGATGCGCTCAATGACCTTCTCGGGAAGTCCGAGCGCGAGAAACACTTGGGCGAGCGGAACGGCAACCTCGGTGTAGCTGACGCCTTGCCGCAGCGCCTCTTCCAGCGCCGCCTCGGCGCCCTTGATGTTGCCCTCCCTGAGCAGGGCCTTGCCGAGCAGCAGGTGGGCGGCCAGCATCCGCTTGTCTTCCTGCAGGGCGTTCTTGAGCTGGATTATTGAACCGGCCACGTCGTCGCGCTCGTATCGGCGCAGGGCGTCTTCGTAATAGCCGGCGGCTTTCTCCGGCGCGGCGTGAGCCGCTGCCAGCCAGCCGGCGAGGCAGAAAGCGGCACCGACGGCGCGGACCGTCCGGTGCCGGGCATTCGCAGTGTTCCGCTTTGTCATGGGTGTGCGTGAAGGGGTGGCGAGCCGCTGATTATACTGAGCGCGAGCTTGTCGTCTGGCGAGCTCCGGTCTCGGTGACCAGCCAGTCCATCGGGCGGTCATAGTGCTGCGGCCGGATGGTATCGACCCGCGCCAGCTCGAACCCAACGCCGACGGCGATCGGCCGCGGTTCCAGTGTGTCCAGTGTGCGGTCGAAATAGCCGCCGCCATAGCCGAGGCGATAGCCGGCGGCCTCGAAGGCATTCAGCGGCATGAGGATCACGTCGGGTTGGAGGCGCTCGCCCCGCGCCGGGATGTGGATGCCGTAACGGTCTTCGATCATCTCGCTCTCCGGTGCCCAGGCGCGGAATTCCAGCGGCGAATTGCTATCGGTTACCACCGGCAGGCAAGCTTGCAAGCCGCGGGCGATCCGCTGCGCCACGAGCGGGCGGGCATCGAACTCCGCGCGGAACGGCCAGCAGAAGGCGAGCACGGCGGGGCGCAAGGCGTCAACCAGTGCGTCCAGATGCCGTTCTATGTGCCGTGACAGCTCTGCATGCTGCTCGGCCGGCAACGCCTCGCGCGCAGCGATGAGCCGATTGCGCAGGGCGGTGCGGAAGGCGCGGAGTTCGTTGGTGCCGGCGGAGTCCGTCATGGGCATTGTGCTATTCTGGAATCGATGGTGAGCAGGTTGAAGTTACTATATCGAATGCAGTGCCGGCTGTGCGCCCTGATATTGGCGCTTGCGACGTCGGTGGCGCAGGCCGCTAGCCTGGACGATCGCGTGCTTGGCGCGAAGGATGCCGTGCAACGCGGCGACCGGGCGAAGCTGGCCAGGCAGCTCGAGGCGGTACGCGGCCACGAGCTTGAGCCTTACGTCGAATACTGGCTGCTCTCTCTGCGCCTGCAGGAGGCCGGCCACGATGAACTGCGCGGCTTCCTGGCCCGCCACGCCGGCAGCTATCTCGCCGACAAGCTGCGCGGCGAGTGGCTGAAGGTGCTGGGCAAGCGTCGCGAGTGGGATGTCTTCGAGACGGAACACCCGCCGCTGGCGCAGTCCGACCAGGAAATCGTCTGCTATGCCTTGCAGAACCGCCTGCGCCTGGCCGACCTCGGCGCGTTGGAGGAGGCGCGGCCGATGTGGTTCGCCGCGGCGGAGCTGCCCGACTCCTGCACGCCCCTGATGGAGCAGCTGATCGCCGACCGGCGCCTGACGACCGACGACATCTGGGAGCGCCTGCGCCGGTTGCTGGAAGCCAAGAAACTCGGCGCCGCCAAGGCTGCCGCAGCCTATCTTCCGGCGAACCAGGCGCCATCGGCGAAGATGCTCGACGCCGTTGCCGACAAGCCGTTGCGCCACCTCGCCCTGCTGCCTTCCGATTTCGCCGCCACTCGCGCCGGCCGCGAAATGGCCCTATTCGCCGTGCAACGCACGGCCCGCAACGATCCGCAGCAGGCCGACCAGCAGTGGGAGAAGATCAAAGACCGCTTCTCGGCGGCCGACCGCGGCTACATCTACGGTCAGCTCGGCTGGATGGGTGCGCTCAAGCATCTGCCCGAGGCGGTTGGATGGTATGCCCGTGCCGGCGCCGCGCCCCTGTCGGACGAGCAGCTGGCCTGGAAGGCGCGTGCTGCGCTGCGGGCGCATAACTGGGCCATCGTGCACGAGGCCGTCGAACAGATGCCGAAACCCATGCGGGCGCAACCGGACTGGGTCTACTGGCTCGGCCGCGCCCACGAGGCCCTCGGCCGGCAGGAAGAGGCGCGGGCGCTCTACGCGCGCATCGCCGGCCAGCCGAACTTCTACGGCAACCTGGCCGACGACGAGCTGGGCCGGCCGATCATGCCGCCGTCGCTGCCGAAAAAGCCGGCGGCCGAGGAGGTGAGAGCCGTTGCCGCCCTGCCGGGATTCCGCCGCGCCCTGGCGCTGTTCCGCATAGACATGCGCGTCGAGGCCATCCGCGAGTGGAACTGGACCCTGCGCGGGATGGACGACGCGCAGCTGCTCGCCGCCGCCGAACTCGCCCACCAGAATCACATCTACGACCGCGCCATCAATACCGCCGACCGCACGCTGGCGCTGCATGACTACTCGATGCGCTACCTGGCGCCCTTCCGCGAGCATGTCGAGCCGAAGGCGCGGGCGCTGCAGCTCGACCAAGGCTGGGTCTACGGCCTGATGCGGCAGGAGAGCCGCTTCATCACCAATGCGAAGTCGGTGGTGGGCGCCAAGGGTCTGATGCAGCTCATGCCCAAGACGGCGAGCTGGGTGGCGCGCAAGATCGGCATGAAGGACTTCCACCCCGGCCGCACCAACGACACCGATGTTAACGTCACTCTCGGCACGAACTACCTGAAGATGGTGCTCGACGAGTTGGACAGCCACCCCGTGTTGGCCTCCGCCGCCTACAACGCCGGGCCGGGGCGGGCGCGCAAGTGGCGCGACGCGGCGCGTCCGCTGGAAGGCGCCATCTACGCCGAGACGATTCCCTTCAACGAGACGCGCGACTACGTCAAGAAGGTGATGAGCAACGCCGTGTATTACTCGGCGCTCTTCGACGGCCAGCCGCAGTCGCTCAAGCCGCGCCTCGGCACCGTCGCGCCGAAGAACGGCAACGACCTGCCGAAGACGCCGGACCTACCTTGACTGCTTGATGGCGAGCAGCGCCTGGTTGCGCAATGCCCGCAGCATGGAGAGCAGGTTCTCCGGGATCACAAGCTCGCCGGCACGGGCCTTGTCGGCATAGATCAGCCCGACCGGGGCGTTCTTGATCACCAGCGGAAAGAGAATGAATGTTTCCGCCGTCACCGTCTTGCCGAACCACTCCGGGATATGGCTGCTGATTTTCGGATCGCGGATGTCGGAGATCAGGATGTCGGCGCCGCGCGAAAGCGCCACGTCGAAGATGTCCTTCTTTCCGCCGAGGGGGAATATGAAGCGGCGGATGACATCATCGATATCCGGGCCGAAGCCGAACTTGGCCGCCATGCTGTTGTTGCGCGCGTCCTTGATGCACAGCAGGACATGCTGGAAGCCCATGCCGCGGTACATGGTCTCGACGATGATGCGCAGGATGTCGGCCAGGGCGTAGTCGCCCACCAGCGAGCCCGTAATGTCCTGAATGCCGGCATTGAGGATCGCCTGGGCTTCTTCCGGACTGGGTCCGCTTGTCCCGGCTTCGCCGCCCGCCGGGGGCCGGGCATCGCCGGCTTCCGGTGCGACGACGGCCGTGCGCGTCAGGTCGCCGGGAATGCTGGTATCGGTGCTGCTTGCGGAGCTTTCGGCGGCGTCGGCTTCGCCGTGATCGCTCCAGGCACTGATCTGCCGGCCAAGTTGACTTTGCTGCAGGTTGAGGCGAATGGCGGCGGTGTAGCTGACGACCTCGTCGAGCGAGCGCTTGACCGCGTGCTCGAGCTGTTCGCCGTCGAAGGGAATGCTGTCGCCGAAACGCTGGCTGATCCTGCGCAGCTCGGCTTGCCGTTTTTCCGCCGGCACCTGCTCGAACACCGCGCACAGCTGTTCGGAGAGGCCAGCCAGAATGCGCAGCTTGTCGCCATTGTCGGATGGTTTCTTCACCGCGCCGTCCGGCAGGCGGCGCATGCTGCCCACCATGACGTCCGGAAAGCCCCAGCTGCGCGCCACGCCGATACCCAGTTCTTCGTAGGAGATGCCCAGCACCTTGGCGGAGGCGGCCGCCTCGCTTGCGCCGTCCTGGCTCATGCGCTTGCGAATCTCTGCCGCTTCGTCGGGGAAGTAATAGTGGGCCAGCATGCGGCCCAGGTTATGGAACATCGAGCAGATGAAGGCTTCTTCATAGTCCTTTACCATGCCCTTCTTCGCCATGTCGCGGGCGAGGATGCCGCTCATGATGGCGCGCACGAATTCCTCGCGCAGCTGTGCCGCCTGCCCCTTGTTTTGCAGGTGCTCCATCAGGATCAGCGAGGTGGCGATCGAGCGCACCGTGCCGAAGCCGAGGATCATCACGGCGCGCGAGATGGTGCTGATGGTGCCGCCGCCCGCCGTGCTGTAGTAGGCGGAATTGACCAGTCGCATCAGCTTGTTGGTGAGCGCGACGTCTTTCAGGATGGTGTTGGAGAGCGAGGCGACGCTTTCCTGGTCGGAAGCGGCGAGCCGGTTGATGGTCGAAATGGCTTCCGACAGCGCCGGGAAATCGCTCTTGTGGCGCATGCGACGCAGCAGGAATTCAAGCGTCGACTGCTTGCCGCCCTCGCCCGGCCTGGCCGGTGCTTCCTCCTCCTGCGGCGCCAGCCAGGTCTTCAGGGCGGCGCGCAGGGCGGCGACGTCGGCATAGCGCGCGGATGTGTCCATCGCGGTGGCCTTCAGGATGATGTCGCCCAGCCGCTCGTCCGCCAGACCGGCGGCTTCCGGCGGCAGGCGGATCGGCTCGGAGGACATGCGGTGCAGGGTGGTCAGCACGTTCTTGCCGCTCACCACCGGCTTGCCGGTAAGCATCTCGCACAGGATGAGGCCGGCGGAGAAGATATCCGACTGCACGCTGGCGATGCCGAAGTCCATCACGCGCGGCACGCCGTCGGGGTTGATCAGGATGTTGGAGGGCTTGAGATCGCGGTGGATGATGCCATGGCGGTGCGCGTTCTCCACGGCGTCGAGGATTTGCAGCATCACCTCGATGGCGCGTGGTGCCGGCAGGCCGCCCTCCTTGCGCAATTGCTCTGCGAGGGTGCGACCCTCGACATACTCGAACACGAGGTAGGGATCGCCGTCCTGTTCGCCGGCATCGAAGATCGGCACGATGTTCGGGTGGCGCAGCTTGCTGACTGTGCGCGCCTCGTCCATCAGTGCGCGTTTGCGTGTCTCGTCCCGGCCGGCGAAATGCAGCGACTTGATGGCGACCTCGCGCTGCAGATGGGCATCGTGGGCCAGATAGACGATGCTCTGTGCCCCGGTGCCGAGCACGCGGAGGATGTCGAACTTGCCGATTTTCCCCGGCTGGGCGGTGGGATTTCGCATTTTTGGACCACAGGCTGACCTGCAAGCACGCTGCAGAGTGATATAACGCCTCGCCGCGGCCAGACTTGAGATTAAAATCGGCCTACCGGAGCAATTTTCGCGAACCATGCAGAACATCCTCCTCGTTGGCGGCTCGGGTTTTTTGGGCAGCCATGTCGCCCGTCGCCTTGCTGCTCAAGGGCACCGCCTCACCATGCCGACGCGCCATCGCGAGCGCGCCCGGCACCTGCTCGTCCTGCCCACCGTGGAGGTGGTTGAGACCGATGTGCACGACGAGGCCCGCCTGGCGGAACTGGCCGCTGGCCAGGACGCCGTAATCAATCTGGTCGGCATCCTGCACAGCCGTTACGGCCTGCCCTGGGGGCCGGATTTTGCTCGGGCGCATGTCGAGCTGCCCGGAAAGCTCGCGGCGGCCTGCCGTGCTGCCGGCGTTCGCCGCCTGATCCATGTTTCGGCCCTGAACGCTGACGTGAATGGTCCGAGCCAGTATTTGCGCTCGAAGGGCGCCGGTGAGGTGGCGCTGCGCGCGGCGGGAGAGGCGCTTGATCTGACGGTGTTCCGTCCCTCGGCGATCTTCGGTCCGGAGGATTCCTTTCTCAACCTGTTCGCCCGCCTGCAGCGTCGGGCGCCGGTGATGCCGCTGGGCAATCCGCGCGCGCGATTCCAGCCGGTCTTCGTCGGCGACGTGGCGCAGGCCATCGTCGCCAGCCTCGAACGGCGCGAGGCTTGCGGTCAGACCTACTGCTGCTGCGGCCCGCAGGTCTATACGCTGGGGGAACTGGTGCGTTATGTCGGCCGGTTGTGCGGCAAGCCGCGCCCGGTCATCGCCCTGCCGGAGGCCTTGGCGCGCATCCAGGCCGGCCTGCTTGAACTGCTGCCGAATCCGCCGCTTTCCGTGGACAACCTGGACTCGATGGACGTGGATAACGTCTGTTCGGGCGGCGAGCTGTTGCCGTTTGGCGCGAGGCCGACGCCACTCGAGGTCGTGGCGCCCGCCTATCTTGTCGGCGCTACGCAACGCCAGGGCAATTATGGTCGGCGCGTCAAAGCGCATCGCTGAGCTGATGAGGACGTACGTCGTCGGTGGCGCGGTGCGGGATCGACTGCTCGGCCTGCCCGTGCAGGACCGCGATCATGTCGTCGTCGGCGCCTCGCCGGAGGAGCTGCTGGCGCGCGGCTACAGGCCGGTCGGCAAAGATTTCCCCGTCTTCCTCCATCCGGAAACGCATGAGGAATATGCCCTGGCGCGCACCGAGCGCAAGACCGCGCCGGGGTACAAGGGCTTCGTCTTTCATGCCGCTGCCGACGTCACGCTGGAGCAGGACCTGGCCCGGCGCGACCTCACCATCAACGCCATTGCCGAGGACGAGTCGGGCGCGCTGGTCGACCCGTTCAACGGCCAAGCCGACCTCGCCGCGCGCGTGCTGCGCCATGTCGGGCCGGCTTTCGCCGAGGATCCCGTGCGCGTGCTGCGGGTGGCGCGCTTTGCCGCGCGCTTCCCCGACTTTCACGTTGCCGAGGAGACGCTCGCCCTGATGCGCGACATGACGGAGAAGGGCGAGGTCGACCATCTCGTGCCCGAGCGCGTCTGGCAGGAGATGTCGCGCGGCCTGATGGAGGTGCGGCCCTCGCGCATGCTCGCGCTGCTTCATGAATGCGGCGCGCTCGCCAAAGTGCTGCCCGAGCTCGACCGCCTGTTCGGCGTGCCGCAACCGGCCGAGCACCATCCCGAGATCGACACCGGCGCGCACATTCTGCGCGTCGTCGACCAGGCGGCGGCGCGCCATTTTTCGCTGCCGGTGCGCTTCGCCGCCCTATTGCACGACCTCGGCAAGGGCGCCACGCCGCAAGCCGAATGGCCGCACCACCACGGCCACGAGGCGATGGGCGTCGCGCTCGTCGAAGCCGCCTGCGAGCGCTTGCGCGCGCCGGCCGACTGCCGCGACCTCGCCGTGCTGGCGACGCGCGAGCACGGCATCATCCACGACGCCGTCTCGCTGCGCCCGGCGACCATCGTCAAGCTGCTCGAACGGGCCGACGCCCTGCGCCGCCCGGAGCGTTTCGGCCAGCTGCTCGAAGCCTGCGAATGCGATTTTCGCGGCCGCCCCGGCTGGGAGGACCGGCCGTGGCCGGCCGGCGACATCCTGCGCCGGGCGCTGGTTGCCGTTCAGACGGTGGACGCCGGCGCCATCGCTGCCGCCACGGCCGACAAGGCGCGCATTCCGGAGCGCATTCACGAGGCGCGGGTGGCCGCCGTGCGGCATGCGCCGTCCTGCGAGGACTGACTTTTCATGATCCGTATCGCCCCGCTGCTGTTCTTGCTGCTCGTGGCCGGCGCATCCGTGGCGCAAGAGGGCGCGCCGGGGGAAGCTGCGCCGCACGCGCCGGCCCAACCCCCCAAGGCGCACAGCCCGGAGGAGGAGATGGCGGCTCTGCGGCCGCTGCTGATCGGCAAGCGCTATCTCGACCAGGCGAGAAAGCGCCTCGCCGTGCAGCTGGCGCGAATGGGCAACAACCTGGAAAACCCGGCGCCGTGGCTGGAGGACAACGCCCTGGTGGTGCGCGCCTTTTCCAGCGACGTGCAGGTGATGTACGCGCTCGAATTCAAGGAGGGCGCCCAGCTCGTCTCCCACGGCATGATGAAATCCTGGGGCATGGATGCGGAGCGGCTGCACCAGCGCGCGCTCGCCAACCTCGATCGTGCGCATGGCGAGATCGGCATCAAGCAGGTGGGCAAGCTGCCCTGGCTGTCGGTGATCGAGACCGAGGACGGCTATGCCGCCAGCCGCGTCCTGCTGCACTGGCGCTGGGCCGAGCTGACGCTGAAGCTGGGCGACATCCTCATCCTCGGCATGCCGACGCGGGACGTGGTGGTGTTCACCGCCACGTTGGAGCCCGAGAAGATCGGGCAGTTGCGGGAAACGGTGGAAACGGTGGAGCGTTACCAGGGCCGGCCGGTGTCGCGCCGGCTGTTCCAGTGGACACCGCAAGGCTGGATCGATTTTGACGAGGCCCTACAGCAGCCGGAACAGCAGCGTCGCCAGCAGGGAGAGCAGCAGGGTGGTGCCGAAGGGAAAGGCGTAGAGGCGGCCGCGAAAGCGGAAGCTGATGTCCCCCGGCAGGCGCCCGATGCCCAGCCGGGCGGCCAGCCGCGGCAGGAAAACGCCGGCAATGAACACCGTGATCAGCAGAACGAGCAGCCACTTCAACATCGTCAATGAGGGCGTTGTCGCAATGATCGAACTATACACATGGGGTACCCCCAACGGCCGCAAGGTCTCCGTCATGCTCGAGGAGTGCGGCCTGCCTTACCGCGTGCACAAGGTCGACATCACCCGGGGCGAGCAATTCGCGCCGGGTTATCTCGCCATCAACCCGAACGGCAAGATCCCGGCCATCGTCGACCCGGACGGTCCCGACGGCAAATCGATCGCCATGATGGAATCCGGCGCCATCCTGGTCTATCTCGCCGGCAAGACCGGGCGCTTTCTGCCGGCTTCGGTGCGCGGCAAGTACGAGGCGCTGCAGTGGCTGATGTTCCAGATGGGCGGCGTCGGCCCGATGTTCGGCCAGACCCACCACTTCCTGCGCTACGCGCCGGAAAAGGTGGACTACGCCATCGGCCGCTACACGAAGGAGACGGCGCGGCTCTACGGCGTGCTGAATGCCCGTCTGGCGCGGCACGAATACCTCGCCGACGAATATTCCATCGCCGACATGGCGACCTATCCCTGGGTGGCGCGCCACGAATGGCACGAAGTGGCGCTATCCAGCTACCCCAACGTGATGCGCTGGTTCAAGGCCATCGCTAACCGGCCGGCGGTCCAGCGCGGCATGGCGGTGCCGGCCTGATGAACAAGGCCGGATTCGGCGGGCTCGAAGTCGTCGTTCGCCAGCCGCCGGAAAAAGTCAGTCCGCGCGACACGCCGCTGCTGTTCATCCACGGCGCTTATGCCGCCGCCTGGTGCTGGGACGAGCATTTCCTTTCCTGGTTCGCCGGCCGGGGCTATGCCAGCTATGCGGTAAGCCTGTCCGGCCACGGTGGCTCGCCCGGCCGCGACCGTCTCGACAGCTTCGGCATCGACCATTACGTGCGCGATGTGGCGGCGGTGGCCGAGCAGCTGCCGGCGCCGCCGGTGCTCGTCGGCCACTCGATGGGCGGCATGGTGGCGCAGAAATACCTCGAGTCGTTTGATGCGGCCGGCGTGGTCCTGCTCTCCTCGGTGCCGCCGCAGGGTCTGTGGGCGGCGGCGCTCGGCCTGGCTTTCCAGAAGCCCGGCCTGATGAACGACCTCAACCGCTTGCTCGGCGGCGGGCGCGTTGCCCTCGACACCCTGCGCCAGGCGATGTTCGCCCAGCCGGTGGCTCAGGCCGACCTGGCCCGCTGGTACCGGCTCATGCAGCCGGAGTCGCATCGCGCCATCTGGGACATGACCCTGTTCAACCTCCCGCTGAAAAGCCGCATGCGCCCGGCGCCGATGCTGGTGCTGGGTGCGGAGCACGATCATCTGATCCCCGCCTCTCAGGTGGAAATGACCGCCCGTCACTACGGCCGCGAGGCGGGAATATTTCACGGCATGGGACACGGATTGATGCTTGAATGCGATTGGGAACGGGTGGCCGATCGCATTCTGGATTGGCTCGAAAGCGAGAATCTTCCCGGTGCAGCGTAGGTGTTTCGCCTACAGCGCGGGGAAAAAAGATTTCAGGCCGGATTCAACTTTTCTCGTGTTTCGCCGTTATCCCAATTGACGTCCCGATGCACGAGACGCGTCGAACGGAGGTCATCATGATTTACGAACTGGATATGAGCACGGGAAAACGAATTGTCGAACTGCGCGAAGAGTATGGCGAGGAGGTGCTCCTCTCCAACTGGCTGCCGCAGCCCGAACTTGGTCTGGCGCTGCAGGAAGCGGTGCCGGCGCGGCATGAACATCGTGCCGCCGAGCGGGACGCGGAAGCCTTTCTGCGCAACGTCTACCTCTGCCAGGAGTAGACAGGTTTTCCAACGCATTGTGGCGGCGCCAGCCGCTACAATGCGGGCATGACTTCATCCCTCGAACGCCGCTCCGGCTACCCCCACTTCCTCGCCATCCCGACCCGCTGGATGGACAACGACGCGTACGGCCACGTCAACAACGTCGTCTATTATTCCTACTTCGACACCGTCATCAACGAATACCTGATCCGCGAAGGCGGCCTGGATATCCACGACGGCGCCGTGGTCGGCTACTGCGTCGAATCGAACTGCCGCTACCATCGCCCCGTCACCTTCCCCGAAACGATCGACGCCGGTCTGCGCGTGGCGCATCTGGGGAATTCCTCAGTGCGCTACGAGATCGGCCTCTTCCGCCAGGGCGAGGACAAGCCGGCGGCGCAGGGGCATTTCGTACATGTCTTCGTCGACCGCGCCAAAGACAAGCCGACCGCCATCCCCGAGAAGATCCGCGCCTGCCTGACGCGCCTGGCCTGATCTCAGAGCGCGTGGCTGCGGTCGCCTCGCGCGAATCCCAGCAGCGGTTCGTCGATTCCTTTTCCCAATGCCAGCACCTTGAACAACTCGCCCATTTCGGCCGGGCTGATGAGCTTCTGCGCGCCCGAGGCGAGGGCGGCGTAGGCGGCGTCTCCTGACTGGCGCGCTTCCAGCAGTGACGCCAGCCCGCAGTTGAGCAGAAACTGCCCCTGGCTGGTGTAGCCCAGCACATCCAGTCCCGCCTCGTAACCGGCCTCGGCCATGGCGGTGAAGTCGACGTGGGCGGTGATGTCGTTCAGCCCCGGCAGCCAGAGCGGATCGCTGTGGGCATGGTGGCGGTAGTGGCACATCAGCGTGCCCTCGGCGCGCTGCGGGTGGTAGTACTCGCGCTGCGGGAAGCCGTAGTCGATCAGCAGCATCGCGCCCCTTTTCAGAATGCGCCCCCACTCGGCGACCCAGGCGCGGGCGGTGAGGCCGATCTCCGAGACGTAGGGCGGCGAGCCAAAAGTCAGTCCCCGCGACATGGCGAGGAGGACGCCTTCGGCCGGGCGCTCTTCCCATTCGAAGCGGCCGCCCTCGGCGAGGCGCACGCCGCGCTCGAAGAGGCCGCCCTCGCGCCAGGCGACGAGGCGCACCGGCAGCGCGTCGAGCAGCTCGTTGGCGACGAGGGCGCCGCTGAATGTCTCCGGCAGCGTATCCAGCCAGGCGACGCGCGCCGCTAGCTGCGGCACGCGCGCCTGGATCGTCTCCCGCTGCCGCGCGCGCAGCTCGCCGGAGAGCTCGAGGATCTCGTAGCGCTCGGGCAGGGCGCCCAGCCGCTCGAGCTCCGCCAGCAGCTCGGCGGCGAGGATGCCGCTGCCGGCACCGGCCTCGGAAATGCGCGGGGCGCTTGCCGCCATGATCTGGGCGACTTGCGCCGCCAGACATTGTGCGAACAGCGGCGAGAGCTCGGGCGCCGTGATGAAGTCGCCCGCCGCGCCGAACTTGCGCGCGCCGCCGCTGTAGTAGCCGAGACCGGGCGTGTAGAGCGCCAGCGCCATGTAGCGGTCGAAGGCGATCCAGCCGCCGGCCTGTTCTATCTCTTTCGCGATATGGTCGAGCAGGCGGCTGCTGCTTGCGCTGGCGTCGGCGTCGGGTTCAGGTAAGGCCATGGGGAGTTGAATCTGCCCGAATCCGTTAAAATTCGCAAACTTATGGATACGCTGAAGGACAAGGTGGTCCTCGTCACCGGCGCCGCGCGACGCGTCGGCGCCGAGATCGCGCGCGTCCTTCATGCCGAGGGCGCCGTCTTGGCCTTGCATTACCGCGGGTCGAAGCCCGAAGCCCAGGCGCTCGTGGCGGAACTCAATGCATCGCGACCCGGTTCCGCTCTGGCCTTTCAGGCCGACCTGCTGGAGACCGGGCAGCTGTCGCGGCTTGTGGAGGAAATCGCCAACCACTTCGGCCGGCTCGATGCACTGGTCAACAACGCCTCCAGCTTCTTCGCCACGCCGCTGAGCGCCATCGGCGAAGGGGAATGGAACGATCTCGTTGGCACCAATCTGAAGGCGCCCCTTTTCCTTTCCCAGGCGGCGGCGCCGCATCTGGCCGTCGCGCGTGGCGCCATCGTCAACATCACCGACATTCATGCCGAGCGGCCGCTGAAGAACTACCCGCTCTATTGCGCCGCCAAGGCCGGCCTGGCCGGGCTGACCCGGGCACTCGCTCTCGAACTCGGGCCGCACGTGCGGGTGAACGGCATTGCGCCCGGACCGATCCTCTGGCCGGAGGACGGTTCCTTCGACGCCGACGCGCAGGCGAAGGTGGTTTCGCGCACCCTGCTCAAGCGCTGCGGCGAGCCGGCCGACATCGCCCGCACGGTGCGCTTCCTGCTGGCCGATGCGCCCTACGTTACTGGCCAGATCATCGCCGTCGACGGCGGCCGGAGCGTGGTGCTGTGAGCGCGTATCTGGAAGCCCTGCTGCCCGAGGAGCTGGGGGAGAAGGAAAGGCACGAGGCGAACAAGCTGGCCAAGCGCCTGCGCCGCAACGTCGGCCAGGCCATCGCCGACTTCAACATGATCGAAGAGGGCGACCGCGTCATGGTCTGCCTCTCCGGCGGCAAGGACAGCCATGCGCTGCTCGACATCCTGCTGCAGCTGCGCGAGATCGCGCCGGTACGCTTCGAGCTTGTCGCCGTCAATCTCGACCAGAAGCAGCCGGGCTTCCCGGCCGAAGTCCTGCCCCGGTACCTGAAAGGACTGGGCATCCCGTTCCATATCGAAGAGCAGGACACGTATTCGGTGGTCAAGCGCGTGATTCCCGAGGGCAAGACCACCTGCTCGCTCTGCTCGCGCCTGCGCCGGGGCGTGCTTTACCGCGTTGCTGGCGAGCTCGGCGCGACGAAGATCGCGCTCGGCCACCACCGCGACGACATTCTCGAAACGTTGTTCCTCAATATGTTCTACGGCGGCAAGCTGAAGGCCATGCCGCCCAAGCTGGTCTCCGACGACGGCCGCCACATCGTCGTCCGCCCGCTCGCCTACTGCCGCGAGCGCGACCTCGAGGCCTGGGCCCGGCTGCGCCGCTTCCCCATCATCCCCTGCGACCTGTGCGGTTCGCAGGAACAGTTGAAGCGCAAGGAAACGAAGGCCCTGCTGCGCGAATGGGACAAGCGTTTTCCCGGCCGGGTGGAGAAAATTTTCGCCGCGCTCGGCAACGTCGCCCCATCGCACCTGGCCGATCCGAAGCTCTACGACTTCCGCAACCTGAAGGCCGACGGCCGGCCCGACCCGGAGGGCGACCGCGCCTTCGATCCGGACGATTTCGATGATTCCGGCGTCATCGCGCTACGCCCGGACGTGGGGGTTTGATATGATGCTGCGCTCAGGGAAGCCACGGATCGCAGAATCCCCATGAGCACCAAGACCGAACGCTATCTATGCGTGCTGTTCGCCGACGTGTCCGGCAGCACCCGCCTCTACGAGAAACTGGGCGACAAGGAAGCCCTGCACGCCGTCGAGCGCTGTCTCAACCGCATGACGCGCGCCACCGAGCAGTTCAAAGGCCGCGTCATCAAGACCATCGGCGACGAGGTGATGGCGGTGTTCGACAGCGCCGAAACCGGCATGGAGGCCGCCTGTTCCATGCAGCAGAAGGTGGACGACCTGCCGCCGGTGCGCGGCATCAAGCTGGCCATCCGCGTCGGTTTCCATTTCGGCGCGGCGATCGAGGAAGCCAACGATGTCTTCGGCGACACGGTGAACACCGCTTCGCGCATGGCCGGCCTGGCCAAGGCGGGGCAGATCATCACCACCGGCGAGACCGTGAAAGCCTTGCCGGCCCTCTTGCAGCAGTCGACGCGGGAGATCGACGCGCTGGCGGTGAAGGGCAAGGCCGAGGACGTGCGGGTGTGCGAGGTGCTCTGGCAGGAATCCGACGACCTCACCATGAAATCCGCCAGCATCACTTCCGCACCCGCCGCGGCGCGCCTGCGGCTCAGGCACGGCGCGGACGAAATGACGCTGGATGCCGAGCAGGGGATGGCTACTCTCGGACGCGATGCGGCGAGCGACTTCATCATCAATGACCGCCGCGCCTCGCGCAGCCATGCCCGCATCGAGCGCCGGCGCGACAAGTTCGTGCTGATCGACCAGAGCACCAACGGCACCTACGTGACGTTCGAGGGTGAGGCCGAATTCGCGCTCAAGCGCGAGGAAGTCATCCTGCGCAGAAAGGGATTCATCAGCTTCGGCCACGCCTACGACGAGGGCAGCGAGGTGGTCGAATTCCAGGTCGGCTGAGCGCCGGCTGCCGATAGAAAAGTGGCCCCGCATCGGGGCCATTTTTCTTCAAATGGCGATCTTCTTCAGCGTTTCCGGGTTCTTCACCACGGCTTCGCGCCGCGTCTGCGGCGCCTCGATCAGGGCGGCCGGCGGCAGGGTATCGAGGCGCGACAGCACCGCGGCGTCGCGGCAGTCCGCTTCGAGGACCACGGTCATTTCGTTCTCTTTGCCGGGGCCGGGGTTCAGACATTGCTTGCCCAGCTTGCGGTTGAGCGGCTTGAGAATATTGGCCTGCACCAGCTCGGCCGGATTGACCAGGCCGCCCGATAGCACGAGATCGTAGGCCGCTTCGCTGCCGCCGCTGGCTGCCAGTCCGACCGCGAGGACGCTGCGCAGTCCGTTGAACTCGCGCAGCAGCAGCTGGGCTGTGTCCTTGTTCGGCAGGCCCTGCAGTTTCAGGCGGACCTTCTGTCCGCTGAAGTGGAAGTGTTGCAGGAAAAACCCCTTGGAGAACTCCTCGCCGATCAGCTTGCCGACGTCGCGCAGCGCCTCATCTTCGGTGGCCCAGCTCGTCTTTTCCGGGATCTGGGTGTTGTAGTAGATCTCCTCGCCGCTCTTCTTGTCGGTGGCCTTCACCGTCCACGAGGTGAGGACGAACTTTTCCACGGTGATGCCGGAGGCAGCCAGCTTGGCCGAGAGCTTCTTGAATTTCGCCTCGCCGGTGACGGCGAAGTCGGCGCCGCTGCCCTCCTTCGCCAGATCATCGTTCCAGATGCGGAAGCCGAAGGAGTGGATGCGCTCCTTCAGCAGGTTTTCCGCCAGCGGCGAGCGCTGCGCCGGTGCGGCCGGATCGGCATCCGCGCTCTTGGCGGAGATCGCCACGGAGATCTTGGGGTCGCCGTTGTTGCGGATGAAGTCGATCCGCTCCTCGCGCGACATCTGGTTGAGCGATTTTTGCACCTCCCGCACGCGCACCGTGGCGCGGGCCGAGAGCGAGGCGAGACCGTCCTTGCCGAATTGCGGCGCCTGCTCCTCGAGTACCGACTGGATGAAGTCGCCACTGCGCGCGAGCAGCTTGTCGCGCACCACCGTGTAGTTCTTCGACAGCGACGCCTGGTCGATATACAGGCCGATTGCCTTTTCGATAATCTGGCGCCGGGCATCTTCGCGCAGATCGGCATTGAGCAACCCCTTGTCCTGCTGGTAGCGCGGATCCGAGGGATCGGCCAGCCCGACGGCGCTGATGGTCATGATGCCGGCTTCCGTTGCCGGCATGATCGCGGCGGCAGCCGGGGCCGGCGCCGACGGCGCGGCGGCTTGCGGCGCGGGCGTCGCCGGCTGCGTCGATCCGCCTTTGCCAAGGAATAGATAGGCCGCCGCGCCCAGGCCGAGGACCGCCACGCCGCCAACGAAGGCCAGCGCCAGTCCCTGCGAGGCGGGTTTCGCCGCTGCTGCGGGCGGCGCCGGGCTTGCCGCGGGCGCTGCGGGCGCTGCGGCCGGCGAAGGTCTGGCCATGGCGACCGTCTTCTCGATGGCCAGGGTCTGTTCGGCGACATTCACCAGCGTGGCTTCGCTATTGTTGATCAGCGTCGCCTCGTTGTCGCCGGGCAGGGCCTGGCCGGCGGCGGCCATCTTCAGGGCGATGGCAAACTCGCGACCGTTCTGGAAGCGCTCGTCGGGACGCTTGGCCAACGCCTTGCGGATCAGCGCGTCGAAGGGCCGCGGCACCTGGACGTTGAGCTCGGAGGGCGCCGGCGGCTCCTCCTTCAGCACCTTGTGCATGATGGTGGTGAGCGCGCCGGTGAACGGTTTCTCGCCGGTAAGAAACTGGTAGAGGACGATGCCGGCGGAAAAGAGGTCGGAGCGGCCATCGACGGTCTGGCCCATGAACTGCTCGGGCGACATGTAGCTCGGCGTGCCGAGCACCGAGCCGGCCTGGGTGAGGTTGGAGGACTCGATGCGGGCAATGCCGAAGTCGGCCACCTTCACCGTTCCGTCCTTGAGCATGATGATGTTGGCCGGCTTGATGTCACGGTGCACAACGCCGTTCTTGTGCGAGTAGTCGAGCGCGTCGAGCAGCTGGCCCATTATGCGCACGATCTCCGCCATGGGAAAGCGCTCGCCGGCGTCGAAGTAATCCCGCAGCTCGCGCCCCTCGACGAACTCCATGGCGATGAAGGCGGTGCCGTCATCCTCGCCGTATTCGTAGATGGCGACGATGTTGGGGTGGTTGAGGCGCCCGGCGGCCTGGGCTTCGCGCTTGAAGCGGGCGAGGATCTCCTCGACCTCGGCGCGGTCGAGCTGATCGCGCCGCACCGTCTTCAGTGCCACGCGGCGGCCGATCATCGGGTCGAAGCCTTCGTAGACGATGCCCATGGCGCCCTGGCCCAGTTCGCGGCGGACTTCGTACTTGCCGAGTTTATTCATGACCAACCCTCATGGATCCCCGCGTTGGCGGGGATGACGGCCTGCGACCGTCACTTGTGTTTGGAGTCGATTTCCCAGACGTTCTTCTGCACCAGGCGCTGCACCATGCCGTCGAGGGTCAGGCCGCCGGCCTGGCCGCCGGAGAAGCCCATCACCGAGGTCGACTTGGCGCCCAGCTCCATCTTCTCTTCCGTATAGCCCTGCGCCACCTGTTCGGTGGTGTTGGCGTCGATGATCTTCCAGCGCATGCCGATGATCCAGACGCCGGTGGATTCCCTGGTGTCGACCGAGCTGACCACCACGTCGCCGGCGGCGCCGCCGCGGCCGCCGCCGAAGATGCCGATCAGCGCCCCGATGGGACGGCCGCTAAAGCCCTCCTGCGCCTGGGCCACCTGCTCGGCCTTGAGAATGTCGAACTTGACGATCCATTTGGTCGTCTTCAGCTTGCCCTTCTGCAATAGCTTGCGCGCCGCCTGCGGGTCGCCCAGGTTGTAGGCGAGCTGGAATTCCTGCAGCAGGGGACCGAGGTTGGAGCGCTCGAGCACCTTGAAGTTGGCCTTGGTAAGCTCGAGCTCGGCGAAGTCGGCGATGTTGTTGGGGCCGAACTTCTGCGCAAAATTGGCATTGTTGCTCTTTACCTCGCCCGGGATGACGATCAGATAGGGACCCGGCTTCGAGGCATTCGCGTACTCGACCGGCTTGTACATGCCCTTGTCGGCCATCTCGTTGGCCTTCTTCGAGGTATCGCTGCCCTGCGTCGGCGAGGGGCTCTCGAAGGTGGGCTGGGCGGCGGCCGCGCCGGCCAGCGTGCAAAGGGCAAGACCTAGGGTGCGGATGGATGTGTTCATGGCGGTTCCCGTCATTTGGCGCCGGCGTTGCGGCAATAGTCGTTGTAGAGCTGGGCCACGACCTCGTCGGCCTGTTCGTTCACCAGGGTGAGCGCCATGCCGAGCGTGTCGGTGCCCGAATACGATTCGTCCTTGGCGGTGACGTTGGAGAGGGTCTTGCCGCCGGAGGAAACCAGCGTGAAGCCCATGTGCACGGCAACCTCGTTGATCTTCAATACGGGGTTGATGCCGGTCTGCGTCGTGATGAGTCCGCGCAGGATGAAGCTGGCGCCGAGTTTCTTCGAGGCGTTGATGGCGGCGTCGGGATCGTTGCGGAAATGCGCCTCGATCTCCGCCTGGGCGATCTGGGCGCGGATCTCCTCCTGGGTGTAGGTCTTCAGGCCGAGCGCGCGCAGGCGGTGGTTGATGGCCTGGAAGTGCGGGCCGTAGCGGCTCTGCGTCGTGTTGTAGCCATTCGAGGTGCGCTCGGCGATCACGACCATGATCTTCTTGTTCTTCAGCTGCTGCTTGCAGGGCGTCGATACCAGCTGGCCGATGCGCTGCGCGCGCGCCTGGTCGTCCTGCTTGGCCTTGGCCTCCTCCTCGGAGAACTTGAAGGCCTGGGCATTGCCGCATGCCAGGGCTAAAGTCAGTGCGTAGGGGGCGGCAAGGAGCAAGCGGGCGCGGCGCATAGGCGGGCCTTTGGCGGAAGCGTGATGCAAGGAGAATGATTTTGGCAAAAAAACGGCCCCCGTACAACCGTGGAAGACGGCGGTACGGGGGCTTGCGACAGATTGTGTGGCGGTTGTTTACTTCTTGGCGGGGGCAGCGGCGGGCTTGGCTTCCGCCGGTTTGGCCGCCTCGGCCGGTTTTGCGTCCGCGGGCTTGTCGCCCTTGAGACACTCGCTCATGAAAGCCTTGCGCGCATCGCCCGAGAGCTTCTTGTCTCCGGCGTCCTTGTTGCAGGATCTCATTCTGTCCTGCTGGGCGGCCTGCTTGTCCTTGAGACACTCGCTCATGAACGCCTTGCGTTCATCGCCTTTCTTGTCGGCGGCCTTTTCGTTGCAGGCCTTCATACGCTCCTGCTGCTTGAGCTGCTTTTCCGAGGGGGCTTTCTTGTCGGCTGCCGGCGCGGCGGCGGGGGCGGCGGTCTGGGCCAGGGCGGCATGGGCCGTCAGCAGGGACACGGCGGTGGCCAGAATCAGTTTGCGCATTGCGTCTTCTCCTTGAATGGTGTGCGGCGACAAGCCGCAGGAGAAAGAACGCCGTCGCGGAAGCTTAGTTGACAGGCTCCTCGCCGCCCTCCATGGCCTGCTTGTGCCGTTCGACGAACTCCTGGGTGCTGTCGATGCCGCGCAGCAGGAGGATGGTGGAGCGCACGGCGGCCTCCACCAGGACGCCGAGGTTGCGGCCGGCGGCGACCGGAATGCTCACCTTGTGCACCGGCACGCCGAGGATTTGATAGGTTTCCGCGCCGAGCGGCAGCCGGTCGATTTCGACCATCCCCTTTTGCGGGCGCAGCAGGTTGACCACCAGCTTCAGTTTCATCTTGCGGCGGCAGGCGGTTTCGCCGAACACCGTGCGGATGTTGAGCACGCCCAGTCCGCGCACCTCAAGGAAATCCTTGAGCATCGGCGGGCAGCGCGCTTCCAGCGTATTCGGTGCGACGCGGGCAATTTCGACGATATCGTCGGCGACGAGGCCATGGCCGCGCGAGATGAGCTCGAGCGCGAGCTCGCTCTTACCGACGCCGGAATCCCCCGTGATCAGCACGCCCATGCCGAGCACGTCCATCATCACCGCATGGATTTCGATGGTTTCGGCGAGCTGGCGAGACAGCCAGATGCGCAGCAGGTCGATGACGACCGCCGCCGACTGCGGCGTGGCGAAGAGGGCGGTATCCGATGCCTCGCAGGCTTCGCGCACAGGGGCGGGAATGGCGCAGCCGTCGGCGACGATGATCGCCGGCGGGTGGGCGGCGATGATCTCCTGCATATGGCGGGCGACGCGCACGACGTGCTGCTTGGACGCCCAGTTGATCTCCGGCGCCCCGATGACATGGATGCGGTCGGGATGGATCAGGTTGAGGTGGCCGATCAGGTCGGCCGGCGAGGCATGGAGCTGATTGACCGAGATCGGCGCTTCGAGATTGCCGCCGACATGCAGCAGCTGCAGCCGCTCGCGGTGGTATTCAAACAGCTGCGCGACGCTCGCCTGCAGCATGAGCTTGCCAGCCGGAGAAGAGGGCATGGATGGCCGCCGCATCGGGCGCCGCCGTCAGTTCGTCGCGGAAAGCGCGGTCGGAGAACATCTGCGCCAGTTCCGAGAGGATCTGCAAATGCTGCTCGGTGGCCTGTTCCGGCACCAGCAATACGAAAAGCAGCCGGACCGGCTTGCCATCCGGCGAATCGAACTGGACCGGCGCGGCGAGCCGCAGGAAGGCGCCGACCGCTTCCTTCAGCCCCTTGATGCGGCCGTGCGGGATGGCGACCCCCTGGCCGAGGCCGGTGGAGCCGAGCTTCTCGCGCGCGAACAGGCTGTCGAACACCGTGCTGCGACCGACGCCCTGGTTATTTTCAAACATGATTCCCGCCTGCTCGAAGACGCGCTTCTTGCTGCTGGCTTCGAGATCGACCTGGATGTTCGAGACGGGCAGGAGCTTGGCGATCAGGTTCATGGTGTTGCGGGCCGCGAAGGGTGGAGGGTGCGCGCGCTGGCAGGAGCGGCGAATGGGACGGTCAAACGATCATCAAAAAAGCGATCGGGGCTTTCCGGAGACTGGCGGCGGGGATTATACCGGGAAAGCCCCTTTCGGCGCGAGAACTATTCCACAACCTGACGCTTCAGCGCCTCGTGCGCATGTTCGCCTTTTTTCTCTTTGTGTTTCAGCACTTGGCGATCGAGCTTGTCCGCCAGGGCGTCGATACTGGCGTACAGGTTCTCGTCCTGCGCCTCGACGAAAATGTCCTTGCCGCGGACATGCACGGCCACTTCGGCCTTCTGCCGCAGCTTTTCCACCGAAAGGATCACGTGTACCGCGGTGACGTGGTCGAAGTGCCGGATGACCCGCTCCAGCTTGGCTTGAACATAGGCGCGGATGGCCGGCGTGACTTCGAGGTGATGTCCGGTGATGTTGAGATTCATGGTGGCTCCTTGGTGTGGTGCCGGAGCGGCTGTCGCCCCGGCGGGGTATGACTGGTTAACGACCGTCAGATCGACTTCCTCAGGTTGACCGGCGGGATGCTGAGCGCCTCGCGGTACTTGGCTACGGTTCGTCGCGCCACCACGATGCCCTGCTGGCCGAGGATTTCGGCGAGTTGGGCGTCGGACAGCGGCTTCTTCGCGTCCTCGGCGCCGACCAGCTGCTTGATCAGCGCGCGGATGGCGGTCGAGGACGCCGCACCGCCGGCTTCTGTGGCGACGTGGCTGCCAAAGAAATATTTCAGTTCATAAACGCCGCGCGGCGAAGCCATGTACTTCTGCGTCGTCACGCGCGAAATGGTCGACTCGTGCAGGCCGAGCAGGTCGGCGATCTCGCGCAGGGTGAGCGGGCGCATCGCCACTTCGCCGTGCTCGAAGAACTGACGCTGCCGGTCGACAATGGCTTGCGAGACGCGCTGGATGGTCTCGAAGCGCTGTTGCACGTTCTTGATCAGCCACTTCGCCTCCTGCAGCTGGCTGGCGAGACCCGAACCGCGCTGCCCCTGCAGGATGTCGGCGTACAGGCGGTTGATGCGCAACCTGGGCATGGCATCGCTGTTGAGCGAGGCGGTCCACTGGCCGCGCACCTTGCGCACGATGACGTCCGGTACCACGTAACGGGTATCGGCCGGAGAGAACGGCGCGCCGGGGCGCGGATTGAGCGAACGGATCAAAGCCTGCGCGTCGCGCAGTTCCTCCTCGCCACAGCCGACCGCCTTGCGCAGGCGCACATAGTCGCGCGCGGCGAGCTGGTCGAGATGGTTGCGCACGATTCTCAGCGCCAGGTCGCGTGTCTTGGTAGCGGGCTGATTGACCAGCTGCAGGGCCAGGCACTCGGCGGCATTGCGTGCACCGATCCCCGGCGGGTCGAGGTTCTGCAGATGCTTCAACGCGATTTGCAGTTCGTCGAGGTCGATTTCCAGCTCGGGCGGCAGCATGTCGACCAGTTCCTCCAGGCTTTGCGCGAGATAGCCGTCGTCGTCGAGCGCCTCGATCAGCAGCCGCACCAGGCTGTTGTCGCGCTCGGGGAGCGGCATCATCGCCAGCTGCGCGCCGAGGTGGTCGCGCAGGGAGGTCGTCGCGGCCTGGATTTCCGCGTAGGAGGGCTCGTCGTCGTTGCGCTCGTCGCGCGAGGAGGAGGCGCCGCCGCCCTCGCCGAGCCAATCGGCGGGACTGGCATCGCCGAAATCGGGTTCGGGCGCGGCGCCGTCGAGCGATTCCTTCGGCGCCTTCAAGGCATCGCCCGAAGCCGAATACATCGGCGCTTCGGGCGCAGGCTCATCCTCGCGCTCGAGCAGGGGATTCTCCTGCAGGAAGTTTTCGATTTCCTGGTTCAGCTCGAGGGTGGACAGCTGCAGCAGGCGGATCGACTGCTGCAGTTGCGGCGTCAGGGCAAGGTGCTGGGAAAGCTTGAGCTGAAGAGTTTGTTTCATCGACCGGCAGGTGGGATCGGCAGAGCCGGGAGGCTATCTACAGGCGGAAATGCTCGCCCAGATAGACCTTGCGCACGCTTTCATTATAGACAATCTCCTCGGGCTTGCCGGCCGCCAGTACCTCGCCTTCGTTGATGATGTAGGCATGATCGCAGATGCCCAGCGTTTCGCGCACGTTGTGGTCGGTGATGAGCACGCCGATGCCGCGCTCCTTGAGGAAGCGGATGATCTTCTGGATGTCCAGCACGGCGATCGGGTCGACGCCGGCGAAGGGCTCGTCGAGCAGGATGAAGCGCGGGCTGGTGGCCAGCGCACGGGCGATCTCGACGCGGCGTCGCTCGCCGCCGGAGAGCGAGATCGAGGTATTGTCGCGCAGGTGGGCGATATGCAGTTCGTTGAGCAGCTCGTCCAGGCGGCGGTCGATCTGCTCCTCGGTGAGCAGCTGCAGTTCGAGCACGGCGCGAATGTTTTCCGCCACGTTGAGCTTGCGAAACACCGAGATTTCCTGCGGCAGGTAGGACAGGCCGAGCCGCGCGCGGCGGTGGATCGGCATATGGATGATCGGGTCCTCGTCGATGCGGATGTCGCCGTCGTCGGCGCCGACCAGGCCGACGATCATGTAGAAGCAGGTCGTCTTGCCGGCGCCGTTCGGGCCGAGCAGTCCGACCACCTCGCCGCTTTTCACCTCGAAGGAGACATCCTTGACGACGGTGCGCGACTTGTATTTCTTTCTTAATCCCGTGACCTTCAACAGACTCATTCTTCTTGTTCCCTGAGCACCTTGCGAATGATCTCCGCGGCAAAGCCGCGTTGTTGTAGAAAGCGCGCCTGGCGCGCGTAGTCGGCGCGGTCGACCGGCAGCGCGGAGAACTTGCGCCGCCAGACCTCGCGCGCCCGCACCCTCTCCGCTTCGGCATCCTGCGGCAGCGCGCCGGCGATGACCTCCTCGGCCACCCCCTTCGCCTTCAGGTCGTGGCGCAGCCGCGCCGCGCCGAAGCGCGCCCCGCGCGCGGCGACGAGCGACTCGGCGAAGCGCGCATCGGAGAGCAGGCCGGCCTGCTGCAGCCGGTCGAGCACGGCGTCGATCT
>Ga0233425_10003522_pt1 | contig 28133 bp, 32 predicted proteins | sample Watercolumn_Towu_2_FD_181712 | JGI IMG/M metagenome (GOLD analysis project Ga0233425, IMG submission 181712) | Freshwater microbial communities from Lake Towuti, South Sulawesi, Indonesia - Watercolumn_Towuti2014_140_MG | ecosystem: Environmental > Aquatic > Freshwater > Lake | place...
GCCTCCTTCATGGTATCCCTCGCCATGGCGTGGTCTCCATTCCAGCGCTCCAACGCCGGAATCGTTTGGGTTGAGCAACCCGGAGACTACGCCAACCCAATTCCAACCACCTCCGCGACGGGACCCCGGGGCGCAAGTTTCATCTATTTGATTTTATTTGTGAACGCACAATAGCGGCCGAGATTCCGAACCCGCTGATATCGAGTTTTTTCGGTAAAATGGTCGCCGGCTGATTCCTTCGCCCCCCTCTCTGTCTCTCCCCCGCGGCGCCATAGGGCGTCTCTTGAGACGCCCGTCTTTCGACGGGCTGTGGGCGGGGGAGGGTTGGGGAGGGGCGGCCTAGCGCGCTTTCCGCTCACGTGGAATCACGTGAGCGAAAAGAAATCGCGCCAGATCAAAATGCTGAGCATGTCTTTATCGCAAAAGTTGAATAGACTTTTGCGGGACACGCCCTAGCCGAAGCATTCAAACGCGGTATGACAGGCCCGCGCTTTACGAACTCGCGCCCGCCAGCACCGTGACGGCGCGGCGGTTCTGAGACCAGCAGGAAATGTCGTCGCAGGTTGCGACCGGCCGCTCCTTGCCGTAGCTCGTCGTGCGGATGCGCGAGGCCGAGATCCCGCGCGACGCGAGATAATTCTTGACCACCTCGGCGCGGCGGGCGCCCAGCGCGAAGTTATATTCGCGGGTGCCGCGCTCGTCGGCGTGGCCTTCGAGGGCGAAGCTGTAGCGCGCATGGCGCCGCAGCCAGTCCGCTTGCCGGTCGAGCGTCGCCTGCGCGGTCTCGGTCAATTCGCTGCTGTCGGAATCGAAGAACACGCGGTCGCCGACATTGTTCGCAAAGTCCTGCGCGCTGCCCGGCGCGGCATAGCCGCCGCGCCCGACGCCCCCCGGACCGCCCACGCCGCCTGCGAGCCCGGCGGCGGCCTCGTCGGCCGTGTTCTTGGCGCAGGCTGTCAGACCGAGCGCCGCTGTCAGCGCAACGGCGATCCTGACGGCGCGGGCGCGTGAGGAAAACAGCATGGTTGCACTCCCGTTACGGCGATCGGACAGCGACAGACGTACCGGCGCCGGGTTAAGCGAAGGTTCCGTCAACCTTGTTTCGCGGTTCCCGCGACCTGTTGCATTCGAGCAATCCTTCGCTGGCGTTAATTGAATCTTAAAGCGTTAACAAAATATGAACGCGGCGAAATCGTGGCGAAGGACGGCGCCGTCTAACGTTCCTGATCCGCTTGACTTCCTGCAACAACGACGCCGCGCCCTCCTTCTCCCGCTTGCGGGAGAAGGTGTCGTCACGAAGTGACGACGGATGAGGGTGACGTTACCCGTCAGCCGCTCTACTTCCATCTCGAAACTTGGATAAACAATTCGGATCAGCGAGTTGGCGGCCCTCATCCGACCCTCGCTTCGCGAGGGCCACCTTCTCCCGCAAGCGGGAGAAGGAGTTGCGCCAGACCGTTTCTCGTAAAGGGCGGGCTATGTGAATCCGACAGCCCATGGGGCGAGGGCGGCGTCCGGAACCGACATGAAGCGCATAATTCGCCGCAGCGCCCGAGGAAACGTCCTATTGCGCGGCGCGCTGGGCGCCAACGCGCTCCGCGCTCCACGTGCCGCCGCAGAGGTCGGTGTTGGACGACCAAGCGCCGGAGCCCCCGTTCGCCGTCAGCCGCCCGTTCGCCCGCACGGTGCGGCCGTCCTGGGCGGCAAAGCGCGCGACAAGGGTGCCGTCGCCCTCGACATAGCCCCAGCTCGAGACGGCGCCGCCCGCCGCCTCGACGATTTTCCGATCGCGGATCGTCACGGCGCCCGGGACGAGCGCGGCGCAGCTTCCGACCGTGGTCGTGGCCTCGATCGTCCAGCCTCCGTCGAAGCCCTGCGGCGCGGCGGCGGCGGATTGCGAGCGGTCGACGCGGGAGTGACGCGCCTTGGCGAGCGCGGGCGCGGGCGCTGCGGCGATGCCCAGAACCGCGGCGATCACGGCGTAAGCTATTGGTCTCATTTGGCCTCCTCGAAAGCGCGCTGCAACAGATCGTGCATGTCGCAGCCGACAAATATGAATTCCGTCACGCCGGCCTTGCGGAGCTTTTCCTCCGATTCGCCGGGCCGGCCAGCCAAATACAGCCTGGCGCCGGCCCCGGCGAGCGCAAGCGCGACCGGTTCTGCCATGTCTCCATAAATCCGGTCGGAGGAGCAAAGGCAAGCCAGCTTCGCGCCCGAGGCGCGCCACGCCGCGGTCATCTCCGCGGTCGACTCCGTCTCCTCTCCGAAAACCGCTTCGATTCCAGCGACTTCAAAGAAGTTCTTGGCGAAATTGGCGCGGGCGGTGAAGGCGGCGACCGAGCCGAGATTGGCGAGGAAAACGCGCGGGCGCCGCCCGTTTTGCGCCAGCGCCGCGTCCGAGGCGTCGCGCAGGCGCTCGAACGGCTCGGCGAGGCGGCATGGCCTGAGCGGCGGCGTCTCGAGCGCGCCCGCCGGCGCCGGCGCCTCCTGGCGCGAGGCGTCGAAGGGTTCGAGCACGGCGACAGCCGCCTCGTGAATGTCCGGGAACTGATTGGCGCCGACCAGCTTTTCCTTGGCGCGGGCGACGGCGCGCGCGCGCTGGCCGGCGGCCTCGGCGACCCTGCCCTGGAGCGTCCCCTTTTCGAGCGCGGCGGGCAATCCGCCCTCGGCCTCGATCTCCTGGAACAGCGTCCAGGCGCGCCGGCTCAACTCTTCGGTCAGCGCCTCGAAGCCGCCGGCGCCGGCGGCGGGATCGTCCACCACATGGACATGCGACTCGTCCTGGAGCACGAGCTGCGTGTCGCGGGCGAGGCGGCGGGCGAAATCGTCGGGCGCGCCGAGCGCTTGGGTGAAGGGCAGCACGGCAACGGCGTCGGCGCCGCCCAGCGCGGCCGAAAAGCTGGCGAGCGTCGCGCGCAGCAGATTGTTCCATGGATCGCGCCGCGACATCGTGCGCCAGGCGGTTTCGGCGAAAACCAGCGCCGGCTTGGGCGCTAGCCCGCAGGCCTCTTCGACGCGCGCCCACAGGCGACGGACGGCGCGGAATTTGGCGACGCCGAGGAATTCGTCGGCGTCGGTGGCAAGGCGGAACGCGATCGAATCGCGCGCGGCGCCGACGTCCATCCCGGCGTCGGTCAGGGCGCGAAGATAGGCGAGCGCGGCGGCGAGCGCGAAGGCAAGCTCCTGCGCCTCGGTCCCCCCGGCCGCGTGGATGACGCGCGCGTCGGCGACCGCCGTTCCGTGAACGAAGCCGGCTTTGGCCGCCCGCATCGCCTCTTGTGCGAAAACCTTGGCCTGCGCCGCCCAGGGCGCTGGGAGGAAGCCGTGCAGCGCCTGCGCGCCGAGGGGGTCGAACCCCAGCGAAATCCGGGTGATCGACGGTTCGATGTGGAGAGCGTCGACGAGCCGGACGACGGCCTCGGCCGCCTGCGGCGCGCGCGGCGAAAATTCGAGCGCGAGGGGAATGCCATAGTCGAGGCGGACATTGGCGAGGACGCGCGCGATGGCGTCCTCGGCGCCGCCGGTGAGACCGCCGCCATAGGAGCCCATCGACCCGGCGAAGACGAGCTGCAAACCGTCGGCGCCGCCTTCGAGGTCCATGAGGGCGAGGCGATTCGCCGCTTCGGGATCGGCGAGATCGACGCGCGCGAGGATCGACCAGCGCCCGGGCGCGCGACGCAGCGCGCGCGGTCCGGGCGCGGCGGCGCGCGCATAGAGCGGCGCGATCTTCACGCCGTCGGCGGTCTTGGAGACGAGCGTTTCAAACGCGGCGCCTTTGAGCGCGCGATCCACGGCCTTGCGCCAGAGCTCTTCGGTCGCCTGTGGAAAAACCGCCGCCAAGGGCGAGTCCTGCAAAGTCATGATCCGGTCGATCCCCGTCCTTACCGCACGCCTTTTCGCATGAAGCCGGGCCGTGGGCCACATCGAATCCGGCGCGTCTTTCCATCGGGCTTTATTTTCCCCGCCAAACCCCTTAACCAAGGCGGGCCGTCCGGGAAAGGGGCGGTTGCGGGGACGACCCCGCTCAAGCGACATCGCGCGCGGCGCGCGGGAAAACGCCAGCCGGACACGCGAAGCGCGGGGGCGCGCCCGCGGTCGTGAATTTCCCGCACGGCTCCGCCGTGTTCGTCGAAAGCGCCCATAACGGAGACAGTCGTGACAGACACTCAGCAGGAAAAGGAAAAGCTGTTCGAAGAGATCAAGGAAGTGATCGCCAAGGAGGGCATGATCGACGTCGACAAGATCACGCCCGACGCGACGATCGAGAGCCTCGATCTCAAGTCGGTCGACATCGTCATGATCCTTACGGCGCTCGAAGAGAAGTTCAACGTTTACATCCCCATGGACGGCAACCTGCAAGAGGCGAAAGACGTGAAAAGCCTCATGGAGGCGCTGATCGACCACATTCTGAAAGAAAGAGAGAAGCAGTAAATGGCGTCATCGCAAGCGCGGCCCGGCGACCGTCGCGTCGTTATTTCGGGCATGGGCGCGGTGTCCGCCGCCGGTCTCGGCGCCGAGCCGCTGTGGCGCGCGGCGCGCGACGGCGTTTCGCAAATCCGGGAATTGAGGACCGAGCGGCCCTATGACGGCCGCATCAAGATCGCGGCGCAAGTCCCGAAGTTCGACCCGGCCGCGCATATCGAAGCGAATATTCTGCCGCTCTGCGATCCTTTCACGCAGTTTACGGTGATCGCCGCAGACGAAGCGATGGCGCAGGCCGGCTTCAAGCGCGAAGATATCGCCGGCCCGCGCGCCGCGGTCATCATCGGCACGGGCATCGGCGGCATGGAGACCATCGATAACGGGCTTTTCCACTACTATACCGAGGGCGTCCGTCCCGATCCCTTGAGCGTGCCGAGGCTGATTCCGAGCGCCGCGCCGACGACGCTCGGGATGCGCTATTCCTGCCTCGGCCCCACCTTTTCCGTCGGCAGCGCCTGCTCTTCGGCGAGCCAGGCGCTCGGGCTCGGGATGCAGATGATCCGCTTCGGACTCGTCGAAAAGGCGATTGTCGGCGGCGCGGAAGCCTGCGTCATCAACGGCACGATCCGCGCCTGGGAGGGCCTGCGCGTGCTCACGCCCGGCCTGTGCCGGCCGTTCTCCAAGGGCCGGAACGGCATGTCGCTGGGCGAAGGCGGGGCGGTGTTCATTCTGGAAACGCTGGAGTCGGCGCGCGCGCGCGGCCACGAGCCCCTGTGCGAACTCGCCGGCTACGGCACGACCGCCGACGCCAAGGATCCTGTGCGGCCCGATCTCGACGGCGTCGCCAGCTCGATCACGCTTGCGCTGGAAGACGCCGGGCTGAAGCCCGAGGACATCCATTACGTCAACGCCCACGGCACGGCGACCCACGCCAACGACATCACGGAATCCCAGGCGATTCTGCGCGCCTTCGGCGAGGACTACGGCCGCCGGGTTCCGGTCTCCTCGACAAAGCCCGTCCATGGCCATGCGCTCGGCGCCGGAGGCGGCCTGGAACTCGCCATTGCCATCGCGGCGCTGCGCGAGCAAATCGTGCCGCCGACGATCAACTTTCTGGAGCCGGACCCGCGCTGTCCCATCGACGCCGTGCCCAACGAAGCGCGTCCGCACAAGATCGCGGCGGCCATGTCCAACTCCTTCGCCTTCGGCGGCATCAACGCCGTGCTGATCGTACGGGCGATCGAGGGAGCGGCCCATGCCGTCTGAGCCCGTTCCCCCGCCGCCGCTGCGCGTGCACGTCGATCCGGAGCGCGCCGCCGCCTACGCGCGCGAAACCGGCTATCGCGGCGCGGGAGTCCCCTTCGCCTATCCGGCCGTGTGGCTGAGCGCGAAGGCGGTGCGCGACGCCATCGCGAAGGTTTGCGAAGACGCCGAGGCCGTGCCCGTGCATGAGTCGCAGACCTTTTCCTACATGGCGCCGCTGCGCTTTGACGAAGAGTACGATCTCGCCGTCGCCTTCCGCAGCGAAGAGACGCCGCCGCGGCTCATCCTCGACGCGACGGTGGCGACGCTTGCGGGCGAACCGATCGCGCGCATAGAAACCATGCTGCGCATTGTGCCGCGCGCCGGCCTTGCCGGCGCCGCCGCAAGCCTTTCGGGAGCCAGCTCATGAGCGCCCCCGCCCTGCCGGCGCCCGGCGACCGCCTGCCGGAAGCGACCATCGGCCCCTTCGACGCCGAGGCGCTTCAGCGCTATGCGGATGTGTCGGGCGACGACAATCCGCTGCATCTCGACGACGATCTGGCGAAAATGATCGGCCTCGCCGCGCCGCCCGTGCACGGTATGAAACTGTTCGCTTTCTTCGAATCCTATCTTGCCGACTGGCGCCCCGATCTCGCCGTCGCCAGCATATCCGGCAAGTTCGTGCAGCCCGTTCTGCGCGGAGAGACCGCGAAGCTGTCGGGCCGCGTGCTGCGAGCGTCCCCGGAGGATGGCGTGTTCGTGCGGCTGTTCGCGCACGGATCGGCGCGCGTTCCCGCCATCATCGGCGAAGCGACGCTGCGGATGCGAAGTGGAGCGGGCGCATGAAAGAGGATTTTGGCGCTCGGCGCGGCTTTCCTTCTCCCGCTTGCGGGAGAAGGTGGCCTTTCTTCGAAGTCGGGCATACTCGACTTCGCATTTTGCGTAGCGAGGGTCGGATGAGGGTCAGCGCGATTCCGTACGTGCGGGGACGACCCTCACCCGACCCCGGCTTCGCCGGGGCCACCCTCTCCCGCAAGCGGGAGAGGGGACGCGCGTCCCTGGGCCGCCCATGACCCGCATCCTCGTCACCGGCGCCTCCAGCGGCATCGGCGCGGCCTTGGCGCGCGAATACGCCGAGCCCGGCGCCAGCCTCGTGCTGCTCGGGCGCGACGCGGCGCGGCTCGAAGCGGTTGCGGCCGATTGTCGCGGCAGGGGCGCCGAGGTTCAAAGCCTCGTCGCCGACGTGCGCGACCGGCCGGAAATGAAACGCGTCGTCGAAGAGGCGCACGCGGCGCAGCCGATCGATATTCTGATCGCCAACGCCGGCGTCGCGACCGGTCTCGCGCCGGGCCAGATTCTCGAACGGCCGGAAGCGGTGCGCGCCACTTTCGCCATCAATGTCGCCGGCGTGTTCAACACGGTCGAACCGGCGATTCTGCCGATGTGCAAACGCGGGAGCGGAGCCATCGTCGTCGTCGGCTCCATGGCGGCCGTGCGCGGCCTGCCGTTTTCGCCTGCTTACTCCGCCGCGAAATCCGCGGTCCATCTCTACGCCGAATCCTTGCGCGGCGTTCTGACCCCGCACGGCGTCGACGTCAGTCTGATCGTTCCGGGGTGGGTTAAGACGCCGATGTCGGCGCGCACCAAAGCTTGGCAGGCGAGCGCCATTACCGACGCCGAGGCGGCGCAGATCATTCGTCGCGGCCTCGCGCGCCGCAAGCCGGTGATCGCCTTCCCGCGCTACATGTATTATTCGCTGCGCTTCATTTCGTTGTTGCCGCCGCGGCTCGTCGACGCCGTCATGCGCCGTTTCACGGCGGAAGTGCCGGAGACGCCGGAGCGGGAGACGCCGTGATCGAGGGCCTGGGTCTCGCGCCGCAGATCGTCTGCGCCGCCTATTGGACGCTCGCCGTGGCGTTGCTCGTCGTCTCCACGGCGGCGACGATCGTTCAGCCCCGGCTCGCCGCCCGGCGCGCGACGCGCAAGGACCAGCCGCCAGTGTCGATCATCCTGCCGGTCAAGCTGCTCGAAGACGGTTTCGAAGCGGCGCAGGACTCGGCGCTGTCGCAAGTTTATCCGCAGTTCGAGGCCGTCGCATCCTCGGTCGATCTGGAGTCGCCGGCGTCGCGTAGAATGCGCGAAATTTTCGCGCGCTTCCCGAATGTTCCGTCCCGGTTTCTGCGCTCCACGGCGAAATTCGCGATGAGCCCGAAGGTGGATAATCTTTATGCGCCGTTCACGGACGCGGCCCACGACGCGATTTTCATGAAGGACGCCAATATCGTCCTCGAGCCGGATGCGCTCGCCGAGCACCTTCGGCAACTGACGGGCGAGGTGGGCCTCGTCTGCGGCATTCCCTACGCCGCGCGGCCGGAAAATCTCGCGGCGCATATCGAGGCGGCGATCATGAACGGCCCGCACGCGCGCATGTTGTTTCTCGCTTCGGCCTTCGGCCAGGGTTTCGGCGTCGGCAAGATCATGCTGTTCCGCCGTTCGGATTTCCTGCGCGCCGGCGGCTTCGGCGCCATCTCGCACACGGTGGGCGAGGACAACGCGATGGCCAAGGCGATGCGACGGATCGGCCTTCGCACCGTGTTTTCGCACCGGCCCGTGCGGCAAGAACTCGGACAACGAAATTTTCTCGATATTTACAACCGTCAACTGCGCTGGAGCGTGATCCGGCGCGGCGACGAACTGTTTTGGTTCATCCTGGAGCCGATTTACCAGGCTTTGCCCGCCATCGCCGCCGGCGCCGCGGCCGCTCCGTTAGCAAATCTGTCCCCAGTCACAGGCGGGGGTGCGACATTCCTGCTCTGGTTCTTATGCGAGACGTTGCTTTCCATGGCCAAGGGATGGCAGGTATCATGGGCGGCGCCCGCCATCTTCCTTATGCGGGAGGTTGTGATGCTGGCCGTGTGGCTGCACGCCTGGAGCACGGACCGGGTGGTCTGGGCGAAGGACAGGCTGGATGCGCGGGCCGCCGGGGCCGAAGGCGATAAGAATCGGCGCGCGGCCGGTCCGTCGCCGAAGCAAGAAGGGTAGCGGAGTGCTTGGACTGATCCAGTTTCTCGTCGACGGCGTGGGGACCGTCTGCGCGCTGATCCTTATCGCCATCGGCGCCGGTTATCTCGCGGTGATCGCGCGTTTCTTCTACGACGAATTGCGCGGCGCCCAGGATCCCGCGGCGGTCACGCTCTCGGACGCCGAGGCGCCCCACGTGCTCCTGCAAATTCCGGTCTATAACGAGCCGCTGGTGACGGAGCAGGCGCTGCGATGCGCCGCGGAGCTCGACTGGCCCAAGGACAAGCTCACCATTCAATTGCTCGACGACTCGACCGACGAGACCAGCGCGCGCGCCGACGCCGTCGCGGCGGAACTGCGCGCGGGCGGAGCGGACGTGCAGCATGTGCGGCGCGCCGACCGTTCGGGATTCAAGGCCGGCGCCTGCGCCCATGGGCTGACGCTTTCGGACGCGCCTTTCGTCGCCATGCTCGACGCCGACTTCCGTCCTCCCGCCGTCTGGTTGAAACGCACGGTTCCTCTGCTAGTCAAGGACGACCGGGCGGGCTTCGTCCAGTCGCGCTGCGAATTCTCCAATTTCGAAAAGAACTGGCTGACGCGCGCGCAGGGCCTCGTGCAGGACGGGCACTTCCTCGTCGAGCAGCGAAGCCGCGCGCGCGCCGGCTGGCTGTTCCAGTTCAACGGCACGGGCGGCATTTGGCGGCGCGCCTGCATCGAGGACGCGGGCGGCTGGTCCGACTATTCGCTGTGCGAAGACCTCGATCTCACCGTGCGCGCCGCGCTGAAGGGCTGGCGCGGGATTTTCGTGTCCGATCCGGCGATCCCGGGCCAGGTGCCCGAGGGCCTGCGCGACTTCAGGCGCCAGCAGCGCCGCTGGTCCAACGGCTTCGTGCAGGTGGCGCAAAAGACGATTCTGCCGATCTGGAGCGCGCCCTGGACGCTCATCGAGCGCGTGATGGCGATCGCGCTCGTTTCGCATCAGATCTTTTTCCCGGCCATCGCCATCGGCCTCATTCTCCTCGCTGTCGGCGGACTGCTGCATGGATCGATCATGCCGTACATGCCGATCGTCGTCACGATCGTCGCGATGACGACCATGGTGGTGTTAGGCATGACCTTGCCGCCTTATCTGCGCCTCAAGCGCGGATCGGTCGCGGATTACCTCAAGACCATGGCGTCGGTGCCGCCCTTGATGCTCTATCTCGCTTTCGCCAACGGCGCGAAGGTTCTGCAGACGATGCGCGGTCGCAGGTCCACCTTCAAGCGCACCCCGAAGATCGACCACGACGCCGGCGTGGAAGCGGATGCGGACGCCGAAGTCGAGTGAGTGGGGGAACACGGCCGATCGGTTCGCACCGGCGCCTCTCCCCGCTTGCGAAAGACAGGCGGCGCTCGGTCGTTTCTCGCAAAGGCGCCGATGTGCGCATACGATGCGCGCACGCGGCCAGAGGGGAGGACGGGCCGAACCGATTGCGCAAACGCCGCGTCAATCGTCGGCGCGATTGTCGAGAAACCACCGATAGCTGCTAGCGATCCCGTCCTTGAGCGCAATCTCCGGCTTCCAGCCCATGGCCAGCAGGCGGCTCGAATCCATCAGCTTGCGCGGCGTGCCGTCGGGTTTGCTGGAGTCGAAGGCGAGGCGGCCGTCGAACCCCACCGCCTCCTTCACCGTCTCGGCGAGTTCGCGGATGGAGATTTCGTAGCCTGCGCCGCAGTTGATGTGCTCGTAGCCATCGAAATGATCCATGCAGAAGACGACGCCCTTCGCCAGATCGTCGACATGCAGGAATTCGCGCAGCGGCGCGCCGGTGCCCCAAACGACGACCTCCGGGTTCCCCTTGATTTTGGCTTCGTGGAATTTGCGGATCAGCGCCGGCAGCACATGGCTGGTCTGCAAATCGAAATTGTCGTTGGGGCCGTAAAGATTGCAGGGCATGACCGAGATGTAGCGGCGACCATATTGCTTGCGGTAGGCCTGACACATCTTGATGCCGGCGATCTTGGCGATCGCGTACCATTCGTTGGTGGGCTCGAGCGGGCCGGTGAGCAGCGCATCCTCTCTGATCGGCTGCGGCGCGAATTTCGGATAGATGCAGGAGGAGCCCAGAAACACCAGGCGATCGACGTCGGAAAGATGCGCGCTGTGGATGATGTTGGTCTCTATCGCCAGATTGTCGTAAATGAAATCCGCGGGAAAGCTGTCGTTGGCGAGAATGCCGCCGACTTTGGCCGCGGCGAAGACGATGATGTCCGGGCGGTTCTGCTTGAGCCACAGTTCGACGGCCGGCTGATTGCGCAGATCGACGATGGAGCGGTCAACCGTCAGCACGTCGTCGCCTAAGTCGCGCAGCCGCCGCACGACGGCGGAGCCGACCATGCCGCGATGTCCCGCCACCCAGATTCGTCGTCCCGCCATGATCGCCGCCTCTGTTCCGAAGTCGCTGCGAGCGGGCGCTTCTTACTACGGGCGCAGGGAAGGCCGCAATCCGGCGTGCGGCGTCAGACCGGAGGCTGGAACGATTCGCACTTTACCGTGTGCAGACGCTGGCGCGCTCGCGTTTGATCCGACGCGCGCTTGGCGAGGGAGCGGATCAGCACGAAGCCGCGCTTCGTCGGCGCCGTGACCCGCACTTCCTGCACGGGCGGCGCGCCGCCGTCCGCCAGTTCGAGCGCTCCGATCTGGCGCAGATCGCCGACGACGATGTCGATCTTGCCCTTGATCGCGCCGCGGTCCGTCAGCGCATGGAAGATACGGCCCGCGCCGGCATGGAACGAGAGGCCGAGAAAGTCGTCGCCGTCGGCCGTGGCGCGCACGCGCAGCAGGCCCTTCGTGAGATCGTAAACGCACACGCCCTCCGCCAGCGCCGGATCCTCGAAAGGCAGCGTCTCGGCGCCGGGCGCGGCGGCCGGCAGCAGTGCGACGCCGCCGTCGGTGCGCTCCGCGCTCTTCGCCGCGTCCGCGAGGCGGGCGAAAGCGTCGTGCGGCGCGAGCGTCGGCATCAGCAGCACCGAGACGATGTGCACGATGCCGGCGATCATCGCCGTCGCGATCGCCCAGGGGAGATAATCGAGATAGCGGTCGGGAATTCTCATGCGCAAGCCGTCTTGACGATCCTGGGGAAAGACGAGGCCTCGTGCCGCGCGTCGACATCGAAGGGGGTGTCGTAGAGGCGCAGAACCAGCACGAAGTCGCGGACCGCGCCGATCGCCAGCCAGTTGCCGGCGCGCGCCGAGTTGGCGACGGCGATTTCGAAGTCGCCGCCCTCGCGCCTCAGAATGTCCGCGGAGGTGAAGACGTGGCGTCCCGAAAGGTTGGCAAGGAGCGCTCCCGACGGCGCCGCGACGGAGAGCGTCCAGAAACGGGCGGGCGGCGCCTGATCGAGAATGCGGTATTCGCAACGGCCGTCCAGCCGCTCGCCGCTCGAATCCGCGCGCGCGATAAAAGCGAGCCCCTGCTCGCGCCCCAGCGGCGCCTCGCCCGAACGCGACAACATGGCGCGGGCGTAAGGGTCGATGTCCGCGCCGCCGATCTGCGGCCAGGCGGTCCACGGGCCGACCCGCATCGCCCCGAAGCCGTAGCCCGTGCGCAGCGAAACCGCGGTCGCGGCGAGACCCAGCGCAAGCCCCGCGATCATGGCGGCGGCGGCGCGCAGATATTTGGCGAAAGGTCGCTGCACGGCGATCGGCCTCTCCCTCTACGGCGGATCGATTGTCCGGTTATTGTAGCACGCCGCCGACGGAGCGAAATCCCGCCGCGCTGCGGGTCGGCGACAAAGGCGCGTCGAGCGCGCCGCGCTTCTCCGATCCGATCGAACGGATCTTGCTTTGAATAGACTGGAGCGCCTCGATCGCGCCCTTGGAGAGAACCGCCGGCCGCTGTGGGCCGCCCAGCTCCAGGGTCTTCACCTCGCCGCCCGCCGAAGCCGTCGCGGCGGTTCCGGCCGGCGTCGGGGTCAGGCCGACGATCGGCTTGATCGGAACGCCCTGATGCGCATAGGCCATGATGTCGTGCCAGGTTCCCGCGGGCAGCGTGCCTCCGGTCATGTTGTTCATCGTATCGTTGTCGTCGTTGCCGTACCAGACGCAGCCGCCGAGATTGCCGGAATAGCCGCAGAACCACGCGTCCTTGTAGCCGTTGGTGGTGCCGGTCTTGCCGATGACGTCGATGCCCGGGCCAAGCTGGGCGCGCCGCGCCGTGCCCTCCTCGACGACCTTCTTCATCATGGTGGCGAGCATGGCCACCTTGTCGGCGGGAACCACCTGAGCGAGCGGCGGCGCGTCGCGGTCGTGGCGGTAGAGAACGTCGCCGCGCTTGTTGGTGATCTCGACCGCGGCGAAGGGAACGACGCGCTTGCCCCCGTTGACGAACGCGGCGTAGGCGGCCGAATGCTCGATCGGGATCACGTCGCTCTGCCCGACAGGGAGCGAGGGCGTATCTTCGAGCGGCGTGGTGATGCCGAGCTTGCGGCAGGTGTCGATGATCTTGGCGCGGCCGATGCGCGAATCGCCGTTGCCGATTGCCTGCGACAACTGAATGGCGATGGTGTTGAGCGATTTTGCGAGCGCCATGGCGAGCGGCAAAGACCCCGCATAGCCGCCGCTGTAATTGTGCACGCAGTAATTGCCGATGCAGGTCGGCCGGTCGGTGACGATGGTCGTCGGCTTGAATTTGCCGGTCATCAGCGCCGTCAAGTAGACGTAAGGCTTGAACGACGAACCCGGCTGGCGTGCGGCGTCGGTGGCGCGGTTGAACTGGCTTGCGCCGTAATCGCGCCCGCCGACGATGGCGCGCACGGCGCCGTCCGGCTCCATCACCACGGCGGCGGACTGCTTGACGTGATAGGCGCGGCCTTGTTCGCGCAGATTGGTTTCGATCACCTGATCGGCGCGCTTCTGCACGCTGGAGTCGAGCGCCGTGCGCACGATCAGCACGCGGTCGTCGCCGAGCTTGCCTTCGCCGGCGAGGCGCCGGATCTCGCTATAGGCGTAGTCGAGATACCAGTCCGGGCTCGTGTCGCGCGAACGGTCGATGGGCGTCGCGGGGTTGCGTTTGGCGGTGAGCACCTGGCTCGCCGACATGAAGCCGTAGTCGGCGAGATTGTCGAGCACGTCGTTGGCGCGCGAGCGCGCGGCCGGCAGGTTGACGTGCGGCGCGTATTTGGTGGGCGCCTTGAACAGGCCGGCGAGCATGGCGGCTTCCGCCAGCGTCACGTCCGTCACCGACTTGCCGAAATAGAATTCGGCCGCCGCCTGAATGCCGAACGTGCCGCCGCCCATGTAGACGCGGTCGAGATAGAGTTTGAGAATTTCGCGTTTGGACAGCCGCGCTTCGAGCCAGAGGGCGAGGAAAGCCTCGTTGATCTTGCGGGTCAGCGTGCGTTCGTTGGAGAGGAAGAGATTCTTTGCGAGCTGCTGCGTGATGGACGAACCGCCCTGCACAGAGCCGCCGCCGCGGGCGTTGACGGTGATGGCGCGGACCGTGCCGATCGCGTCGATGCCGAAATGCTCGTAAAATCGGCGGTCTTCGGTGGCCAGCACGGCCTTGACGAGATGATCGGGATATTGCTCCAGCGGCACGGCGTCGTCGTGCAGAATGCCGCGCTGGCCGACCTGCGCGCCGTAGCGGTCGAGGAAGGTGACGGCGAGATCGGTCTTCTTGAGCCAGTCCTTGTCGCTGGTCATGTTGAAGGCCGAGGAGGCGAGCATCACGGCGACGACCCCGCCGGCGAGCCCCATGGTCAGCGCCTCGCAGGCGACCTCGACGCCGAGCCAGACCGGACCGGAGACGTGAAAGCGCTCCATGAAGGCGGAAAAGTTCTCATAGGCTTCGCGCGCGCGCTGCCCGCTGTCGAACATGCTGGAGTCGATCAGCGCGTCGAACGACAGCATGAGCCGCGTGACGCGCTTATAGAGAGGCGAATTCCGCAGACGTTCGAACAAGGCTCTCATTACTCCGGCGCAAGGAAACGGGAACGCGACAGCAGCTCATGTTAGCACTTTTTTAACCGGCTTGACGACTGTCCGCCGCCCGCTCATTGCCAATATGGTTTCCGATCGGGCGAGTTGGAGCGAGGATGACGGAGAAAATAGGCAAAGGCGACGCCCGCGGCGCTTTTTGGGAGAAGCCGCTCGATCAGTTGACGCGCGTGGAATGGGAGCAGCTCTGCGACGGCTGCGGGCGTTGCTGCCTCGTCAAGCTCGAGGACGAGGACACCGGGACGATCCACCATGCGGCGGTGGCCTGCCGGCTTCTGGATCAGCATAGTTGCCGGTGCGGCGACTATGCCGGCCGCAAGAAAATCGTGCCGGACTGCGTGCGCCTCACCCTCAAGAAGCTGGAGACGATCCGCTGGCTGCCGCCGACTTGCGCCTATCTCCTGCGTTTTCAAGGCAAGCCGCTGCCTCCGTGGCATCCGCTGATCTCGGGCGACCCCGACAGCGTGCACAAGGCCGGGGTCTCCGTGCGCGACAGGGTGGAGGCGAGCGAGACGGAGGTGGAGGAGGACGACATGCCGGATTTCATCCGCCTATGGCCGAAGAGGTGGCCGAGGGGGGCGGGGCTCGCCCCGCAGCCGGCAAGCGTCCCGGCGCAGGGCGCGTCCGGTGGCGGCGAGGCGGTCAGAAGCCCGGAACGAAAACGGGAGGACGCTGACTCCCGAAGGCCGACAGATTGAAATTGAACCCGACCGTGACGCGGTCCTCCCGGAAGCTGTGGCTGGTGAGAATCGACGCCGCCGGAATCGCGCTGTGCGGCGCGACATATTCGATCGCGCCCAAGTCGATGTGCAAATACTGGATCTGCACGTCGCCGAGCGGGCCGGTCCCGATTCTCACGCCGCCGCCCGCCGCCCAGCCGGTCCTGAGCCCCGACCACTGGCCCTGGTTGAAGAAGGGTCCGCCGAAGTAAATGCTGTCGCTGACGCCGAAATAGCCGAAGGCGAAGCCGGCGGTGGCGTAGGGCCGGATGTTCGCCACGAACGGAAACCTGAGGCCGACGGAGGACGCCCCGTCAAGAAAGGTCTTCTCGAAGCCGAAGACCGCGCGCATCGTCGAGGTGTAGTCCGAAGCGAAGCTTTGCTGAGTGGGAAAGGCGCCGCCGAACGGGCTGATGAAAACGCGATTGGAGGCCTGCGTCCCGCCCCCGTTGACCGCGAAGTCGTAGACGACGCCTGCGTAAATCGGCGGAACCGCGTCGTAGGACGTGAGAAACGACGAAGGCAGGCGAACGTCCACCCCGACCTGGCCGCCTCCCGTCACCTCCGCGTCATCGAAGGTGAAGCGCGCGTGGCGCGAAAGGAAGAGGGCGTCGAAGCCGAAGCCGAGCGGATTGGGCTGCCAGCGGACGCCGCTCTCCGGCATGGAGGCGCCAACGAAGCCGCCGATATAGCCGCTGACGCTCGCCGTTTGCGACTCCTGGCCCGGCAGGCTCATCGGCTCGATCGGACCAGGCGCAATATCGGGGACGAGGTCAATGGTCGGCGGTATGATCTCCCCCGTCTTGGGCGGGCAGGGCTTCTTGTTTAAATCGTCCAGTTCTTTCTTGTAACCCGCAATGTCGCGCTCCAGCCGCTTGGTTCGATTGGTAAGTGTTTGGATCTTTGTGTTTCGATTCGAAGCAATGCCGTTCCATTTTCGGTATTCAGGATCGGCATCTGCCGTTCCGTACGCTTTTGAATAGTCGTCCCAGGAGAGCGTTCCCTTGTTCTTTTTGACTTCCTCTACAGCCTTATTATACGCCTTGGTGCGTGCCTCGTGGGCAAGTTTGCTCGCCTCATCTGCGTCGGCCTGCGCCGCCGCCAGTTCATCCTTGGCCACGGCGAGGCGCTGCTCGTAGACTGAGATACGTTTCCGCAACTCCTCGGCGCGCTTTTCCTTGTCCTCTTCGCAGGTGTTGCTCTGCTGGAGCTGCTGCGCGAAGGCAATGCCGGGACACAAAGCCACGCCGAGAGCTCCAGCGGCCAGGGCCGCGCGCAGCGCGATGGCGAAGGCCGAAGTCGAACGCCGACGTGCGCAAGCAGGTTGTGCGAGATGACGGCTCATTGCGGCGATCCCCGATGACGATTCGAGGACGCCAGCATCGAAGCCGCCAAATCGAGCGTCAATGCGCGGACGGCCGAAAATCGCGTTAACTAAGCTTGGCAGAAGCGCTTTCTTGGCGAGTGTGTTCTTCGCGCCACATCGAGCCGCCGTTGCTGGAAAATATTCCTTGACAGCGGGACGATGGTCCTATAAACAAGGCCCATGCTCCACAATTGCGCTTGAGCGGCGGCGGGACCGGAACGGTTTCGGCGGGCGGCGGGGCGCGTGCCGGGACGGCGACAGTTCGGCTGGGCGACTCCTTCTCCCGCTTGCGGGAGAGGGAGGGCGCGCCGGCCATTTCCGCCAAACTGGAACTGTTTTTTGAGGCGCCCATGCGCTCGAAGTCCGCCGCGCCCTCGCGCGAAAAGATCGCGCAGGCGAAGCTCCTCTACGACTCGGGCGTCGCGCCGATTTCCGAAATCCTGACGGTGCTCGGCATGAGCGTCGGACAGTTCCGGCGGTTTCGCGAGAAAAACAACTGGCCGCTGCGCGCCTCGGCCTGCGCGGCGCCAAACTCCGTTTCGCCGCCGCCGGAGCGCGCCGCCCCCGAACGCGACATGATCGCCCGGCTCGAAGACGCGGTGGAGCGCGAATTCGCCCGCGCCGAATCGGCGCTGGAAAAACACGCGCCCAAGACCATCGAGCAGAGCGCGCGCACGTTGGCGAGCCTCGTCAAGACGCTCGCGGAACTGAAGCGGATGCGGCGCGAAACGGAGCCGGGCGGCGCGAACGAGGATGCCGATGGAGACAGGGCCGACGACCTCGACGCGCCTCCCCGCGAACTGGCCGAACTGCGCGCGGAGCTTGCTCGACGGCTTGAGCGCCTCGGCGGCGAACGGCCGGCTCGATGAGGCGCTGGAGGGATTTTCGGCCGCGGAGCTCGCGCGCCTCCTCGACGACTGGGAGTTTTGCGCGCGGAAAGATCAGTGGCCGCCGCTCCTTGCCGCGAACGGCGCGCCGTGGCGCGTCTGGCTGATCCTCGGCGGACGCGGCGCCGGCAAGACGCGCGCCGGCGCCGAATGGGTGAAAGGGCTGGCGCTGGGGCGTCCGCAGTTTACGGCGCGGCCGGTTTCGCGCATCGCCCTCGTCGGCGAAAGCGCGGCCGACGTGCGCGAGGTGATGATCGAAGGCGTCTCGGGCCTGCTCGCCGTGCATTCGCGGCGCGAGCGCCCGCGCTGGGAATCGACGCGCCGGCGGCTCGTCTGGGACAACGGCGTCGTCGCGCAGGCCTTCTCCGCCGAAGACCCGGAGAGCCTGCGCGGCCCGCAGTTCCATGTCGCCTGGTGCGACGAACTCGCCAAATGGCGCTACGCCAAGGAGACCTGGGACATGCTGCAATTCGGCCTGCGGCTCGGCGAGTGGCCGCGCCAGCTCGTCACCACGACGCCGCGTCCCCTGCCGCTGCTCAAGCAGCTGATCGAAGACCCCGCCGCCGTGCTGAGCCGCGCGCTTACCCGCGAAAACGCCGCGCATCTCGCGCCGAGCTTTCTCGAAAGCGTCGTCGCGCAATACGCCGGGACCAAGCTCGGGCGCCAGGAGTTAGACGGCGAGATCGTCGACGAGCGCAAGGACGCGCTGTGGACGCGCGACATGCTGGAGGCGGCGCGGGTTCACGAGGCGCCGGCGCTGGCCCGCGTCGTCGTGGCGGTCGATCCGCCGGCGAGCGCAAGCAAGCGCGCCGACAATTGCGGGATCGTCGCGGCGGGCCTGGACGCCGGCGGCTTCGTTTATGTGCTCGCCGACGCGACGCTGTCCGCCGCGCGGCCGGCGCAATGGGCGCGGGCCGCCATCGCGCTCTATCACAAGCTTTCGGCCGACGCGCTGGTGGCGGAGGTCAATCAGGGCGGCGACATGGTGCGCGCCGTGCTGAACGAAGCCGACCCCGCCGCGCCGGTGACGATGGTCCGCGCCACCCGCGGCAAATATTTGCGCGCGGCGCCGGTGGCTCAGTTGTACGAACAGCAGCGCGTGAAACATGTCGGCGCCTTCCCGGCGCTGGAGGACGAGATGTGCGACTTCGGGACGGACGGGCTGTCGTCCGGCCGCAGCCCCGACCGGCTCGACGCGCTGGTCTGGGCGGTGACGGCGCTGGCGTTGACGCCCAAGGCGGCGGAGCCGAGGATGCGGCGGGTGTGAGAGGGCGAGAGTTACGCCCGTCTTGCCGATAAGAAGCGACGAAGGGCGACGCGCCCTCGTGTAGTGCGACATTTGGTCGAAGATCGGTAAGCTTGCCGCAACCATTCTTTGACACTAGTAAATATGGAAAAAAGCGGCACACGAGTTGCTGGTTTGTTCCTGCGGGAGGGAGACGGTCATGCCTGAAGATCGCGAGGACCGCTTGGCAACGGAAATGAAAACGTTTGAAGAATTGCGCCCTTCACTCGAACAAAATCACATGGGAAAATTCGTTGTAATCCGGGATGGCGCACTTGTCGGCGTATGGGACACGTTAGATGCGGCGGCTCGGGAAGCGGTAATTCGTTTCGGGCGGGGGCCATATCTAATTCGGCAGGTCGGCGCGCCGCCGCCGGTGATGCCGGCCTCCGTGATGTTTCGCGAATTGGCGAATGTCTGATGCCAATTTGCGACTGCGGCTTTCCGCCATTTGTCCCTGTTAAGAGCCTTGACGGCAGTGTCTCGGTTGAGTTGGGACCAACAATGCTCCTCAGGAAGGGGCCGACGATTCAAGTAGAGGTTGGCTTTGAGACAACGCTGTTCGCCGATCCTGCTCAGGCGAAAACTGTAGCGACAGCGATGGCGTCGGGGACGACGACGGCCTCAACGTTTAAGGTGGTGGAAGCGCTCGTTGACACGGGGGCGTTCGATAGCTGCATCGATGAAGACCTCGCGATTGAACTGCAGCTTCCTCTTATTGACCGGCGGAAATGTGGAGGAGTCGGCGGCGAACACGAGCTAAATGTTTACCTTGGTCATATCCGCATCCCGAGCCTGTCTCAAATGCACTGGGGTCGGTTCATTGGCGCGAGACTTAAGGTCGGAGGCCAACCCCATCAAGCCTTGATTGGGCGAGCTCAACTCTCTGGTATGATCCTCATATACGACGGACGGACGGGTTCAGCGACGTTGTCGATTTAGCGTCTTATGCGACTTTACCGTCGCGCCATGCCACGACGTCATAGAACGGTGCTTCATAGGCCGGCCCAGCGCCGGCCTTTTTCTTTGGGACACCCACATGCCCTCACTCTTCACGCGCCTCTTGGGCGCGAACGATCGCGCGCGCCCCGCCTCTTCCCCAGCCGAGGCGCCGCGCGAACACAAACATTCGCGCGCGCTGAAGCTTCTCGCCATGCATTCGACCGGCGCGCCGCGCTGGACGATGCGCAGCCACGCCGAGATGACGCGCCAGGGCTACGAGCGCAACGCCGTCGTCTATCGCTGTGTGCGCATGATCGTCGAGGCGGCGGCCTCCGTGCCCTGGCTGATGTATCGGGGCCGCGAAGAAATCGTCGACCATCCGCTGCTCGATCTCGTGGCGCGGCCCAACCCGTTCGACACCAGCGTCTCGCTGATCGAAGCGATCTGCTCCAATCTGCTGCTGCACGGAAACGCCTATGTCGAGGCCGCCTTCGTCGACAACGAACCGCGCGAACTCTACGCCCTGCGCCCCGACCGCGTGAGCGTCGCGACGGGACGCAACGGCTGGCCGGCGGCTTACGTCTATCGCGCCATGGGCGACGAGGTTCGCTTCGACATGCGCGGCGAAGGGATCGAGCCGATCCTGCACATCAAGCTGTTCTCGCCGCTCGACGACGTTTACGGCTTCGCGCCGCTCTGCGCCGCGCAGGTGCCGCTCGACGTGCACAACGCCGCCAGCGCCTGGAACAAGGCGCTGCTCGACAATTCCGCGCGCCCCTCCGGCGCGCTGGTCTATGCCGGGCCGGACGGCGCGCATCTTTCCGACGAACAGTTTGCGCGCCTCAAACAGGAGTTGGAGGAGAACTTCTCCGGCGCGATCAACGCCGGGCGCCCGCTGCTGCTCGAAGGCGGGCTCGACTGGAAGGCGCTCTCGCTCTCGCCCAAGGACATGGACTTCAACGAGGCGAAAGCCGGCGCCGCGCGCGAAATCGCGCTCGCATTCGGCGCGCCGCCGCTGCTGCTGGGCCTGCCCGGCGACAACACCTTCAGCAATTATCAGGAGGCGAACCGCGCCTTCTGGCGCCAGACCGTGCTGCCGCTGGTCGCGCGCGTGCAGAGGAGTTTCGAAGCCTGGCTGCAGCCGGGATTCGGACCCTTCCGCTTCGACTACAACGCCGACCGGCTGGAGGCGCTCGCCGACGAGCGCGCGATGGAATGGGAGCGCGTCGGCAAGGCGCCGTTCCTCACAATCGACGAACAGCGCGAAGCGGTGGGCTATGCGGCCATGCCGAAGGACGCCCTCGCGCTCTTCGGCAAGCGCGAACAGGGCTTGGAGCGGCGCTACGCGCCCGATCAACCGCGCGTTCCGGCGGGCAACCCCGACGGGGGCCAATGGACGAGCGGAGGCGGAGGCGGGGGCGGCGGGGGCGGCGGGGGATCGTCGCCCTCGAACGATGTCGCGCTCACCGATCTGCCGGGCGTTGCGAGCGATGCTGTGGATTCGCTTATCGCGCGGGTTCAGGAGCGCTTCTTCAATATCGATCTTGCGGAGGACGAGGCGCAGGGCGGACACGCCCTCGCGAGACACGTCGGCAGGAGCAAAGAGCAACTGATCCGGCGAGCGGACCGGAACAGGATCGGCATTGGGAAATACGGGATATGGGAGGATCGCTTCGGCTCCTTCACGTCGTTGATGGCTGCGAACGCGTTCGTGAACGAAGCGCTCTCGCGATCCCGGACGACGGTTGACGATGTGATCGCGGGAAAGGCGTCGTTCGCGAAACTCGAAGCGTGGTTTGGCAGACCAACCGGGTTCGAAAGCTATCGGCGGCGATTCCATGATCAAGTCAATATTCGCGACACTTTTGGCGTGAGAGTTGTCGTGATACGAGACCCTCTTAGCCCAAGAGGCTTTCGGATCAAGACCGCCTACCCGATCAATAAGGATTAACAGACATCAAGGAACGCAGCGATGACCATCCCCGAGGCTTTCCGTCTCATGTGCGTCCACTTTTATCAGGGTGTAACAGAGGACTTCGGATCGCGCGACGACCTGATCGAGTTCGCGCTTTCCGATCTGGACTCGGACCAGCGAAAAATCGTTCGTGATTACCTGGACGAACTAACGAGCGAGAAATACAGCGAAGAGCAGATCGAAACAGTTTGGCGCGAGGCCGGGGCCGACGTTCGCATTTCTCGCGGCGTCAAAGGCGATGCCGCGAAATTCCTCGGGGAAATTCGCAAAGCGCTAGATTCTTGATTCGCCGCGCGCGAAATCGCGCTGGCTTTCGGCGCGCCGCCGCTGCTGCTGGGCCTGCCCGGCGACAACACCTTCAGCAATTATCAGGAGGCGAGCCGCGCCTTCTGGCGCCAGACCGTGCTGCCGCTGGTCGCGCGCGTGCAGAAGAGTTTCGAAGCCTGGCTGCAACCGGGGTTCGGGCCGTTTCGTTTCGATTACAACGCCGACCGGCTGGAGGCGCTCGCCGACGAGCGCGCGATGGAATGGGAGCGCGTCGGCAAGGCGCCGTTCCTGACAATCGACGAACAGCGCGAAGCGGTGGGCTATGCGGCCATGCCGAAAGACGCCCTCGCGCTCTTCGGCAAGCGCGAACAGGGCTTGGAGCGGCGCTACGCGCCCGATCAACCGCGCGTTCCCGCCGGCAACCCCGACGGCGGCCAATGGACGAGCGGCGGGGGCGGCGGATCGTCGTCGTCGAGCAATACAGAGCCTGCGTCTTCTCGAAGCGGAGGTGGGTGGCGAACGTTGGCCGGCGGCTTCACTCCAGGCCAGCTTGACATGACGGTGCAAGATTTCGTTTCGAACTTTTGCAAGGGGTTGATACAGAGGGAGGTTCCAAGCGAACTCCTGAGCGCCACAGTCCGAGAGGTTCTGGAACAGGCGAAAAGCGGGGGCGTCGCAGCAAACAAGTGCAAGAAGTTGCTCGATCAAGATCGGTTCAGGAAATAGGGGGCGGTCATGAAAATGCAGGGCCTTGAGGGAATGCTCGAATTTCTCGAATTCCTTCGAAAGAAGCGGATCATGTTCAAAATCGAACAGCAGGTTCACGATGGACTCGAAGTGTCGTTTGCGTTGGTCGGGTACCGATTTGAGGTTACGTTCTTCACGGATCATATGGAATTCAGCTATTTTACGGGACATGAAGACGTTGAGACAGACGAGGCGCTGCTCTTTGAGCTTATAAACCAGAACTCCGACTGACCAAGCGAGAGGCGGCGGGGTATGAGCCGGCGCCGAACGACACGGCAGTCGAGATGCCTTAATCGCCCGATCAGCCGCGCGTTCCCGCCAGCAATCCCGGCGGCGGCCAGTGGGCAGATGGGAGGATCGCGTCGGCTCCTTCGCTTCCCTCGCCGCCGCGAACAGTCTTGTCAAGGAGACCCTGTCGCGCTCTCGCGCGATCGTGAACGAAATAGTTGCAGGGACACGACAAAGGGCGACTGTGGAACATTGGTTCGACAGGCCCACCGGCTATGAGAGCTATCGGCGGCGATACCAGGATCCGGTCCAGATAATTGACACTTACGGGGTGAGAGTTGTGATAACTTACGATCCGTCCTTCAGGAAAGGTTTCAAGGTCATCACGGCGTTCCCGGTAAATCGTTAGGAGACAGGACTATGACGACGATCGGCGGCCATGAGGCTCTCAAGCGCATAACGGACTGGTTTCTTCCATACTCCGAAGAGATATATTCGTCCCTGGAGGAAATGGTGGACTCCGGTATTGAGGCGCTCATTGAACCCGAAATCGAGCTTGCGAAGGACTACTTGGACGAGTTGCTGAGTGGAAAACACAGCGAAGCCGAACTCAGAGTCCTTTGGAGAACTCTCGGTTGCGTCCAAATTCCATTCATTGACGACGACGACGAGCAGAGCTGCACGGAATTTCTGCGATTTATTCGCTCGCGTTTCGATGCCGCAGACAAAAAGGGAAAGGCTTGGTGAGGAGAATGCGCTGAACCGCGCCTTCTGGCGCCAGACCGTGCTGCCGCTGGTCGCGCGCGTGCAGAGGAGTTTCGAAGCCTGGCTGCAGCCGGGATTCGGCCCCTTCCGCTTCGATTACAACGCCGACCGGCTGGAGGCGCTCGCCGACGAACGCGCGATGGAATGGGAGCACGTCGGCAAGGCGCCGTTCCTTACAATCGACGAACAGCGCGAGGCGGTGGGCTATGCGCCCGTGCCGAAGGGAGAGACGTATCCGCGCGAGTCTCGCGACGATCGAGACCGGCGTCCTTCGCCTGCCGGCTGCGGCTGCGGGCGGCGCGCGAAGCGGCGCCTTATCGTCGTCGAACGCGTTGTCGCCCCTGAAGATGACGAGGATATTGGCGGCCGCAACCGCGACATGCTAGCCATGAGCGAGCGTTGCGCCGAAGAATGGGCTTGGGCCCGAGGCCACTGCGCAGGTCTTCTCGAATTGCCCAATCCCCCGCTCGGCTTGACCGGAGGATATACCGATGTTGAAAATTGCGCCCGAGGTTTCGTCAGCGCCGACTGCGGCGGCAACACTGTCTGAGCGAGATTAGCTATGAGCATTCATGAGAAATGCAGCGAATTATGCCGCCAGCGCGAATGGAAAGCTTTGCATCATTTTCTCGATAACGCATCGCCCCGGCATGATCCCGACGAGCGAAATCAGATCGCCCACTGGCGCGCGTTCGCACTTTCGGCGGAGGGTCGTCATTTGGAGGCCATCGACATTCTGAATGCGAACCGAACCGATTGTCGATGCAGGACTCGGCTCAGCATGAGCATTGCCGAGAATCTACGCCACCTCGGACGCGATATGGACGCAATCGAGGAACTGAAGAACGCGCCGATGGCCGAAGAATGGGAGCGCTATCGACCACTCGTCGTTGACGCCAAATACTTGTTGGCGCATCTGCTGGCGAGGAACGGGCTCGAGGTGGAACAGGCTCTGCTCGACGAGATACCGGAGAATTACATTCACATCACTGACCGCGGCCAGAGGATTTCCAAGGCGGACCTGATGGCCCTCGTTGCTCGCGACCCGCGCAGCGGATGCGGGACGCCCGCGTAACGTCTCCGCCTTCCCGAGGGGCGACCATGGCGCTGCGCGACACGTTATGGGATATCTATCGGCGACGCGACTGGGCGACCTTGCATAAGGCGCTGGACGCGGCGTCGCCGGGCCGCGACGCAGAGGAGCGTTGTTGCATCGCCTATTGGCGAGCGGCCGGCCTTGAAGCCAAAGATCATTGTCTAGAGGCCAACGAGGTCTGGGCGGAAGCCCGGGGCGAGTTTTCCTGCAAGACGTTGGTTCACAAGCGTGTTGCCGAGAATCTGCATCGGCTTGGAAGGGATGAGGAGGCGATCGAAGAACTTCAACGAGCCCCAATGCTTGAAGAAATGGACCGCTATCGCGCCCTTGTGCTCGACGCCAAGTATCTGCTTGCGCATCTCATGGCAGTTAACGGGTTCGAGGTGGAACAGGCCCTGCTCGACGAGATACCGGAGAACTACATCCACATCGACTATCGCGGCCGACGGATTTCGAAGGCGGATTTGATGGCCATGATCGCCCGCACCTCGCCCTGCGGCTGCGGAAAGCCGGCTTAACCATCCGAAATCGCCGCCGACGAACAGCGCGAGGCGGCTAACTCCGCCGAACGCCCAGCGAGCCTGCGCCGACATGACCGACATTCTCAACGCCATTCTCGAGCGCGGCGATCTTGGCCATCTCGCGCTGTTTCTGTGGGCCTGCGCGGCGAGCCTGCAGGCGCATTTCGCGGTGCGCGAGCTCACCGCCGCCACCAAGCGGCTCGACGCCTTCGTGCGCGAGCTGGCGCGTTTCAACCGCCGATACGGGAGCGATCAATGACGCTGTCGAAATCCAACTGGAAATGGACGAAACGCGGACGCGGACGGCGCGCCGCGCGCGAACGCGACGATCCCTCCGCCGTGTTCAAGACCTTCGTGCAGGTGCTCGCGCAGATGCGCGCCAATGCGCGCGGCGTCCACGCCGCTCCGCTCGCGGGAACGCGGGAGAACGGCTGATGCTCGCGCTGGCCGTTCAGCACACGCCGCGGCTCTCGCCGGCGCGGGGCGCAAGCGAAATCAAGCGCGCCGGCGCCGCCGTGACGCGCGCCGACGAGGCGGGCGCCTTCGAAGGCTACGCCAGCCTGTTTGGCGTTCTCGACACCGGCGGCGACATCGTGCTGCCCGGCGCCTTCGCGCGGTCCTTGCGCAAACGCGGCGCCGCCGGCGTCAAGATGCTCTGGCAGCACAAGACCGACGAACCCATCGGCGTGTGGACGACGATCGAAGAGGACGCACGCGGACTCAAGGTCAGGGGACGCCTCGATCTTTCCGTCGCCCGCGCGCGCGAAGCCTTGTCGCTCCTGCGCAGCGGCGCCGTCGACGGACTGTCCATCGGCTTTCGCACGCTGCGCGCCGCAACGGACAAATCCAGCGGCGCGCGGCGGCTGACCGAGATCGATCTGTGGGAAATCTCGCTCGTCACCTTTCCCATGCTGCCGCAGGCGCGGGTCGCGGCGGTCAAGCGCGCGCCGGTCTCGATCGATCATGTCATCGCGCAGTTGGCGCGGCTGAAAGCGCATCGCGCCGCGGAGCGGTTCGAGGCGAAATTATTGCGCCTCGCGCTGGAGCAGCGCTACGCTCCGGATCAGCCGCGCGTTCCGGCGGGCTCGCCCGAAGGCGGACGATGGACGAGCGGGGGCGGGAGTGGAGCAGCCGGCTCGCCGTCATCGAACGATGTCGCGTTGAACAATCTTCCTGGCGCTGTCAGCGACGCGATCGACTCGATCGTCACACGGATTCAGGAGCGCTTTTTCAATGTCGATCTGGCGGAGGACGAGGCGCAGGGCGGCCATCCGCTTTCGCGGCACGGCCTGCGAAGTCCGGAAAAGTTGATCGAGCGCGCGAACAGGAATAGGCTTCGCCTCGGTCCAGTTGGCAGATGGGAGGATCGCGTCGGTTCCTTCAGCAGTTTTGCCGCGGCCAATAGTTTCGTGAACGCCGCTTTGTCGAAAAATGCCGCTCTCGTCGACGAAGTCATCTCCGGCAAACGATCCGCCGCCGTCATCAAGGTCTGGTTCGACCGGGAAACCGGCTATGAGAGTTATCGCGATGGGTTTCGCGCGCCCGTGGTCATCCGTCCGACGACGGGCGTGCTCGTCGTGATAAGACAGGCGGCTCGATTGAAAAAGGGCTTTCTTGTTTACACCGCTTATCCGATCAATCCGTGAGGCTGACGAGATGAAAACTCCCCCTATCCCCGAAGAATTCAACATGATCGTCGGCTCTTATGTCAGCGGCATCGAGGGCATCGTTTCGTCCGAGGAAGAGTTTTTCGACATGATGCTCGATCCGATGACGATTGCGCAGCGCAAGGTCGTGAAGGATTATCTGGACGAACTGCTGGGCGGGAAATATGCGGAGGACGATCTGCGCGTGATGTGGCGTGCGTCGGAGGCACGCCTGCTGCCTTTCTGGGGCGATGAAGGAAGCTGCGCGGAGTGTCTCGAAACGATGCGCTCGCGGGTCGCGGCGTCGTTGGAATAAGACGGGCTGTTCGATTGAGAAAAGGCTTTCTTGTTTACACCGCCTATCCGATCAATCCGTGAGGACGACGAGATGAAAGCTCCTCCAATCCCCGAAGAATTCAACACGATCGTTGAATTTCTCGTTCCCGACATCCAGTATCTGTATCCGAATGTAGAAGATCTGTTCGATACAAGACTTCAGGAAATGACGACAGCGCAGCGGAACATTGTGAAGAATTACCTGGACGAACTCTTAAGTGGGAAATACCAAGAAGAGGATTTGCGTGTGATGTGGCGCGCGTCGGAGGCCCGTCTATTGCCATTTTGGGGCGACGAGGGGAGCTGCGCGGAGTTTCTGAAAATCATGCGCTCGCGGGTCGCGGCGTCGCTGGTATGAGACGGGCTGTTCGATCGAGAAAGGGCTTTGTCGTTCACACCGCCTATCCGATCAATCCGTGAGGCCGACGCGATGAAGACTCCCCCTATCCCCGAAGAATTCAACATGATTGTGGACTCTTATGTCAGCGGCATCGAGGGTTTATACTCGTCTGAAGAAGAGTATTTCGACTCCAGACTTGCGCTGATGACGAAAGCTCAGATTCGAGTCGTGAAGGATTATCTGGACGAACTGCTGGGCGGGAAATATGCGGAGGACGATCTGCGCGTGATGTGGCGTGCGTCGGAGGCACGCCTGCTGCCTTTCTGGGGCGATGAAGGAAGCTGCGCGGAGT
>Ga0233425_10003523_pt1 | contig 28133 bp, 18 predicted proteins | sample Watercolumn_Towu_2_FD_181712 | JGI IMG/M metagenome (GOLD analysis project Ga0233425, IMG submission 181712) | Freshwater microbial communities from Lake Towuti, South Sulawesi, Indonesia - Watercolumn_Towuti2014_140_MG | ecosystem: Environmental > Aquatic > Freshwater > Lake | place...
GCCAGTCACTGCTCCGCGTCGTTCCGCATCCAGGCGCGGGCGGCACAGGGAAGGAAACCGACCGGCGAACCGGCAGCAGACGGCTGGCTGGCGCCCCTGTCACTGGCAGCTGGTAAGTTGGGGGACGTACCATCCCCGGGTGGCCGGCGGGCTTCCGACAAGGGGCTCTTGTCGATGTCGCTGGAGGAGTACCTTCAGTTGTTCGCTTGGTGCGGCCGGCAGATTCACGGGAAGCAGCAAGGCACAGTACCGGCGGACTTGGCGGCGATTGTCGACCGGCTCGGGGTGACACCCGAGGAACTGTTGGCGACGGTCCAGGAGTTCCCGCAACGCTTTCGCCGCCTGGCGGGCACGGTGGCGCAGTTCACGAAGCGCGCGGCGGAAGCAGGCCGGCACTGGCTGCAAGGCGTGCGGTGTGCCGCCCGCGTTTTCCGCTGATCACCGGTGAGTTCCTGTAGGGGCATCGGCCGCGCCCGTCATGTTCTCGCTGCGTTCTGCCCGCTGCAGCCAAGCGGTGCCGCGCGCTGACGACTCCGTGAGCTCCTCTTGCAGTGCACAACTCACGACCTCCGTACGTCGTTCGCTCTCACTGTGCCTGTTCGACGCAGCTTGCTAACGCCAAGTTTGCGCCAGTTTCACCGGCCAGCCGCCCGTCTCCGGGCCGAAGTCCATTCCGGAGTGTGGGTGTCTATGGGCTCGCACCGCTCCACACATGCCGTTGGCGATCGGACCGATCATGCTGGTGGACATTCACCGGGGACAGCTCAATCCGGCGGCGATGACCAACCTCACTCCCGAAATCGCCCTGCCGCTGCACTATGGCTACCCGACTCCGGAGAAAGGCTACTTCAAAGAACCGTATCCGCTGAGCGACAAGTTGTTCCTGGTCTCCTACAACTTCGGCCCGGACCACGCATCGCCGGCGGGTTACGGTCTCTATGTGCTGGACATTACAGGGCACCGCGAGTTGATGTATCGCGCCCCCAGGCATCTCCTGCTGGCAACCCATCCCGCTGCGCGCGCGGCCTGTTCCACCCATCGTGCCGTCGGTCCTGACTGACGAGGCATCTCCGGTCGCACCAACCGTGTCGTCCGCTGCCCAGGCGACCCTCGTCATGTCGGATGTCTACGCAGGTATGCCCGGCATTGAGCGAGGTCGTGTGAAATACGTGCGCGTGATGGAGGATGTGCCTGAGCCGTGGGAACCGTCGTGGGTTTCGCCCGAACAACGAGACACGTTGGGACTTCAGAATCCAGCGGTCAGCCTCAAGGGTCCCTTCGTCATCAAGCGCGTGCACGGCATCGTGCCGGTTGCCGAGGACGGATCTGCCATGTTCCGCGTCCCGGCAGGTAAGAACTTGTACTTCCAGGCGCTCGACGCCAATTACATGGAACTCCAGCGCATGCGGACGTTTGTGAACCTGATGCCGAGCGAAACGCGGTCCTGCATCGGCTGCCACGAGCCCAGGGGACTGGCTCCCACCGTTCGGCCAGTCGTCGCGGCAACTTTCACCGCGCGCCCCTTGGAGCCGCAACCGGGTGAGACCGGGCCGCGTCTCGTGCACTACCCCCTGGATGTGCAGCCGACGTTCGACCGGCACTGCGTTTTGTGCCACAATGCGACGAAAGCGGATAGCGGGCTTGACCTGTCCGGCACGATGACGGAGTTGTTTTCCGTTTCCTACGAAAGTCTGATCGAGAAGGGGCTGATCAACCACATCGACTCCGACCCGCGCGACAACTACATTCCTGCCGAGCCGCCGCTGACGTTCGGCTCGCACCAGAGCGAGGTCGTGCAGGTGATTCGGCGGGCCACTGCGACTGCCAACTCAGCCAGGAGGAGTTTGTCCGTCTGGTGACCTGGATCGATGCCAACGCCCCGTACTACGGCGTCTACGAAGGGAAGAAGAACCTCAAGTGGAAAGAGATGCCCGACTTCCGGCCGCTGCCAGCGGGCCACATTACAGCGAGATAGTACTGTCTGTCATCGGAGACGAACCATGCAAAGGTTTCCACGAGTTGAATGCGTTGCGGCGCGCAAAGACCACGCCGCCGAGGCCACGTCTGGCGGCAGTAGTTCGCGACGCACCTTTCTGAAGCAGTCCTGCCAGTTTGCGGCGGCGACGGCCCTCGCGGCGAGCGCCATCCCGCATGTTCACGCCGGCGAGGACAACACCATCCGCGTGGCCCTGGTCGGGTCCGGAAGCCGTGGCTCAGGAGCTGTCGCCCAGGTTCTGCAGACCAAAGGCCCCATCAAGCTCTGGGCCATGGCGGACCTGTTCTCAAACCGACTCGAAGGCAGTCTGAAGGCCCTCTCCGGGACGATGGAAGGCCGGTATGACCTTGATCCCACGTCCGGGCTGAGCAATAGGATCGACGTCCCGCCCGAACGCCGCTTCATCGGTTTCGACGCCTACCGCAAGGCCATCGATTGTCTTAAACCCGGTGATCTGGTGGTGGATGCCGCCGTGCCGGGCTTCCGCTGGGTGCACTTCCGCTACGCGATCGAAAAAGGGATCAACTACTTCATGGAGAAGTCGGTCGCCGTGGACGGTCCCACGTGCCGGAGGATGCTCGAACTGGCCCGCAAATCGAAGGAAAGAGGTATCAAGGTCGCCGTGGGTCTGCAGACCCGCCACTGCAGAAGCCGGCTGGAACTACTTCGGCGAATTCAGACGGGCGAGATCGGCGAGATCTTCTCCATGCGGGCCTACGGTCTGGGGGCCGCGCACGGCATGACCCAGAGACCGGAGGACATCTCGGAGTTGCTGTGGCAGATTCAGAACTTCTCCCGCTTCTTCTGGACCAGCGGAGGCGGATTCTGCGACTACTACGTCCACCAGGTCGATGAGTGCTGTTGGATGAAGGGTGCGTGGCCCATCTCCGTGCAAGCCACGGGAGGCCGGCACTATCCTTCGAACGGAATGGACCAGAACCTCGACAACTACGCGGCTGAGTACACGTTTGAGGATGGCGCCAAATTGCACTTCTACGTGCGCATGATGCCTGCTTGCCACAACGAAAACGCCAGTTACGCGCACGGTACGAAAGGCTGCGCGATCATCACCGCACCGGGATTCTTGCCTGGTCGCCCTCGCATCTTTCGAGGCCAGAACTTTGCTGCCGACCAGAAGATCTGGTCTTATCCGGAACGCGAGCCCAGCCCGTACCAGATGGAGATGAACGACCTCATCGAAGCCATCCGCGAAGACAAACCCTATAACGAGGCCGAAAACGGGACCATGGCGTGCCTGGCAGCCATTATGGGCCGTATGGCTGCGCATACTGGCCAGATTGTGACACGCGACGAGATACTCAACCACGAGCACGAGTTCGCCCCGGACGCCGATAAGTTCACCTTGGATTCCCCCTCGCCCCTGCCCGCAGGACCCGACGGCACCTACCCGGGGCCGCAACCGGGCCTCCTGCCCGACCGCGAATTTTGAGCGACCCGATTGCCGACAGAGCAGGAGACAAACCGGTACCTGCAACGAACGGTCATTGAATGCGAGCTCCCCGGTTACCCAGGTAACCTCATTGGCCGTGGTGGCCATTGGCCATGCTGGTGCTGGCAATGAGCATCTGTGTCCTGAGCGCGGCAGATGCCACGGACACGGGTGGCGATCCGCGTTACCGATTCGACGGTGAGATCTCGCAGTCGGTGCTGGAGAACTACCTGGCCCGTTCGCTCAACATGCTTGGACTGGCCTTTGAGGACGATGCCGCGTTGGAAGAGGACTTGCGCATGGTGCAGAACGTGGGGGCCAAGCACCTCGGCTTTGTCGCGTTCGTTTGGTTGGAGGGTGACACGGCAGTTGGCGTCGAAGAGCATTTCCAGAAGGCCACGGCGGCAGCGGACAGGATTCTGCGCATGGACCCGGAAATCATGCTGCAGGCTGCAGCCTTCGAGACCAACGCCCCCGCCGCGGATTCGATTCCGATTCCGGAGTGGGTGTTCAGGGAATACGGCGTGCCCGTCGAAAAACGCAACTTCTCCCACCGGAAGATGCTGTACGATCCTCGGGACAAAGCACGCGGCCACGGCCACCAGACCATGCCGCCGGACATCACTAAGCTGGAAACCCGCCTTTGGTTCTACTACTGGTCGCGGCGTTATATCGACGCCGGCTACGAGAACATCCGTCTGGGCATGATCTTCAGGAGTCGACTTGATAGACTTGATATCCATCATGTCATCCTGCTCACAAGAATGGCACACCAATGAATATCGATTCGGCAGACTGAGTGCTGCCGGTAGAATCAGATTTCCTATCACTAACGGGCGCGATGATACGAGGCCTGATATGAGAGCTTGCGAAGTTCGCGTTTTTGCCCGTGTGGCGCGACTCGTCCTGTGGCTGGCTGTATCGGTGGGAGGCACGGCGCGGGCCGACGAATCTCTTCCGGCAATTGACGCAGAGCCACTGGGGTCGGTTTCGGAGGGTGCCGTCGTCCTGCACGCCAACTGGCAAATGCGCGAATCTGCGTTGGCCGGCGACGACGGCGCCGCTATTTCTCAGGCTGGATTTTCCGCCGAGGGCTGGTATCGAACCTCCGTGCCCACCACCGCGCTGGGGACGCTGGTGCGTCACGGCGTCTACCCCAATCCGTATGTTGGGATGAACAACATGCAAATCCCCGATGCCAGCGATGCGCATAATGTCCGCTATGGGTTGGCCCGCTGGAGCCACTTGCCGGGCCTGGCCAATCCCTGGGCCAAGCCGTACTGGTTCCGCACCGAGTTCCGCGTGCCGTCTGGGTTTCTCGGCCAGGCGGCGTGGCTGCACCTTGACGGGCTGAACTACCGCGCCGATGTGTGGTTGAACGGAAGGCAGGTGGGTGAGGCGAAGTCCGTGGTCGGCATGTTCCGCCGTTTCCGCTTTGAAGTGTCGTCGCTGCTGCGCGTAAACGCTGCCAACGCGCTGGCCGTGCGAATCCATCCGCTGGATCACCCCGGCGATCCGGTGCATGAGCAAGTCGACGGGCTGGCGGGCGGCTATGGCCCCAACGGCGGCGACGGCGAGATCCTTCGCGATGTGACCCAGTATTGCGCAATCGGTTGGGACTGGGTGCCCGCGGCGCGCGATCGAAACATGGGGCTCTGGCAGCATGTTTGGCTTGAAGCGGCCGGTCCGGTGGCCGTTCGCGATCCCGCGGCAATGACGGAGGTGAAGTTGCCGGAAGCCGACGAGGCGAAGGTCACTCTGCGTTGTCAGCTCGACAACGCCACAGCCACAGAGCAAGTCGTGGAGTTGATCGCACGCATCACGCCCGAGGGTTGGGCTGGGACGCCAGTTGAAACGCGCGCGACGTTCGCCGTCGCCGCGAACACGAATGCCGAAGTGAGCCTCGAACCTTCCGAGCATCCTGCCCTGGTGCTGCGGAATCCCCGCTTGTGGTGGCCGGCGACCTATGGCGAGCACCCGCTTTATCGCCTTAGCGTTGAGGCCCGCGTGGGAGGGCGTTCGAGCAGTGTGGCGTCGAGCCGATTTGGCGTACGTTCCGTTGGCAGCGTGATCATGCCAAGCGGCGGGCGTGCCTTCACGGTAAATGGCCGGGTGATTCGCCTGACGGGCGGCGCGTGGGTTCCAGACTTTCTCATGAGCTGGAGCGCCCAGCGTTATCGCGATGAAGTTCGTTTGATGGCCGAAGGAAACCACACGGTCGTCCGCGTCAACGGCTGTGGTATCGTCGCGCCGGACGTGTTCTATGACGAGTGCGACCGCCGCGGGTTACTGGTCTGGCAGGATCTTTCCCGCACGTCCATCCATGGTGGCCAGTTCCGCAAGGACGGGAAGGACGGCTGGGGGCCGGTGGACTGCGATGAACCGGCGACGTATCTCAGCAACATGGCGGACTGTATCCGGCGATTGCGCGGGCATCCGAGTTTGCTGGTCTGGTGCGGCTCGAACGAGAAATTTCCGCAGGCCAACGTGGGGGAGCCGCTGCAAGATGACGTGCTGCCGACGCTCGACGGCACGCGTCCTTGGCTGCCCAGTTCGGACGAAAACCCGCCCTGGGGTAAAGAGGAGACTCGCGTCTGGTCCGGCGGACCGTATCACCTCGTCCACTTGCCGGAGTACTTCAAGCTCTACGCAACCGATCCAAAGTTCACCAGCAGGAATGAGATCGGCCTGGCGTCGCCGCCCTCGATCAATTCGATCGTCAAGGCCATCCCGGATTTCGACCAACCCGATCCCCAGTCCTTTCCACTGAACCGGGCCTTCGGCTATCACGACGCCACCGACAACTACTACCGCAAAAGCGACACACTCCTGCGTCAGGACTTGGCGGAACCCACATGCCTGACGGAATACCTGTGGATGGGCGACCTCTACAGCGGCTTGTCTTACCGGGCGATTTACGAAGCTGCCAACAAGGTGCGTCCCCGCAACGCGGGCACACACATCTGGAAGATCAACGCCGCATGGCCCAGCGTGGTCCAACAAGTCTTCGATTGGTATCTCCGCTGCAACGGCGGCTACTACGCGATGCGCTCGGCCTGCCGGCCCTTGCATGTGCAACACAGCGTGGACGACCACACGCTTCAGGTGGTCAGTACCTTGGCTGAGCCCCGGGCGGGACTGAAGGTCCGCGCCACGCTGCTGGATGCGGCAGGCCGCGTTGAACAAGCCCAAGAACACACGTTGACGGCCGCGGCGGATGCCACCACCCATCTCGGCCCTGTGCCTGAACAAGTCAAAGATGGCCGGCTGCATTTCCTCGCCTTGGACCTGCTGGGCCCCGATGGCCAGGAACTCGACCGAGTCGTCACATGGGTCCAACACGACTGCCGCTTTCACGAACTGATGAAGCTGCCGCCGGCGGACATCGAGGCGCGCGTGACCGGTCGCAGCGAGCAAGATGGCGAGGCGTGCTACACAGTGTCGGTGCACAATACCTCGTCGGTTCCGGCAACCCACGTGTGGCTGGAAGTGATTCGCGGTCCCCAGGGTGAAGAGATCCTGCCGGCCTATTGGAGCGACAACGCGATGACGCTGGTTCCGGGCGAGCGTCGCATAGTGACAGTGCGATTCCGCGCGAATCTGCTCGGTGCCGACATGGCGCATCTGATGGTCGAAGGGTGGAATGTCACTCCGCGAGAGTGGTCAGCGGCTGACGGCCAAGCCGTTTCCCTGGCTTGCGAGACCACTGCTTGCGATGTGGCTCACCAGGAGGACGGTGTCGCGCTGCGTTTTGCGGCCACGCAGCGCGGCGCCGTTGGGCCGCGCTGGACGACTTGGCCGCTGCCCGTGAGACTGGACGGCAACGTCGTTCGCTGGGTGCGGATGGGGCTGAAGACCGGCGTCGCGAGCCCGGCTCACATGACGCTCCCCAACTTACCGCCGGGCTCGCATCACGTGGCCGTAGGGAATGGCCCCGGAACGGCCTTTGATATTCCGTAAAGGCCCCGCTGGCTGGTTGTGCGACCCCGACTCGAATTCATCGGACAGGCGATAGGTGTACCATGAACTTGTTGAACCGACGATCCTTCCTTTTGGCCACTTCGGCCGCTGCAACCGCGGGTTCGGTGTCAGGCGGTCCCCCCGCGCCCCCGGCCGCGCAGTCTGCTTGCGCCGCCGTGACGCTTTCCGGGCGTCGGCTGACGAGGCCGCTGGCGATTACGATGTGGGACTTCTCCTGGCTAGAGCGACGCTGGCCCGGGGCGGGCTACGAGGATTGGGATCAGGCTCTGGACGAACTCAAGGAGCGGGGCTACGATGCGGTGCGCATCGATGCCTATCCGCATTTGGTGGCCACCGACCCCGAGCGCGAGTGGGATCTGCTTCCCTGCTGGAACCAGCACGACTGGGGAAGCCCGGCGCACTGTCGCGTGCGGGTGCAGCCGGCGCTGAACGAGTTTATCGCCAAGTGCGGCCAACGCGGGATACTTGTCGGTCTGTCCACCTGGTTCCGTGAGGACACGCCGCAGAACCTTTGCACCCGGATTGCGTCGCCGGACCAACTCGGCCAAATCTGGAAGGCGACGCTCGACTCAATCTCGCCGCCGTTGCGCCGCCACATCCTCTACGTCGATCTGTGCAACGAGTTTCCGCAGCACATCTCGACGCCTTTCCTGCCCAATGGGTTCCAACGCGACTCGCCCGAAGGCCAGCGCTGGATGCGCGACTCGATTGCTCCTTTGCGCCGGGCTTACCCGCAGTTGAGCTACACGTTTTCGTTTGCCACCGAGTACGACACGTGGCGCCAGCAGGATGTCGCATTTCTCGACTTCTTGGAGCCGCACGTCTGGATGACGAGTTTCTGTGACTTCTATCAGCAGATCGGTTATCGATGGGAGATGTTCGATCCGGTCGGCTACGAGACAATCGTCGCCAAGGCCGAAAAGCTCTACCGCTCGAAGCCACCCTATTGGCACTCGCGGCTGGAATACGGCGTTTCACTCATGGCGGAATGGTCGCGAGTCAGCGGCAAACCCTTGATCACCACCGAATGCTGGGCCGTCGTAGTCTACAAGGACTGGCCGCTCTTGAATTGGGGTTGGGTCAAGGAACTGTGCGAATTGGGCGTCCGCCGCGCCTCAGCGGCAGGCCGCTGGGCGGCGATGGCCACGAGCAACTTCTGCGGCCCGCAGTTTCGAGGAATGTGGCGGGACGTCGGTTGGCACCAGCGAATGACCGACGTAATCCACAGCGCCGCCCTGCCACTCGTCAGGGAAAGACCGCCGACATAGGCCATGAGGGGCCACGCGACAAGAAGGCTGAAGAGCCTTCCGCGTCTTCACGTCGATTTCCCACCCGCCCTTCTCGGGAATGACGTCTCCATTGTTGTCGCCCAGGGTGACGATGAGCTTCGAGTCAATCGTCCATCCCATCACGCGCATGTGGCTCAAATCGCGGCCGACGCCGGACCAGCTATAAGGACTACCGCGATGGCGAACGGTGGAAGACCCAGGCCATTCCCGGCGTCGAGTTCGTCCGCCGCTTCCTGCTGCACGTGCTGCCCCGAGGCTTCCATCACATCCGGCGTTTCGGCTTCCTGGGCCCGCGTGTGGCCGCCAAGACCCTGCCGCGGCTTCGCCAGTTGCTGGGTGTCCGCGAGCCCGCAGCCAGCGAACCAGACAAGGATCCGAGTGACGAACCCGAGCGACACGAAGATCGCGGCTCGGACACGTTGCGCCCCTGTCGCTACTGCGGCGTCGGCCGGATGCACTTGATCGCCGAGACGCCGCGGCCGACCGTGGCTCAGATCATGCAGCGGCCCACTTCTCGGGAGCCCCCGGCGCGTGAGCGGCCGATGCAACTGCATCTGCCACTCTTCGCCTTCACGTGACCGAAGAGCGACAGAACGATGAGTCGTCATACGCGATCATCGCATGAACGAGAATTCCAACGGCCCACAGGCCGAGGCGATCGCGGTCTGCGCCGCGGGCGTCGAATAGCAACCCAAAGTGGTCGCGATGCGGGTCAATTCGCCTCGCTATCACGCGTCTTCGAGCCGCAGATGGCAAGAAACGTGACGAACCACGCGACCAGCGTCATGTGCCAGGACAATCATCATCCGGTGGCTCGAATATGCAGCAATGGCCTTCGTGCCCAAAAGAGGCTGCGTCCCCTTTGCACCCGGCGAAACCCATTTGACCCTGGGCGACACCCCACAGACAATACCGTCTGCTCGCGCGAGGCTGACTTTGTGGGACTTCAGGGGAAGGTGATACTCTCAACGGGGGCGCCTTTCATCGCTACGCCGGAGGCAAGACGTGAATCGCCAGCCGTACCAGAAAGCGCCCCAGTGGTGGTCGCCACTTCTGAGTCGATCGTGGATTCGCTGTTGGCGGCCGATCCGAAAGCGAGAGCAGTTGCTCCGTCAACGCCTGGTCCATGTCGACGTTCACGGGCTATCTCACCTACAGGAGGCCGTGGCGCAGGGGAAGGGAGTGCTGATCACCCCGAACCATAGCAGCCATGCCGATTGCTTCCCTTTGTACGAAGCTTCCGATCAGGCACAGATCCCGTTCTATGTCATGGTTGCCTGGCAGGTGTTTCAGCGCAGTAACTGGATCAAACAACTCGCGCTGCGCCACCACGGCTGCTTCAGCGTCGACCGGGAAGGCACGGACATGAACGCGTTGCGCAAGGCTCGCGAGATCCTGGAATCCCAGCCGTACCCGCTGGTGATCTTCCCGGAGGGGGAGGTCTATCACACCAACGAACGCCTGACGCCATTTCGCGAGGGGCCGGCCGCAATCGCCCTGATGGCGGCCAAGAAAGCCCAGCGGCCCATCGTGTGCATTCCCTGTGCGATGAGGTACGAGTATGTGGAAGACCCTACGCCCGCGCTCCTGGAATTGATGAGCCGCTTGGAAATCGCACTTCTTTGGCGACCTCGCCCAGATCTCGCATTGCAGCAGAGGATCTACCATCTCGCCGAAGGGTTGCTGGCACTGAAGGAAATCGAATACTGCGGCCAGACGTTCTCCGGCTCGCTGCGACAGAGACTCGCGCAGCTGAGTGAATTCATTCTGGGACGGATCGAAGCCCGCCACGGGGTGCATCCGGACGGATCGACGGTTCCCGAACGAGTGAAGCTCCTGCGGCAACGGGTCATCAGCCAACGGGAGAAACTTCCGGCGGACGATGCCTCCCAAGCGACATTGATCGATGACTTGGACGACTTGTTCCTCGTCGTTCAGGCGTTCAGTTATCCGGGAGACTATGTCGTGGAGCAACCCAACATCGAGCGCATTGCGGAGACATTGGACAAATTCGAAGAAGATGTGTTGGGTGTTCCCTCCGCCACGATTCGCGGGACGCGCCGAGCTACCCTGACGTTCGGTGAACCGATCCCTGTCGCCGAGCAGCGTGACAAGCGGCTCACTGCAACGGCCTTGACGAAGACCATCGAAGACCGCGTGCGAGGACTGCTGGAGAGTTCCCGCGGCGGTTGAGCCAGTCGGGTGGGGAAAGCCCCGTTGGGGCTCACTGATGGATTATTCGTTACTCAAACAACTTTCCCTATTGACAATCTCGATCCTCTTGCTCACGTATGTACTTTCGCGCGGCGGCCTCGTCGCGGCCGACCGTGCTCACCCAATATCCGGTTGCCCAGAAGTGCAGGCCGGACATCCGTCGCTCATGCAGTTCTTCCCGGTGAATCCGCACGGCACTCTTTCCCTTCAGATACCCAATCGTGTACGCCACGCTGTACTTCGGCGGAATGCTGACGCACAGGTGAATGTGGTCGCTCATCGCGTGCCCCTCCAGCAGCTCGATTCCCTTCTGACCGCAAAGGTCCCGGATGATCCGACCGATCGCTCCCCTCAACTTCCCGTAGATCACCTTCCGACGGTACTTCGGAATGAACACAACGTGATACTTGCAGTCCCAACGTACATGTGCCAGACTCTCGAACTCGTTCATACGCTCTGTCTCCCGCCCAGGTATTCAGAGTCCGCGTGTGGCGTTGCGGAATCCTTCGTGGCATGTAACGGTAGCGGAGCGTGACCCGAATCCCGTAACGTCTCATTGTGCGCTCGCGATTCCGCAGACGAACTCGCCTGACAGGCAAGGTGGAAGCCGACACAAGAAAGCGGGAACTTGGGGGGGACTGTGTGTTGCAGGACGGGCACCTGTCGCGTACCCTCAGGATATATACCCACCCACAATTCATACCACAGAACTTGCCTCGGTTGAAAGTCGTCCGCCGCAGTTGCATTTCGTGAATGCGTCTGCGATCTGGAAAACTCAAGTCGAGCACACGGACTTGGGAGTGACGCTGAACTCCGCGTGTTCGCATCGACTGATCCACCCGGCACGGTCTTGATGAAAGGCCGCGCCTTGATGATTCCGCCTTGAGCAGAGAGGTCCGATGATTCGCAACAACGGAGGCCGCTTCCGTACGGACGAAAGACTTCGTCGCAGCACGGAATCCCTTTACCGTCCAGCTTTTAGGGGATGTGTGTTGACAATTAAGACCGTCTTTCCACTTTCCATTATCCTTGCGATTTGTGTTCTGCCTCTCGCACGTGCCGCAGAGGAACCCAAACCCGCGAACGCGGAGGTTCAGGCAGCGGCCGAGGCCAAGGCCAAGGGTGACTACGATGCGGCTGAGACGGCCGCCAAGGCGGCGGAAGCAGCGATTGCTCCCCTGAGAGCCGCCATGCAGGCGGCGGATACGGCATACGCCAACGCTAGGAAAACGGCCGACACGAAACGGCAGCAGGCCACGGATGCGAAGAGTCTGGCGGGTGAACAGGGCGTCAAAGAACTCGAACAGGCCGAAGCCAACTTGGCCGCTGCGATCAAGGCCGTGACCGATGCGACAAATGCCAAGCCCGATCTGGACAAGGCGTTGGCGGAGGCCAAGGCGGCCGCTCTCCCGTTGCAGCAGGCGTACGAAGCGGCCGAGAAAGCAGCCAAGGACGCCGAGGCATTGGCGAAGGTAGCCACCGACGCGGCCAACAAGCTGGATGAGGAAGCCAAGAAGGCGACCGCCCAAGCCACTGCCTTGCGCAGGACGGCTGACACGGCGAAGGCCAACCTTGTCCGAGCTCAGCAGAACGAACAACAAGCGACGACTCAGGCAGGCGCGGCGCCGCAGAAACTGGCGGAAGCCGAGCTGCAGAAGAAGAACGCGGACGAGGCCTTGACGAACGCCAAGAACCAGCTTGCGGCCGTCACGGCCGCGTTCCAAGCCGCCGAGCAGGCCGCATTAGCGGCGGAGGCCAACGCCAAGATCGTGTCGGATGCAGAGATGCAGCAGTCGGCAGCCGACGCGGCAGCTAAGCGAAAGGTCGCCGAGGAAGCCAAGGCAGCTCTGACCAAGGCGCAGGAGGTCGAGCAGCAATCACTCGCCATGGCCGCTGCCGCCGCCCAAGGACTGGCAGACGCACCGGCGCAGAAGACAGCAGCGGATGAAGCCTTGGTCGCCGCCAAGAACCAGACCACCGCCGCCGCCACCGCTCAACAGTCCGCTGAGCAGACGGCTCAGGCGGCGGAGGCTACGGCGAAGGCAATTGCCGAGGACGCTGCCAAATCGCCGGACGAGAAGGCAAAGGCTGGGGAAGATGCTGCCGCGAAGCGCAAGGCAGCGGACGACGCCAAAGCGGTCTTGTCCCAGGCCCAACAGGTCGAACAACAGGCACAAGCTAAGGCCGATGCCGCCGCCAAGAGCCTGACCGACGCGCCCGCGCAGAAAAAGGAGGCTGACGATGCGTTGGCGGGTGCCAAGAACCAGGTTGCTGCCGCCACAGCCGCGTATCAGCCTGCGGAGCAAGCCGCGCAGGCCGCCGAGTCGGCAGCCAAGGCAATCGGTGAACGCGCCGGCAGGACGGACGAGCAGAAACAGCAGGCAACAGCGGATGCAGTCGCGAAGCGGAAAGCAGCGGACGAGGCCAAGGCTGCTGAAGTCGCAGCGCAATCAGCGACGCAGAGCCCGCAGAAACTTTCCGAGGCAGCGGCCCAGAAGCTCGCGCGCGCGACGGCACAAGTGAAATTGGCCGAGGCCGCTTTGGCCAATGCAAAGAAACAGGTGGCGGCGGCCACCACAGCCGCCGAGGCAGCCGAGCAGGGCGCGCAGACGGCGGCAAAGTTGGCCGAAGAAAAGAATCAGGCGGCAGCGCAAGCGGCGGCGAAGCGCAAAGCGGCAGCCGACTCGGCGGCTGCTCTCACTCAAGTCCAACAGGCCGAGCAACAATCACTGGCTCAATCCGCCGCCGTGGCACAGAAGCTGGCCGAGGCTCAGACGCAAACGAAGGCGGCCGGCGACGCGCTCGCGGGCGTCAAGAACCAAGTGGCTGCGGCGGCGACCGCCGCTCAGACTTCTGAGCAGACGGCACAGGCTGCCGAAGCCAAGGCGAAACAGTTTGCCGAGGATACCGCAAAAACGGATGCCGAAAAGAAGCAAGCTGCCGAAGAAGCCGCCGTTTCCCGCACAGCGGCCGACTCGGCCAAAGCCGCACTTGCGCAATTGCAGCAGAGTGAGCAAGCGGCGCAGGCCCAAGCGGCCGCCGCTGCGCAGAAGCAGGGCGAGGTCGAGGCAGAGAAGAAACCGATCGACGAGGCGCTGGCGAACGTCAGGAATCAATTGGCAACGGCTGCCGCCGCGAACCAAGCGGCCCAGGACGCAGCCAAGGAGATCATCCAGCTTGACACGGCGAGCCAACAGGCTACAGCCGATGCCGCTGCCAAGCGCAAGGCGGCGAATGACGCCAAGGCAGCACTGGCTCCCCTGCAGCAGACGCTGGAGCAGGCGGCGGTCAAAGCCAATAACGCGGCGCAGGAGTTGTCGAGATCCGAAGCGCGAAAGAAATCAACGGAGGAGGCGTTGGCAAGCCTCAAGAGCCGTGTTGCCTCATCAAAAGAGACCAATGTCGCGGACGAACAAGCGGCCGTGGAGGCCGAAGCCGCGGCCGTTCCGCTGAAAGCGGAAGCGGAGACAACCCGGGCGGCGTATGTATCCGCAGTCGAAGCCGCCGACGGCAAGCGGGTTCTGGCCGAGCAGGCGAAGGCGGCGCTCTACCGACTGGTCGCGGCCGGACAGGTGATCAGCCTCATGGAAAGCCCTGAACCGCCGAAGCTGGCGAATCCGATTGACGAGATCGTTTTTGCCAAATTAACAGCAGCCAACATCCAACCCGTCCTCTGCTCGGACGCCGTGTTCATCCGCCGCGCCTTCCTGGACCTGACAGGAAAGTTGCCAACTGCGGAAGAGGCAAAGGCGTTCATCCTGGATCCGGACAAGAACAAGCGGGTTGCCCTCGTCGATCGCCTGCTCGACCAGTCCGCACACGTCGATTACTGGGCCATGAAATGGAGTGATATCCTGAGAGTAAAGGCGGAGTTTCCCGTCAAAGTCTGGCCGAACGCAGCGCAGGCGTACCACCGCTGGGTATGGGAGTCCATCGCGCAAAACAAACCGTACGATCAGTTTGCCCGACAGCTGCTGACGTCCAGCGGGAGTAATTTCCGCGTTGGCCCAGTCAACTTCTATCGCGCCATTCAGAACCGTACCCCGGAAGGCATAGCGGCCGTTGTGGGATTGGCACTGATGGGAACTCGCATTCACGTGTGGCCGGAAGACCGCCGTGCCGGCTTGGCGGCGTTCTTCTCGCAGGTCGGTTACAAGCCGACGAGCGAGTGGAAGGAGGAAGTCGTATTCTGGGATCCGCTTCACTCGACCGCTGTACCGGGAAGCATTGCTCCGGGGGTGGACGATGTGGCCAAGTCTGTGACCGCAACCAATCAGATTCCCCAGGCGCTGAGCCAGCCTTTGCCCGAAACCGGGCCGCTGGCGGCCATGTTCCCCGATGGTACGCAGACGACGATTCCTCCGAACCGCGATCCGCGAGAAGCGTTTGCCGAGTGGCTGATTCGGCCTGAGAACCCATGGTTTGCGAGAGCCATTGCCAATCGTACGTGGGCCTGGGCAATGGGACGCGGCATCATTCACGAGCCCGACGACATTCGTGATGACAACGCCCCCACCAACCCCGAACTGCTGGCGCTCCTGGAAAAGGAGTTGATTTCCAGCGGCTACAATCTGCTGCATCTGAAACGACTGATCTTCACGTCCACGGCGTACCAGTTCTCTTCGGTGCCGAGGTTCAAGGGACCGGATGCGCAAGCGAACTTCGCCACCTACCCCTTGCGTCGTGTGGAGGCGGAGGTGCTGATCGATGCGCTGAACGAAATCACCGGCAGTTTCGACCTGTACACAAGTGCCGTACCGGAGCCTTTTACGTATATCCCGCGCGACACGTCCGCGGTGGCATTGGCCGACGGTAGCGTCACGAGTTCGTTCTTGACCTTGTTCGGACGTTCCTCGCGATCCACGGGAATGGAGACGGAACGAGTTAATGAGCTGGCATCGATCCAATGGTTGTACATGCTGAATTCGGCCGCGATCCAAGGCAAACTCCAGAGCGGCTCCAAGCTCGTCGCGATCGTGTCCTCAAACAGCAGTGCGAGCGAAATAACTGAGAAGTTGTACCTCACCATCCTCTCACGTCTGCCGACCGAGGCGGATGTGAAAGCGGCGGAGGAGTTCTCCAAGACTGGAGTGACGAAGGGACGCGACGTGTGGATTGACCTTGCGTGGGCGCTGATCAACAGCCCCGAGTTCCTTCTGCGACATTGATTGTCGCCGATGCGTTGGGAATTCATACGAAGCAATCCGGTTTCCTGGCACAATGATCACAGTGCGAGCGAAAGGAGAAGGGGAATCATGAGTGCAAGACACAACTGCGACAGCCGGAATCGCGTCTCCCGGCGCGAGGCGGTGCGACGCGGCGCTTTGGGTGCGGCCGGCCTGTTCGCGACCTGCAGTTTGAATTCCCGCATCTTCGCGGCCGAACCTGCGAAGACGCCCGAGCAGAAAGCCGCCGAGGAAAAGGTTGCTCGAGACGAGGCGGCCAAGGCCAAGGCCAAGAAAGGTCAGACCAAGTCGGTCATCCAGATCTTCTTGTGGGGAGGCATGTCGCAAAACGATACCTGGGACCCGAAGCCGGGCACCGGTTACGACTACTTGGGTGAGTTTGACAAAGTCATCCCCACGAACGTGGATGGTATCCAACTTTCCTCGCTGTTTCCCAAACTGGCCAAACAGGCCGACAAGTACTCCTTGATCCGCAGCATGACCCACGGAAACAACGGCCACGAGACCGCGGCGTATTTGATGCAGACCGGTCACTTGCCTGGCGGGCGTCTGGCCTACCCTAGCGTGGGTGCCATCTTTGCCTTCTTCAAGAAGCAACAGTACCAAGGGCTGCTTCCGCCTTACATCGTGATGCTGCAGGCGGCCGGGCGGTTTTCGGAAGAGGGCTTCTTGGGCCCGGCATACAAGCCTTTTGCCACCGGTGGCGATCCGAACGCCGCTCGGTTCGAGGTGCAAGGCATCGTCAACCAGGGTATCAACGACCAGCGACAACGGGCACGACGTGACTTGCTCGACAAGATCAACGTGATGGGCTACGGGCTTTCGGAAGTCCCGGATATGGCATCGGCCGAGGCGGCCAAACAGAACGCTTATGGATTGATCTTGGGCAAGGGCCGGGAAGTTTTCAATTTGGAGAACGAACCCACCGAACTCAGGGACCGCTACGGTCGAAACACCTTCGGACAAGAATGCCTCGCCGCACGGCGGATGGTGGAGGCAGGCGTGCCTTACGTGACCATTAGCTTCCCTGGCGGATGGGACACTCACTCGAACCACTTCGCAACCATGAGAGCCCAGTGTGCGAGTCTCGACCAGGGATTGGCCACCCTGTTCGGAGATTTGAGTGATCGTCGTTTATTGGACAGCACCTTGGTCTGGTGCACCGGTGAATTCGGCAGAACGCCGAAGGTGTCGTGGGAGCCACCCTGGAATGGAGGACGCCATCATCACGGCGCCGTCTTCACGGTGCTCGTCGGGGGCGGTGGATTCAGGGGCGGCCGTGTCGTCGGCTCATCCGATGAAAAAGGGGAACAGGTTAAGGAACGGCCGGTCTATCCGGCGGACCTGCTGGGAAGCATGTACTTGTTGGCTGGTATCGACGCCGCGGCCAAACTGCCCCACCCGTGGGGCTTGGATGCCTATGTCTTGGACACCGAAAACGAAGGCATGAAGGCGGCCGGGCTTCTGGAAGAGATTCTGTGACGAAGGGTTTGATGACCAGGGCGTTGAGGGTCGGTTCGAAAGGTGCCCTGCAACTCGGCCGCCATTCCCTCCCCTCCCCTCCCTGGTCCCCAACCGCGATCCCTAATCCGTGTGTGAGCGCACCATGAGTAAACTTCGAGTCACCTTGTTGGGGCTGGCAGTCTTCGCGATCACCGGACCGTCGGTCTGGGCGCAGAACCAGTATATCGGTTACGTCTATCCCGCCGGTGGCCAACAGGGCAGCACGTTCCCGATCAGACTGGGTGGTCAAGGGCTGGTCCATGTGTCGGATGTGATCGTGAGTGGTGAGGGAATTTCCGTTCGGCTCGTCGATTACTACCGTGTCATGGACAATCAGGAACTCTCGTTCCTCAACCAGCAGCTGAACGAGTTGCGAAAGAAAGAGACCACGCTGGATGACGTGCTGGCCGCGAAGATGGCCTGGTTCGAGTTTCCCGCACCCATCGGTCCGGATGCCGGCGCAAATGTCACCCCTTCCCTGATATGTCACGTGTGCGGTACGGCAAACTCGCCTGACGCTGCTGTCTGCGGCAAATGCAACCTGAAACTCGAAAAACCTGCCGCTCCCCAACCGGCAAAAGAGGCGCCGAAGAGCGACGCCCCCAAATCGGAAAACGAAGTGGGCAAGGAGAAGTTGATTGACCAGATCCAAAGGCACTTCGCCGAAGACGAGCGAACCCCGGCCGTTCGTTCTCAGACGGAATTGGTCTTTGCCGAGGTCACAGTCGAGCCCGACGCGAAACCGGGTCGCCGCGAGGTTCGCGTGATCACCAAGCTGGGTGTCTCCAACCCCTTGCCCTTCTACGTGGGCCAAGTTGCCGAAGTCGCCCGCAAGCCGATGAAGACCATGCAGCTGCCGATTCTCGGCAAGGAGCATCTGGCCCAACGCAACAGGCCGCGCGAAGAAGAGGAGATCCGCATCACAATACCGTGCACGATGAATGGACAGGTCGCCGCGGGCGAAGTGAACCGGTACCGCTTCCAAGCCAACAAAGGTCAGCGCCTGGTGATCTCGGCCAAAGCCCGCGACTTGGTTCCCTACGTCGCGGATGGAGTTCCCGGCTGGTTTCAGGCGGTACTCAAGCTCTACGATGCCAACGGCAAGGAGCGCGCCTACGATGACGATTTCCGTTTTAACCCCGATCCCACCATCTTCTTCGAGGTCCCTGAGGACGGCGAGTACTTGCTGACGATCAACGAGGCACTTTTCCGTGGCCGCGAGAGTTTCGTGTATCGAATTACTGTGGGTGAGTTGCCTTTCGTAACCAGCATCTTTCCGTTGGGCGGTCGTGTCGGCGAGCCGGTCAAGATCGAGATGGATGGATGGAATCTCGAGAAGGCAACGCTGTCAACGCCTCCTCAGGACGCAAAGCCCGGGAATTACTGGATTGCCGCCAGCAACGGGCAGTTCGTTTCCAACCCGGTGCCGTTTGCCTTGGATACCCTGCCCGAGTGCCTGGAAAGCGAGCCCAACGATGAACCGGCGAAAGCCCAAAAAATTACGCTTCCCAGCATCGTCAATGGGCGGGCAGACCAACCCGGTGACTGGGATGTCTTCGAGGTGGAGGGGAAGGCTAACGAGACAATTGTGACCGAAGTGCAAGCGCGCCGTCTTGGCTCGCCCTTCGATTCCTTCGTGAAAGTCACGAGCGCAGATGGCAAAATCATCGCGCTCAACGACGATCATCACGATGCCGGATCAGGCTTTAACACCGATCATGCTGATTCCTACCTGATGGTGAAGCTGCCCGCCGATGGCAAGTACTACGTTCATCTGGGCGACACGAGGCGGAACTCAGGGAAGGACTGCGCCTACCGAATCCGGATCAGTCAGCCTCAGCCTGACTTCGCGTTGCGCTTGATGCCTTCCCGGATCTGCATCCCTAGCAAGGGATCGGCTGCGGTCACCATCTTTGCCATACGGAAAGACGGATTTGATGGACCGATCAAACTGAGTTTCCAGACCTTGCCAGAGGGGCTCGAATCGGCCAGCGTCACTCTGGCGGCCAATCAGGAGGTCGTGAAGTTGGGTGTGAAGACTTCACTCGCAGAGATGGAGAAGCCGGTGAAACTCACTGTCGTGGGAAGCGCTACAATTGCTGATCGCGAAATCGTTCACGACGCGGTGCCGGCGGAGGACAAGATGCAGGCGTTCTTGTGGCGACATCTGTTGCCCGTGGAAGACCTGCCGGCCCTGGTTTTCAATCCGGCCTACCAGCCGCCGGCGGATCGCATTCGCCCGCCCATCCGCGATGAGGATCGGCCTAAAGGTGTGCAGCCAACCCTGACACGGTCGTCGGTTGATGGATACCTGCGTCAGATCGAGCGACTTTACCAGGAGTGGTTACTGACCGATGCGTTCGTGAACCGCGAGATTGCGAACGTGGAAGCGCGCCTCATTCAATAGTGGCGGAACAGGCCCGGCGCATGACCTGGGGGCGAGACGTTGTCTTGGTTTCTTCCGCGGCAGCACGTCATTGCGGCGCGAGACCGTACACCGAGTCCGCTCCCCTCCAAATAATCCAACAACAACGTTTGACCCCGGCGGTCCCGCCTATTCTCACTTACTGTCGCGCGTGATGCACGAGGCTCGCTGCGATGTCACCCAGCGCGAGAATCTCGGTGGCGGCGCCCAACTGGCTGGCGGCCTGAACGACTCCTCGCACCTACCGTTTTCAGACGTCTATGAGTTGTGCCCGGTCGCTTAGTATGACGACATGGCGACTCGGGCTGGCAAACGGTCTTTTCGCGTGAGGATGTTGAGCAAATCGAAACGCAGCCCGGAGCAGAATCCGTTTTCCGAATGACCAACCTTTAAGAATCGGGCAAGCACCCGACGAGCGTCGACAAATACAATGACTTGAGGATCTCACGGAACGCCTCGCAGAATTCGGTGTCTCGATCCATGAGGATGTACCGCTTGCCCTTGAGGAAGCCATCTTCGGGGTCTGTGACATTCCCGGCCACCTGCTTCGTCCTCCAGGCAGTACTCAATGGCTTCCTGCTGCTGTCGGTTGACCCAGGCGGTCAGAATCACGAAGAAGAGCTGCCAGGGTCGGAGGATGAAATCCACGGACCGGCAATCACCGGGAAGTGCGTGGCAACGGCCTTTACCAGCCAGTGCTCGATTTGGTGATTCAACGGGCTGGGCGTGTCGCGAAGCCGGAAATGCGTCCTCGGCGTGCAAGCTCGGAGTTTTGTACTGGATGCTCCGTGTGCCAATCTGATCGCGTTCGGTCGAATTCCCAGTAGTGCGCGATGTGGGGAACGCAATGACTCACAGCGTTTTCACCTCAGTTGAGTTTCTTGACCCTACGACCACGCGGACCCGTCAGAGGTCAATGGCCACCACCTCATGGTCGAGAATCGAAGGCACTGTCACCTCCAGGAACGAACCCGCTTGCTCCACGGGCAGAACCTTGTCCGCCGCGAGGAGCTGTACCGCTTTCGCCCGAGTTCCCTCAGGCAAACGCAGCCGAACCTGCTGCGCTCCGATGGGTATCAACTCGCGGACCGGCCCTTTCATCAGCATGGGATTCGACAGGTTGACCAGGTGAACGGTCAAGGAATTCTTCTGCTGCCAGACGGTCACGTCGAGAATGCCTGGCCCCGTTACCGTGACCGGTGGCTCTTCGCCCGTGGCCCAATGAACGGCGTTGCGCAGCAGGAGCAGATGGTCCACCGAGAGCACTTCCCAGAACGTCCGGTCGATGTCCCCGGGAAAATAGACGACTCGCCCAGGCCCGTTTTCGGAAAGGAAGACCTGCGGCACATCGGTCTTCGGCACCCGCGGATAGACCTTTTCCATGGGCAGGTCGGGATACGACGGGATGAGCGTCAGAGGGGGATCGCGAAACAGCCGGGTTGGTTCGACCTCGACGCGGCGCACACCGTTGATGATGCGGGGGGCGTCCTCCAGCCCGGCCAGCAGAGGATGACGCCGGCCGGTGGCGAGATCCTTTTCCAGTCGCAGATAGGAATTCCGCATCGGGCCTTCCACGTGCGCCTTGAATGTGACCCCGAACAGATCCGCCAGGCCGAAATCCCGGCGCTTCCTGCCCCACTCGTCGTAGAGGCTGGTTTCGTACGTGCCGATGAGGCCCCCGCCTCGTTTTACGAAGGCGCGGAGCTGCTGGCATTGCGCGTCGGAAAGCGCAGCGATGTTTGGCAGGATGAGCGTCTGGAACGGGCCGAGATGCGCGCCGTCGAGCAATCGATCGTGCACCATCTCAAACGGTATGCGTGCTTCGATCAGCGCTTGATACCAGCCGAGCGTGTGTTCTTCGACATTGAGATCCTGAAACCAGGCGGTCTGCTGCGAATAGACCAGGCCGACTCGCGCCAGCGGGCGCTCGTTTCGCAGGTACTTTTCCCAGCGGGCGTAACGGCGGTAGAGATCCTCGACCGGCTTGAGCCACCGCTCGTCGTGCAGCACGCCGGAGAACTTGGTGAACCAGGGTCGCAGACCGTTGGCCACACCGTCAGCCACCCACAGCCGAACCTCCGCGGCGCTTTGCACGCTGTCTTTCCAGCGATACGGTTCCTCGACACCGACGCTGAAGATGCCGACGATCGGTTTGCCACCCATGGTCGCGCGGAACTCTTTCCCGTTCTTCCCGTTGGCCCACGGTGCGGTGAGCCCGTGGCGGGCCTGGCGGTCGGCGATCAATGTCGGAGCGAGTTCGCCGATGCGCTGCATATCCAGCGAACTGGTCGCGCCACCACCGGTGTTCGGAATGACGCACGAGTCGGGATTGATGCTGCGAACTTCGCAGTCCCACAGCCGCCATAGCTCGAAAAGCCGCTGTTGACGCCAGAGGATGTAAGCACGCCGCGCCGCGTCCTGCGGGTCGCTGGTGCGAGGAAGCTCGAGTCCTGACGATTGGCGGAAGTGGTCGCGGCAATGTTCGCAGTAACACATCCCGGAGCCATCCCAGCGATTGATGAAGATGGCATCCACCCCGTAACGCGACATGATTTCTTTCTCTACCTCGGTCATGAACTCGAAGTTGTAGGGCCCGAGTCCACACGTCACCCACATCTCCGGCGAGGCCCAGTGTCGGCGCGATTGTCCCGCGGCGTCGACGGCAATCCAGTCGGGATGCGCTTCCCGCACGTCGTCGTACGTGGCGTGGGGATCGGTGCGGGCTATGACGACCATGCCGAGCTTACGACAGCCAGCTACCAGCTCCCCGAATACGTCCCGCGTGCCCAGCCATGGGCTGCGGTGGTGAAAGCGGACATTCGTCGGGTAGTACGCGACGCAACCGCCCGCACTGAGGCAAACGGCGTCCGAGCATGTGCGCTGGAAGTAATCGAGCCAGAACCGCAGATCGAACTTGACGGGGTCATCTTCGACCAACGTCAGCTGTGCCCAACGCATCGGCTTGTCCACCCAGCTCGGAACCGGGGGCGAGGCCTCGGAGACATCCGCCTCAAGGAGCCGCGATCCGGGTATTCCTGGGACGGCCATCAGAGCACCGGTGAGACCGCCCGTCTTCAAGAAGCTCCGACGAGTGACAGCGATTGTGGACTTCATCGCGGCGCAGATCTCCGTAACGGTAGGTGATGACTCCTGTCTGGATTTACGTCGAAGCTGCGGTTGATTTACAGCCGTATCTGTTGGGCGTCAGGGCTTCGTTGTTTGTTCGCTCTACCGAGGTGGGCAGTCCATGCGCATAGCGAATCAGCGATGTCGACTCGACCTGGCGCGATGTCTCAACGTGGTAAGGTCGCCGCACCTTCTTCAGTGCATTCCCCAGTGCCAGGCAGCCATTGCCGCTTCCCATGACTTTCATGGCGATGACGCCCATCTGTTTCGCATTCGCCAACCCGAGCTGCAACCCGTTTGAATGCGCCGGATGGTTCGGTCTACTACTTGTAGCGAAGATTCATTGCCGGGACCGATCATACGCGTCGGTCTGTCGAGATGTTCTCCTGAGCCTTGCCGCCCATGGTCAGATCGACCGCGTCATTGCGCAGGGCATCCTGGAGTTCGCCGACTTTCAAATCCCTTGGCATGATCCCTTGTTTGGCGGAGATCGCCGCTGCCAATCCCGCTGCGTGACCGGTGGCCATGCAATTGCCCATGCTCTTGCCCGCAGCCATCGCCACATGGGTTGCGGAGATACAACGCCCGGCAGTCAATAGGCCGTCCATTTTTTCAGGCAAGATCGCGCGGTACGGCACGTCGTGGATCTTCATACTGGTGAACTTGTATCCCATCAGATCCAAGTAGCCGCTTCGCCAGGCAATTGCATCATCGAACGTGCGGCCCGTTGCTGCGTCCTCCTCCGTAAGAATGTATTGTCCTTTCACGCGCCGCGTCTCACGGACTGCGATGCGCGAACTTGTGTTCACCAACTCGATTTCCTGTAACTCTTCTCCGCCGAATTCGCGCATTGCCTGCGTCATCTGCAGCGTCTGACGCCGGCTCACGCACTCGGCATCCGATCGCTGGACCGGATCGGTCATGTCGAACGGTCCAATGTCTCGAGTTCCCGTGTGATTGACGAAGTAATGTCGGCAATTCGACACCGGGCCCAGTCCCCAGCTCTTGGGGATCAGCGGGTACTTGGCCCGGGCACTGTCGGCCAGTTTTCGGATGTTCGCGGTGCGAACTTTCTCCGGCGGCACATTGGCCAGCCCCAGGAGCAGCGTGCTGGGCATACGCGGGGCCTCATTCTCCATCATCGTTTCCGCCCCCGCGAAATAGGCCACATCCGCGTCACCCGTGCAGTCAACGACCACCTTAGCCGAAATCGCGGCCAGACCCCGCTTGGTGCTCACGACCACGCCCGTCACTCGGTCGCCTTGCACCAATGTGTCCACCGCCAACAGATGCACGAGGTACTTGCAGCCGACCTCATCCAGGGCGTCGAGCACAGCGACCTTGAGGTAATCGACGTTGCAGTACAACTGGTGCTGGCCGATGCACACCGCTTGATCACCATAGGCAAGCAGCTTTTGTATGAGCAGTTCGTGCACCACGGAGCGCGGCTTGCCTTCAGGACGCATCTGATTGATCGGCATACCCAGGGACCAGGCAGCCACCCCGCCGAAGAATCCTTCACTTTCGACGAGCAGCGTCTTGGCACCGGCACGAGCGGCTCCTAGGGCAGCCCCAATGCCGGCGGGCCCGCCCCCTACCACCACGACGTCGAATTGGCCCAAGGTCGCCATCTTCGGCCGAGGCGCCACCATACTCTCAGGCGGATCCTCTGCGGCATTCGTCGAGTGCGACCATCCCAACACTTCCGAACTCGCGATGCCCGTTCCCAGGCCCATTCTCTTGAGGAATCGCCGCCGCGTGTTGGACTGTGCAGTCATGCCGTGTACCCTTCATGTGTGATCGCCGCGTCAGCGATTCGCCTGCGAGATCGTGCTTCCGTATCATGCAAAGACAAGCACTTCGTGATCAACAAGGGAAGTGAGAGCCAGGCTGGTCCACCCATTCCGGGTGACGCACGGAGTCTCTTTCGCCGCCACCAGGAGTTTCGCCTTCTCCGATTGAAGTCCGTGCGGCAGCCGGACTCTTAGGTTAAGCGGTCCGATCGGTATCAGTTCATCCACGGGTGCCCGCCAAGTGCCGGCATTGGTCAGATTCACCAGGTGCAGGATTGTCCGCTCCTGCTGTCGATACAAGTGGCAGTCGATCAGCCCGGGACCTTCGACCGCCAACGGGATGGTGTCTCCGGCGGTCCAGCGTACGAGGTTTGCCAGAAGATTTCCGTGGTCCGGCAGATTATCTCGGGCATAGCGACGGTCGATGTCGCCGGCCAGGTATGCGATGCGGCTTCCCTGCGATGTGGTTCGCACAATCAGACCCGGGATGTCGGTGCGTGGCGTCCGCATCCATGCCGTCTCGGGCGGGTAAACCGGAAACGGAGGGATGTAGGTCAAGAGAACCTGGGCATCCGCTGCGACTGTAACCTTTTCCAGCCGGCCTCCAAACGGAAGGATATCGGTCTCCTCGAAGCCATTGAGCACAGGGTGCCGTTGTCCGGCGACAGCCGGCTCATTACCGATCTTTGGCCCATCCACGGTGCCCCGCAGTTCGGGCGTGAGCCGCAGGTACGAGTGGAGCGTTTCCTCCGCGCGCTGGGCATCATCGCGAATGGAGGCACGCTCCTTCTCAACGCGATGAACCCCAAGTAAGTCGGCCAAGGCGAAATCCTCGCACGGCGTACCCCACTCGTCGTACAGGCTCGTCCGCCCCGTGGCGATAAGGTGGCCACCGCTCTCGACGAACCGGCGTACGGCCTGGCAGTCCTTCTGCGACATCGCGCCCAGGTTGGGAAGCACCAGCACTGCGAACTCGTCGCGGCCGATGTGATCCACGTGCACCGGTAGAAAGGGAATTCGCGCGCGGATCATGGCATTGGTCACGCCGCGAAACGGCAGGTCCACGAGATCTGCCGGATCGTCACGGCCGTAGAAGTCGGTGTTCTGTTGCGACCAGACAACGCCGACGGTCGCTACGGGTCGGCGATTGACAAGGTATTCCTCGTTTGCCTCATGCCAGCGATTGACCGACTCCGCGGTGCGATATTGTCGCCGGTCCTCGTGATACGCACCCACGTGGTGCCACCACGGTTGAATCGTTCCCGCGATTCCTTCCAGCATCCACAACCGCGCTTCGGGTTCGGGCTTGCTGGCCTTGCGATAGGTCGGCTGGCCGTTCTGGTACATGGCCATGCTTTCGGGAATGAGTTTGTCCCAGCCCAACAAGCCGTGCACCAGTTTTCCCGCTTCCCCATTCTCTTGGAAACCGGTGTCGTTGCTGCGGGCCTGGTGATCGAGCATGATGATCTCCGCGCGACGGCAGATTTCCGGATAGTCGCGGAATCGGCTGGCCTGGCTACTGACGGACCCGCTATTCATGCCGGCCCAGATGCAATGCGGTCCCCCGGCCTCGCGCGTGGTCCGATTGTTCAGGTCCCAGATCTCCAGCCGCCGGTCGTAGTTCCAGCGAATCCACTGCCGATACGTCGGATCATCCCAGTCTTTGCGGCGCGGAATCGGCTGTCCCGTCCGCGCGCGAAACTTCCGTTCGCAGTTGTCGCAGAAGCAGATGCTATTGCGATCCAGGCCGCTCCAACTGTTGTCGGTAAAACCCTCGGGATGCGAGCGGTCGATGATTTCGCGGAGGATCGTGGGGAGGTACTCATCATAGTACGGGCTGTTAACGCACGTGACATAGAGCTCGCCTGCGCGGTAAGGTTCACCAGTGGCATCGACTGCAAACCAATCCGGGTGCGCTCGGTAGAAGTCCTCATGCGTCCGGTTGGAATCCATGCGCGCGAACACCACGATTCCATCCTCGCGAGCCGCGTTAGCCAATTCGCCGAAAAGGTCACGGTCGCCAAGCGCCGCTGGCCGATAGTGCAGCGAATACTTGCTGGGATAGTAGGCAAAGATCCCGCCCGCGTTGATGATGACCCCCTGAATGCGAGTTCTTTTCCAGTGCTGGCGCCACCAGCCGATATCGTATCCGGCTGGATCGATCTCCGTGATATTCGTTTGCGCCCATCGCAAGGTACGGCGATACCAAGGTTGCTCCTGAGGTTCGGCAGCCGCCAGCCGGATGAGGCCTGGGGCAAAACTCGCGGCCGTGATTGCGGCTGCGCCGTTTCTCATGAACTCTCGCCGCCCCATTACGTTTTCGGTGCGCACATGCCGCATGGTCAGACCTTCCTCGGGAAAGGCGGAGAATGGAGCCAAGCCACTAGTGGCTTGCCGAATCGTACCCGTTCACCCATTCGCCAAACAGCTGGCAATCTCATCCAAACCACCGCATCAGCAGACTCGGGTCCTGGCACACGCCTTCGGATGTGGAAGTGCGGTTTTTCAGACGCCCCGATGCGGCGCCACGCACTCGCAACGGGTCGCCCGCACGCCTATGAATGTCAACCAGCCAAAGGACTCGCCTTGTGGCTTTCAACCGACGGGGACTGAAACTCCTGTCAGTCCCCCACTCACGTAATCGCGATCAGCTCAATCCCATCGCCGCTGCCGAGATTGCGGGAGTATTTCTTCTCCTGAGCGTTGTTCCAGTGTTCGTGGACGCCCAGGCTGGCCAGTCGCTCGACGGGGGTTTCGTGATTCGGGTCGTAGTACGTTCCGGAGACGGGAGCATCGGCTAGTGCCGCTTCGTGCAAGTAGTCGTCAACGCCGACTTGACGTGGAAAGTCCTCCCACTCGGTGCGGATGAAGTCATATCCGACGGAATCAATGGCGACTGGGTCCTGGGAGGCTAGCAAGCTGCAGGTCCAGTGCCCGTTGAACGGCAATGACATCCACTTCCGCGGAGCCGGGTCCTTGGGATGCTGCCCCGAGTAGATCCCATCGATCAGGTTCAAGACGGTCTTGCCGCCGAGATGAGCATGTCCCAGCAAATCGACTTGCTCGCGATAAGCGCCCGTTTGCTTCCGAAACGAATTGCGGTGCATGTCATAGTAACCTTGTTGCACCGGCCACCGCACCAGAGAGCCGAAGTGATTCTTGCCGCACAG
>Ga0233425_10003524_pt1 | contig 28130 bp, 25 predicted proteins | sample Watercolumn_Towu_2_FD_181712 | JGI IMG/M metagenome (GOLD analysis project Ga0233425, IMG submission 181712) | Freshwater microbial communities from Lake Towuti, South Sulawesi, Indonesia - Watercolumn_Towuti2014_140_MG | ecosystem: Environmental > Aquatic > Freshwater > Lake | place...
CCCCTTTTCGAACCGAGCCAGGTCGATGAGGTCGCGGGGCCACTCCTGGAAGATGCGACCCTGCCCATGTCGACGCTGATCTACCGGATTGTCCGCGATGAGGAGATCACCCATCCGAATGCCGTCAAGGTCGTCTTCGATAAGCGGTATTTTGCCCTCTACTTCTCCCGCGCCACAATCCCCTTCGTCCGCGACAGGGATAAGCGGGCCGACTACTTCAAACACCACGGAATCTACGCCTACCGCCGTGACTTCCTCCGTACCTTTGCCTCCCTGCCGGAGGGAACCCTGGAGCGCCTGGAGGCCTTAGAGCAGCTCCGGGTTCTGGAGCACGGTTACCGGATCAGGGTCGTAATCACGCCCCACGATTCCGTCGAGGTCGATACCCCCGAGGAGTTGGAGAGGGTCCGGCGTCTGATGACCGGAGAGGGGAAATGATAAGGAGAATGATGTGATCGATATTGAATATCTGAAGAAGATCAAACTGGTCTCCAATCCGTTTTGGCAGAGGTTCGTTGGAAATCTCCTGCTTCTGCCCAACTACTTCATCTTCGCCAAGGTTGAGATCCGGATCGAGAACATCGAGCGGATCCCTCGCGGTGAAAACGTGATCTTCGCCATGAACCACACGGACCGTTTCAACTACTGGCCGTTTCAATATAAGCTATGGAAGACGAGGGGCTTTCCTTTTACAACGGTTTGGGTCAAGGCCAAGTATTACAAGAATGTATTCCTGGCGAAGGGACTGGACCTCTGCAATCTCATCCCGGTGCCGTCGATGGGATACCTCATCGAAGAGTTCTACCGGAAGCGCTTCAACCGGAAGATGGACAAAGGTCTCTATCGCACGGTCAAGGACATGATCGACGGCCGGATCGAAGCCGCAGGACCGCAAGAGCGCGCAGCCATCGAAGCCCTCCAGGCAATGGGTGATAATTTTGCCGAATTCATTAGAGGATACTACGAAGCGGTCATGGAAAAGGTGGCGGAACTGAGCAAAACGGCCCTCTGCGAGAAAAATCTGAACCTCATCATCTTTCCGGAAGGGACGCGTTCGCTAAAGCTGGCCGAGGGACGAACCGGTCTGGCCCAGCTTGCCCTCCACACCGAAAAGCGGATCGTTCCGGTTGCCTGCAACAACTCCGAAGAGGTCTACAGAGGGAGTCTTCCCATTGCCCGGAGCGGTCGGATCACCTATCGTATCGGTGAACCGCTCTCCGTCCACGACCGGTTCAAATCCTACCGGATTGCCGAACCTTTCCCTCTCTTTTCCCGGGAGTCGCAGCAGCGCTATCACGAGCAGTTCGAGGGGGTGACACGGATCGTGATGGCGAGCATCGAGGGGATGCTCGATGAGAAGTACCGCCAGGGCTATGCCGCAACAGTATGATGAAATATAATCTATTGAGCGTTCTGGGTATCGTCATCCTTATCGGTCTGGCGTGGCTGATGTCCGAGAACAGGAAGCGGGTGAACTGGCGGCTCGTGTTCTGGGGGCTCGGGCTGCAGTTTGTCTTCGCCGTGATTATCCTGAAAACCCGGGCAGGGTTCGTGTTTTTTGATTTGGCGCGAAGGGCTTTCGACGCCCTCATCGGATTCAGCGATAAAGGCGCGGAATTTGTGTTTGGCAAACTGGTCAATGATTATGGCATCGGTGCGATCATCGCTTTCAAGGTGCTTCCGCTGATCGTCTTTGTAGCGTCGCTCTCCAGCATCCTCTATTACCTGGGAGTGATACAGTTCATTGTCGGAGTCATGGCCAAAATCATGCAGAAGACCATGAAATCTTCCGGCGCCGAATCGTTGAGCGCGGCGCTTCAGGTTTTTATGGGCATCGAAGCTTCAACCGCCATCAGGACATACCTGCAAGGCATGACCCGCTCCGAATTGTTTACCGTGATGGTGTCCTTTATGGGAACTATCGCCAGCAGTGTGATGGTTGCCTATGCGAGTTTCGGCGCCGACCCGGGGCACCTGCTCTCCGCTTCCATTATGTGCGCGCCCGCCTCTATCGTTATGGCAAAATTGATGGTTCCCGAAATGGAAACACCGGAGACGCTGGGCAATGTCCAGTTCAAAACCGAAAGAATGGATAAAAATATTATCGATGCGGCGGCGAACGGCGCTTCGATCGGTTTGCAATTGGCGCTTCAGGTAGGGGCAATGCTCATCGCGTTTGTCTCGCTGGTCTGGCTTATCGACTCGCTGTTCGGGCTTGTTCATCTCTCCTTTGACGGGATTGCCGGGTATCTTTTTTCGCCGTTTGCATTTATTCTGGGAGTACCCTGGAACGAGGCGCTGACGGTGGGGAAACTGCTGGGCACAAAAACAGTCTTCAATGAATTTATTGCCTATCTCCAGCTTAAAGAATTGATCCAGGCGGGCGCATTATCACCGCGGTCAATCACCATTGCAACTTACGCGCTATGCGGGTTTGCAAATTTCGGCAGCATGGCAATCATGATCGGCGGCATGGGAAGCCTGGCGCCGAATAAAAAGGATACGATTGCCGCGCTCGGCCTCAAGTCAATCCTCGCCGGAACCTTCACCAATCTCATCACCGCCGCGATTGCGGGAATCCTCGTTTAATGACGTTTCTCGGGTAGGTGCGAAACAAAAACCCTGGCCTTATTGAGCCACTCTTCGAGCCGCTTCCCTTGACAGGCCCGCTCTTCCACCATGACCCACCCCTTCATGGCCCGGCCCGTGATATCGAAAGGCCTGACCTGGCGATGTTCCAGCGCCGCCTCTGCCCCTTCGCTACCCAATCTCAGGATCAAAAAGTCTTTGTAGACACCGCAAACCATGTTTCCGTTCAACAGATAGCAGACTCCGCCGAACATCTCCCTGGGGATGACATTGTCCCAATGCGAGATCAATTCGGCGATCCGTTTATCGAGCGCTTTGCTATACGTCATTTTCTTTATCTTCCAGTTCGCGTTTTTTGATCATGATGAGGATCGCTGTGAGCGCGGCCTGGGTCATTCCGGGGATCCGCTCGGCTTGACCTACCGTGGCCGGCTCGACCTGCAACAGTTTGGCCTTCAACTCATTCGAGAGTCCCGGCACGACCGAGTAATCGAAATCCGCCGGGATCTTTAATCCTTCGAGGTCCCTCATTTTCTGAACCAGTTCCCACTGCCGCTGGATATATCCTTCGTACTTCGCCTCGATCTCGATCTGTTTTTTTACCGCCCGGTCGGCGATGGCCTCCCAGCCTTCGAAACCAGAGAGGTCGTCGTAGAGGATTTCCTTGCGCCGCAGGAGATGGAAGAGGCTGACCGGATTCCTGATCGGCGGGGAATTCAATTCCGCGAGGGTGTTGTTGGTCGCTGCAACAGGAAAGATGCGGACGGACGAAAGATGTCGAACCCCCCTTTCGATCTGGTCGACCTGTTCCTTCAGCTTCATATGCTGCTCCTGTGTGATCAGGCCGAGCTCGCGCCCCTTTCCCATGAGGCGGATCGTCGCATTGTCCTCCCGCAGGATCAGCCGGTACTCCGCCCGGGAGGTGAACATCCGGTAGGGCTCGTCGACACCCCGCGTCACAAGATCGTCGATCATCACGCCCATGTAGGCCTCTGAGCGGTCCAGAAGGAAAGGGGGCCGCCCGTGGACCGCAAGGGTGGCGTTGACACCGGCCCAGAACCCCTGCGCCGCCGCCTCCTCGTAACCGGAGGTCCCGTTGATCTGCCCGGCGAGATAGAGCCCGGTCACCCGTTTCGTCTCCAGGGTCCGACGGAGCTGGGTCGGCTGGATAGTGTCGTATTCGATGGCGTAGGCGAGGCGCATGATCTCTGCCTGTTCGAGACCCGGAACGGTGTGAACGATCCTCTCCTGGAGGTCCGGCGGAAGCGAGTTCCCCAACCCTTTGGCGTAGATCTCCTCGGTATCTAATCCTTCCTTCTCGAGGACGACGGGGTGGCTTTCCTTGTCGGTGAAGCGCATCACCTTGTCTTCGAGCGAGGGGCAGTAGCGGGCCCCGATCCCCTTGATGATGCCGGCGTAGAGCGGGGAAAAGCGAATGTTGTCGCGGATGAGGCTGTGTGTCTCCGTGGTCGTTGCCGAGAAGAAGGAAGGAATCCGCTCTTCGGACAATTGCTCGGTGGTAAACGAGAAAGGCTCCGGATTGGGATCGCTGTCCTGCCGGACAAGGAGGGAAAAGTCGATTGTCGAAGCGCGCAGCCTTGGGGGGGTTCCGGTCTTCATCCGCCCCATTTCGAAACCGAGATCTTTCAAAGAGGCGGCCAGCCCCAGGGAGGCGATCTCGCCGGCGCGGCCCGCCGGATAGCGTACGTCGCCGATGTGGATCAGACCGCCCAGGAAGGTCCCGGTGGTGATGATCACTGTCCGGCCTGCGTGGAAGACCCCGCTTTGATCGACAACGCCGCGGATAGCCCCGCCTTCGACAACGAGCCGCTCCACTAGACCCTGTAGGAGATGGAGGTGTCGCTCCTTTTCAAGGACCGACTTCATGGCCAGACGGTAGCGCTGTTTGTCGCACTGGAGGCGTGTGGATTGGACGGCCGGTCCCTTGGAGGCGTTGAGAAGGCGGAAGTGAACCGCGGTCCGGTCGGCGATCCGACCCATCTGACCGCCCAGGGCATCGACCTCCTTGACGAGCTGGCTTTTAGCGAGACCGCCGATCGCGGGATTGCAGGACATCAGGGCAAGGGAGTCGAGATTGATATTGAACAGAAGCGTCTCGCAACCCATCCGCGCCGCTGCCAGCGCCGCCTCGCAGCCCGCATGGCCGCCCCCGACAACGATAACGTCATATTCTCCGCTCATCCACAGACCTCTTGCAGTTGCTGCGATAATTTAATATGATCGATCCGTAAAACTCAACTGAAATGATGAGGCCTCTTTGGCAAAGCCGTCCTTCTGGAACAATTCAAAGCGCTATTTCGACTTGAAAAGCTATTGGCGGAATCGCTTCGGTTGCCGGGTCCACAAGCTTCCGATCGACGCAGGTTTTACCTGCCCGAATCGGGACGGCCGCGTCGGGCAGGGGGGATGCATCTATTGCGACAACCGGGGATCGATGCTGCGCCAGGCGGGGGATCTCCCTTCGGTCGGTGAGCAGATCCGCAGAGGAAAAGTGTTTTACCGCCTCAACGGAAAAGTGGAGAAGTTTATTGCCTATTTTCAGACCTTTACGAACACGTACGGGCCGCTGGAAAAATTGAGGGCTCTTTACGACGAAGCGCTCGCCGAGGAGGATATGATCGGTCTTTCCATTGGGACACGACCGGACTGTGTTCCCGAGGAGACGCTCGCCCTGATCCGGTCCTATGCCGAGCGGTGCGATGTCTGGCTGGAATTCGGCCTCCAGTCGATCCATGACCGGACGCTCAGGGCGATCAACCGGGGTCATGACGCGGCGGCATTTCGCGATGCCGTGAGGCGGACCCAAGGCAGCCCGGTCCAGGTCTGTACGCATATCATCGTGGGCCTGCCGGGCGAATCGCACGAAGAGATCATGGAAACGGCGCGGGCGATTGCCGGGCTGCCGATACAGGGGATCAAGATCCACAGCCTCCTTGCCCTCCGGGGGACGAGCCTTGGCGAGCAGTATGAAAGGGGGGAACTGGCTTTGATGAGCCGTGAGGAATATATCGCGATGGTATGCGACATCCTCGAGGTACTGCCTCCGCAAATGGTGATCCAGCGTTTGACCGCCGACGGTTACCGCGATATTTTTCTCGGACCGCAGTGGGCAAAAAACAAGCTTTCCGTCCTTAATGCGATCGATCGGGAGCTCGAAGCGCGTAACTCCTGGCAGGGGAAGAAATACGAGGGAATATCATGATCGGCATTGTGGACTATGAAGCGGGAAACCTGACCAGCGTCGCCCGGGCGCTGGAATTCCTCCGTCAGCCGTGCCTCATCACGAATGATCCTCTAATTCTGGATGACGCAAGCCACATCATCTTCCCCGGTGTCGGCGCCGCGGGCACAGCGATGGCGAATCTCCGTAAAAGCGGCTTTGACATCCATTTGCGACGATGGGTGCGGGAGGGAAAACCTGTGCTCGGGATTTGCCTCGGCACCCAGGTGATCTTCGATTACAGCGAGGAGGACGGTACAACGTGTCTGGGTATTGTGCCAGGTTCGGTCCGGCGGTTCCCGGCGGATCTTGAGGTCGACGGCCGAAGGCTGAAGATCCCTCACATGGGATGGAACCGAGTGGTGTTTCAACAGGACCACCCGGTGTTTGCCGGCCTTCCCGAGGCGGCGGAGTTTTACTTTGTCCATGCCTTCTACCCGGCGCCCGCCGAGCAGGGCTGGGCCGCCGGCTGGACTGACTACGGGATACGTTTCTGTTCCGCTGTCGCCAGGAGGAATCTTGTCGCCGTCCAGTTCCACCCTGAGAAGAGCGGTCGTCCGGGTCTGGCGATCCTGGCCAACTTCTGCCGCTGGGGAGGAATCCATGCTCAGTAAACGGATCATCCCTTGCCTCGACGTCCGGGCCGGAAAGCTGACTAAAGGAGTAAAATTTCAAGGAAATGTCGATATCGGCGACCCGGTCGAGGCGGCGCGCGCCTATTACGAACAGGGGGCGGACGAGATCGTCTTTTACGACATCACCGCTTCCGCCGAGGGTCGCTCGATCATGATCGACGTGGTCCGCAGGGTGGCCGAGACGATCTTCATTCCCTTTTCGGTGGGGGGCGGCATCCGGACCGTCGAGGATATGCGGCAAGTGATCCTGGCCGGTGCGGAGAAGATCAGCGTCAACACCGAGGCCGTTCTGAACCCGGCCATCATCGCCGAGGGGGCAAGGGCCTTCGGCAGCCAGTGCATCGTCCTCGGGATGGACGTAAAGAAGTGCAATAAAAGCAAAGATATTCCATCCGGTTACGAGATGGTGATCCACGGCGGTAGGACCGCAACCGGCCGCGATGCCCTCGCTTGGGCGATCGAAGCGGAACGCCTCGGAGCGGGTGAGATATGCCTCAATTCGATCGATGCCGACGGGACGCAGGATGGTTACGAAATCGATTTGACCGGCCTGATATCGAGTCATGTGGGTATTCCCGTCATCGCCTCCGGTGGTGCGGGGAAACCCGAACATCTTCTCGATGTTCTCACCCGTGGGCAAGCCGACGCCGCCCTGATTGCCTCGATGGTCCACTACCGGACCTATACCATTTCGGAGATAAAGAGGTTTCTTCAAGATTGCGGCGTGAAGACACGACTGCACTGGTGACCGCGATCATAGTCCTGCGATCGTGGCCGAGAAATAACCATTGACAAATCACCTATAATATGGTTTAGTTACAATACTTTTCATGATCAGGCACTGTCAGCGCTCAGATATGGACATGCGCCGTTAGGCAGGTCATAACGATTTGGCAGCAGCGCTCGTGGGCGCGGCGCCAACCAGTGGCTGAAGCGGTTGTCACTTCACCTGCAAGGCCTGCTTCGTAGTCCGGCAGTTTCGTGCCTCCGCTTGGCTTCGCCGATGGCACAGTCGCTACGTGCCGCGCCAACGGGGCCGCGTCTTTCCATCCGCTGATTGTCCCGGCGCTTCGCGCCTGGCCATCAAGCGGCTGCAGCGGGCAGCCGTCCCCACGAGCAAGTTCGCGTGTACGTCAGCCGCTGATCCGCAGCGCCGATAGCTTCAAAAAAGAGGATCATTAATGATAATTGTCCTTGACGTCCGCACACAAAATGCCGTAATGACAACGGAGGGCAGCGTACAGCGTACTTGGCGACCTCGTATAAAGTCTAAAGGTTGTCATATATTATCGAAGGAGATGTCGTGTCGTGGATGCAAAAAGATATGAATTGAATGTCCAGTTGGCGCAGATGCTCAAAGGCGGCGTCATCATGGACGTGACCAATGAGGAACAGGCGAAGATCGCCGAGGAAGCAGGCGCCGTGGCCGTGATGGCGCTCGAGCGGGTGCCGGCGGACATCCGGCGGGATGGAGGCGTGGCCCGCATGTCCGACCCGGCGATGATCGCCGCGATCAAAAACGCCGTCTCCATCCCCGTGATGGCGAAGGCGAGGATCGGCCATTTTGTGGAGGCGCAGATCCTCGAGGCCCTGAAGATCGACTACATCGATGAAAGCGAGGTTCTCACACCCGCCGATGAGGAGTGCCATATCGACAAGACCCGATTTTCCATTCCTTTCGTTTGCGGCGCGCGAAACCTCGGCGAGGCATGTCGCCGGATCGCCGAGGGGGCGGCGATGATCCGCACCAAGGGCGAGGCCGGGACGGGAAACGTCGTCGAGGCCGTCCGCCATATGCGAACGGTAAACCGCGAGATCCGACAGCTTGTGGCCATGCCGGTAGAGGAGGTGACCGGTTTTGCCAAGGCAAACGGCATCCCTTACGAGCTGGCCCTGAAGGTGAAAGGGCTCGGCCGGCTGCCGGTAGTCAATTTCGCCGCCGGCGGGATCGCGACCCCGGCCGATGCGGCGCTCATGATGCAGCTCGGCTGCGACGGGGTGTTTGTCGGCTCCGGGATTTTCAAATCGGCCACGCCGGCCCTCCGCGCCCGGGCGATCGTCAAAGCCACGGCCTATTTCAACGATCCCGCCAAGGTGCTCGAGGCGTCCATGGACCTCGGCGAGGCGATGGCCGGTCTGGAGATCGCCGCGATCCCCAAGGAACAGCTCCTCGCCGGACGGGGCTGGTAAGCGAGGGCCTCTCGAAAGGACTGAGAGACCTCGGCCATGATTTCTAAAAAGATTCCATCGTCCTCCTTCAAGGGAGATGCTATCGGTGTTCTGGACATCCAGGGAGGGGTCTGTGAGCACCTCGACCACCTGCATAGGCTCGGCATCAACGCCCGGCCGGTGAAGCACGCTCAGGATTTTGAAGGTTTGGCCGGTCTGATCCTTCCCGGCGGCGAGAGCACCTGTTTTGCCCGGCTGCTCAAGATCTTCGCTATCGAGCCTATCATCATCAGGAAATATCGGGAGGGAATGAAGCTCTGGGGGACCTGTGCGGGTGCGATCCTCCTTGCCGGCTCGCTTACCGGGGAGACGGCGCATCTCGGGCTCATCGATATCGAGATCCAGCGGAACGGTTTCGGAAGCCAGCTCGATAGTTTTGCCTGCGAAGCCCGTATATCGAAGGTCTCGCCCGAACCGATTCCGCTCACATTTATTCGCGCCCCGAAGATTCTCAAGGCGGGAGACGGCGTCGAGATCCTGCTTCAAATCGATGATTTCATCGCCGCGGCCGAATCCCCTGACGTCCTGGTGACCGTTTTTCACCCGGAGCTGACGGGAAACCTCGAATTTCACCGATATTTCGCGTCGAAATGCGGTCTTGAGCCCCGCGTGGGGCAACCGAGCCTCGATCCTTCCTGGAACATGACAAGCTGGACCCGGCGCGCGCGGGTTCTATGATCATGGATCTATAAGAGATATCAGGATTATTTCCCTATAAGGTCGATTCGCTGGCGTACCGCGGCGGCCTTGGCGGCATCCCCTGCGGCTGTATAGAATGTCTGCAGGCGCTCCAGCCAGACCAGAAGTGCCCGTTTCCACCCGTTCCGGGAGGCCGTGCCCACCGCCGCCTGAAGGATCGCTTCGCTCTCCAGGTGACGGCGAATGGAGATCCCCGCCGCGATAAGTTGCGAAAGCGGGTCGTCTGCCATGGCGACGACGGCTTCTTCAACCTTCACGGTATCGCCTTGCTGGAGGGCTTTCAGAAACGACCGGTATTGCCCGGGCAGGAGCGATCCCTCCACCGCCGCTGGATCACCCGTCAGGAAGCGATAAAAATTTCGGTTTGCGGGGACCGGATGCGCAGCGGCGATGGTTCCGTATTCGCCCCCGTCCATTTCTGAAAGAACGGCGACAGCAAGGGCCATCCTCGTCAGCCAAGCCTTTCCCAGGAGGTCGAGGTCGCCGCTTTTTTTGATCTCCTCGAGCGCCTTCCGGAAGTGGCGCTCGGTCACGGTCGGCTGACCGCCCGTCAGGAAATGGTGCTTGAATGTCTCAAGCTGCTGATCGCTTGCGACGATCCAACCCGGCGTCGGTTTTGAGCTGCATCCCCCGAGAAAGAGAAAAAGAAAAAGCAGGCAGAGAACTCTCTTCATGGCAGTTTGATCCCCGGTTTGTCCTGGAAGGGGATGATCCGCTCCAACTGGTCGACCAGAGCGCCGATCGCGGTTACCGTTTCATCCAGATTATTTCGGAGGACCTTCAGGTCTTTCGTCGAATCGACTGCCTCGACGCTGATCTTGTTGATGTTGTCCAGTGCGATATCGATCTTCGCGAGCTTTGTCAGCAGATCGCGGAGGATGTTCCGCAGGAGGGGAAAGACACCGTCCCGGCCGTAGATCTCCGCATCGCTCTTCCCGGCCAGCGTATCGACACTTTTAAGAATCCCGTCCATACGAACCGTCATATTGTGAACATTGCTCAGGATGTCCTGTATGGATTTGACGCTCTCCTTGGTTCCCACGGCCATCTCCAGAAGGGATTCTTTCTTTGATAAATGGGCCGTCACCGTCTCGACGTTCTTCAGGATGCGGGTGACCTCGCCCTGTGGGTCCGCGAGATTCGCCGTGAGCGTCGCCACGCTGGCGCCGATACTGTCCAGCTTTTCGGCAATCGGCTGGACCTTCTTGATCAGCTCGTTGATGTCGTTGGATACCGTAATCTCTGGGAAAACCTTTGGCGAGAGGGGTGGGTCGTTGAGGTTATCGGTGGTCACAATGATCCGCGAGGACCCAAGGAGCGGTTTGTCGAGCACAAATTTGCTGTTGGCCCGGATCACCCGGTTGTTCCGTTCCGGGATCTTGATATGGATGAGGACCCCCTTTGCGGTCAACTCCATCGAGCTGACCTGGCCGATGTTGAAGCCCCAAAATACGACCGGCATCCCCTCCGTGAGATTTTCAGCGGTGTTTGAGGAAAGGGTGTAGGTATAGACCTTCGAAAAGACGCCTTTCTTATAGGCGACATATCCGACCGAGACGATGATCAGCGAGGTGGCGACAATGATGAAGAGCCCTACCTTGAATTCAAGCTTCTGTATCATTTCACTCCCCGTAATGTTCTTTTTCCCAACTATAATCAAAAATATGGGTTGCTGCAATCAAATCGTCCAATTTCCGGAGGTTCTCTATGATAAAATCACAACCCCCCTTCGCCTTCGAGGAGGTTTAGATGAATCTGATGATTAATGACAGCACCTCGATGACCACGATGGAGAGAAAGACCTTGACCATTCCGCCCAGCACCACAACAGGGATACTTGTCAGCTCCATAGAGGCGTTCAACCCTTGGCGAATCGGGATCAGCGTAATAAAAAAACCGAAGGTGGCGCATTTGAAAAGAACGATCACAATATCCAGTAAGGAGGCGGCCTGCAGCACGGTATCGAAATAGGCATCGACGCCTGTGCCGAAAACGAGGCTGAAAACGACCAGCCCAATCGCCAGGACCACCAGGGAAAAAAGGCTGCTCAGCAGAACCATGGAGAGCATCCCGCTCAGGATGCGTGGGACGAAAAGGGTGTTGAGCAGATCGATGTTGAAGGTGTCGAGCCTGGGGAGTTCACCATTGACCTTCATCACCGCGATCTCGGCATTGATGGCGGAGCTGGAGCGCAGGGCGATGAGCAGAACCGTCACAAAAGGTGCCATTTCCGTCACGGCAAACCCCATCAGAAACCGTCCCAGGTAGTCGTTTAATCCGAGGTTTCTGATTACCTGAAAGGCCATGCCGTTGACCAGCGATCCGAAAATCACCGCCACCAAGAGAAACAAGGGCAGGATCTGTACCGATGTGAAATAGAACTGGTCGATGAAGACCGTCCGGGAGGCGCTGTCGTAGGTCCGCGGGCTGAACAAACGGAGGATGACCCGCACGGCCAGGGTCAGGGTGCTGCGCAGGGAAAGCGATGCATCCAAGGTGAATCTGCCGATATTTTCGATAGCGGCAATCATACTGTGAATAATCGCAGAGATTTTGATAAAATGCACGCAGATTTTTTTTACGGACGACCTAAATGTTCTTGACAAATTCCCGCCCTCTGCATATAGACGGCGGCAAAAAACGAAGTGAAAGGAGAGTCAGATGAGCAAGTATGTCGGCCCAGCGGAAAAGCCCTGGAAAACGAGAAACTGGCACGTCAGTTCATGGAACTATCTGGAGGAGGTGACGAAAGGCTTCACCCCTCCTAAAAAGGTTATTATTCACGATGTGACCCTGCGCGACGGCGAGCAGCAGGCGGGGATCATCTACAGCAAAGACGACAAGGTGCGAATCGCCGAAAAGCTCGCCGAGGCGGGCGTACAGCGTATCGAGACGGGGATGCCAGCGGTCTCTCCCATGGACGAGGCCGCCATCAGGGAGATCGTAAAACGTAATCTCGGAGCGGAGATCTTCTGTTTCAGCCGCTGTATCGTGGACGATGTCAAAAGGGCGGCGGACTGCGGCGTGAAGGGTGTCGTCATCGAGATCCCGGTCAGCGGCCACATGATCGAGCAAGCTTACAAATGGCCTATGGAAAAGGCGATCGATCTGTCGATCAAGGCAACGGCCGCCGCCAAGGCAAACGGCCTTTACACGGTTTTTTTCACGATCGATGGAACGCGGGCGGAGATGAGTTTCCTGCTCAACCTGGTGGAACGGGTGGCGAAGGAAGGACACATGGACGCCTTTACCCTGGTGGATACCTTCGGGGTTCTCTCCCCCCAGGCGGCGAGCTACTTTACCCGAAAGGTGAAGGAGCGGCTATCCGACAAACCGATCGAGGTCCATTTTCACTCGGATTTCGGTATGGGCGTCGCCAATACGATCATGGCGGTTCTTTCAGGGGCTGAGGTCATCCATTCCACCGTGGGCGGCATCGGTGAACGGTGCGGTAACGCCCCCATGGAGGAGACGGCGATGGCGCTCCTGACGATGTATGGAATCGATGTGGGGATCAACTTCGACAAACTCAACGAGCTCTCCAAGCTCGTCATGGAACTCTCCGGTCTGGAGGTTCCGCCCCAGCGCCCCTTTGTCGGCGACAAGGCGTTTACCGTCGAATCGGGGATCGTTACCGGCTGGTACAGAAATGCCTACAAAGACAATCCGACCACCGTCTTTCCGATCCGCCCCGAGTTTGTGGGACACGCCAAGCCCGAAATCGTGATGGGAAAAAAGAGCGGGGTGGATAACATCGCCGTCTGGGCCGACCGGCTGGGTCTCAAGATCGCCGAGGAGAAGAAACTGGATATTCTCTCCCGGATCAAGAAGCGCTCGCACGATCTAAAACGCACCCTGAGCGAAAATGAGTTCAAAGCGATCGTAGAGCAGGTCGGCTCCGGGAAATAAGCGGCGTCGGAAAGCAGATCCTCGGGCCTTTGCCCGGATAATGGAAAAGGGGGGCTTTCTGTCGATCTTCGACAGACGGCCCCCTTTCTTTTTTCAGCCCTGTACCTCCGTTACTTCAGAGCCCGGGCCAGGAGCTGGACCGGGTGAACGACCTCGACAGCCTCCTCTCCCAGGTTTCCCTGGATCTGCATCCGGCACCCGGGACAGCCGGAGGCGACCAGGTTGGCCCCTGTATCCTTGATCGCCCGGACCTTGTTCCCGGTGATGCCCGCGGACACCTCCGGGTGGTCCACCTGGAAGGTTCCCCCTCCGCCGCAGCAGACATCGGCCCCGGCCATCTCGACAAACTCCAGACCAGGGATCTGCCGCAGCAGCAGCCGCGGCTCCTCCCTGATCCCCTGGCTGCGCACGAGATGACAGGGATCGTGGTAGGTCACCTTTCCCGGCAGGGGCTTTAAAAGCCCTTTCATGTCGAATTTTGCCAGGTACTGGGAAATATCCATGACCTTCTTGCTCAAGGCCTTGGCCGCATCGGCGTTCTCTCCCCTCTCTTCGAGGATATGGACATACTCGTTTTTCAGCGCGCTCCCGCAGGTGGCGCAATCGACAAGGACGGCATCGACATCCTCACGGTTGAAGAGATCGATATTCTTGCGGATATTCCCCAGGGCCGTGTCCCGGGCGCCGGCCAGAAAAATCGGCAGACCGCAGCACATCTGCCCCTTAGGGAGGATCACCTCGATATTCAGCCGCTTCAGAACAGCCAGTGTCGAGCGCCCGATGTCTTCGTGGAGGTAATTCGTGGCGCAGCCGGTGAAGTACAGCACGCGCCCCTTGGGTTCGGCAACCGGAACGACCTCGGGAACCTGCTCCCGAAAAGGCTTCTTGTTCAATCGCGGCAGCTTGGCGAAAGGGATGGTCCCTACCTTCGCCTTTCCAGGGACAAGCCCCATTAGGAGATTACCCATGGAGCCACCCCACTGTATAAAGAACGGCAGCAGGCGCTTCCCGGAAAGGAGACTGAAGAGGAGACGTTTCTGCCAGGGCAGCTCGAACTTCTTGACCATCTCGGCCCGCATCGCCTTGAGCAACCGATCCACCTTCAGACCGCTCGGGCAGTTCACCGTGCAGGTCTCGCAGAGCAGACAGGTATAGAGGATGCGGTTGAAGTTCTCCGAGGGTTCCAGCTTTCCTTCCAGGATATGCTTGATCAGCTGAATCTTGCCCCGGGGCGCCGCGGACTCGTAGCAGAGCTGTCTGTATACCGGGCAGGGCATCATGCAAAGCCCGCATTTGATACAGTTGTGGACTTCCTCTTGCAGTTCTTTGGCGATCATTCGGCGTACTCCAGAAAGCTGCCCGGGCTGAGAATCCCCTTGGGGTCAAAGGCGTTTTTGATGGCCCGCGTCATGGCCATCACCGTGGGACTCAGTTGTTTGGCCAGGTACTTGGCCTTGGAGATGCCGACCCCGTGCTCCCCGGAGAGCGTTCCTCCCACCGACAGGGCGTAATCGACGAACTCCTCGAAGGCAGTCTCCACCCGTGTCATCTCCTCCTTGTCGCGGATGTCGCAGAGGACCAGCGGATGGAGGTTGCCGTCCCCGGCGTGGGCCACAACGGCGATCTGCACCCGGTTGCGCTGGGAGATCTCGCGGATTTTCTTGACGGTTGCCGTCAGCATGGAGACAGGCACCGTGGCATCCTCGACGATGCAGGTCGGACGCAATCGGGCCACCGCCCCAAAAACCGACCGGCGGGCAACCCACAACTGCTCGTTCTCTTTTTCCGACTGCGAAACCTTCACGTCCCGGGCCCCATGGGCCTTGCAGAAATCACCTACGATCTTGGCCTGCAGCTCCACGGTCTCCGGCTCCCCGTCCACGTCGATCAATAGAACCGCCTCGGCGTCGAGCGGCAGGCCCAGGTGGGCGTAATCCTCAACCGCCTTGATGATTTGACTGTCCATGAGCTCGAGGGCGGCCGGGATGATCCCCGCCTCGATGATCTTTGCCACGGTGGTCCCGGCGTCATCGATACGGTTATAGATGGCCTGCATGGTACGCCGGGTTTTGGGCTTGGGGAGGAGCCGCACGATGATCTTGGTCACAGCGGCCAGTGTGCCTTCCGAGCCGCAGATCAACCGGGTGAGGTCATAGCCCGTCACATCCTTGGAGGTAACCCCGCCCGTGTTCATCACCTTGCCCGAGGGGAGGACGATCTCCAAGCCCAGAAGGTAATCCCGGGTCACGCCGTACTTGACCCCCCGCATCCCCCCTGCGTTCATCAGCACTGTTCCCCCCATGGTGGCCACCGCCGAGCTGCCGGGATCGGGAGGATAAAAGAGGCCGATCTTCTCTACCTCCTTCTGGAATTCGGCGACAACCAGCCCGGGCTCGACTACGGCGTAGCGATTGGCACGGTTGATCTCCAGAAGCCGGTTCATCATGGTGAAACAGAGGATGATCCCCCCCTTTTTCGGCACCGACCCCCCCGAGAGGTTTGTCCCGCTGCCGCGCGGCGTGACAGGGGTGCCGCGTTCGTTGGCGAGCTTTAGAATCCCGGACACTTCGCCGGTCGTCTTCGGAAACAGCACTGCCTCGGGAAGGAACTCCTTCACATAGGCGTCGTACGAGTAGGTCAATAGGTCTTCTTGGGAGGTTTTTATCCGGTCCTTTCCCACAATCGCTTCCAAACCGATCCGCAGCTCCGCATCGACCATACATACCCCCTTTCGTCAGGGAAAAAATGACCCGGACCCAGTTTTTTGCAGGTTTGTATATCCCCCCCTACCTAAATGCAAGAGATTATTTTTACCGGCATCGAAATAAAGGCAGGATGCCGCGCTCCGGCTGCAAAAACAGATCCCCATTGACAAAATGGTTTTGTAGTTTATATTAAAGAGGTTAAAAAGAAAATAGCGGGGGCGGTTTGTCTTTCGAAGGGACGCGTGTTGTGAACGATATATTTTTTAGAAAAAAAGGCACAGGTTGGAGGAAGATATGAAAGCAGAAAAAAAGGGCAGAAATACCTTCATAATGTTTTTACTGGCATTTATGATCGGTTTCTTTGTCGTATCGGTTGTCGAGGTGCTGCGATCCTCTTTTGTCCCATCGGGACCGGGACCGGATGTGCCGGTAGCCGCAGCGGGATCGACAGGAGAAATATCGAGGACGCCCCTTTCCTTTGCGGATCTGGCCGAGAAGCTAAAACCGAGTGTCGTCAATATCAGTACCACAAAGACCGTACGCGGCGGTCGGCTTCGGACCCCCTTCGGGCAGGGATCGCCCTTTGATCGTCCTTTCGGGGGGGATGATTTTTTCGAGCGGTTTTTTGGCGATATTCCGCAGCGCGAATTTAAACAGAGGAGCCTTGGATCGGGATTCATTATCACTTCGGATGGATATATCTTTACAAATAATCACGTGATAGAGCAGGCGGACAAAATTATAGTCAAGCTTTCCGATGGTAAGGAGTACGAGGCGAAGGTCATCGGAAAGGACGCAAAAACGGACATTGCGCTGATCAAGATAAAGCCCTCGGGCAGCCTGCCGGTTGCCGAAACGGGCGATTCAGATAAACTGCGCGTCGGCGACTGGGTTATGGCCATCGGCAATCCTTTCGGGCTGGAACAGACGGTCACCGCCGGCATCGTCAGCGCTAAAGGCCGCGTCATCGGAGCGGGACCTTATGACAACTTTATTCAGACGGACGCCTCCATCAATCCGGGTAACAGCGGCGGCCCTCTCTTCAATATGGAAGGGAAGGTTATCGGAATCAATACGGCCATTGTAGCCCATGGTCAGGGTATCGGTTTTGCCATACCGATCAGCATGGCCAAGACGATCCTCCCCGACCTGAAGGCAAAAGGAAAGGTCACACGCGGCTGGCTGGGGGTTTCGGTCCAGGACATCACCGAAGATATCGCCAAAAACATGAAGCTTAAGGATCGGAGCGGAACGCTGATCAACGATGTGTTCAAAGGAGATCCCGCCGATAAGGCCGGCCTCAAATCCGGCGATGTGATCACCGAAATCAACGGCAAGAAGATCAAAGACACGCATGAGCTGCTCATTATTATTGCGGCCTTCCGTGTCGGGGAGACGGTCACGATCAAGGTGATCCGGGACGGACAGGAGAAAAGTGTGAGTATCACCGTTGCGGAGAGGAAAGATCAGGGGGAGGTTGTTGCCACCCGCAACGGTAGCGAGACCTTCGGTATGACCGTTCAGGAAATAACGCCCGAGATTGCAAAGCATCTGAATCTTTCGATCAAGAAGGGCATCATCGTTGTGGACGTGCAGGAGGGAAGCACCGCTGACGAGGTCGGCATACAGCAGCAGGATATCATTCTCCAGGTGAACAAGGTCAAGGTGGAGAGCATTAAGGATTATACCCGTGAGATCGGAAAAGCGGGCGAAAAGGGTGGGATTCTCCTTTTGATTCAAAGGGGGAAAGCGAGATTCTTTGTCCCGCTGACAAAGTAGAACACTTCTATCCGAGCTGTAACGAATCAGGATGGCGGATGGGATGCCGTGAAGATCTACTCCAAATTTATGAATATTTGAGCGGATATTTCGGAGATCTTCACTGGTGGCCGGCGGACTCGCCGTTTGAGGTCATGGTTGGAGCCATTTTGACCCAGAACACGGCTTGGACAAACGTCGATAAGGCCATTTCACAACTAAGAGAAAGAAAGCTTCTCTCCCCGGCGGCATTGCTCCGGATCGATGAGGAGGTTCTGGCCGGGATCATACGGCCGTCCGGTTATTATCATATCAAAGCCAGGCGGCTCAAGGCGCTGGTCCGATTCTATTTTGACGAATATTCCGCAAACATCGATGCGATGTGCGGGGAGGACTTGACCGTTCTTCGGGAAAAGCTCCTCGCTGTGCGGGGTATCGGACCGGAAACCGCCGACTCTATTCTCCTTTATGCCTGTTGCAAGCCCGTTTTTATAAGCGATGCATATACCCAGCGAATCCTGCAGCGCCATCGTCTCATACCCGAGGATGCGGACGGGGCTAAGATCAGGGCGCTGTTCATGACCCATCTCCCCCACGATGTGTCGCTGTTTAACCGGTACCACGCCCTTCTCGTCCAGACCGGAAAGAGTTTCTGCCGAAAGACACCGAAATGCCAGATCTGCCCGCTACGTTCTATGATGGTAAGCGATGGCGCAAAATGAACCAGCGATGAAGCCTTCCCCGACCGGACGCGATGCCAGAAAGCACCAAGCTGCGAGCAGGATCAGGGGGCGCAATGAAAAACAGATAAATTTGTTACCGGGCAACCCTGCCCTGCGGGTAGGGGGCTTCCATCTGATCGATTATGCTGGTGTCATCCACCTGCATTCGGCCTATTCCTTCGACGGGCGTACACCGGTTGCAGAGATCATCGAGGCCGCAAATAGAAACGGAGTGGACTTCCTGCTGCTCACGGATCATTCCACACTCAAGGCGAGAGACGACGGATTTGAGGGATGGCATAACGGCACATTGCTCATCGTCGGCGAGGAGATCGCGCCCCGCTTCAACCATTATCTGGCTTTTCAGCTCCAAGAATCGGCTGCAAACACCGGGGATCCGCCGGAATTGCCCCCGCAAACCCTTATCGATCGAGTGAGGACCAGGGGGGGAGTGGGATTTATCGCGCACCCTGATCATGAAGGGTCGGCATTGTTTCACGTGAAACATTACCCCTGGACCGATTGGTCGGTTACCGGTTACACGGGGCTGGGCATATGGGATTTCATGACCGACTGGCAGAAAAGCCTCTCCGGGTATCTGCGCGCACTCCTGAGTTATGTCTTTCCCGCCTTTTTTCTTCGAGGCCCCTCCCCGACCACCCTTTCCCGCTGGGATCTTCTCGCGCAGAAACGCCGGGTGGTCGGTATCGGTGAACTGGACAATCACGACACCTTAAGGCGGATCTTGGGGGCGCATCTCTCGATATTTCCCTATGCAAGGGTTTTTCGCCTGATCCGGACCCACGTGCTCACGACGGGCCCGCTTTCTGGAAACAGCCATGACGATATCGCCAAGATTCTTGACGCGCTGCGAAGCGGTCGGGTTTATGTCGCCCTTGATTATTACCGCTCATCATCCGGATTCTCATTGGTCCTGGAGGAAGAGGGGAGATACGCCACATTGGGTGATACATTTCATCTCCGCCGTTCCGCAGATCTCAGGGCTTTACTCCCCTATCCGGGGCAAATCTCCCTTATCAGAAACGGGACCCTCTGTCATCGGGTAACAGGGAAAGAGCTTTCCGTCAGGATCTGCGAACCGGGCGTCTACAGGATCGAAGTCTATCTAAAGGTTCTTGGCTGCTACCATCCCTGGATCTTTTCCAATCCGGTTTATGTCACCCGCCCAGGTAACGAGGGATGAGGCAAGATACAAGACAGGGTTGAGCAGGATGGCTTGTTCACTCTGTGCACTGCGTGTGATTTATGAACATTGCTACACATTCCAAGTTCTTCGGGCGATCCTTGTAGTGTTCTGTCTGCCACGTGCGGGATTCGCACTCATTGGATACTCAACCCCCCTTCTCGCTTTAAAAAAATAATGCCCTAAGTCGCTATGCAACAGTATGACTATATTAAATTTTCTCTGCATGTGTCATCGCGATCGTTTTCACCCGGTAGGAGCGCCTTCATTGGTACAATTATTGCTGAAATATAACCAATTAAGCTTGACACTATCCTTTTCGGTACTTTATACTATAGGCCTTTGATTGTCGGTGATTCGTCACTAAACCGAAACGTAGCATCCTTGCGATGCGATAAGGAAGGAGAAATTGAGATGGCAGATATCATGAAAGATGGCCCGGTTAATCCCGTTAAGATCCAGGATAACACATTACGCGACGGTCACCAGTCCATATATGCGACGCGCATGCGCACCGAGGACATGCTCCCCATCGCCGAGGCGATGGATGAGATGGGCTTCTGGGCCATGGAGGTCTGGGGAGGGGCGACTTTTGACTCGATGCACCGTTTCCTTGGTGAAGACCCCTGGGAAAGACCCAAGATTCTTAAAAAGTATATCAAGAAAACCCCTTTCACCATGCTGCTCCGCGGTCAGAACCTGGTCGGCTATCGCAACTACGCCGACGACGTCGTCCGGGCCTTTGTCGACAAATCGTGCGAAGTGGGAATCGACATCTTCCGGGTCTTCGACGCCCTGAACGATCTTAGAAACTTCCAGACCTGCGTGGAGAGGATCAAGGCCAACGGGAAACACTTTCAAGGCGCGATCTGCTATTCTTTGACCGAACCCCGCCTTGGAGGCGATGTGTTCAATCTTGACTATTTCATGAACAAATGTAAAGCGCTCGAAGCGATGGGCGCCGATAGCATCTGCATCAAGGATATGGCCGGCATCGTTTCCCCATACGATATCTACGATCTAATCTCCGGTCTCAAGAAGGTCACCAAACTCCCGCTGCATTTTCACACCCATTACACCAGCGGCATGGCCTCGATGGCTTACATCAAGGCGATCGAAGCGGGGATCGATATCGTCGATACCTGCCTTGCCCCGTACGCCCTGCGGACCTCGATGCCCGCCGTTGAGCCGCTTGTCGTGACGCTGCAGGGAACAAAGCGCGATACGGGTATGGATGTCCGTAAACTGATCAAGCTGGGAGAGCATCTCGAAAAGATCGCCCCTAAATACCAGAAGCACCTCGCCTCAAATAAACTCTCTCAGATCGACGCGGGCGTCCTGGCCCACCAGGTGCCCGGTGGGATGATCTCCAATCTTATCAGCCAGCTCAAGGAGATGAACGCCCTGGATCGCCTCGACGAGGTCCATGCCGAGATCCCTCGGACGCGAAAGGAAGCGGGAACACCGCCGCTGGTTACCCCAACCTCGCAGATCGTTGGGGTGCAGTCGGTCATGAATGTGGTTGCCGGCCGTTACAAGATGATAAGCAACCAGTTCAGCGATCTCATGATCGGCCTCTACGGCCAGACCCCGACCCCGGTGGATCCGGAAGTGCAGAAGCTCGTCCTGAAACGGTCCAAGCGCGGTCAGACCCCGATCACGGGAAGACCTGCCGATCACCTAGAGCCGGAGCTCGCGGAAGACAAGAAGAAAATCGGTGACCTCGCCAAGACGGAGGAGGACCTCTTGACATATGCCCTATACCCGGCGACCGGCGAGCAGTTCCTGAAGTGGAAGTACGGCGTGGAACCGATGCCGGATAACGTGAAACCCTGATCGTGCCCCACATTGCTTGAATCGACTGAGGCGCACCTTCGGGTGCGCCTCAGTTTTCTTGAGTTTACCGGTATGATTAAGGGTCTATCCAAAATCGTCATCAAATACGGCCTGATCCCTGCGATCTACGCAATCATCCGTCTCTATTTCTGTCTGATTCGGATCCGCTTCATCAATGAGAATAGAATCCTCGATTACCTTCATCACGGCGGCAAGGGAATCGCCGCCATCTGGCATCAGCGGATACCTCTTGTCCTCACCTACGCCCGACGTTTTGGTGAATTCGCCCCCTTGGTGATGGTCAGCCAGAGCCGGGATGGAGACATGATCGCGGAAGTCTGCCGTCTTCTGAATTTCCGACCCGTTCGCGGGTCCAGTTCCCGCGGCGGTCGCGAAGCGCTGGCGGCTATTGTCGCGGAATTTGCGACCCAGCAAGCGGCCGTCCATGCCGTCGATGGACCGCAGGGCCCCCGGGGTATCATCAAACCCGGACTGATCCGCATGGCACAGCTTTCTGGTGCCTCTATCGCGCCGCTTACTGTGTCCGTCAATCGGGCCTGGGTTCTAAAAAGCTGGGACCGCTGCCTTATCCCGAAGCCTTTCAGCACGATCTTTGTCCGTTGGGACGAGCTGCTTCCCGTTCCGCACTCCATGGACGATGCCGCCTTCGAGACCCTTCGTCGGGAGATTGAAAAGCGGATGCGGGAGAATCAGATGGAAGACGACATGAATTGCGGTTGGAAGGAATCGCTTCTTTGAAAAAGCAATAATACTTGACAGTGCAGCACCGATGATGTAGCCGATAAAGGTACTTGCTGGAAAAAAGTCGACCAGAAAGGAGCGTCCTTATGAGAACCAAGCAGGATTACATCAAGGGTCTTTCCAAGATGAAAAGGAATATTTACCACAACGGCCAGTTGCTCGACAGGACCGACGAACTGCAGATGGATTGCCTCAACACCATCGGCACAACGTACGATGAGGCGGCCCGGCCGGAAAATCAGGATCTGTGCACGGCGGTTTCACATTTGACGGGCGAGCGAATCAACCGCTTCAATCACATCCATCAAAACAAGGACGACCTGCACAAGAAACAGGATATGACGCGTATGCTCTGCCAGAAGGTCGGCGGGTGCATCCAGCGCTGCATGGGGATCGACGGGACGAACGCGATCTACAATGTCTCCTACGAGGCGGACAAGGTGAACAGCGGCGCTACTGAGTACCATGAGAATTTCAAGAAGTGGCTCACCCGTTTCCAGACGGAGGACCTCATCGGTTGCTGCGCCCAGACCGACGTGAAGGGGGACCGGATGCTCCGCCCGGCCGATCAGCCGAATCCCGGCGCTTACGTGCGGATCAAGGAACGTTTGCCGGACGGGATTGTGGTCGATGGTTGCAAGCTCCACATTTCCGAGGCCTCCGTGGCCGACGAGATCCTGGTGGTTCCCACCCGGGCCCTGCGTCCCGAAGACAAGGATTATGCGGTGGCCTTCGCCGTTCCAGGGGACTGGGACGGATTGAAGCAGGTCGTGACCATTCACAACCTGCGACCGCGCGAGCATTACAAGCGGGGATTCGTGCCGGGTGCGACGGATTCTTATCTGATTTTTGATAACTGCTTCGTGCCCTGGGAAAGGGTGTTTTTAGCCGGTGAACATCAGCACGGAGGCGCCTGCGCGCTCCTCTTCGCCCTGTTCCATCGCCATTCCTATTCGGGCTGCAAGCCGGCCATCGGCGATGTGATCCTGGGAATGGCCGCCCTTGCCGCCGAGGTGAACAACATCCATAAGCAGCCCCATGTGCGGGAGAAACTGGCGGAGCTTATCATGACCATCGAGCTGGGTTATGCCGCGGGCTACACGGCCTCCGATCTCGGCAAACCGGAGGTCTACATCCCGGGGGTAGGTTTTGTCCCTTACGGTCCCGGTTCCTATATTCCCAATTCGATTTACTGCAATGTCGGCCGGTGCCTCTCGGGCGAGGCGGTCTGGCGCGAGGCCGAAATCCTCTGCGATCTGGCCGGCGGGGTTGTCGCCACTTTTCCCCACGAGAAGGACTTTCAAAATCCGGAGACCGGGGAACTGCTCCTTAAATATACCAAGCGCAATCCCAAAATGTCGGCGGAGGATCAGGCCAATTTCTGGAGATTCCTGGGCGACGTCCTCTGTTCGGCGACGGGCGGCATCCATAACATCGGCAGCTATCACGGCGGCGGCTCGCCGATCATGGAGCAGATCGCCATCACGACCCAATACGATATCGAATCCCGCAAGAAACTGGTGAAATACATCGCCGGCATGAGCGGCGGCGACCGCGACGTCCTAAGTAAGAAGGCGCAGCCGGCCGGGGGGTGATAGGCCTGCAGAACCCTCCCATGAACTTCATCTTAGGAGGGGAAGTCCTTTATTTGAGGGCCTTGACAAATATGACTTTTCCATCATCGGGGGCGTAGAAGTCGGCGAGGAACGCCTCCTGAACATAACCGCAAGAAAGATAGAAGGCTTGCGTCGGTCTGTATTGGGGGCGGGAGGAGGTTTCCGCATAGACCCGCCGCGCCCCCTGCTCGGTCATAAGCCGCTCCGATTCGGCCAGGAGCTTTCCTCCCAGGCCCTGTCCCTGCGCATGCGGGTCTACGGCAATCCAATAAAGATCGAAGCTGTGCGCCGTACCGGGGATCGGACCGAAACAGGTGTATCCTAAAAACCGTTCCTCCTCTTCGGCGAAGAGAAAAAAGTAACCACTCGCTTCTCCCCTTGCCAACCGCTCGTCGAGGAGCTCCACCGCGATAGCGCATTCCTCCTTCGAAAAGAATCCCGTGGCGCCGACGAGTTGCCCGACCGCTTCCCGATCCGCCCGCCGCACCTTCCGGCGATAGGAAATCGCACGCTCCATTTTTCCTCATCCCTTTTTGGGTTTGCTGTCCTCGATGATCCGTTCAAGAACCTCCGCAAAGGTGAGCCCCGCTTCGCGGGTCGCCGCGAAAAAGCCCGCGTCCTGGGAGAGACATGGATTTGCGTTGATCTCGAGGATCCAGGGTTGTCCTGCTTTGTCGACGCGGAAGTCGACGCGGGCGTAACCCCGAAGATCGAAAAGATCCCAGCAGCGAAGCGCAAGCTCCTTCAGATGTAAGAGCAGGGATGCGTCGGTTTCCGGAAACGTGAACGATTGCGGGGTATGGCTGTATTCGAAAGACCCTTCTTCCCACTTGGAGCGGTAGCCGACAACGCGTATCTTCCCCGGTGGGTAAGCGTCGAAGCGGATCTCCGCCGCGGGAAGAACCTCCGGCACGTTCTGGCGCCGATCGGCCAGGAGCGAAAGATTAAACTCGCGCCCGTCGATGAACGCCTCGGCAAGGCAAGCCCCGCCGAGTGTGTCGCAACGGGCGTCCATCTCGGCAATCACCCGTTCTTTATCCGCCTTCCAGATGACCGAATCCTCGTCAAGGCCGATCGACGCATGCTCCCAGACCGATTTGATGAGCCAGGGTCCCGAGACCGAAACACCGCTGTGCCTGTCCGTGTTTACAAACCACGGCGGCGTGGGGAGGCCGGCGGAGGTGAGCCATTTCTTTGCAAGAATTTTATTTGAGGTGAGCAGGAGCGCCTCCACGCCCGCACCGGTGTATGGGATCTTCAATACCTCGAGAAGGGCGGGGACGATGGGGATCAACCCCCCCTTGCCGATGAGGGATTCGACAAGATTGAAGACAATCGCAGGGGGATCGGTGCTAAGGGTCCGGACGGTCTCCGCAAGGTTCAAAGACACAGGCACAACGACCGGCTCATGGCCCAGCTCGGAAAGGCCCTCGGTGACGACATCCACCTGTACGAGAACGTCCTTCTCGTCGGGGCATGCGTCTTCGGCCACTTCTCCGTGCAGAATCGCGATTTTCATAAGGCAGCACGAATGCGTTTCACGGCGGAGAGGATGATCCCGGCGATCATCTCCCGATAGGGCATCCCGGCGAGTTCGCAGAGGATGGGAAGATCCGAGTGGTCAGGGCGCAGACCGGCCAGGGGATTCACTTCCATGAAGTGAGGAATCCCCGTTGCGTCGGCGCGAAGATCGACCCTTCCCCCGTCGCGGCAGCCAAGTCCCCGCCAGGCGGCGAGCGCCGTCTTCCCCGCCAAACGCGCCATCGCATCCGAAGCGAGGCGGTATTCGATCTTTCCGTGCCAGTCTTCTTTATTCGAATAGGAGTAAACCTCCTTTTCGGCCTTCTCGGTGAGGTGGACCTCCAGCACTCCCGGAACCAATGCCTCCCTGCCGGATCCGATGATGCCGACGGTGAACTCGCGCCCGGGGAGGAAGGTTTCGATCAGGACCGGCTGTCGAAATGTGTCGAAAAGCAGGCGGCAGACCCGTTCAAGCCCCGCCCTGTCGGTGATCTTCGAAGCGGCCGTCACGCCTTTCCCGGTCCCTTCGGCGACAGGCTTGGCAAAAAGCGGAAACGGTAGAGCCACGCTCTCGATCTCATCCGGAGATTCGACGACGGTAAAATCAGGGGTAGGGATCCCGAGGTCCCGGATCACCCGTTTCGTCATCGCTTTGTGGAGGGTGAGCGACAACACAAGGGGGTCGGAAAATACATATGGGATATCGTATGCCTCAAGCAACGCCGGAACCTGTGCCTCGCGGCCGAAGCCCCGGAGCCCCTCGGCGATATTGAAGACGAGATCCCATCTCTCGTCGGCAACCAGCCTCTTCGCCAGCGCCCGGATGTGGCCGATCCGCTCCGTCTTGTGTCCAAGGGTGCGCAGGGCGTCCTCGATTGCCGCGATCGTTGCCGGGTGGTCGAATTCGGCTGTTTCTTCCTCCCCATAGCCTTCGGCCAGATAATCGTCCCGAAGGTCATAGGTCATGCCTATTTTCAACGCTCGATCCTTTTTACCGCCCTGTTTGCAGCCCCATCGCACAGGAGACAGGGCGGCGGGATGATCAGTGGATGACGTTCTCTTCGGACGGGCAGTCCGGATAGCGGAAGACCTGTCCCTCGTAATTCCGCAGAATCAGGTCCCCGTTTTCCTGGCCAACCACGTACTCGGGCAGAAGCGGGATCTTGCCGCCGCCGCCCGGGGCGTCGATGACGTAGGTCGGAACCGCGTAGCCGGTAGTGAATCCCCTGAGTCCCCGGATAATCTCCAAGCCCTTGGCAACGGGGGTCCGGAAATGGGACGAGCCTGGAATCGGATCGCATTGATAGAGGTAATAGGGCTTGACCCGTATCTTCAGCAGACCGTGGACGAGCCGCTTCATCGTTTCGGTGTCGTCGTTGATTCCGGACAAGAGCACCGTTTGGCTTCCCAGTGGAATTCCCGCGTCCGCGAGCAGTGTGCATGCCTTGGCCGTCTCCGGTGTCAGCTCGTCCGGATGGGTGGCATGGATGCTCATCCAGAGAGGGTGATGACGCTTGAGCATCTTCAGCAGGGTAGGCGTGATCCGCTGCGGCAGGACGACAGGAACTTTTGTGCCGATCCTGATCAATTCGATGTGGGGAATCCGCTGCAGGTGCGCGAGAAGCCATTCAAGCTGTTCGTCGGCCAGGATCAGAGGGTCGCCGCCGGAGAGGAGAACATCCCGTATTTCAGGATGCGATGCGATGTACGAGATGCTGTTTTCCCATACATTGATGTTCGGGCAGTGGCTGCTCTGGTGGCCGACCATCCGTGATCGGGTGCAATAGCGGCAGTAGGCCGCGCAGTTGCCCGTTACCAGAAACAACACACGGTCCGGATAACGGTGAACGATTCCGGGGACCGGACTGTCCTCATCTTCGTGAAGAGGATCGTCCGACTCGCCGACGCTGCGGAAGCGCTCATGTACCGTCGGCACAACCGTCCGGCGCAGGGCCTGCCGCGGATTCCACGGGTCGAGAAGGCTCGCGTAGTAGGGAGTGATGGCCAGCGGCAGCGAGCTTGCCCGGTCGCTCATCGCATGGCGCTCATCCTCCGACAGACGGATCATCCGCCCCAGGGCTTCCACATCGCGGATCCGGTGCTGGAGCTGCCAGCGCCAATCCTGCCATTCTGTGAGTGTGGTATTCGGGAAGAAACGTTTCCGGAAGATCCGCGCCCGTCCGTCGCTAAAAGCAATCGGTTTGGAAACCGGCCTGATCTGCAGGGCGGCGGGGGTACTGATGGTGCTGAGCAAGGTGCCAATGTCATTGATCTGGTTTAGACCGACAATGCCGGTCAACCTACCTGGAGGCTCTGCCTCCTCCGCAAAAAGAGCTTCACTTTCCATCTATTGACGCCTCCTGAAAATGTAGTGCCCCCCTGTTTCACAAGCTGCTGGCGCGGGGCAAGGGCTCCTCTGTTCGTGCATACTAAAAAAAGAGAGGACAAGGCCTCTCTTTTGTACACTACCCCAATACTCACTCGACCTCTGTATCTTATATGCGAATGTCACGTCCATCTTGTCCCTGCTGATTTTCGCCGTCGCTCTACCCCTTTTATCATCGGCTGTCAACAAAAAATTATACGATGCCTGCATAGTCATGACCATGATGTTTACTTGACGAGATAGCGTTTCACGGTGATGACAGCCCTTCCTTCTTCATCCTTTCCCAAGATGCCCTCCGCCTCCACCTGGCGTTGGAGA